>ERZ780166.178-NODE-178-length-56305-cov-6.100284_pt1 | contig 56305 bp, 56 predicted proteins | sample MGYA00511366_ERZ780166 | MGnify/ENA primary metagenome ERZ780166 (study PRJEB29588, sample SAMEA2162231) | human gut metagenome | biome: human gut; feature: human-associated habitat; material: faeces | place: Denmark | collected 2008/2010 ...
GTTTGTTTACTAATCGTGCTTAATTTCTAATTTGTGGACTTTGTGCGGTGTTGCCCTAAACAAATTAAGAATGGAATTTACCCTAAAATTTGAATGGCAGATCACTTTTACGCAATCTGCCATTCAAGGGAAATACAACAAGTTACTTCTTAATATCCTTGATGTTCTCCGGCACCTTTGACTAATACAATGATTAGTAATTAGGAGTCATACAATATCTTGAAGAACCGTTTCCTAAAGCAACCCAGCGTCCGTTATGTGTTCCAGAAGATATTTTCCCGAATATGTAGTTTCCGCTTAAAGCGGTATCACTTATAGTAAATGTAGTGCCATTAGCAATTGTGCCGTAACTTGTAGAAGAAGTAGAAGCGGAACCACGAATTGTCAAAGGCCCATCAATCACCATCCAAGTGCTGCTTAAATCAGTTGCGAAAACTTCTCCAGCAATAGTTCCGATTGCAATCCATCGTCCGCTATGTGTTCCTGAAGAAATCTTTCCGAAGATATAGCTCCCTTCGGCTTGAATATTAGTAATTGAAACAGATGTGCCATTTGTCAGAGTTCCATACGAAGTGGACGAGGTGCTTGCAGAGGCTCTAATTGTCAGAGGTCCATCAACGATTTTAAAACTTTTGGTAGCCGCAGGATTAACGCCATGTAAATACGGCATAGGATCAATACGAACGTTACTAGAGTTATATACCTCAAAGTGGAGATGTGGTCCGGATGAAGCTCCTGTTGTACCAACTTTGCCAATAATCGCCCCTTGCTTAACAGTACCCGAAACGGATGATTCATTTTGCATATGTGCGTACAAGGTGCTTAATCCATTGTTGTGTGCTATTTTAACCCAATATCCCCAGCCTGTGGCAGAATATCCCTTTGTAACCGTTCCTGCTCTGACGGCAAGTATATTCGTTCCATTTATCCCGCTCCAACTGACATCTATGCCGTTATGCTGATTATTGCGCCATGTACCGCTACCGTCTAACTGACACTTGATACAGCCGCTATATGGTGAGCAATAAAATAGACAGTTAATGTGAGTGTGCAAGTTCATATCGCTTAAAGGTAATATAAAACCATGAAGATTACGCTCGGACTTTGATTCTTTACTTGAATCCAAAGCGCTAGATTTTGTCATTTTTTTATGTTCTATCCACGACTTACCGTTATCATAAAAAACTTTTACAACCATGCCTTCTGATGCGTAGCCATCATAAACACGATTTCCTTTTGCCAAATTCGAAACAGAATCGTAAACTTGCACATCACTGATTTCCATATCATCACCTAAAGCTTCTATGCTTTCGATTAAACCACTAATGTTTTCCGTTTCATCAATCAATTCAACTAATGACGAAACATATTCGCTAAATTTTTCATCATCAAAATCTTTGCTGATATTTTCAGAATATAGTTTTTCCTCTATTTTCCCTTGTTCTATACCTGTTTCAGAATAATCATATGCAAAAGATTGCAATGACAAACAACAAATTGAAAGTGCTTATGCTAACGCAGTAATAATTGTTTTGAATGCCTTTTTCATGATAAATCCTCCTAGTTTATGTTTTATAATGACTTGTAACATACCTATTGTTTCGTGTACTTTGCCCAAGATCCGCCATTGTCATAGAATACTTTTACTACCATTCCTTTTTCAGCCTTGCCCTCAGTAATCTGAAGCTCTGTGTCTTGTGAATCGTCATCGCTGTTATAGATTTGTACGTCTGTAACGCCTTCGATTTCCAAAAGCGACCGCTTTAATTCTTCAATTTGCTCAACAGAATTAACCAACTGCTCAGCGTTTTCCAGAAAATCTACTTCATCATCAGACGCAGCGTTATTCGGCTTTATAACATTACTTTCAGAGCCTTTTATAGTAGCTGTTGTTGTGTCGGCATTGGATTTTGTGGTAATTTCTGTATCGTGGACTATTGCTTCCATATCAGAACTGGATGAATTGTTATGTGTCGAACTAACTGACTCGCTGTCGCCAGCCTGGCAAGCACACAAAGATAACGAAAAAGCTATAAGCAGCATTGTAAGACTACACTTTGTTTTATTCATATTGTTCCTCCTAATAATATTGATAAAAACGGTAAAGTTAACGTTTTTTAAACCGTCTTTTCTTTGCTGTAAATCATTGTTTTTGCCTCCTTTCGATAAATTTATAGGTTTTTAGCCCTCTCTATAATATAAATCTTTTTTAGAAAGCAATTTACTATGCCACTTTTTTAATCTTTAAAAAATTTGGCAGTTTTAGCCAAATCAATTAACTCTTTTTTGGTTAAATCCCCCGACAATTCTAGTATGTAATCTTCACTATCCCATACAACGCCAGCGTATATATTACTCTGTAAATCGAAATACAAGCACACGCCATAATGCCCATTTATATTAATTTCCTCAAAATCTTGCCCTTCAGTATTATAATGTGAAGAGCCAAATACTGCTTTTACCCATTGAGTAAATGAAAATGTCTGTCCTGTCGCTTTGTTTTGATAACTAATATATTCAGAAAATGGAGTTGAATTAGTTGATAACACTTCAAAATTGTCTGATAGGTCAGATAAGTAATATATCTTCAATGGTAGAAGGACAATTTTCTGTGTTTATTACAAATAGCTCTGTGTTGTCATTATTCACCTTGCCGCGAAAGCTATTTGATACAAAATACATGACAGCGTAGCCTGCTAAAGCCGCCCCCCAAAAAATAGTCACTAGTCCTAATACTGTTTTCTTCGTAAATCTGAAATTATGATTATTTCCTTTATGACAATGGTGTATCAATAGTAATAAAGGAACGTAACCTTGTGGATATGTCCGACAGAATAATTTATCAAAGTGCTGGTAATGAGCGAGATTATTTTTTAGGACTTGGACACAGCTATGCCACCATGCATAGCTATACTATTGATGGCTTTTTTCTCAATGATAGCTATATTTATTTTATTACCAGCAGAGGAATAACCCAAATAAACCGCTTAACATCATGTTTGACCGAAATAATTACTGATTCCCAAATAGAAAATGTAATTTTTGACGGTACAGATATATTCTATATCTCATCAGATTATACTCTTGTTAAATATCTTGCGGACAGTGGAACAACTGAACAGTTAATCCCTGATAGAATATCAGATTGTGTGATTATTGTAGATAGGATATATTACAGTTGTATACAAGATGGCAACAAGTTGTATATGTGCAGCTTAGACGGAAATGAAAAAGTTAAGCTTGCTGATTATCCAATTAAGACAATGACAACAGATGGAAAATACATATACTATATTTCTTCGGAGGAACTGTACGTTAATGTATACAGGACAGCTATTGACGGCACCGTTACTGAAATCTTTTATGAAGGAAATGCTTACTTTGTATATGCTTTTAATGGGTATGAAAATGTCATTGTCTATGTCCATGATGAAAGCGGTATGATGACAATGTTAGACGTAAAAAAGGAGTGGTAATGATAGGACATGACAAATGGCGTTCATAAAGCATTTTATTCTCGAAAATCTATATCAAATAGTGTATCAAACATATCCGATTTGAAAGGGTCTGTTGCAAACGGCAGACAGCAAACCCTCTGCATATTTACCTCACTCAGCAGCCTGCCGTAGCTTGAACTGCTGCCTCCGTCAATCTGAACAGGAGCATTAAGTCGTTCATTATCGCAGAAATTGACGAGTATTGTATAGTTGTACTGCCCGATGAGGGTCTGGCACTGGTATGTCAGCGGAAACTCGTTCCACGATATGCCGCCAACAAGGTAAATCTTGTCATAACCGGAAAGCAACTCGGCATTGTCCTCATTCAGCACGCCGAAATCAAACACCGTTGCATTGTAGTCGAGAGTCGGCTGTGGACCGTTCGGGTAGAAATCTATTCCATTCACAGTGTAGTGATCTCCCTTGTCCTCGCCGTCGTAAGCGTCACAGATCATAGCAAGCTGTTCATCGCTGTACTCCGAGCTGTCAGCAGCTATTACTGCGGCGGCTGCCCTGTGATGGGCAAAGTAATCCGCAATATGTATTGCAGTCGAGGTCGTTCCTATCCTAGCCTGCGCGCCGACAACTACGATTTTCAGATTGGCATTGGCATAGCTTGGCTTTGCTCTTTCTTTTTTCAGCAATTCTTCCTCATACCTAGCTTCGGCGGTTGGGTCGTAACCCTTTTCGTATCTGCGCCACTTCTTGCGGGATAAACCGTCATCGCTCATACATTCCGCGAGGTCTGCAAGCATGAGCGACATATTTTCGGCGGCTTCCTTATCGTCATACTTGGCTACAATATTGGTAATTCCGCACTTAACAAGCCTGTCAAGGAGCTCGTCGCCCGCATAATGCTCGCCTGCGTACACAACTATACGAGCGTCCGTCTGGAACTGAACGGACTGCATACAGGTAAGAAATTCCTCGTCATTGCCCTTGCAAGCCTGCACATCGAAAACATAACAGTCGCGGAATTTGACCGTCTTGAATTCCGCGCTGATAATGTCCCGAAGATTGACCTGCTCGGAGTAAATGAAAGACAGCACAGAAACGCCGTTCGCTCTGCTCCACTTGTCGAGGATCCCGCCGTTCTTCTTGATGGCGTAGAGGGTAGGTAACTTGATTTTAGGCATTGTGAAAACTTCCTTTCAATTATCGTTGTGATGTATTTTCTTTGTCCTGCCGTTTGTATATCAGCTCGGCTATCATCTCTTTCGAGAGGTCGCCGCGTCCGAACAACAGTTTTGAAGCATTTTGTAAATCCACATTGGAGTAGTGTTCTGCGCTGTTGAGCAGTGCCATAAGCGAGCAAAGCAGGCTGTCAACTGCATTCCGCTCATGCCCGGCAATTCGGCTAAGAAGAACAGCCGCATATTCACTGCCGTTCTGTGCTGCTCTTTCAAGCAGTTCTTTTGCTTTGGCTGTATCGCGGAGCGTATCGGAATAGTAATAAGCTGCGCCCAGAACACTTTCAAAGTAGTTTTTCTGTTCGCCGGTCGCTTGTTTTATAAGCTGGTTCAAAACAATTTCAGCCTGGTAATGCCGGCTAGGTTTGTCCGACCGTAGATAAAGCCATGCTAGTGCCGCCTTGGCGTAGACGTTTCCGCTTTCAGCGGCGCGGCTTATGTAGAGGATTGCTTTTTTCATGTTCGGCGCTGTGCCTGTACCGTCACGGTACATTTTGCCGACCGTATACTGCGCGTTGTGGTTGCTGCCGTTTGCGGCTTGTTCAAGCCATTTGAGGGCAGTTTCCATATCTGTTTTCGTTCCGTAGCCGTCATAGAACATTCTCCCGATACGGTATTGAAGATATGGTTTCATGGTCGTGGCTGTGGTTTCCACCTGCATAAAATGTTCAAGCGCATTGCTGAAAAGAGCAAATATTTTTTCTTCGGTCGATGTCGCCAGACCTCGACGGAATATGTCTGCAATTTCGTAGATTGCAAGCACATTTCCTTTGGAGGCTTCGGATTTGTATAAGCGCAGCGCCTTTCCTATGTCTTGTCCTTGCTCGGCAGCTCTGGCGGCTTTGAAATCCTTGCTCCAGCGGATATAATAACGCTTTTCTGCGGGCGGCGGAATTTCTCCTGTCTGAGGTTCATCTGGCGGGACAGGCGGCTCATAGCTTTCAGAGTTGAACATATCGTTGTCGAGAATTGTTTTGTTCTGCTTTTTCTCTTTGGAGATCACTTTCAAAATCACGTTTCCCATTTGCTGCTCAATATCCTCGCATAGCTTGTCCTTGTATTTGGCGAGATTGTACCTGCCCCAATTCGTGTCGGAGCTGTGCAGCATTTCGTTGTAAATCTGCCGTGTGTGCAGCAGTTCTGAATAAATCTGCGTGGCTTGCTCGCTATTGTCGATGATGAAATGAGTCAGCCTGTTGAGTTCTTCTTTGATTTCCTGCGGCATAAAAGCGTAAACCAAGCGACCTTTGGAGGGCAGTTTACGGTACAGGCTGTCCAGCATTTGCAGAACGATTTCAGCATTTTGGTCTGAAGCATTCCGGAGCATAGCGTTGTTTGCGGTGCTGTTTACTTCTGTTCGCAAGGCAGATGTAAGATGATTTTCTTTCTCGCGAAGTTGAACAAACTGCGAATGGTAGGTGTCCTTGATAACATCAATGCGGATATTATCACAGATTTTGGGGTCAACTTTGTTTCGCCTGATTTTCTGCTCCTTGTCCCAGTACATGATATGAACGTGAGGCTGTCCCTCCTTGAGATGTACAGCGGCGTACCACTCGATATTTTCGATTTTCATTTCCATATACTTTGCGATTTTGTTCATGCTAGATGAAACGAAACGCTGCCAGTCCGCAAGCGCATGCAGTCCTGCTTCCGCAGCGCTATCCGGAGTAAAGGAAAAGCAGCAGCGGAATATATCGTGCTGCTTGCTGATATTGCGGATATACCCCTGCGCCGCAGTCATTTCTGTGCTTGGAGCGAATGCGCCATTGATGTAGCCGAAAAGTCCATTCGCGGAATTCTCGGTTTCAAGCGTTCCTGGGCGTTGCCCTATGTATTTCAGATGGCTTGCAGTTTCGTCAGTTGGCAGCACTCCCTCGCGGGTTCCGATATATTTCAGATGTTCAGCGTTGGCTGTGGTGGTGTAGGGTCTGCCTTTTCTGCATGGGTCGCGGTGGCGCTGTTTGAATATGATTTTTGGGGGCATGTGTAATCTCCTTATTGACTAAGTAATAAAATTGTAATATAATATATAAAAAACAAATGCATAATTTTGTGATAAAGATATTCAATTCATTTGTATACGTTTAGGAGGATAGTATTATGAAGTATATTTATTTAGATCAGAATAAGTGGATTGAGTTGGCTAAAGGAATAAATCAAACTGATACAAAATATATTGAACTTCATCAAACTATGGTTAATAATGTAAAAAAAGGTTACTGGGCATTTCCATTATCAAGTATTCATATAACTGAAACAATGAAAAGAAAAGATGAAATCTCTAGAAAGCAAATAGTCGATCTAATGTATAGCATTTCCAACGGATACACTATTTGTGATTTTTCTACTGCTGATTCTATTGAATTTGAGTATTGGGTAAAAAGTATGAATTCTGACTTTTCACAATTAAAAACAACTATGATAAAGCGTGATTGGGGAAACATAATAGGCATATCCATAGAAGAAGTTTTTTTAAAATTAGGTGAACAAAATGGTCTATTACCACATCAACTTGAAATACTAAAAAAAGAAATCAAGAATTATTATTCTGATAGAGATGTATTTGATTATATTTGTCAAATTATAAAAGGAGACAAAATTTATGAAGATGAAGAATTTTTTTATGATTGCTATAAAAAAGAAAAACAAAGTTTTATAATATGGAAGCAGGATATTGAAAAAAACGATGAGTACAAAAAGAAACACTTGTATCCAGCTTATCTATTAAAAGTCTTTTTTGAATTGTACAAAACCAGAATAGAATCTTTATCCCCTGAAATGAAAAATAACTTTGCCGAAATGGTTGAAAAAAACAAGAAAAATAAAACCATGGCTATTTCAAGCTTAGAAGCAATGCCAGGTTTTAATATATATAATCGATTAATGTTCGAATTAAATAATAACCCGGATAAAAAAGTTCATAAACATGATTTTAATGATCTTGCATATTTACGAGTGGCTGTACCTTATTGCGATATTGTAATTGGAGAAAACTATTGGTGTGACAGGGTATGTCATTATGGACTTGAAAGGAAATATAACACTATTGTGACAACAAAATTGTTTCATCTTCTTGACAATTAGTATGTGATTTCAACATTTATATCTCCACCGCCGCAATAGTCCTGAACAGCTCATCATCAACATTCGACCTGAACCCCTTGAACCACAACCGCGGATTTACCTCAACACCGAGGTCAGCGGCGCTGAGTCCCCGGTAGTAGTGCGGTGCGGAATACTGCGGCTGCGACACCTCTCCGCTCATGAAGCTGGTCTTTATTGTCACATGGGGTGTTTCCTCGCCAACAGGAAATGAGTGGTAATAGGTGTTCGTGCCAGTTATGAAATCCCGGCTTGTATCAGTCCTTCCTGTGTGGCTGTAACCTATGCGGATACTGCCGTCAGAAATATCGAACAGATCCTTACCGATATCATGTTCCTCGGATATTCCGTCAAGGCTTGACAGGCAGCTATACTCCACAAACAGCGTAATGGTGCCGTTTGAGGTCACTCCGTTTATCGCCGGGAACGGAAATCCGTAGTCCTTTTCAAATTGGTCGGTGTCTATCACATAGGCTATCGTGACAGTGCTGTAATTCAGCACCTTGCTTGTAACATCAGCGCTTGCAATATGACCGCCGTTCTCCATATCCCACACATCGTAGATATAAGCGTACTGTATGCAATCTCCGCAGTTCAGCAGATTTGCGTAAACTGGAGCGCCGCCGTTTTCAAGCCAGAGCGTTACGCCATCTTCCGGAAGATCATGCTGAACGCCGCCGTAATTGTACTTGTGTATACTGCTGGTTTCGCCGATCTGGTTGACTATGCCGTTTGTTCCCGCGGCAATTTCAGAACGGTCTACCGGGAGTTCAAAGAACCCCTCGAAATATACGAACAGCGCCGCCTGCACCATTCCGTCAAGGTTCAATGACCATTCGCTTTCCGGAATATCCGCGTCCCGGAGAGCAAGCTCGACTGCACCCTGCGCTTCCTCCACATACTGCGTAAGGGATTCGTCAATACCGAAAATCTCAACCCACGTATCTTCGGCGGGAGATTCCAGAGTTATTGAGAGCTTGTTGTCGGCGCGCTCGGTAGTGATGGTTACGCTGCCGTCATAAACGGAGTTCTCCATAAGCGCAGTCAGATTAGACACCTCAAAGATATTGAGCTTTAGCGCACCGTGACCGTCGATAATTCCGCTCCATGCGCTTTGTATGTATTCCTCGGCTTCCTCCGCAGTTTCGGGGATATTCCCGACTGCCTCGGAAAGCTGCGCGTCAAGGCTTTCCGTCGCCTGGGATTCGTTCTGCGTACTCATTAGATACTCCCGCATTTGCCGGACGTTGTACAGGGCAATAAATCGCGGCAGATAAATTGTGCCGCCGCCAATGCAGGTATATTCAACAGTTTGTTCTCTGCCGGTTGAATCCGTGACATTTAGCGTCTGAACAGTGCATGGTCGCTTGTCCTCGGTAACGGTTTCTTCATAGAGATATTCATATTTCGGCATGGTTTCCATGGCACGGGTGTAGAGGAAACGCTTAACTCCGTCTTTGTATTCGGAGATTTTATCGAGATTGGCGTCCTCCCTGAAATGAACATCGGTGATGTCTGAAAAAGAAATATCCGTATCATCAAATGCTGCTATGTATTGCTGGAATTCGCTTTCCGTGCCGATCGAACGGAGCTCTTCCGCATATTGCAGCATGGCAGCTTTGGCGCGCTCTATTTCCTCGCTGTCGTAGAGAATAATTGAGCTGCCGTCAAATTCGCTGTTTATCGCGGCTTTGGATAGATTTATTGAGAAATCCGGCATAAAATCATAGACTTCTGCTCTCACATCGTCATCGATTTCGGTTTCCATTCCTCTGAATATATCGCTCAAATTGCTCTTGATATACTGCCAGTGGTTTTGCAGGTCGGTGGTTTCCACTACATCAAGCAGACCGCTGATAAGTCCTGCAAATACCGTGAATATCATCATTATCAGACCGAGAATCACCATTACTATTTTCAGCACGATGTTACGTCCTTTTTCGGTGGATAAGGTATCCACGACCATCATTATTATTTTCGGATTTACTGCCATAATAACCTCCGTTTTGGTAGCAAATATCAAGTCGTTAGCTGAATACGCGCATATTCCGACAGGCGGTGAAGCCTGCCGGTATTATTAAAGCCCATCGCCAAGCAATAAGAGCAGTATGGCGAACGATACGGGAATTGCGGTGATGATAACAGAAATAGAAATCATCTTCCTCCACCCTTTCCGAACAACGCAAGGCGCTTATCGCTGAATTCAAACTTCACCTTGACCGCCTGAGAGCCGACTTTCATCAGTGCAATGCCGCGCTGCTTTGCGGCAAGGAGTTCATACTGCGCTTCGTTAAGACCGAATACATTCTGTGTTTCGCGGAGAGAATCGCCGTCAATGCCGAACAGCAGCTTGAATGACGGCAGGTCTAGGACAGCCTGTCCGTAAAGCCGTATTGATGGGTCGAGGAAGTCAGTTATCGACTGCGTTGCCACTACAATACTGCCCTCGTATTTTCTGGCGCGCTTTTCTGCATTCCGTAGGAATTCAAGTGACTGCGGAACCTGCGGATCAATCATCGTCCAGCACTCGTCTGCCACAAGCATTATGCGCTCGGTGGGGTTGTGGGTTATCTGCTCCCAGCACCACGACAGAATATTGAAATACTGCGCCGCGAGTACCGCGCCCGACATCTGGACAAGGGATTTCGTGTCGAGGACAACAAAGCTGCTCTGCGGATTTATCGTAGTGTAACCGTTCCAAAGACCGTGGTCGGCTCCGTTGGCGGCGCTTTCGAGATAGGTTTTCAAATCCTCATAGTAAACGGAATTGTTCCTGTCGTTCACGCATTTTTCGGAAATGAGTTTGTAGAGGTCGCCGATCGTCGGAAATCTGTTGTTTGGGAAAGCGCGGATATCCGTGTTCCATGTAATGCCAAAACGTGCGTACAGTTCAACAAGCGACTTGTTCAGCAGTGCGCGCAGGCGGTCGTCCATAGTGGGAATGTACAGCCGGAAAAAGGTTTCAAGGGTTTTGAGGTGTATCGCAAGGTCGCCTATTCCATCGTCGGAATTATCGTCATCGTCCCTCGGCGCAGGGCGCACCTGCAATGGGTTGATAAGACCGCCCCTGCCGCCGGCAACGTCTATCCAGTCGCCCTCCATGTACTCGTTGCGGCACATTTCCTTGTACTCGCCCTCCGGGTCGATTATGATCACCTTCGTTCCGCGGGCATATTCGGAGGCTGCGATGTGCTTTGTGGCGGTGGATTTACCTGTGCCGGTGCCGCCGATTATAGTGATGTTGGAGTTTGTTCGGCTCTTTTCGCGTTTCCAGAGGTCAAGCAGAATTATTCCTCCGCCGCTGTCCTTTCCGAGATAAAAGCCTGTCCCATCGTTAAAACCGGAAGACGCAAACGGAAATCCTCCGACGAACGATGAAATCGGAAAGGCTCTGTGGGTGATTTCGTTGATACGCTCATTAGGCGGGTAGGTCGGGCAGAGGTGCTGATAGGCTTCTTTTTGCAGATTGGGTATCGCACGGATACGGCAGCCCATCGAATTTGCCAGGGACACGACCCTTGTGCAGCGGTCGCGGAAATCCTGTTCATTCTGCGAAAGCACCATTATCAGCGTGGAGAATGAACCTAGGCTTTCGTTGCGCTGATCCATGTCCTGTATCATTTTCTCCTGATCGTCGGCGGTTTTCTTTGCACGCTGACGCTCTATCGCGTCCTTTGTGGAAAGCTCAATACCTCTTGCAGTATTGATGTTCTTCGCCATTGTCGGGAGCATTGCGCCGTTATCAAGGGGCTGCGAGTTTATCGTGACGATAGTGCCGGGAATGTTCGTCAGCTTAGCGTACCACCCGTAGTCCACCTCGGCGGGATAGCCGATTATTCCGTAAATTCGGCAGTAATTCTCGCCGAGCAGGAATTCATTCCGTTTGAATTCCAGACCTATTGGAGTTATCGCAGCCTGCAAAGCTGTGTTGACGTTGTTCTGTTCAAACTGCGGCTTTGCGGGTTCTTTCTTCTTGAAAAATGTCATGGCGTTCTCCTTATCTTTGTTTTAGTACCGCGAGATTTTCTTCAAAATCCATGCTCTCTATGTGAGCATAAGCGGGAATGTTGACGAGGTTGCACATTCTCACGAATCCGCGCTTGTCAAGTACGGTACCCTTAACGCGGTTTTCGCTGAATATCCGTGCAAGTTCTTCGGCTCTGGCGGTGATAGTGCGCTCGTCCTCGCGCCTGATGGAGTTCCACAAAACTATGTAATACTGTCGTTCAAGAGTTTCTCCGGATACGACCATATCAACGATTTCGTCCATATCGGATTTGAGCAGCTTTTTTCTGCCGCCTACCGCTTGCGAATATAAATCGCCGTATTCCTGAAGTGCAAGAGAGATATCCGCAGGACGGGATACCGCGATGTATTTGTACGGGTAACGTATCGAGGACAGCCGCGCAGAAAGGTTGTTTTTAATTATCTCCTGTTCTGCAAAGCTGTACAGCTCAATGGACAAGCCATCGAGTTTTATGGCTGCCATAATATTTTCATCGCTGGTGTAAAGACAGTTTTCGCCTACATCACGGGCGTTGACAAATTCCTGTGCGGTGGCTCTGGCTGCGAGTGCGCGTTCTTCTTCCTCGTCAGCGGTGCTAAGCTTGCTCTTGTTCTGGTCGCGCTTGAACCACCAGAGAAATCCGCCGCAGGCTAAAAGTGTTATTAGTGCAATGGCTATCTGCATAAATGCTCCTTTCCGCGGTTATCGTTCGATCTCGATTTCAAGATTGTCGATAGCCTGCTTATATTCTTTAAGGGAATACATATCGTCTGCGCGTACCTCTCCGTGGGCGTTGATGACGATGTGCGGAACATCCTCGCCGCGGGTTTCACTTTCAAGGAGGTACACCTGTTCGTACTCGATAATTTTAGAGTTGATAACATGGTAAGTATCTTCGTATCCGTCAAGAGTAATATTCTCGCTGTTGTCGTGGATCAACGCATTAGGGGTGAACTGACTGCTCAAATCATCGATGAGGAACACGTCTGGCTCCCATTTGACTTCTTGAAGATTATTGTTGATGAATTTAAGCTGTTCTACGGTCGGTTCGGCTGCCTTTAAATAGCCAAGTCCCCAGCAGTATACTCTGAAATAAGCCTGTACCAACTCCCGGTCGTTACCGGTCAGGCTGAAAAAGCGGTCAAGGGTATCTCCTTTTTTTAGCTGCTCAAGGTCGGTAACTCGACCGGGAAGCACAAAAGCGTTGCAGCAGTTGTTCTGAAAAAGCTCCGCGACTGTGAACATGACCGGATTTTTCGGGTGTTCCTTTACAAACACGCCGCGATACGGTCTTTCCTTTGTAATTCCGAGGCACTTGAAAATGTCTGTCGGCTTTGCGGAGTACATATAGTTCTCGCCGATGGGCAGAGGATTTCCCTTGGCAGGTTTACCGTCTGGTCCAAGCACATTATATCCGGACTGCACCATGCGGGTGGCGGTTTCATAGCTTATGCGTATCATTCTTTCGTAGTTTTCACCGATGAATTCGTCAATGCTGCGTATGTCGTCGGCAATGAGGTTCTCCTCGTTATCGACAAGGCAGTATCTCACGCTGTCTGACAAGCCGTAATTAAGGCTCTCCAAGAGGTACAGCGGTTTTTCGGAAAGCAGGAACCGCGCGTCTACTATCTGCCATTCGCCATCGAGTTCGTTCGGCATTATTACGCTCTCGCCGTTAAGCTCCGGCGGCTCGATACGGGCATAATACATTGTATCGTAGTTCGCGGGCAGGCTTGAAAATTTGTGTGGAGTTACAGATTTCTGCGGACCGGTGTCCTCATACATCAGCACTTCAACGTCATTCATTACCTGCTTGTCCATATCAAATTCAAGAGAGCGCGTCCATGATGTGCCGTTCAGAGTATTGTCGTATTCCTCTTTGGTCATAAGCTTACCCAGACAGCGGAGAGTAAAGGGTATATCATCGGATTTGAGGACGCGCCTGATTATCTCCGTGCGGTCTAGTTCCGGAGCATAGAAATGCTGGGTAACACCGTTTTCCGTGACAGAGAACAGCTGCGCGACAGGAACACGGGTATTACACATTTTAAGGAGTTCATCCGCTTCTTCGTGGCGCATACCGTACCAGAAGTGGAGAATATTGTGAATATAGATGTACTGCTGTCCATCGCTCCACTGGTCGATAAGCACGCGGTCAAGGTGATTGCTTTTTACGCATAACCGCACAAAATTTTCAGTGCTGCTTTCGCCGTAAAAATCGGCGGGAAAGTAGTAATCTTCGTTTCCGGCGGAGCGCTTGTCGATTTCCTTGTTGACGAGGGAGATAGCTTTTGAGATTGAGTAGGTCATGATGGTTCCTTTCTATAAAAACAACCATTATCTTAAATGGCATGGTTGACTTTGAACGGTGGTTGTGATATAATTTATGTAATAACTCTTCGGGCAAGACTGCTAGATAAATCGGAACTTGTTGCGATGATTATTTATGAAAGGGATAGTTATGATTGAACTAAATATTGAAGATTATATTTGTAAGGAGTTATTTACAGACGAACAAAAAATCGCATTAGATTTTATTAGCTTTTTAAAAGATAATCACTTGGTTTTTTACAAAGATAATTGTAATTGCTGGAAGGACAAAATATATTATTGGGTAAAATTTGATAACAAATGTGTCTGTTTTATCTCAATAAAAGATCCTGATGAAAAAGATAATCATTGGACGATTTGGTCGGATAATATGGACTCTAAATGGCTTGAAAATTATCCTGTAGACAAAGAAATCAGAGAGACAGCATGGAAATATATTGATCATTGTGGTTCTTGCGGTTCATGTGGTGGAGGACGACACAAAGTAATATTCGGAAAAGAATTCGATGATATATGTGGATGCACATTTAGAATTGATAATCCTAAGTCAGACGATTTACGTTTTCTAAAAATAATGGTGGAAATAAGAATTAAAGAAATTCAAAATAAATCTTAACAAGATAACTTTCAATCATATAATTCCCGTTTATCGGGCAGTTCTCTAACAACAAACCCCAGCACCGAGCCAAAATGCTCGGTGCTGATTCTGTAATCCCGCTTGTTTTACGGCTCGCATTCAGCCTCGTCCTCTTCCTCGAAGTATTCCTCCGGCTCAATGAAAACACGTGAGGTTTCGAGAAGCGTGAGAGTATTTTCGTCAAGCTCGTCCCAATGCTCTTTTATATATTCAAGCTGCTCATCGGTGGCATATTCGGATTCGCCGCCATCGGTTTCATCGTACTGCCAGTAGCAGCACCTTGCGTCAACCTTTTCATTGCTGTCTGCTATTTCATCGTCAAAGAAATCCGTGGATATGACCGAGTCAGAATCCATAGCGTAAGCCGGGACGTACACCGTTTCGGAGTTCGTTCCCCAATTAAAATCAATGCCAGTAAAAGTAACAGGGTGCGTGAAAATGGGCTTATCTTTCATGTGATACCTCCGTCAGAATTTAGCCACCCACTTGGATTTGACATGGAGCGTAAAGCGCATTGGCGCGGTGCTGCCCCATGCAAAATCGTGCGGAATAGTGATAACCATGGTACCCTCAACCGCGAATTTGTCAGCCGTGTCCGTATCGGTCGGCGCTCTGGGCGCAGGAGTTACGTTGAAATTCATGGATTCGATGGTGCATTGCGCTATCTCGCCGTTTGACATTGCTCGGTTCATGTAACTGAGTATCTGATTGCGGTTGGTGGTGTTGCTTTGCAGCCATGTAAGACCATTGAATTTCCAGGTTGCCGCCTGACTTTCGCGGACATCTGCGTACATATTTGAGTAGTTGGAAACGGAAGCGTAGATTATCGCGTCCTCAAATTTGTCGCGTACTGCGGCAGCCTCGACGTTCACTCTGATTATCTCAAAGACAGCCATACCGATAAGCAGTACGACTATCATCATAACCGAGGTCATGACATAGGAAAATCCACGGTTGCAGCGAAGTCTTTTCAGTATTCTCATGATTTCCAGTACACCTCCGATGTCCCCTCTGCGGTGGAGCTTATCGTCAGCGTGTGTCCCTGAAAAATGAAGAACGATATGTCCACGTCCGCCGATACCGTTACCGTGAATGACCTGCCTATCTGTATTCTGCCGGAGGTTGACCATGTTACGGTGGGAGTAAGTCCGCTGGATTCGTTCAGACGGTCAAGGCGGTGCGTGGTTTCCGTGCCTATCCTGCCGGCTATCTCCGCTTCGCGCGCAAGCTCGTTTGCGTAGTTGTTAAGGGTCATTTTCGTGAGGAATACAGGCGCGACGGACATTATAAACACAAAGACGATCATCATTATCATCACGAAAATCGTGACGCTGATGTAAGTGCTGCCTTTGTTGGCTTTGAGCCGTTTTATTCGCTTTTTCATTCTGTCCCTCCCTTAAAACGCAAACAGGGTGCCGAAGGAGTCGAACATCGTAGTGCCGAGAACTACAACATATAGTAGCAGCATTACAAACAGCAATACCATAGACATACGGTTGATTTTGGGCGGAATTTTAAGCGCGATCGTGCGAAGCTGCTGTTTTTGATATTCAGAAAAGCGTATCGAAAGGTTTTCCCAATATACCGAGGTGTCCGAACCGCGCACCATTTCAATCAGTCCGCGCGTCACCTCGGAGAGATGGGTCGAACCTATTCTGCCCTCAAATCTGGTCAGCGCAGCTTCCCAGTTTGACGAGCGCATATCGGCGATGGTGATTTCTATTTCCTCGCGGAAGTAGTCGGAAAAGCTGTCTTTGTGTTTTTCAAGAATGGCAAGGACATTATGCTCAATCCGTATTTCCTGCGAGATCGCATATACGAACCGCGGGAGGTCAAAGTCGATCTGCTCGCGCTTCATCTTGATTGCCTCGGTTATCTTCTCCTGCGCGTTGGTGTATTGCAATATTCCTACTACAACGAACATCAGAGCCAGAACGGCGGGAACCGCCTTGATGTACGGGCTGTCAAATGTCATTGTAGCAAGCCAGCCCAGTACATACACCGGAACTCCTACCAGAGCATAACCGGCGGCTTTCACGATTGCTCTGGCTTCATAGAGTTTCGGCGGCATGGTGATATGCGCTATTTTGAGGTTCTGTTCAAGCTGCTGTTCGCGGTATTTGCTCATAGGAAGTATCTTTGAAAGGAACTGTGCAGCGTTGTTGTAGAGCTGTGAAATTCCGTCCGGAGTGGGGCGGTTTCGCGGTCCTATCTGCCGTATTGCACGGGTGGTTTTGCTTGACGGTACCTTGAACAGTACAAGTGCAAGAAAGTAAAGACCTCCGCAGAAAAGCGCGCACACAAGAAATACAGAGGCTTTTAGCGAAATATCATATAAGCTCATGTCATCACCTCTTGAATTCTATCGGCTGCGTGTACTTGTATGTAAGCGCTATCACAATAACTATGGTTACGGCAACGATACAGTTGACTATCTGCCCGAACAGCGTATCCGTCAGAACGGAGAACCAGTCCGCATTGAGGAAGAAAATCAGCGGGTAGTTTGCAAGAACAAGCCCGATCATCGTGAAAACCTCCTTGCGCGGCTGCATGAGCATATTTGAAAGTTCTGCGTTTACGATACGAATATCGGAAAGCCTTGCAGCAAGCGGCTGGAGAGATACTCTCTGCGTGGAATTGTCCTGGCACTCAATGAGCGTGTCACACCATTCCCAGAAGATTTCGTTGTCAATATCATCTTTGAGAAGCTCAATGGCAAGCTTGACATTGGAGGAGATCATGTCCACTCTGGCAAGAAAATTAATGAACGCGAACTGCACCGGCGGGTTTATGTGGTCTATCGACTGCTGAACAGCGTATGCAATATCACCGTTGGAGATGTAGTTAGTGGTAATGATGGAAAGCGCGGTTTCAAGTTCCTCGGAGATATGCTTTTTGTAGTTGGAAAGCAGCAGCTTAACATATACATACGGCACGACAAGGCTTGCGGCAATGAGAATCACTGAAACGAGAAGATTATTGAACAGCGCGCCGAAAAGCACACCGACGCACCCGCCGATCACCGCCGCTGTTATCAGCAGCGTGAATTTGTTTTCGGAATGTGTTGCGGCAAGGGCGTTGGTCATGTTGTCAAAAAGCCGCTGGAGCCTTGACTTCCTGCGCTTTCCCTGTGCTGTCAGCACCTTATCCTTGAGAGATTTTTCTCGGTGGAGCAGCGACATAATATCATCGCTTATGCGCTGCGGCGTCAGACCGAGCAGAATGATTATCGCCGCGGTCATCAGTAAAGCGCCGAGTAAGCAGATCATTTTCATGCAGGTACCCTCCCGTAAAGTTCAAGTTTGGATTTCGGAACACCATTTCCACGCAGGCGCTTCATAAGACTTTCGGACGGTGCATTCACCTTTACGAACTGACCTTCGATTTTTACGGTGCCGTCCTCGCTTCTTTCCTCGGAGAGAATATCATAACGGTACAGAGAGCGTGTTTCGTAACTCTCGCCGCCTTTGTAGATGCACTCGGCGATCTCCATAATACGGCGGCTGCCATCGTCAAGCTGCTTCATGTAAATGCCTATTGGGAATGCCTCGGTTACAAGCGCAAGGATAACGCTGAAACTCATTGCCGGATAAGCCTGAAGGCAGAGCGTACCAAGACGGCGGTAGATACCCTCGGTAGAACCTGCGTGTGTGGTGGTAAGTACCGTATGTCCGGTTCGCGCCGCCTCCTGCGCCTGCCAAGCCTCGTCATTCTTCATTTCTGCGACACATATCGCATTGGGGTGCATGGTCAGGCACATCGTAAGGAGTTTGGAAAGCGTAACGTCTTTGGTTGGATCATCAGTTTCCTTTGTGACGAGGTGCAGCACATCGTTGACTACACGACCGTTTTCATCACGCTTTACAAGGTCGAATTCACGAACGGATTTTTCAAGCGTGATAAGGCGCTTGTGGTTGGGATAGTTGCTCATGATATCCGCCATTATCGTGGTTTTTCCCGAACCCGTTTCACCGGCAAAGCACTGTGAAATTCCGTGTATAAAGCAGGTCAGCAGGAAATCGTACATTTCCTCGGTTATGGTTCCCGATTTTATAAACTGCTCGCGCGTTATTTTCAGCGGGTTGACGATTCGGATAGAGGCACAGGGACCGCGCTCCTTATCGCAGATGTCGGTGTAACCTGCGGTTATACGGATATTGGAGCCGAGGAATCCCGTTGCAATGGGCTTGGCAGAGTCCCATGTAATGTGATTGTGGTGGAGCAGCCGCTTGAGTACATCGACTACATGGGAGGCGTCGCGGAAATGCTCCTGAACCTTGAAACGTTCGCCATGCGCAGGAATTACGGTAATATCGTCCCAGCCGTTGATGTTGATCTCCTCGATATGCGGGTTGCGGAGATACTGCGTCAGCAGCGAATATTCAGCCATTTCCGTGTAGAGCTTATCGGAAACCTCTTTCAGTATCATGTTGGGGACATAGTAATTGTTATCCTTCATGTACTGCTGAATGAGCTGTTTCATCAGCTCCCTGTTGTCGGAACGGTACAGATCAACGGAATATTTCGTTGACATATACTGCTGAACCTTGGAAAGCAGCTCGTCAAAAGGTATGTGGATACGCTCGATTTCCTTGATGTTGTTGGTGGCGACTTCGATAAACTCGCCCTTTGCGGCTTTCTTTCGGGGAATAGCTTTCTTCTCGCCAATGGCGGACGGATTTTCCTCCGCAGCGGCATTCCTCTTTCTTTTGAAAAACGGCATTATTCCTTACCTCCCATCAGCATATTTGCAAGAGATTTTATAGCCTTGTTGTATTCGCTGTCGCTTACTCCGCTGTGGAGCAGAACAGACTGGTTGTAGGCTTCCGCAGCCTTTGTACAGAACGGGATAACACCAGAAATGTAACCGAGAGCGTTGCGCATTGAGGCTTCGTCTTGCGAGAAACGATTGTCGAGGGCAAGCGCACGGATAAAGTTCTTGTACTGATACTGCTCGCTTTTGAGGATGGGTTCCTGCGAGCCGTCAAATACAAGTCCGTTGAGGTCGCAGGTAAACAGTTCGACGGTTCTTGTTGCGTTGATTATCGCCCATGAGGTCATTTTTGAACCTATGACCGTGGACATACAGTCAACTATGATGTAATCTGCGGAATTTCGGAGATATGAGAACACCTGCGCCAGACGGGTATCATCAGGGCGTGGATATGTATTCGCGTTTTCACGGATATTGTAGCCGAGAACAAATATGCGGTCTGTTATGGGTAACAGATTTCTGCGGAGGTCGGTTTCCTCAAATGATACGTCTGAAAGGCAGCGACCAAGCGAACCAGTGAATTCCTTGTTGTTCGGCGCTACGATGGGAATTATCGGTTTTGTAACATCAGTTCCGACAACGATTATGTTTGCTTTGGGCTGAGTTTTTGAAATGTGGTTTGCAAGGGCAAGCGCGGTGGTAGTCTTGTAAGCACCGCTGCTGCCATAAATCGCGAAAATCTTTGCCATAGCATATCACCCCCTACCGCCGGAAATCACGATTGCAGGCTTGTCGGCTGTTTCAGCCGGTGTAGAATTATCCGCCGGTGCAGGAATTTCCACGACAGGTGCGCTTAAATCGAGTTCCGGAGTATCTGCTGTTCCGATTTCGGTATCCTCATTCGGGTTTTCTTCGGGAATGTTCGGGGTATTATCGGGATTGACTATCTGCTCAATACCGAGAACGCTGCGCTGTGCTTCAAGGTATTCTTCCTTGTGTTCGGAATCGCCCCGGCACACAAATACCGCGTGGAGCGTTGTGTTTTCACACTGCGCAAGGCGGAGCGACTGTGTCCTGTCCTGACATATCACGGTCAGAGTTGCGTAGAGGGACGGCTGATTATCCTCATCTTCGGCAGCGTTGACCTCATCGGCATTGTAAGTGTCGTCAGAACCGCTGTCTGCCGTGGTTGCAAGCACCTCGACATACTGAAGTTCATCATAGATAATAGCTTTGTCGTCGTTTTCCTCGTCAACGGAAACAATCTGAATGATGTCGCCCTGCTGGAGCTTTCCGGAAAGGCCGTTTGCAAAGCTGCGGACGGTCACGGACATCGCAGTTTCGTTGAGATTAAGCTGACGGAGCAGCGTGTCGGAGCTGTCGATGGTATCGGACAGCTTGCTGGGTGAGAATGTATCTCCCGTGAACATTGCCGCGACGGTGTACTTGCCGATTATCAGTTCGGGGTCTGTCAGCATATCCGCAGGGAGATTGAGCGTGCCGGCCTCGACCGCCTCAAGCATGGACGGCTGTACCTGCGCGCCCTGTGGAATATCCTCCTTTAAGCGGATCACCGTTATTTTCTGTTCAAGGATCACGCTGAAAAGCGGCGTAATTCCAAAGCATAAGGCTATCGCAATAACGATAAGGATTATGCCTATTAAAGTTCTGTTTTTAGCCATGTAGGATTACCTCCATAATGTAGACGACCGCGTTTGCAGCGCATAGATAAGGCGCAAGCGGTATCTGGTTTTTGTTCTTTCCGATAATTTTCGCAGCAGCCAGTGCAAGCAGTATCGCCATAAGCTCGGGTATTGCTCCGATTACGAAAGCGAGAGCAGCGCACAGCTTAACATCTCCCATTCCGATATTGGCGATAAGGTTTGCGGCAAGCAGGACGAAAAACACGACTAGCAAGCCGATTATCCTGTCTTTGAATGAAATCCATGACAGAAACGGGCTTGCCAGCAAAATGATTATCGGAGTAAAATTGCTGATGGTGTGCGTTTTTATATCCTCAATGCTGATATGAGTGAGGTATATTGCAATGATAACAGCTACCGTCAGAACCATTTTGATTTATAGATGTATCTGTAAGTTTTCTGCGATTTTGCGAAATTCACCATATCGAATATCTGCCCGATAACGGACATTCTGGTTACAGGGTCCTTTCGCGTCATCATTATGCTGCCTGCGGCTCCGATCATGAGAGTTATTACAAGCACGGCGAGATTGCCTGTGACAAGCATAAGCAGCGCCGCGGCAATACCGAAGCCGGTTATACCAACGGCGCGCTGCTTTAGTTCCGGCTTTCCATAGCCTGTGAAATACTCGGTGTCGAAGTTCAGGTTATAAGGGATATAGAGTTTCTTGCGGTGTTCCTGTTCCATTTGCGACCTCCGTTCATGAAAGATAGCTGATTATAATGTCCCTTACCACGAAAGGCACCTGCGCTATTATCGCGAAAACGACCGTGTTCTTCAGTCTTTTGCGGTATCTTGCAGCTTCCTCGTCCTCGTGCATGAGTTTTATGAAAAGGTAAACGACGCGCATACCAAGTCCCGTGCTTATGAGCCCCTGAAGAATATGGCTGAGCTGGTCGATCTGACTTGTATCCATAGTCTGCACCTCAACTTGAAAATGCGCCCTTTGCCATCTGAGCAACGCGGACAGTCTGGAATACGGTGTTAGTGATACTTCCACCGCTGCCTGTGGGTACGAAAAATTCGCGGAGTATTTTCGGCATTGATGTTGCTGCAAGCATACAGGCGATTCCCCAAGGAATATTTGCCATGTTTATGATGTCCGTTGAAAGCAGGAGCGCCAGTCCTATCTTCATCAGCATGACCTGGGATACCGTTGTGATAAATGCCTTGACAAACTGCATTATGTAGGAACGGAATATTCCCTTGTCGTTTTCAAGCAGTCCGAGGCAGGCTAACGGTACTCCGCAGAGCATTACCTGCATTTCCACCCCGCGGGCGATGAATTGAAAGAGAAGAATAAGATAGAAGATAAAGAAAATAAGGCAGGCGATAACGGGTACTACTCCGAGCGATGATAATCCTGTCACAAGCGTTGCGGTGTAGTTGGTTTCCGCACCGATACTTGTGAGAATAGTGTTTGTAACTACTGAGCAGGCGTCAACGAAAATATCGTAGACCCACCTAAAAATCAGCGCAGTTGCAACAGCGCGGACAAAGTTTATCAGAAGCAGCATGGGGTCTGCGTCCGGGTCGCCGTCAGTCCACAAAACATATATGTCGAAACCCTTTTTCAGAAATTTAAGCACCATAAGCGACATTGCGAAAGTGAATGCTATGCCCGTGACGGTCGTGAAGAAATTCGCTCCCGTACTCTGCGCCATCGTTATATCGCCGTGGAACACAATGTCGTAAAGCCCATTGAGCATGGTTTCGTTCATGAATGTGGTGATTATGCCGCTTATCAGCGCTACGCAAAGGGTAATGATTATAAAAGTCACTGCTGACTCCTTTCCTCAAACAAACCCGCAGAACACTCCGTCCTGCGGGCTGTTTTTATGCGGAAATCATGCCGCGGTATCAGCCCATGCCGAACATGGACGTTACCTTGCTTTCAGTGGAGGGCATGATGACATTGTTCATGAGGGCGATAAGTCCTACCAGCAGAATGCCGCCGAGTACAACGCCAATGATGATTACGATAGCGTGCTCGGAAACGGAGCCGCGGGTGTCCTCGATTTTCTCTGCGACGTTCTCCCTTGCGGTATTTACGGCGGTCATAGCCTTTGCCATAACCTTGTTCTTGGCGTCCCTGATTGTGTCGATAAGCTTTCTCATAATATTTGTTCTCCTTTGAAATTAAGTATTGGTTTGGTTGGAATGGGATAGTTTTGCCGTTCAGAACGGTTCCGGCATATCATAGTCGGAATTCTCCGGCGGCGCGTCCGCGTCTGTGGGAGTAGGCGCATTGCCGTAATCAGGAGCAGTATTCGTGGCGGTGTTCTCGGCAGCGTTTTCGCGGATTTTCTGGCGGTAAGCCTTGATAACGACAGAGGAAATGCTGTCGCGCAGGTCCTTGGAAAGCGGGAAAGCGGTATCGGAATACTTCTTTTCTCCCTCGCTGTCAACATAGGACTGCTGCGGCATGGAAACGAACAGCCCCTCTCTGCCGTTGATGATGGAAAGCCCGTGGACTACGAATGCGTCGTCAAGCGTAATGCTGGCATAGGCGAGCTTGCTTGTCTTATCGCTGTTCACGGTTCTGATATGCTTGGGTTCGCAAGTTACTTTCATGGAAAGCCTCCTTTGTGTTGTTGGTGGTGATGATTGGAAAGATATCTGCTAGGGTGGAATGCCGGACGTGCATTGCATAGATCAGGTACCTCCAAAGTATCCGGTGATTACGGACAGCAGCGATGTCGCAATTACCGCGCCGATAGTTGATACAACTGCGGTAACAATGCGATTGTTCCATTTCTTTTGATCCATCTCATCGGCAGCGCTGCGGCGAATACAAAAGTAGATGATACATACCGTACCGACTACCGCGGCAAGTCCGAGCAGCACGGTCGAAGCGTCGTTAAGAAGATTGGACATTCCGGTTGCAAGTGTGGACGAGCCAAGATCTCCCTGCGCAAATGCTGTCACGCTGACGGCAAGCGCAGCGATAACGGCAGTAATGGCTGCGGTGATACGCTTTCTGAACTTTGAACGTTTATTCTTCAAGGTTTTTCCTCCTTTCCTTTATGGAACATGGCTCCCGGTTCCCGCTGAACGACGCGAGCCGTCCGCACTCCGGCAGGTGGCTGTTCTTCGAGCCTTTCCCACGGTTTCCATAGCTTTATCTGCACCTTCCCGCTGAATGCAGGGCGATTTTCTTCGTCCTGCATGATAAGGTCGGTGTTGTGCTGTTTTGAACCCAATCCCAACATACGGTTGAAAAGCCACTCCGAAATATCAGGGGATCTCATAACCGCAGGCAGGTCGGGTGAAATCAGCAGCGCATACGGTCGCTCAAAACTCCGTATTTCATCGGGAGTGAGCAGACTGCGCTCTGACAGTGAGATGTTTGCCGAGCTTGACGGTGTGGAATATTTCTGCATTGAACTGCCAAGCGAATAAGTCGATGTGGTGTACTTCCCGAGCATTTCGGATATTTCCTTGTTGGTTTCCATATCGTTAGTCTGGAGATAGAGCCAATATCGGCAGTTGCCCTTTGCAATATCCGCTATCTCCTTGCCGTAAACAAGAGTGAGCTGAGAAAAGCTCTGTAAGAACAGATTCCAACGTATTCCGTATCCGCGTGCAACCGTCAGCTTAGTTTCAAACTCGTTTATTTTCGAGAAGTTGCCGAACTCGTCAAGCACATAGTTGACACGGTATTTCAGCCTGTTTCCGGATTGTTTTGCCGCAACAACAAGCTGTTCGTACTGCTGTACAACAAGGATCGTTACTATCGGGTAGAACGTGCGGCGCTCGTCCGGCAGAATGAAGAAAAGAGCGTGTTTAGGCTCTGTGCCAAAACAGGTCATGTTGAAATCAGACGCGGAGGTTATGCGGTAGGTGTTGGGATTTGCAAACAGCCGCAGCGTAGTGAGCGCCTGGGTATAAAAAGAAGCGCCCATTTTATCGGGCGCTACCTGTGCTATTGCCATGGTCTGCCGCGCGGGGTGATTATCCGGAAGAGTGCGCTGATACTTGGTGTAGCGTATCTCCTTTTCGCCCGGCGCGGGCTTTGACATATTGGATATGAACTCATACACATTGGTGAGATTCTGATATTGCGGATTATCGCGGTTATCATAGACAACAGCGAGTATCGAGGCGACAATGACCGCCATTTCGCCGTTTGACCAGATAGGTTCAGACTTTTCGTTCTTTTCAACGAGAATATTTACAATGTCCCACGCGTGTTCACTGGCGCTTGTGAGGTCATCGTTCAGGACGTCGTCAATAATGCGCTGAAGCGGATTGTACCTGTCGGAACGATACGGCTGATTGAAATCAACAACATGAACGGTATATCCGACAGACTCCAGAAATGTGTGAGTATAATGATACAGTTCACCTTTCGGGTCGCTGACCACGATTCCCTCGCCGGCAAGCGCAAGCATACATATGGTCTGCAAAACCTCGCGGTGGGATTTACCGCCGCCGGTCGCTCCTATCGTGAGGGTATGCACATCATCTGTGAGGCAGGTGATGTATTCTTTCCCGGCGGAGTCGCGCTTTCCGACTACGATTCCTGCCTCATCGAACAGATTTTCGATATTGAGTTTGTTCGGGGTGTAAGTCTGTCCGCTGTCAACTGCGGCAGCCCGTCTTTCGCCTTCGTCCAGCAGCTTTTTAACTTCCGGTGATGAGGATGAAAGTACCAGTTCGTTAAACTTCCGGCGTTTCTGTTCCTCTGTCATAAAGCTGGCAGAACCGTGCTGTGCCTGACCGCTGGGTGCGGGTATTTTTATTTTCGGCGTGACGGTGATGAGGTCGGCTTCGTATGGTTTCTGCGAACAGAAGAAGTACATCACGCAAAGCATAAGTACCAACATCATGAATATTCCGAACAGCTTTATTGACTGCCCATTTTCGAATACGCCGCTTATCCACACAAATGGGTCAGGCGACAGATCAATTGGAATATGCATGAACGCTGAATTCACAAGGTTTGTGAGGATTACCGACGCTGCTAGTCCTATGACCAGATAGAATACGCACATCGCAATTTTGTATATATTTTTCATAGCGTTCTCCGTTACAGCGACAGCTCGTCATCGGGGACATCGCCATTGTTTTCCATTTCGTTGTGATGAACGATTTCAGCGGCGACTTCGGCTGATTTTTCGTGGAGCGTGGTTTCGTCTGCCGTGACAAGGTGTTCGTGGAGCAGCTTGCTTTCCGTTTCGGTAAGTCCGTGATTACAGGGTTTTCCGGAAAGCTCATCGGCAAGCTGCCTGATAATGTTGATAGCATTGACGGAAATGAGCTTTTCAGCATTGAGCGCCTTATCCGTCATAAAATCGTTCGGGACGCGGTGTTCGCTGTTCACTCTCTGGAGCAGGTCGAAAGAGCCGATATTAACGGCACTTTCCATGTATTCGGGAGCAGTTATTCTGAAATTCACGCCGAGGACGATCAGAATTTTATCGGGAGAAAGAGGGTCTCTGCGCTTGTATTCTGCAACTGATTCGTCGAGGGTAATGTGGTCTGTTGTAGGTTCATGTGTGGTGTAATGCTGGCTGGTGTCAAGCGACATTACATAGAAATCAAAATCGCAGAACTGTCCGTGATATCTGTATTCGTTGTTCATGGATACTCCTTTCAAATATAAACCGGCACTAATGCTTGTAGGGCAGTAGCGTCGGTTGTCTGTATATTGTAGTTATGGGCGAGTAGGGGCAATGTGCCAGTCGTCGTAGACATTTCCCCTGATTTTCATATGGTCCGTAAGCCGCAGCGAAAGCTGACCGGCGGGACACCATATATCAAAAACTTCGGCATATACTGTATAGTTTGCTCCGTCCGGATACCATATAGGCGTAAAATGCACTCGGTCGTTGTAAGTGCTGTATTTATTCGTTTTGAACACATACGCGCCGCCGATTTTTTCAAGCAGTCGGTTGTATTTTGCAGAGGTCTGGCGGTTGAAATTGAATTCCGAAAACAGCGTATTGACTTTCTGCGTGTCTGTGCAGTATTCGGTATCGCCGGTAATGGTAGGCGTTACCTTTATCTGAATTCCGTATCCGGATTTAATGGTGTACAGTTCGTCTGAATCAGAGTATGTTGCGGTGTGGCACCTGATTGACGGAGTTATCTCCATTTCTGCGTCAAGAGATACGGAATATGTTATCTTGTGTGCTTCTCCTGACAGCAGGACTGCACCCTCATAAACGCTGCCGATCATTTTTTCTGCCTGCGCAGATGGGTAATATCTGTTGTCAATTCCCCATCGTTTCACAAATATGAGCTGCTTGTCCTCATAGCTTGCCCCGAAATAAGGACCACTTGGGTTGCTGTAATCGGGATAGTCAGTTATCAGATTATACCAGACGCTTGCCGTTTCCAGCGATTCCTGCGACCAGTCGTAAGTCCAGACATACCATTCAAGACTCTGATTATTGTTTCGCGGTGCATAGTTGGAAATATTCGCTTTAACAGAGGACAGCGAATAGTTTCTGTGCCATGACGGGCGAGAGTCGGATACCTGCGGGTCAGGCGGTGTGATTTCCTCCACCTTTGAAATAGCAGCGTCGATAACGAGAGTCGTGCATTCGCTGCCGTTTTTATCGAGCAGATAAACTCCGGATTTATTTGATTTTATCTTGATTTCGATGTCCTGTGCAGATGTCGGAGTGCGCCACTTGAACCAGCCCATAGCCTCCTCACTAGCCGGACAGCTGAATGCGACGCTGCCTGTTGCAATGGTTCTGCCGGTGGATTTTGATGTTATGGTATATGAAAAATCATTGCTGCCAGACTGTACAAAATCACCGTCCCTGTATGTGCCTAACAGCTTGTAGGGAGAGTGATATTCGCTTGTGGAGTCGTTCTCAATAAACACCTTGATTCTGGCGTTGCTGTCCTGATACTTTATCTCGGTTTCGTCAGAGGTGTAGCCGTAAACGGTGTACGGCGAAGCTCCGGTCACATTCCCGTCAGCATCGTGAATGAGATTTGCACCGGCATTGATAACGTATCTGTTATCATCGCAGAGCTGCTCCCTGAGTTTTGGAGTATCTCCGTCAGAATTAAAAATTGAGAACTGCGCGGAAGAAACCATATTGTCCGATGAGTTGTTGACGAAATTAAAAGAGGTGAAGACATAAATGTTGGTGTGGTATTCCGCCACATCATTGCCAACGATCTCTTCCTCGTCATTATCGGGCGGGTCATTCCCTAAAGTGCCTATTCCCATGCAGCGGATAATGCAGATATCGGAGTTGTATTTGTCATGATCGTCAAGTCCGGTGGAGCTGTTTATGTGATATGAGCTGTAATAGTCGCTTTCGGTCGGAGCATAAACGCTTACTCCGAGGTCAGGCTCAACCAGAAAGGCAGAGCGCGGGAGATTTGAGTGCGTCAGCGGTCCCATAAGGCTGCGCATATTGCAGGTGGAATTCCACGCGGCGCTGTATGTAACCTTGTCGTAATGATTGAGAATTCCGCATTCGGTAGCGGAAAGTGCCCAGTTCATTCCGTCATATCGAAAATAAGCAACAGGCTCAAACGCTATCTTGTATTTACCGTCCACGAAATCGTTGTATTCGAGTTCGGGAATGAAATGACAGATCACATTTTTGATGAACTGTTCATCGCCGATATACGCCTTTATCGCTTCATAGTTTGAGGTGTTGTTTGCAGACACTATGTCTATATCCGACAGACCGGCGACATATTCAGCCGTGTATCCGCTGCCCTGAATCCTTGACGAATCAATGGTAGCCCGCTGAAATTTGCCTACTGATACCACGTCAACCGCATTGTAGGTAGTGCCGACATAGCTTGATGAAAGCCATGTTGTTTTTGGAATAAGCTCGGTGCCGTCCGCAAAGTGCATGATATTGCTTATTGATGAAATCGATGATTCTCCTGTTACGTCAAGGGTGCGGTAGACCTTTGTCTGGGTTTCCGCATCGTATACAGTCAGGCGCAATGCCTCAAGGTCGGCATAAGGTCCATCATAGACATTGCTGCCGTTATCCTTTTTAAGAAGCCAGCCGTTATCTTCCGTGCCGTGCTTAAAATCGGAGCCGTCGCCGTTTCCGAAATTCACTCCGGCAAAAGCGTCCGCTGAACAGAGCAGCATAGTTGAAGCAGCAAGTGCGGCTGCAATTATTTTTCGTTTCAGTTTCATTGTTCCTCCGGAAAACAAAAAGGCAACCGCTTTTACGCGATTGCCCGAAAGTTATTCTGTTGTATGTATCAGCTGAGTATTACATTGCCTGACGGGGTGAAATCGGGAGCAGTTTCCACATTGGTAGGACCGCCTTCTATCCACCGTCTTGCGATACCATTATAGATCCACGTCTGTCCCTTGTCGTCAATGTACTCGTCGCCGCTGGAAGGATTGCTGGGGAAACCGTTATCGGCAGGCTTCTGCTCAACGGGCGACGTGGTATCGGAAGGTTTCTGTGTTGTAGTGGTGGCTGCGCTTGTTGTCACAGCAGGCGCAACTTCGTTTGGCGTATCGTCAACGACCGGCTCATAAACGATAGTTTCCTTTCTGGTAGTAGTGACGGCAGTGGTAGTGGAATCCGGCTTATCAGCATTATCATTTATGGGAACGGTTGTGGATTCATCACGGGTACTTGTGGTTTGCGCGGGGGTGATTGATTCTACGGGCTCGTTTTCTGCGGTTGTACTGTCCTCGCTTGCGGTTCCTCTGTTGATTGAGATTTCACCGTCATCGGCGTCTTTGGTGACATATGGCAGATCCTCTATCGCGCCGATCTGGTCATTGAGTCTGTCTGCGTCAGTCGGAGTATTCAGTCTTATTATCAAAGATACTGCTCCTGCAAGAACCGCGATGATCGCAAGTATAATAATTACGGTTTTAGTTTTAGATTTCATGAGTTTTTCCTCCATTAAACTGGTGGCATATATTTCCTTGTATTTATAATACCATATATTCTGCATTTTGTCAATTAGTTTGTATGCAAAATCATTTACAAGAAAGGGAAAACGATTTTGTGCATATTGACATCTACGAATTACAGCACTATAATAATACATGGATAGCTATATGTATTCCGGGTTGATAACAATGGGACATGATGTCTCATTGTTAGGGGTTACACCTCGATCTCCATATCGAAATCCTCGTCATCGTCCACATAAGGGACATCGCTTTTGTCGAGGGAGAGAACACGCTGCACAGCATTCTCAAAGGATTGGAGATAACGATCTGGCTGTTCATAGCGCCGCATTGCTACAAGGTCGTCATGTTCGACAGCGTGATCAAGACCTGCCGAATATCCTATGACATTATCAATACTGGTCTGGCTGCGCTGGCGGGGAGTGAGTTCATCTCGATGTTCGCGCAGCCATGCAAGGTTAGTATCCGCAGCAAACGCTGCCTGAGCTTTGCGGGCATTTTCTCTTATCTCGTCCGACCGCGCCATGTATTCTTCCGGAACTACCGGCGGAACCCCGCGGGTGCATATTCCCATGCCGGCAAATAGTGGGCATTCTTCTTCAATTTGCTGTTTGCGTCTGATTATGTGAGCGCGGACAAGATTGAGATTTACGCCGTCTGCCCAGCAGGGATCCTGCCCGCCATGCTGATAAAGGTGATCCCATCGGGCAAAATCTTTTTCAAGTTCGGATAACAGGTCCATAGCATTCCTCCTTTAAGTCGCATAACGCATACATATATCTTGTTTACGGTTCATTGTCCGGTTCTGAGAATTCCTCATCATCAAAGTGTGGCTCGATATTGTTCTCTTTTGCATAGCGTTCAACTGCGTGTCTGATACCTGTCCAGTATGGAATGTTGCAGTCATTGTACTTATCTCTGAAAAGCAGCGCAATATCTTGTAATACGTTCTTGCCGAAATCAGAGATCGAAAATCCGCAATCTTCGCTTTCAAGGAAGTTCTCTACATCTTCGGTAAGATAATTCATTTCCTGTACCCGATATGCTGATTCGAGTTCATCAGCGGTAAGTTGAATACTGAGAGCAACGCCTTCGTAGCTGCGGGAGATTGAATATGTCTGTTTGGAATTCTCCTCAACAATGGGACATGATGTCTCATTGTTGATATAGCACGCTGCATTATCGAGCATTTCTTCAAGTTCCGGAATGCTGACAGAGGCGGCGAGTTTTTCTTCGCAGAAAGCTATTATCTCGTCGCGCGTTCCGGTTTTCAGAACCCCGCCCGTGGCTGTTTCAGTCAGAATAAATTTGCCCTTGCGGTGTGGGTGGAGTGCTATGCAGTATTTTTCAGCGGTATTGTTGGTATCCATGTTTTCTCCTTTCAAACAATGAGACATCATGTCCCATTGTTACACCCCATCATCATCGTTGCCTAAACCGTATGCGATGTTCAGCAGCTCTCTGGCTGAGGCGAGCTGTTCAGCTTCGCCGCGTGGTTTGTCGTTAAGGTACTGACCGGCGTATTTCATGGCAGTGGAGAGGATCTGCTCGTGTGTTCTGCCATCGGTGTAGTTTTCGGTCAGCATACCGATAACCACTGCAAAAGTAATTGCTGATGTTCTGCTTGCTTTCGCGCAGATAGGGATAATGCGCCTTTCGAGAATTCCGTTTATCTGACTCATATAGGGACCGAGGGAATTGTTGACTTCTTCGTGAATGTACTGCCGGATCATGCTTTCTCCATCAGCATAGGAAGTCAGCGTAAGACTTTTTTCTACAAGCTGTCGTACAGCCTGATTAAATGGAATATGCTTTGCAGCGGCGTATGTTTCTATCTGCTCTGACATTTCCGGCGTGAGGTAAATTGATCTTCTGATATTATCGCTCATCGAAAATCCTTTCAAAAACCTGTGGTGAACAAATTCACCATTAGATCGTTGCTTTAATCAAATACACCGCCTTTGGCGGTGCGGTGTTAGGTAGCGTGGTTCACCACGCTATTCCTGCCAAATGAGATTTGGGATTGCCCGGGTCACAGAACGTTTGCGTAAAGGATTGCTGAAAAGAGAAATATGCACAAACAATGAGACATCATGTCCCATTGTTTATATCTCCGGCTGCTCCTCGCTGCTTTCCTCGGCAATATCCTCGCGTGCTTCTCTTGCCCAATTGGGAATGTGTTCCTCACGCATGGCACCGAGGAAGCTGTCGCTGGTAATGGTGGTTTCTTCACGATCATACAGAAGTATTCCGTTTATTGCACCGCCGTACTCCGTAGAATCGCAGCCCTTGCCTGACTGTGCAAGGAAAAGCTGATTTTCTGGAGTGCAGTTACTTGGTGTGAAAAATTCAGGACGTATTATCATGATTCGCCCTGTATAATCTGAAACATCCTTGTCAACGGACACGCTTCCAAACATCTCGGAGGCGAGAACTTCTCTGAGGTCATCTTCACGTTCGTCGATGTATTCTTCATACTCGTCATCGTTGCCGAAACCAAAATCGTCGCGGTATTTAGCTGCCATTTCAGATACTATCTTGTCAATAGCGGGTAATCGGACATCATATCCGTTGGCACTGAGCAAATCTCTGAAATGATCTTCGACATTCTGCTGATCGACCATATTCCAGATTCCGTTGCACTCCTCATCAGTCAGATCAAAGCGCATATCTTCGCCGTTGACATTACGGATAATTGAACCTATCTTCGGAGCGAGTTCTTTAAATCGGATATGCTGATTAACATCAGTCAGAGTGCGGGTGAACAAGTCCTGATATGCTAAAAGGAGATTCTTCTGCGAATCGTTGGACGTAAAATAATGTCCCCATACTGCGGATATTCCACCGTCGTGGCTGCCGTTGAGCCAAGTCACATAGCTGCTCGGCATATTTTTATTCTGTCCGAGAAGAAATTCGGCGGTAGGGGTCTTAACCGTCTGAATTATGCGGTATCCCTCGACTTCACGCTCTGTGCTTTTGTTCATCTCCAGAAATGTGAACCTTACCTCTTCTGCAACGCCGTCAAGGAGAACAGGGTGAGTAGTTCCGAGCGTCCGGTCGGCTATCAATCGAAATTTATCAGCATTGGGATATGCTGAAAGGAATCTGCTTGCCCATTCCTTGTTGGTAATATCCACGCGACCGTCAGACTTGAGGCTGTCAACGCGGAGCGCGAGCATGAGCATTGTTCTTTCAAAGCCGAATTCTTCGGTGAGTTCCGCAGTAATTTTCTTCACATCAAGGTGATTGTTGTTGAAATGCTCGGCGATGGAATGGCGTATTTTTGTTCCGCATTTTTCGCAAAGACTTAAATTTTCACGGTACTGTTCGATTTCACCGTTTTCTTTGGCATACTCAAAGCTGTTTTTGTAAATGTCCATTGTGTATTCCTTTCATTAAATTTCCGGCTGTTCTTCATTGTCCTCTGCCGATTCTTCCTCGCGGGGATCATATCCGATTATCTCCGCGGCGAATTTGTACGCTTCTTCTGAGCCTTCCTCCGGCGAAAAACTTTCAATGAATTTACCGCCCTTGTATGTGTTTTTGCCGAGGTTACAGCCAAAGCATTCGTCTGCCCAGCTATGTTCAAATTCAAGCGCAGGGAACATTTCGGCGAGCTTGTCAATGACGGGATTCGGGCTTGCCCATGCGGTGCAGAATGCAAGTGTGTTCTCGTCAGTGGAGGCAGGATAGTAGGCATTCCACTTTGTTCCCCAATTCTGAATTGACCATTCATACCATGTTGGCTGCCCGTATTTTTCGATATTATGGGCAAGCTTTTCTCCGACCCGCGCTTCCTCTGCGTCCGGCGAGGGGAGATAGCAGTTTACAAGATGGGTGCGTTCCTGGTTGTAGTATTTGAATATCGCTTTGTACAGTTCCGCAAAATCCTTATCGCTGAGCTTTTCAAAGCTTGAGTCGTAGACAGGTGTGCAAGGATTGACCATTGTCAGATAATTGTTTATGTGACCGCGGATCGCTGATATTCCATCGTGGGTTACTCTTAGTTCTTCGGGCATGGGAATGACCTTATTGAAATCAAAGCACGGAATGCCCTCGTCTGTCATAACAGTCACGGCAGCCATCATTCGTTTTACTTCTTCCTCATCGCCCTTGACTCGGATAAAGTTATATACGTTATTTTTTGCCATTGTGCCTCCTTGCGATTAAACAATAGAGTTTTGTGAGAAACACATAATGCGAACGTTATGTCTCATTGTTTGTTTCCCTGATAAGCCTTTCTTCTATCGGCAGCATGATATTTTCATATCCGCTGAACGTGATTGCTTTCTCCAACGGAACCATTTCTTCATCTGTGATAATGATTCCACAATCTGCGTCAGCAATCGGTTTACATATAATGAAAGTTCCGGTACGCCCAACAGAAATAAAGTTGCGTATTTCGCAAATCTCTCTGCTTCCGTCAGGGTCGCGGAAATCGTAGGCGTAGAATCCTTCGGGAATAGAGCTTCTGTCTATAAGTGCTTCTGTCAGAATAGCGGTCTGTCCGATTATTTCATACAGCCTATATTCAGCAGAGAAAGCGTTAACCGTAGTCAGACAAACCACCTCCAGTATTACATTTCCATCTCTTCACTTTCACCCTCGTCATCATTGTTATCATCAACGATCTGGTCATCGTTGCTGTCGCTGCCGAATTCAAGCTGGGCATTAAGGAATGCCTGCTTTTCGATAAGCTCTTTCAGTTCGGCGGCGTATTCAAACGGACGGTCGTAAAGAGATCGTGCGTTAGCAAGCTGCTTTCCTGCTTTTTCAATAGCTGCGGAGAATTCCTCCGGCTGCTTTGCAAGCCTTTCAAGCATATTGTCGATACGGGTGATAGCACCCGTACCGCTGTTGTTGTAGTCGGATTTATACAAATTCGCCCCCTTGACGAGGATGCTGCAGCTGTACTGATCTGAACGGCGCAGCCCTATTTCAAAGCCGTGATACTTGGCAAAGAAAACGGGCTCTCCTCCACGGAAAGCCTCGCCGATCATATAAGCGCGTGCCTTGCTTTCAAACTCGGCAGCGGCTTTTTCTTTTTCAGTAATCATACGCCCGTCAAACTCTATTCTGAAACACTCATCTATATATGGGTTGCTGTTCAGCATCTGAATATCTATGAGAGCGTTTTCGCGCTGACGGGTGAAACTCTGAATGTTTTTCGGGTACACCTCCTGAATATCGTGGGCAAGCTGCCTGTGATGTGAGAGGTATTCGGTTTCAAGCAGCGAGAGCCTTGCGACTTCATTATCCACCGTGAGCTTTTCAGCTACCAGCGGATTATCGGTAGTTGCAGCTTTCATTTCTGAAAAAGTAAGAGCCACCTCGTCAATGTCCTTGCAGCTGCGCGAAACCGGCTTACCGGACAACACCTTTGAAGCGGTTTCCTGCTTCTTCTCAAGAAGCTGCCAGCGGTAAGTGTCGAATGTTCCTTTGGTTGCGTAGTAAATTACGGTCACTTCGGGATTATTGTTGCCCTGACGTATTCCGCGACCGTTTCGCTGCTCAATGTCAGACGGACGGTATGGTGCGTCAAGATGGTGCATGGCAATAAGGTTTCTCTGTATATTCACACCGGTGCCGAGCTTACCAGTCGAGCCGATGATAAGCCGGATTTTTGCCTCGTTCACTTTTTCAAACATCTCTATGCGCTGTTTGTCATTCTTCGCGTCATGGACAAAGGCGATTTCCTCCGGCTTGTACTGACCGCTTTCAATGAGTTTCTGCTTGATATCCTCATAAACGGTGAATTTACCGTCATATTTTGGGGTGTTGGTATCACAGAACACTACCTGTGCGGTTTTAGGGTTCTCGCGGTCGATTTCAAGGATTCGTTTGACGCACTGGTTTATCTTTGAACCCTCATAATCCTCGGCTTCGGGGTCAAGGATACGACCGTCCAGCGCTACCTTCGTCATGAAAGTACAGATTGCAAGCATATTATCTTCCTCGGGTTTTACCGCGCCAGATTCGATTTTCTTTGCCCGCTCCATGCCCTCATCACGCTGTTCTTCCTGCGATGGAGAGGGTTCGCAGATTATCATTTCCGGCTTGCCGCCGCTTATCTGAGGCAGCTTTAGATAGTCAAGGTCGCCGGTTTTTACAAGGTCAGTGACCTCGCCGAACAGATTACAAAGTTCCGGAAGATTAACGAAATTCGCAAATCTGGTGCGCATACGAAAACCGCTGCCGGAGGGCTTGACTTCCATAGCCTGCGTTATCTCTCCGTAAACCGAAGCCCAGTTGTCGAAATACTCGATACCGAGATCGCGCAGCGTGGGAAATTGAAGAAGATACTGCCACACGAACATTTCTGATATTGCGTTAGAGATAGGTGTACCTGTCATCAGGCAGACACCGCCGCCGTTGTTCAGTTCCTGTATGTAGCGTATCTTGATTTCAAGGTCGAATGCACGCTGTGAATTTGAGCTGACATTAACGCCCGCGACATTGTTCATCTTTGAAAAAATCGCAAGGTTCTTGTATGCGTGTGCTTCGTCAACCACAAGATAGTCGCAGCCGAGATCCTCAAAACAAATGAGGTTATCCTTTTTGAAAGCCGCTCTGAGCTTTTCTACCTTTGTGGTTATGGATTTTCTCATGCTTTCAAGTTTCTTTACTGAAAGCCGTTGACCCTGATCCTGCCTCATCTGCTCAATGGATACGGTCAGAGCGTCTATCTTTCGTCCATAATATTCCTCCTGTCTTTCAAGGGAAACTGGTATCTTCTCAAACTGCGACTGCGATATTATCACCGCGTCAAAGTTGCAAGATGAGATTTTCGCAAGGAACCGTCGGCGGTTGCTGGTCTGGAAATCCTTTTCGGTTGCCACAAGGATATTTGCCTGCGGGAAGAATCTCTGAAACTCCTCTCCGAATTGACCGATAACCGCATTAGGCACAACATATAGTGGTTTATTTATTGCACCTATGGATTTGAGGTACATTCCAAGCGCTGCGGAAGCTGCCGTTTTACCTGCGCCGACCTCATGAGCCATAAGCCCGCCGCCGGTCGCCGCAAATCTGGCGATCACATCTTTCTGGTGCGGACGGAGCGAAAGGCTCTTTGCCATGCCGGGAATCTCAATGTAGCTGCCATCGTATTTTCGCGGAGTTATAGCATTGAAACGGTTATTGTATATCTCCTCGATGGTTTTGATTCGCGTGGGGTCTGCGAGTATCCATTCATGGAATGCCTGCTCGATTTTTGCCTGCTTATCACGTGCGAGAATGGTTTCCTTGCGGTTGAGTACATACTTTTCACGCTCTACGCCGTCAGAATCACGGTAGGTAACTTTATCCTTGACTTCGGCTTTGCGCTGATTGAGAACAAGTTCGGTAAGCTCGTAAGCATTCAGCCTTTTTGTACCGAATTCTTCGTTGACCTTTACACTGCGCTCCGAGGTTTTGTTCGGAATGCGCCATTCGTTTGTGGCGGGGATATATTCACAACTGATCACCGCGCGTGGCAAAGCAGAATTACGCGCCCACATACTCGTTTCAAAAGTGTCGTACATGAACTGAGTGAACATCTCCGAGGGAATGAAGAACGAGCCAAGACGGAAACTAATATCAGCAATGCTCAGCTGCGGAGGCTGGTGTTCCTTGAGTGCCTCGACGTTTCGGCTGAAACGCTCTGGATTTTCTTCAGCTTTGACTATCGAGAGTCCGAGCTTGTCGCGGGTCCTGCCAGAAAGATATTCCTCGGCAGTTACCCAGCCGCTGTATTTATCGCCGCCGTTTCGTGCGGGGTCACAGTAAATCTGGTCGCCGAGCTCCTCAATTATCTCGTCCTCGGTCTTGCCACATAACCCAGACATATATGCCAAGTCTATCTTCTGCTTGAGATTGAGGGATAGGTGCATTGCTTCAACGGCGTTGTCGGCGTGAGTGGGGTTGCGATACTGATTAACGGTACGCTCGCGGAATACATCGGCTTTTTTGATAATAGGCTTGTTATCCGCGCCGTGTGATTCTATTTCAAGGGAGAATAGCTTGGGACTGCGGACATCATCTGCAAATCTGCGCTGGTTTGCCGCCGATGACAGGGATCCATATCTATTTACGAAATCGTCATAGGCGCTGTTGAGTGCAAGCCTTTCTGCTTCAAATACTTCGTCCGTACAGCCGCAGCGCTGACTCATAATAATATGGTCGTATTTCTGGACAATATCGACCATCATGCGTATCGCCCTTGTAGAATTAGAATCACCGGAGAATGGTTTCGCTGTATGATTATCCGCATAGTACAGCCGATTGTCCTCGATATAGTATGTGAACGGCTTTACTCCGTCCGGAATTGAAAATACCTCTGTTTCGTCCTCGCCAATTTCTTCAATTGTAGGTTCTGCGGAAAATGTCGCGGACATTCGGGAAATCGCCGCGTCAAGCTGCTCCTGCAAATTACCGTTTGGAACTACCGTTATTTCCCGACCAAAACGACCGGTTATCTCTTTCAGTTCGCCGAGGATATTTTCGACGTGCTGTGCATAGTATCGGTTTCCCTGATACCACACATCGCCGACGCGCAGACTGCCGCCAATTGATATCCACGGCGCTGTTTTGTTCAAGTCCATGCTTTCGATTTCTTCATCGGTGAGAACATTCTCTCTTTTCTGTAAAAAGAGAATATCCGTGACGGTTTCTGTCCCAGCCGATTCAAACGCATTGTTCGGCAGGCGGACAGCGCCGATAAGCTCAGCGCGTTTGAGCATTTCCAAGCGCGGCTGCGTCAGATATTTGTCGAGCGTACCTTTTGAGGTAATGAGCGCGGCTATTCCTCCAGCTTTGAGCAGGTCAAGCGACTTGATGAAAAAGTAATCGTGAATAAGGTACTCGCTGTCGTACTTCGGGTCATAAGGCTTGAAATCCCCGAACGGCACATTCCCGACTACGATATCATAAGGCTTTTCAAGCTTTGCACGCTCAAATCCCTTGTTCTGAATATTGGCGCGGGGATAGAGGTAATGCGCTATTCTTGCTGTCAGAGTGTCGATTTCTACGCCGTCAAGGGTGCTGTTATTCCGCATTTCTTCCGGCATATTGCCGTAGAAGTTACCCGTTCCCGTTGACGGGTCAAGTATGCGACCGCTCTTAAAACCAAACTGCTCCAGACCTTTGTATATGGAACGGATTATTACTGGATCCGTATAGAACGCGGTGTTTGTACTCGACCGTGCATTGCGGTATTCCGTTTCCGACAGCAGATTTTTCAGCTCGGTGTATTCGCTGTTCCAACTGTCGTTATCCTTGTCGAATGCTTCCGGAATGCCGCCCCAGCCGCTGTATCTGGCAAGCGTGGTCTGTTCCTCCGGAGTAGCGTAGCGCTTTTCTGTTTCAAGCTGATTCAGCAGCTTTATGGCGGCTATGTTGTCCTGAAACTTTGCTTTTTTGCCGTGTGAGTATTCAAAATCAGCAGGGATCACAAAATCGGCAGGTTCGGGCTTCTTCTCGACAGGTGGATTTTCCACCAACAATGAGACATCATGTCCCATTGTTTCAGAATCATTTTCTTTTTCAGCAATCTCTATTTCAAGACCTCTCTCAAAGAGATAATCTATCGCATTATCGATTTCCGAAAAAGACTGAATGCAGCAGTCAGGTATTTTCTCCCCGCCGAAAGCTATGCGGTCTGCGGTGAGAATAAGGCTCATGCCGTCGGGAACAAGTCTCCAGTTCTCAAAGTGAATCGCACTGGCATTCTGAACGGAAACATCATCTGTGCGGTGCTTTTGGCTGTCGATAAGCGGTATCTCATCGCCATTGCGGACAGCCTCGTAAAGTTCGCTGAAATACAGTCTGCGCTTAGGATCAGATTTGCTTTCCTCCAACAATGAGACATCATGTCCCATTGTTTGGTGCAGGGCAGCCTTTATCTGTTCAAGCAGCTTTTCATCGGAATCAAATCCCACATTGGGAAATCTGACATCTTCATCTGTTTTCAGAAATGTAATGTTGTGCTCGGACAGGTATTCGTCGGATAGCGTACATTTCGGAGCGCAGATAACATATCTGTCAGCTGGCTTTGTCCGCAGGAGAGTGGAAACGCATACGGAATCGGGGAACAGGTAATAGCCTGTTCCGTTTTCCTGTCCGACGGAAAAATCGTATCCTATGGAATCAAGATACGCAATAGCGTCGATTCCTGTCTGCGTGCTGTACGGATTTTCATATTGGATACTCTCCCTTGCGTGACGAACGCAGTTCCTGAGGTGATTATCATTGTCTTTCTGGGAAAAGTATTCTCCGCTGTCGAGCAGCCCGGCAGCCGTTTTTGCAGCGACATTCCATCTGAACAGGACATCTTCGCCGGAATTCATGGTTATCTTAATTCCCTTGGCATCGTACCATGAAAATTTGAACGTATCGGATACGCTGGACGAGCCGCCGATTCCGTATTCCTTTTTCAAAAAGTTCGCGAATTCTTCGGTGCTTGGGTGCTCGCTATTATAATATGTATATACCCGCCATTTTCCGTCCTCAAAACCCGTTCCTGTCATGAGAAGTTCTGTCAGCGCAGCATTGTTTTGATCTTTACTTGTTTCAGCGGCTGGCGGAGCAGTATCAAAAAGCGAATACTGATCACCTGAAAGAAACGAGGCGGATCCTCCGCCCGAAAAATCCACCTCGTTATCATATTCTGCTGTTTCTGTTAAGCTGCCGTCATCATTGAAAGGGTTATCGTGCTCAGTTCCGCTATCGTGTTCCTCGACCGAACTTCCGCTATCAGCCAGTTCACGCAGTTCCTGATCGTATCCCATGCCGAGTTCTGCGCCGCTGTGAATATCTCCGTCAGCTGCTGCTCCCTCATTTCGCTGTTCGGGCTGAACTGCGTTCTCTGTTTCAGCGCCTCCAGGGTTTCGCTGCGGCTGCGTTCCGCTTTCTGGGCTATCTCCTCCCATATCGTGCGGTACAGTCCGCTCATGTTTATGCACTGAAGCACTGTTCTGTCCAGCTCCGCCATCAGATCGAGAGCTTTCAGGGCGAGTATGCTCATGTCCTTCCTGCCGTAACTGTCTGCCTTCGGATAGTAAATCCCGTTCTTCTCCTCGCAGGGAATCTCGCAGATCTCGTCCGCGAACATTACTTTCATCATGGTTTCGTTCATTGATTTCACTCCTTACTGCCTTGTCAATTTCTCTTAAAACCTGTTTTGCAAGCTCGAAACCGGCGTTGCCTATCTCTATCCTCGATATTTCCTTTTTCAGTAATCCGATGTTTGAGAAATCCGCCTGAATTTCGGCAGGAGCAATACCGCAGCGCGTCATGCAGATCACCTTTGCAGAATCATAAATAAGCTGCCGCACTCTGGAATCTGTTGAAACAGCCGGTATGCTCTTGCAAATATAATTATAATCGCTAATTAATTTATTGTCAAGGCTTTTGGTTATGAGATGGTGCAAATTCGTTACATTTACACCAAAATATTCTTCTGATTTGGCGATAATGCCGTCAGCCAGACGAGCGTTCATTTCCCACTTGGGGGTTATCGCGTTTCCATAAGTCTGCGAGATGTCGAACAGATATTTTGCGGAGGTGTCAAATTCGCTTGCAAATACCATCACGGACTTTTCACGGAACTTGACATACCTGTCCATCTTCTTCCACTGTTCAAAGGAAGCGACTGCGGTTGCATTGGGGAGCTGTTCAGTCAGGAGCATACCCTCGGTGAAGTTTGCGAGTTTCCAGAACGGAGCGATCTGCCGCAGCATTTTGTCCCAGTATTCCGGACGGGAGAGCCGTGGAACAAGCTGTCGGTAGAGCTGTTCGACTTTATCGTATTTTGATGACATTATGTTACCTCGTTTAGAAATAAAGCTGTATTCCCACAATAATGGCTGCGATTATCATTGCTGAACTGACTATTTCAAGCGTTTCTATGAAAGATGTTTTGTTCCCGCGCATTACTCCACCTCAATATCTGTATGTCTGACAAAGTATTCTTCAAGAGCCTCCGCAATTATCCGTTCAGCAAAAGCCGAGGTTTTTCCGCGGAACCAGCGTTCACGGACAGAATCGGGGATCCTGATTTTCGGCGTAGGCTTCGGCTTTTCGGTCACGATGTCCTCCATTAGCTGAACAGTCATCGCGTCTTTGCTGTCGAAAGGCTTATGCAAGGCAGCGTCCATTATCTCTGCGGCGACCTTTGCGGTAAGCCTGCGTTCAGTCCTTATGAGGGTCTGGGCAAGCATATCCTGATATTTACGGTCAAGGTCGCGGATAGTGACCGCCACATCAAGCGGGATCACGGGACCTATCAGATTGAGTATCGTCATGTTCATATCCGAAATTACAGAGAGCTTATTCAGCTCATCTTCGGACAATCCGGTGAAATAGCTTATCCTGTGGTCGATTTCCTCGCAGTTGTCAAGGACGGCTATCATCTTTGTGAGTTCAAGTGCTGTCATGTCCCTTACACGGAACAGGTTGGTTATAGCCATGACCTGATGGCAGATTTCATCGGTGAGGGCGCTCTTGCTGCCGACTCTGCAATAAAGCTTTGTCCATGTGCCGAGCGTGACCGCCGCCTGCTTCCGGTTATGTCCTGAGATTATCTTGTATACGCCATCATCAGCAGGCACAACAAGTAGTGACTCGTTCATTCCGTTGTCGGTAATATCATCGCAAAGCTGCTTCATGGCTGTCTTGTCGAGGGGTGCGAACATCATATCATGGTACGGGATCAGCCGCGAGAATTCAAGGCGCAGTTCCTTTTCCGGAAAGTATTTGTCAACGAAATTATCAACAAATGCTATCAGATCCTCGGCGGATATGTATTCTTTCTTTTCCGGTGCAGGTTCGGTTAAATCCTGCTGAAGATGAGCCGGTTCAACGGGCAGTGCAGGAACTGGTGCGGTTTCTGCGGCTTTGCGTTCATTTTCCTCACGCACTTTTGCCTCCCGTGCGTCAAGCTCTGACATATCCATGAGTATTTCGTCGGGGATTTCGGTATGAACTTCGCCGGTAATTATGGGTTCCTGCGAAATTAAAACAGGCTCGATCGGCTGCGGATTTTCTTTAATTATGGTTTCGCGGCGCTTGATATCCGCATTTCTCGCGGCTTTCGCGTGCTTGCTTATGTTTGATAAATTCATAGTTTGTCCTTATTCGATTGTATTCATCAAAGCGTTCTCTACAAGAGCGTTTACGACGATTTCGCGAGTTTCCTTGCTCTCACCGTTCATAATTGCGGCTATCTCATCGCTGGCTTTTTCAAGAATGGAGGTGATTTTTTCGATAACCTCCCGGCAGTGTTCGTCAGAAATGAGGATTGCAGATTTGTTTGTTTCCATTTTGGATTTCCTTTCCGCCCGTTAAGGCTCATGTTCGTCAACGCAGTTCGGACAGCAGTCTGTATAGAATATCATATCAAAATCCTCGGAGCAGTCAATATCGGCTACCATGTCCGGATAGTTTTCAATGATGTGATCCTGATCCTGAATTTTTCCGAGCGTATCTGTGTCTGCGGGGAGATTTGTTCCGAACAGCGAATTTACCTCGTCAAAGGCGATATGCCAGTTTCCGGATTCGGTATTGCTGGTTCCCACGTCAACAATGTGTTTTGCGATTTCTTTGATCATGGTTCTACCTCTACAACGCGCCTGTCATGGACATCATTATTCTGAACCCGAGGGCCACAAGGGCAGTACCGCTTATCGTCGCGATTCCGAAAATAAGCAGTGTGGGAGGTTTGCGCGGTTCTTTAGGTGGTTGGTTATTTATCTTGATTTCTTCATCGAACATCATTATTCCTTTCCGTGAGTAAAGCTGGATATTGACTTTGTGCCATTGCTATGATATAATTGAATCACTCAATATAGCGATGTTTGACTTTATTATAGTAAAAGATATAGTATATAAGGAGAATACGATGGAAATAAATAATCTCACGTATATGACGGTTGCTGAGTACAGTGCTGTCTTTGGTCAAGAAATGAGCCATAAAGAATTTTTAGCATTATTATCAAAAATAAGTTGTCAAAAAGCACTTGTTATTTTGTCGCGATTTGCATCACTGCAGCTTGCTTTGTGTTACAAAGAAAAAAAGGCAATAGATTTATCTCAACAGCTCAAATTAATTCACTATAAGCACATAAAAGAATTAGGTGGTAATACAGTCAAATACAATGAATTTGATACACTTATGTGTTTGCAATCAATCTTTCTGCTTGAAAAATGGGTTTTAGTGTATTGCCTTAACGATTGCCGTTTAACACCAATTACCCTTGAAGACATTATGACAATTATGGATGCGATTTTATCAATAAATGATAAACTACCAAAAGATGATGTACATGGACATGAAACAGAATATCTATATCTAATGCTTTATCACAATACACCAAAAAATATTATACATCAATTGGCTAGGTCTTATTATGTTTTCTCAACTCTTGCAAAACAAGAGCGTGAAACCATTGATTTCTTAAAACGATACGAACAAGACAAGAAATTCTCTGTAACAGACCGAATTTCCGTTCTGTTCCTCTCGCTTTATAATGTATACCCTTCATTTGAGTTTGAAGATTTTTTCTCCAAGAATCTATGTGCTAAAGCCGAAGGGTTTGATGCTGTCGGATTGGCTTCGGTATATGATACAATAATGCACAGTCTTAAAAGTAACCATGCACAATCCCAAAAAAACGCTAAAAAAATATTGAGTCAAGTTTGGAATTTCGAACCATTTTATCGAACCCCCTTTGTACAGATTGACGATTCGTTGTATTGTTTTTCTGCCGTTCATGTTGTGTATCAAATATGGGAAGGTCTTTACTGGGATGTAAGATATAATTTCCATAACGATGGTGAGCTCTTTATGAGAAATTTTGGTCGTCCGTATGAGCATTACATTCAACAAATTACAAACGCAGCGGCTAGTGAGTCAAATAATAAAGCAATATTTCAAAATGAGTTTTTATATAAATATAAGAAAGATAGTAGAGCATCATCCGATTGTTATTGTCGCATAGGAAACACTCTTATTGCAGTTGAGGCTAAAGCCAAAAGCCCACATTCTAAAACATTAACAGGAGTTGATCGTTCAGCTATTTTAATAGAAGTTAAAGATCTTATGATAGATCCAGTAAATCAAGTATTGGAACGTTATAAGGAAATATATTCTGACGAAAATGATATAGATGTGAAAACGAAGACTTTCTTCCAAGGCGTTGACCAAACGATTATCCTTTCTGTAAGCATGGAAAAAGTTCAACCAATCGGTGAATTATTATATGAATTTGATAAGGATATCAATCCGCAATTGGCTGGAACCAAAGTAGTTGCATATCATAATGTAAATATAGAAGAGTATGAAGCAATTTGCAATCTAATTCAAACAGCCCCTGATGAGCTTCCCCAGATTCTGATAGAATGGTTTAAAGCCCAAAGGAAAGACAAACGTAGTGCCGTGGTGTTGGCAAATTATTTGATTAGTTGTAAAAAGCCATATGTTTGTTCAAAGTATGTTTCTGACTTGTTCAATAAATCAATAAATGATATTATGGAAAAAACATTTCCTGACAGCTGACTGATTACCTTATACCGATTAATCCATTATAATAAGTCTCAAAACCTAACCATAATACCTTTTCTATAGATAACACTCCTGCTGTTCGTTGTCATCAGGAGTGTTATCTATATTTTCGGCGGTCATGGTGATGAACTGCTCGATAGGTATCGTACTGCTGCGGAATTTCAGCAGATCTTCATTCCAGTCCTTGAATATGGAGCAGGAAAATCCGACAGCGAAAAAACTGTCAGGAAAATTTGCTTTCAGCTTGTGCTGAAGCTCCTCCGCAGCCTTTTTACCTGCCGCGTCATTATCGAGAGCAATGCTGATCTTATGGATTTCCGGGTGTTCGGTAAGATACCGCTGAACCGCGCTGAAATTCACGCAGCCGTTTAAGCTGATACGGTGGTCTTTTGTCCAGTCAATTCCGAGCAGCTTGGAAAATGTAGCGTGGGACATAGCGTCTATCGGCGACTCAAAAATGCGGAGCGTATCCGAATTTCCTTTCATCACGAAAGAGTAGGATTTATCGCCGCCTGCAACCTCTCCGCGAAATTTCACCGGAGTAGTACCGCGCATGGCACAGCTTCTGATGTTTCCGCCAATGTCCCTGCCAAAGAACAGGCAGTTGTGGTGGATATCGTCTTCGGCTATCATTTTTTGCTGTATCATTGAAAGAACAATGTCCTTATCAACGCCGCGCGTCTTTATGAGGTACGCGATCACTCTGGACGGCGAGATGTTATGTGGATGAACGGAGAAAATAGCTCGATTTATTTCTGGCTTTGGCTTGGGGACATAATAGCTTTCCTGCGCATGGACTCCGTTTACTACCGTTTTCGTAATAAAATCAAGAGCCTGTTCACGGCTGCAATTCAGCGCGTCCGCCACAAGGTCAACGGGAAATCCCTTTGCACCGTCCGAGTGCCGGTACCAATTGTTCTTGTCGGGGAAGATATACAGCCCTCCGCTGTCCTTTATATGCACGGATTTGTCGGTGGTTTTGCCGCCTTCGTCAATCGTCATTCCGAGCGCGAGCGCAACGTCAAGGCAGCTCACGTTGGCGAGTTTCATGTAATCTTCTTTGCTATATTTGTACATACAATGCTTCTTTCATGGATTGTTTGACTTTTGGTGCCAGATATGATATAATTAATAACAAACTGACATATCGGAATTTAGTGGAGGAGTACAAAAAATGGAGAAAAGCGAAATTATTAAAAAGGTTGCACCTTGTTCTTTAATGTGCCACACTTGTTCGGCATATAATGATGGTATAATTTGTGTGTCAGCTAAAACATTATTAAAATATTTAGAGGGTATAAAAGAATTTTATGAGGTACATATGCCCGATGCCGTAGAAAGCTATAACAACTTTGAGGGAGTACTTAGCATATATGCGGGCGCTTCTTGTTCAGGTTGCCGCAGCACAGAACATAATGGTTGTAGCATCGAAGGGTGTTTTTTGCTTGAGTGTACAAAGAACCATGGCGTTGATTTTTGTGGAGAGTGCAATGAGTTCCCTTGTAAAAAAACGCAGGGATTGTTTGAAGAAATAGTATACAGGCAGTGGCTGGAAGGAAATCAACAAATTAAAGAATACGGTATAGAGGCATTTTGGAAAAATCATTCCGAAAATCCACATTATAAACCGTATAAAAAGTAATTAAAAATCCCGTTTGTCGAACAGTCTATAAAATCACCGGGAACTGCGCTCGGTGATTTTCCGTTGCTACGGCTCCTGCTGCTCACAATAGTCAGCCCTGCTTTCGGGGAACAGCGCTTCCTCCATGCTTATAGCGTCCTCTGAAAACGTAGCGCACTCCTGTTCGGCAATAAGCTGCCCATTTTCGTACAAGCATGAACCGGCGATTCTTCCACCCAGACTAGCCCAGCGATGATATATTCTAACGGCGGGATTAAGTTCAGCGAGCTTTCTAATCACCTTTATTGACGGATTGGCCGTTGTGACGAACCTCCATTTGTTGTATTCAATTTCGTAGATATGGGAGTTAGTCAACTGTCCCCAGTTCTGATCGCACCAGTCACTCCAATTCGGCGCTCCGTACTTTTGCAGACATTCTATCATTCTTTTTCCGTCAGCAAAATAGCCGACATCGGGATAGGGATAGTTGCCAGTGATACAGTGGTTGAAGCCGTCGTTATTGCTGTAATATTCCTTGACAAGACTGAACAGCCTGTCATATTCATCGTTAGACAGCTTTTCAAGGTGATGGTCTGCTGTACCGGGATTTACCGCCGTAAGATAGCAGTCTATCTTTACCCGCGACATACCTGCGGGAAGAGAGGCTAATTCGTCCGGCACAGGGAGGATTTTTGCAAAATCCATCATCGGATAATTCGGCGTCACAACGCTGTTTATCAGCTTTTCAATGTCAGGCTGTGAACCACTTAAATGCAGTTCATTTTGGATTTCGGGCATTTGGGTTTCCTTTCTATAACGCAAAAAGCCGACTGCATTTCTGCAATCGGCTTTTTAATGTTCAGTTGTAGTCTTGATTATGCGGAAGTCTTTTTGGCAAGTTCCTTTACTTCTTCTTCGTCAAGATCCAGTATTTCTGCTATCTCCTTAATGGAATAGACTTTCTTTGCAAGCATTCTGAGAGCAGTTTCGATCCTATCTTCTTTAACTAATTCTTCAACAATTCTGCACATAGTCTGTACGCCCTCCTTTGAATTCTTATAGTAGCCGGCTCTGTCCGCAAGGACCTTGTAGCTGATAGCATCGGGGTCAACACAGGTGAAGTCCCTCATCAGCTTTCCGAGCTTGGTGTCGTTTTGAATCTGGCTGTTTACATATATAATATGTGAGCCGTCGTTAAATTTATCCGCCGTTCCGTTTATCATGCGGTCGATGATGTACAAAGGCTGATTTCCTTTGAGCACGTCGCTTTCCGTAATAAATATCACGAAACTTTCCGGCAGTTTGGAATAATCCTCGCCGACCAGCAGAGTATCAGAGTCGATCATACTGCTGATATAACGTGCGCGCTGGGGATTTGCTCCGCTATCGCTGCGCTGTATCTCAATGTCGTACTTGGTGCCGTTTGTGTCCTCGGCATACACGTCAAGCCTGACCGAATGAGTTCTGAGGCTGTTTATCGTGTACTGCGTCTTGGTTTCCTTAACGGTTATGTCGTCCCTGTCGAGAATAATTCTTATAACCAGTTCCGCGCAAGCCTTGTCGGAAAGAACGGCAGTCATAAAGTCATCGTCCATAAGACGCATTTCCTTGATTTTGCTGATTATCTTTGCCCGTTTGAGTTCATGGGTATTTTCATCCATAATAGAACCTCCATGCTGTCCTAATTATATTTTATCACAAATCAGATTGTTCGTCAAGTGGAACTGTTCAGCTTTGTTTATATATGCCAAGAAACTTGATGAACAAATCCTCCTGCTGCAAGCAGAAGTTCAGATATTCCTGCACCGTACTGTCATCGACCTTGCCGATAGTTCTGCGTATCGTTTCACGGTCAAAGCTGACGGAAACATCGGGCAGGTCATCGTATTCGACCTCATGCTTTGGGCCATCGCTGTCAGAGGTCGGAGGTTCAGCAGGAACAACGGATTTTTCAGATGTCTCCGGTTCGCTCGCGTTATCCTCGGATTCTTCGACCGGCTGTGGCTTGGCTTTCGGAACTTTGCCGGATATTATCCCGGAGATTTCGTCCTCATCAAATCCGAAACCGTTCCGGGAGATAAGCCGCTGCGCCGCTTTTTCATTTATCGTTGCTTTCGGATTATCTTTAAGCCAGTCGGCAAGTACGGATTGATTTCCTGCGGAGAGGTCAGCGAGGTAAACGGCAGTCATAATATTGAACCTGCCGTCATTGAGCTGCTCAAGCAGGCATTCCTCGAGCCTTGCGCACCTGATATAGCGCTCAATGGTCTTGCGTGACAGCCCGTACTGTTCAGCCATGATTTTCTTGACGCCATAGCCGTTTTTCTTTCCGACTATTCTGCCGAGGACGTCGTACTGCATTTTGTATGCTTTTATCAGCTCCACCACCGACAGACTGTGCCTTTGACAGAGGTTCGTATCAAGCATCATCAGCTGTGCGTGATCCTCGTCGGTTTCCTTGATTACCGCATTGATTTCAGTCCAGCCGAGCCTTTCGCAGGCTCTCACGCGGTTGTGTCCCGCGATAATGCGGTACTTCTCGCCGGCGGGAGTGACGATTATCGGGGAGAGCAGACCATTTTCCTCAATGGAAGCCGCAAGGCTTTCAAGCGCCTCGTCCGTGTATGGCTGGAACGGCTGATTTTCCCATGAAACAAGGCGGTTCAGCGGTATTTTCTTTTCAGCAATCCCGGAATCGTCCTGAAAGAACGCGGATCCGTCGTAAGTTACGCTGTTGCGTGATAAGTTCAGCATTATTCTCCCTCCCTTGCGAGTATCTCACCGACAAGTTCTCTGTACTGCTTTCCGATATTGCTGCTCTTGCTGCGGATAAGTGATTTCCTGTTCGCAGAGCTGTACGCCGCCTCGATCCGGCGGGGAATTTTTGTGGAATAAACCAGGTCTGAGTATTCTTTGGAAAGCACTTCGTCTACCTCTTTGGTCATTTTGGTGTTATCTACCATTGTTTCTACTATTCCGCATATCGTCAGATTTTTGTTGGTATTCTTTCGGATAGCGTTCACGACCTGCTCAAACTGTATCAGACCGTTCACGCTGAACATCTGAGTTTGAACGGGTACGATTATGCCGTCCGCTGCCGCAAGCGCGTTGTGGACAAGCATTCCGAGAGAGGGAGGGCAGTCGATGAGAATGTAGTCGTAGATTTCAAGCGAACTATCATTCATTATAGCATTGCGAAGTATCTGTATCTGTTCTCTGCACATCATCTGCGCAAGGAATATCTCCGCACTGGAGAGCATGATGTCAGCAGGTATGTAGTCGATATGTTCGTCTGCATTGCTGATTATGCAGTCATGCGGCTGGCATTCGCCCTTGAGTATGTGGAGCAGTGTGCGGCGGTTAGGTTCGAAATCATATCCGAGATAATCTGAAAGATTAGCCTGCGGGTCTGTGTCTATGCAAAGCACTTTCTTTCCTTTTTCAGCAATAGCTGCTGCAATATTAACAACGGTAGTGGTTTTGCCGACTCCGCCTTTCTGGTTTGCAACTGCGATTATTTTCATTGTGGTTTCCTCCTAAAATCGTTGTTCTTCCTTTGTGATTATATACGCATAGAAAGGCGGCGAGGAAGACACGGCTGACCGCCGACACCGCCTGTCGGGTAGCTAGTCCGTCTATGCGTTTGCCTAGGTAACGCTGATTATAACAAAATCGCCACGCTCAAACGAAGGAACTCACGCGGCTGATTTTGTTATGCTTCGCTATAATCAGCGTAACCTAAGCTCTTGGGAGCATATAGCCTTATAAGCTGAGATATGTCTTACAAAAATCCCTCATCTCTGCATATCCCTCAAAACCAAATTCGTTCTGCGGAAGCATGAGATATTCACAGGTTTGCTGAAATATTGCGGTTTTCAGATATGCCGACAGGCTATGTATCTTTCCGCGTTTCTTGTAAACCTTGTCGGATACCTGCATGATGATATCACGGTTGACATGGCTGATCGTTTTCTTGATCACATTCGGTGCGACCTCGCAGGAACCTAATTTAACGGGCTTGTCCGCTGTCATCAGTTCGCATATTGCCTTGACGGCACAATCTGCAAAGTTTGGACCGGTAATAGGGATTATTCCATGATACCCGATAGAAGAACGAACCTTTTCAGCCAGTTCTTCCGAGTTTTCAACAAACTGTTCGGCTGAATTGTCAGCAGGTGTGGACCTTTCAATCATATAAAGATTTTTTCTTTTTGATTGATTATATTTAGATTTGTCCTCCCTTTGGGCGGAACTTGTTCCGTCGTTTTGGCAGAACTTGTTCTGACCTTTTGGCGGAACCTGTTCTGACTTTTCGGCGGAACTTGTTCCGACTTTTGGGCGGGACTTGTTCTGACCTTTTGGCAGAACTTGTTCCGACCTTTCGGCGGAACTGGTCAGCCATGCTGTCTGAGAGTGGTTTTCTTCTACGGTTTCCGCGCATTTGCTGCCGTTTTCTCCGGAAAAATTGCTTGGATTTTTCTGAGATTGAACTGAAAAGGGGAATGCAGAATTGCTGAAAGAAGAAATTTCATTTTCAGTTTGAATAGGGTTTTCAACACTTTCAACAGTGCTTTTCCGTTCCTCACGCGCCATTACTTTGAGCTGATTTTTCTCATAAGCAGCAGGCTTGATTTCTTCAGAAATGCTCTTACCCATTTCAATAAGGGAAAGTATTTTCTCAAAATCATCGATGAGGTAGAAACATCTTCGGGCAGGCATACCACGCGTTTCGCACTTTATGAGATTGAGGTCAACAAGCGCTTTGATACAGCGTTTCTGCTGTTTTTCTGAAAGTGAAGTGCTTTCCTGCAAATCAGGGACGGTAGAGTAGAACCAACCGTCATCATCGAGCATTTCACGCTCGGAATAGTAATACCATTTGGCGACAAGCGCGCCATAGATAATCGTTTCGCTGAGTCCTATTGCATGGGCAAGAGGGCGGTTGAACGAGATTGTGTTATCCGGATTGAGTACAAGGTAGAACGGGTTCATGAGAGCCTCGCTTCCTTAAAGCACCGGTATACGAGAATTGAATTGTAGGTCATTGTGGTTCTCCAATCAATCAGTTCAGGGTTATGTCTGGGGGATATAGCATAGATGGCGGCACGAACCCTGACCATGCCGCCGTTCGGTTGATCGTTCCTATCTATGCTTGTTAAACTGCTGAAATCATACACCTGCAAAGCAAATATATCACAGCAGAATTAACCAAAAAGAAAGGCAGCCATTTATAATGACTGCCTGTGAATATACTTAGTTTTTCGATTGACTGACTAAATACATTGCAGTCATTATTACACAAACGGGTATTTATATAATAATGATTGCAGAGTATGACATACCAGTCTACCGTTAAAAGTCGTCCAATTTTTGTCCAAACATGATATTATAGTTCCTTAATTTACCAGGGTAATATCATGGAATAAGGTGTCTGAAATACGATTCAAGCGTGTAGAATATTATACCGTAAAATTAGTTTTGCACCACATTTTTCTATTCAATTCCCGTACGGGTCACCAGACTTAATCAAAGGCGAACACTCATTCTCGTGGGTGTTCGTCTTTTTTTCGTTGGAGCTTATGGCGCCCTCCGTATTTTCTGAATCACTAAGCACCGAAAAATCCACGCACCGTTCGCCGTCCTTGTAGTTAAAGAATATCACAACACGGTCATCATAGACGTAAACGCTGTTCACAAAGATGTCGATGATTTTCTGCTTCTGCGACTTGTCGGAGAGATCGGCAGCGGCAAAGTTCATAAGCCAAGCCTGAATTTTCTCCTGCGGAATCACGGGCTTGACGAGCTTTTCAATGGCGATGTTCGTTTCAAGCTGCTCCTGCTCGGCTTCGAGTTTTTCAAGTTCGGATTTCGTAGTTTTAAGGACAATTCCAGCCTTGATTGCGTTCATGAGATTCTTGATTTCTTTCTGGTTCTCACGAAGCCTGCGTTTCAGCGCCGGGAGCATTGGACTTTCCTTGGACTGTAAGTCAAAGCAAGCCTTGCTGATTTTCCGGATAAGCGCCTTGTCTTTGAATATATCCAAAGCTGCATTCAGAACGATGTTTTCAATCAATTCTTTCTGCACGGGCTTTTTGCGGCACTTATGTTTCTTCACGTTCATGCACTTGTAGTAGCGATAAATTGACTTGCACTTTCCCGTTCCGCTGATTCCGGAAATTGTAGCTCCGCAAATTCCGCAGAAAATCTTTCCGGTCAGCAGATACTTTTCCTTGTTATTCTTGAAGCTACCTGCTTTGTGCTTATTAACATTTAATCTGTGCTGACACTTGTCAAAAAGCTCCTGTGAAATTATCGGCGGAATCGCTTCATTATTAACGGTATCCTGAAACTTATATTCGCCTAAATAGCGCCGATTATTGAGCATCCAGTTCAGAAAATGGTATGTAAACTTCCTACCGTTGTTTGACATCTTGCTGTTGATGTCGTCGAGAATACTGCGAATAGTTTCGCCCTCAGAATATCTCGTGAAAACGTCCAGAACAATCGGCGCGTTCACAGGGTCAAGCTGAAAATGATGATTTTCGTCAATCATGTAACCAAAGGTCAAAGTACCGCCGTTAAATTTACCCTTGATCGCATTTTCGGTCATTCCGCGACTGGTTTTCTGCGCTAAATCCTTGATATAATAGACTGAAATTCCCTCAAAGACGGATTCCATCATCTGACCCTCGGGTGAACCGTCGATAGGTTCGGTTGCAGAAATGACACTCACTCCGCTTGATTTCAGTGCGTATTTGTACTTCACGCTGTCGAATTTATCACGCGAAAAACGGTCGATTTTCCAGACGATTACATACTGAAACTCCCTGAGCGTGCTGTCTGAAATCATCTGCTGAAACTGAGGGCGATTATCTGCGCGAGTTCCCGAGAGCGCTCTGTCGATGTAAGTCCGAATTACCGTGTAGCCTTTTCGCTCAGCGAAGGACTGGCATTCGCGAACCTGTCCCTCGATTGATTCCTCGCGCTGATTGTCGCTTGAATATCTTGCGTAAATTACTGCTTTCATACTACTCCTTCTGCCGGGTCGTCAGAGCAGCACTGCATATAGTATGTGCTAAATCAAATCAGACCCGGCTGTCATCTTTAGATTGTTGTAGCAGGTCCACAAGGACCTGCTTTAGTCGCTCGTTCATCGGGGATTTCGGGTCGAAACACATATCCACAAATTTGCGCATTTCGTCCGAATCAACAGCGGGTTTCGGCTGATAATTGTAGAGCTTCCCCTGCGGCTTCTCGGTGCGCCCGAAGATGTAATCAAGTGACACGTCAAATCTGTCAGCGTAGAACAGCAGGACTTCCGCCGGAGGTGTTACACGTGCGGTTTCGTAGCGGTTCACGCTCGCTTGAGTTACACCGATTTCTTTCGCAAGTTTCGCCTGCGACATTCCCATTTTTTCTCTGAGCGTCCTCAATCTTATTGCCATAATGTCCATAAATTTTCGTCCTCCTATACATTTGAAGTTTGCTCTATTATACACTATCTGATTAGAATTGTCAATACACATAAAGTGTATAGGAAGAAATAAAAAGCTCCGACAAAATGCCGGAGCCTATGCAGGTTAAGCCGTGAAATTCTCAATTTCGGGAGGTTCGTGAGCTGCCACATAATCCTTGTATGCACCAATGATTGCGCTTTCAAGTTCGTGACGTGCAGCTCCGCCGATGGGGTGCGCAATGTCGCGGCTAATTCCGTAGGAATCCGTGCGGCACGGCATGGCGATGAACAGATGATCGGTCTGAATCAGCTTGATTTCGTGGATTGCGAAGCAGTCGTCAATCGTAATTGATACTACTGCGCGGAGTTTACCGCTGTCGAATGTTTTTCTGAATATTATTTCGGTGATGTTCATGTGAATGTGTCCTTTCTGTTTTAAGAGTTGATGTTGATTTCAGCGATGAGAGCCTGACTTTCTGCATAGATTTTGTAAACTGAAAGTACAGCGGTTTCGATGAGATTTCGAGCGCTTTCGTTGATAGGGTGAACGATATCGTGGTATGCACCGGATTCGTCCTTGCGGCTCGGCATTGCTACAAATAGATGGTCTGTTTCGATTACCTTGAGTTCATGAACCGCAATGCAGCCGTCAATCGTCAGGGAGGCGATTGCTTTAAGATTGCCGTTTTCAAGCGATTTCCTGAATTTGATGTCTGAGATTTTCATGTTGATTTTACCTGTCTTTCTTAAATTTTTCCGGTCTTATAAGACCTTTAATAACACACCGGTCGGCGCCCCGCGACGACAAACCTTTAGTTAAATTCAGCCTAACAGACTTTTATAATAAACCGTCGTTGCGCAAGCAACGACAAAAACATCTTGTTTAAGGCATATCAAGCGATGAAAACAAATGTGCGTTTCTTGAATTAAGATTGTTGTTAGCGTGTATTGCTTGACTTGACTGTAATTCTATGTTATAATAAAATCATCGACATATCGGAATATGACGGAGTGATGGACATGAAAATTCGAAAGGTGAACGAAAATAAAAAGCAATTTATCTCATTATTGCTATTAGCTGATGAGCAGGAGAGTATGGTTGATCTCTATCTTGAAAAAAGTACTATGTATGTACTTGAAGACAATAATGTAAAAGCTGAATGTGTTGTCACAGATGAGGGTAACGGAATACTTGAAATCAAGAATATTGCAGTTGATCCGAAGTGTCAGGGGAAAGGCTATGGCAAAGCACTGATTGATTTTCTTGCCAACAATTATGCAGATGAATATTCTGTTTTGCAGGTTGGAACAGGCGACAGTCCATTGACGATACCATTTTATGAAAGATGTGGATTTGTACGTTCTCATAATGTTCCGAATTTCTTTACTGACAATTATGACCACCCAATTTATGAGGGCGGTGTACAGTTAATAGATATGGTGTATTTACAAAGGCATATATAAAGGGAATCTCTAAATTCCAATTTTACAGTCAGACAAAGTATAGTGAAATTGAACAAACGATATATGATATTTTCTACATCAGATTCAAGCTAAAGCCATTGACAATGATGGCAAAATAATGTAAAATATACATGGCTGAACCGCTGCTGACAGCAATGGTTCTGAACC
>ERZ780166.188-NODE-188-length-55266-cov-6.206408_pt1 | contig 55266 bp, 58 predicted proteins | sample MGYA00511366_ERZ780166 | MGnify/ENA primary metagenome ERZ780166 (study PRJEB29588, sample SAMEA2162231) | human gut metagenome | biome: human gut; feature: human-associated habitat; material: faeces | place: Denmark | collected 2008/2010 ...
TCTCTTCTCTTATAGAACATACCCATATCCAGACCTAAAACGTTGGCCACATAAATAGCACGTCCCATACCGCCTTCATCCGGGCTGATGACCATCATGTGGTTGGAATCTAACTGAAGATCCTTCACATTGCGGAGCAGACCTTTGATAAATTGGTATGCAGGCTGTACAGTCTCGAAACCGTGCAGAGGAATTGCATTCTGTACACGAGGATCGTGAGCATCGAAAGTGATGATGTTGTCTACACCCATGCTTACCAGCTCCTGCAGTGCCAGCGCACAGTCCAGAGACTCACGGGAAGATCTCTTGTGCTGACGGCTCTCGTACAGGAAAGGCATGATGACCGTGATACGACGGGCCTTACCACCGACTGCTGCGATGATACGCTTCAGATCCTGATAGTGATCATCGGGAGACATATGATTCTCATTACCGCACAGGGAATAAGTCATGGAGTAGTTCAGTACATCTACTAACAGGTAGAGATCGGTACCGCGGACGGATTCTAAGATCTGACCTTTTGCTTCGCCGGAACCGAAACGGGGCACCTTTGCATCCAGCAGATAGGAATCTCTCTGATAACCTGCAAATGCCAAAGATTCTTTATGCTCGCTTTCTCTCTCAGCTCTCCATTTTACAAGATACTGGTCTACCTTTTCTCCTAAGGGCTTACAGCCGGGCAGGGAAATAATGCCCAGAGAGCCGACGGGGATGGTCTCCAGATTTCTTTTTTCTTCACGATTCGCCATTGGGGTAATCCTCACTTTCTGATTCTGTATACTGTTCGGTTACAATAAAATGATTAATTGTCAGATGCATTCTGCATACGCTTTTTGCACATACGGATATCGGGACCGGTGAGCTTACACAGATCGTAATGACTTGTGATGCGGGAAAATACACGGTCGGAATAACGGTCACGTAATTCTTCCAGACTCAAATTTGTAGAGATGATTGTGGAGTTTTTCCGCAAATGCCTCTCATTCAGACAGGAGAACAGCTGGGATGCCACAAAAGTATTGGTCATCTCCGTACCGAGGTCATCAATGATCAGTAGATCACAGTTGTAGATATCCTCGTAGAATCCGGAGAGGGCTTCCTTTGCCCTGGCGTCAAAAGTATAACGCGCAAGGGTATCAAATAACCCGGAAGCACTGAAATAGATCACGGAATGCCCGCTCTGCAGCAATTCACTGGCGATGCATCCCGACAAAAAGCTTTTGCCAGTACCTACTGTACCATAAAAGAATAAATTGTGGTAGTCTTGTTTGAAGTTTTGTACAAAATTGTGACAGACATCGACGCATTTTCGGAAATGCGCCAGATCTTCTCCCTGATAGTATTCGTAAGACAGGTTGGAAAAATTCTCGGAAGCGATCATATCCCGGATATGAGACTGTTCATAGAGAATATCCAGTTCCTGCTGATGAAAACAATGACATTTTTTGCGAAGACCATTGCCGCCTTCGATATAACCGGTATCCTTACAATCCGGGCAGGTGTAGACCGGTTCTAAATAATCGGCAGGATAACCGGCCGAGACGAGCAATTCCTTTTTCCGGCGGGAAATGTCCTTCAGAGAAAAGCGCAGCCTGGTAAGCGCCTCATCATCGCCGTTTAATAAAAGCTTTGCCTGGGCTACGGAGAGTTCACCAACAGATTCGTCCAGCCTGCCGTATTCCGGAAGCTTTGTATAGACCTCCCGGCGGCGCTGTTCCGTCAGATGACGATTGCGGTCCCTGGTCTGTTCATAGTCTTTCATAATGGAATTGTATTGTGCGTTAGTCAGTGACACGACATGCTCCCCTTTACCTGCAAATATTTCGGTTAATTACTTAAGATCTCTTTTTCCAGAGCGGCAAAGTCATAACTGTTCTGGGCAAATTGTGTGAAACGGTTAGAGGATGCGGCAGGAGGCTTTGTGGCCTTTTTCTTCTGGTAAGTGGCATCCGCCTGTTGGATATCCGCCTTGTGATGGATCCCTGCGTTTTTCCAGCTGCTTAAGATTCCTTCAGCATACTCGAAACGATGTCTGTCCGTAGCAAGGGAACTGCGCTCACAGGCTTCCAATATAATATCGGTACTGAAGCCATACTCTCTGGTCCAGCGATTGATGAATTCCAGTTCCTTTGCTGTGGGAGCAGTACTGCGTCCTAAGCTGTTCATGATGGAATAGACACTTTTATCGTAACGGGTAGAGAATTTTTGCGCCTGCTTCGGCGTGGTGATGCCTTCCTCTGCCCAGTTGACAGCAACTTTTTCTATGTATTTGAAATCTTTCTTCCCACGTTCTACACAGTACTGCAGCAGATAATCGATCAGATCATCCGAAAAATGCAGCACATCTGTGAAGAACAGAATCGTTTTGATCTCGGAGGGGGTCAGAGGCTTACCAATATATGCTTCTGCGATGAACAAAAGTTGGGAAGTCTCTTCTCTTTCTTTAAATTCCCGCAACTGATCCAGGGAATAGGCGGGCTTGGTATAGACAGGAGTTGTCTCCTGCGGTGCAGTCTGCACGGGCTGTGCGACAGCAGCACTGATTATGGAGTTCCCTGCTGTATTCTGTGCCTGTACGGGACCGGAAGTTAACAGTACATTGTGCTGGGAGGCAGGAGTGGCCTGGGCACTCAGATCACGGAGATGGATACCTACCAGAGCCTTATTCTCGTCGAAATCCAGATCCAGAATCTGCTGCTTCTCCCAATACTTCAATGCACGGATCACATCCTTTTCCGTGTGGTTGAACTTGTCCGCAATTCCGGACACACTGATGGCCTGATCCGCATTCAGCATGCGCAGCAGATAGAAATAGACCTTCAGCTGTGCGTCGTTGGCATCCTTCATATATTCATCAATAAACAGATTGGACACTACCGTCGAATCTGCATAATTATCCTTATAGAGCGCTATTCGTGCCATAACACACAATACCTTCTTTCACAAATTTCACAAATCATTCCTTTTTCAAAGTAAGACCAAGTATAGCATAAGACCTGTGAAAAAGAAATAGTCAATTTGCCGGAAAACCTTGTAAACACTGGGTTTGCGGACACACGAAGCAAAATGTGGAAACGGTGGATATTGTGGATACCTACAGACGGTGTATCGGAAAAAGCTTATATATCGGCAAATATGCGTCAAAATTCGACACGGAATTATCCACAAGGGAACAATAAAATATCCACAGGGAAAGAAGGGATAATCCCCAACATTCTCTGTGGATAATGTGGATAACTATTTACCAAGCAGGTTTTCACCGATTTTTACTACATCTCCGGCACCCATAGTTATCAACAGGTCACCGTTTATGCAATTTTCTAATAAGAAGTTTTCAATTTCATCAAAAGAAGGAAAATAGTAGCATTCATGCCCCAGTGCCTGGATCTCTGCCTGCAGGGTCTCAGAACTGATTCCCAGGGTGTCGGTTTCGCGGGCAGCATAGATATCTGCCAGGACGACCTTGTCTGCCAGACTTAAGGCTTTGGCGAAATCTTTCATAAACGCCTTGGTCCTGGTGTAGGTATGGGGCTGGAAGACGCACCAGAGAGTCTTGTGAGGGTAGTTGGCTGCGGCATGCAGAGTGGCTGCGATCTCTGTGGGATGATGCGCGTAGTCATCGATAATGGTAACGCCACCGATGGTTCCCTTATATTCAAATCTACGGTCCGTGCCCGTGAAGTCGTGCAGTGCGGAAACGGTAATTCCACGGTCAATCGACAACAGATCGGCTAACGCAATGGAAGCTACTGCATTGCAGACATTGTGTTCTCCGGGAACCTGCAGGGAAAAACTGCCGGATACCTCGCCATGGCAATGAAGCGTAAAGGAAGGATACCCCAATTCATCATAAGTAATATCCGAAGGATAATAGTCTGCAGCAGAACCGTCACTGTTGACAGCTTCTTTATTAAAAGTGATCACACGGCAGTCAAGATCACCTGTGATCTCCTGCAGTTTGTCAATGGCACCGTTGATGATCAGACAGCCATCTGCGGGCAGGAGTTTTGCAAACTTATGGAAAGAATTTCTGATATCGTTAATATCCTTGAAAAAGTCCAGATGATCCTCTTCGATATTTAAGATCATACCGATCCTGGGGAAAAAGCTTAAAAAACTGTTGGTATATTCGCAGGCTTCCGTAACGAACAGGTCGGTACTGCCTACGCGGATATTGCCGCCGATACTTTTTAACATTCCACCGATGGACAGAGTGGGATCTGTGCCGGCATGCAGCAGGATCTCACTGACCATGGATGTCGTGGTAGTCTTGCCATGGGTACCGCTGATAGCGATGGGTGTTTTGTAATTCTGCATGATCTCACCTAAGAGCTGGGCTCTGGTCAGATGCGGGATGCCTTTTTCCATCGTGGCGATATATTCGGGATTATCCTTATGGATCGCACTGGTAAATACGACGCAGTCGATATCATCAGTAATATTCGCGGCACGTTGTCCATAAAATACAGTAATCCCCTTTCTTTCCAGAGTCTCGGTAAGGGGGCTTTTGGAACGGTCGGAGCCGGAGACACGAAAACCGGCATCCGCAAGGATCTCTGCGAGACCACTCATACTGATACCGCCGATACCTACAAAATAAATGGACGAGGGGTGATTAAAGTCTATCTGATACATGTTGACACTTCCTTAATATAATGTAATGGCATTACTTATTAATTAACATTATATACATATAGACGAAAAAAAACAATCCGTAGGCATGATTTTGAAAAAATGTGTAACATTACAATTTTGCGCAAAGTTGCTCTGTACGGAACTGGTAGAAACTTACAAAAAGATAAAAAATGGAACGACAATTATGTAAAAAATGAATATAAAAATTGTAAAAAGGCAAAAAATCCTAGTAATAAATATTCACTTTCAGGTATTGGTGTGATATAATCAGATTATCACATCCGAAGGAAAGAGCAGACGCTTTTTCGAGTCAGATGGATACATCGGATAATAGCCGCAAGCGACTATTTATTACAACAGGTGGAAGGCTAGATAGAGGTGAGGATATGATTAAGAAAGAAATGATAGCTATGCTATTGGCTGGAGGACAGGGAAGCCGTCTTGGTGTTCTGACATCCAAGGTTGCCAAGCCTGCCGTTGCATTTGGAGGTAAGTACCGCATTATCGATTTTCCCCTTTCTAATTGTATTAATTCGGGAGTGGATACGGTAGGCGTACTGACACAGTATCAGCCGCTCAGACTGAATACCCATATCGGGATCGGTATTCCCTGGGATCTGGATCGCAATATCGGAGGTGTGACCGTACTGCCTCCCTATGAGAAGAGTAGCAACAGTGAATGGTATACAGGTACTGCAAATGCGATCTATCAGAACCTGGAATATATGGAGAGCTACAATCCCGAATATGTTCTGATCCTTTCCGGAGATCATATTTATAAGATGGATTATGAAGTTATGTTGGACTTCCATAAGGCCAACAATGCAGAGGTTACCATTGCGGTAATGCCGGTTCCCATGGAGGAGGCAAGCCGTTTCGGTATCATGATCGCAGATGAGAACCATCGTATCACCGAGTTTGAAGAGAAACCGGAACATCCCAGAAGCAATCTTGCAAGTATGGGTATTTACATATTCAACTGGAAGACATTGAAGGAAGCATTGATTGCTATGGCAGATCAGCCGGCACTGGATTTTGGCAAGCATGTCATTCCTTATTGTCATGAAAAGGGAGCTCCGCTGTATGCATACGAGTTCACCGGTTACTGGAAGGACGTAGGTACCTTAAGCTCCTATTGGGAAGCTAATATGGAACTGATCGATATTGTGCCCGAGTTCAACCTGTATGAGGAGTACTGGAAGATCTATACCAAGAGTGAGATCCAGCCCCCCGATTACATCGCTGGGGACAGTGTGGTAGAGAGAAGTATCATCGGCGAAGGTTCCGATATCTATGGAGAGGTATATAATTCCGTCATCGGATGCGGCGTAACGATCGGCAAGGGAACCGTGATCCGCGATTCCATTATCATGAACCAGACACAGATCGGTGAAGGATGCGAGATCAATAAGGCAATTATCGCAGAGAACGTTGTGGTAGGTAATCAGGTAAAATTAGGTGTTGGTGAAGAAACAGAGAATGATACTGCACCTCATATTTACAACCACGGACTTGTAACCATCGGTGAGAAGAGCGTGATTCCTGACGGTATCAGCGTAGGCAAAAACTCAGTGATATCCGGAGTGACAGCTGCTGCAGATTATGAGGATTCCCAGCTCGCAAGCGGCAAAACATTAATTAAGGCAGGTGAATAGCAGTGAGAGCGATTGGAATTATTTTAGCAGGCGGTAACAATCACAGAATGCGGGAACTCTCCCAAAAGAGAGCAATATGCGCCATGCCTATCGCAGGCAGCTACCGCAGTATTGACTTTACACTGAGTAACATGACCAACTCTCATATTCAGAAAGTGGCAGTATTTACCCAGTATAATGCAAGAAGTCTGAACGAACATCTGAACTCCAAATGGTGGGATTTCGGACGTAAACAGGGTGGATTGTATGTATTCACTCCCGCTGTGACAGCAGAGAACAGCAACTGGTACAGAGGAACTGCGGATGCTATTTATCAGAATCTCAGCTTCCTAAAGAACAGCCATGAACCTTATGTGGTCATCGCTTCCGGTGACTGTGTATATAAGCTGGATTACAATAAGGTGCTGGAATATCACATTGAGAAAAAGGCAGATATCACTGTAGTCTGCCGCGATATGGAAGCCGGTACCAATGTAGAGCGTTTCGGTACGATCCGCATGAATGAGGAAAGCCGTATCGAAGAATTTGAGGAAAAGCCTCTGCAGGCCAAGACCAATACCATCTCCTGCGGTATCTATGTGGTACGTCGGCGACTGCTCATTGAGATGATCGAGAAGTGTGCTGAGGAAGACCGCTATGATTTTGTAAGAGATATTCTGATCCGCTACAAGGATCTGAAGAGAATCTACGGATATAAGATCAAGGATTACTGGAGAAATATCGCATCGGTAGACGATTATTACAGTACCAACATGGATTTCCTGAAAGCAGATGTGAGAAATTACTTCTTCAAACAGTATCCGGATGTATATTCCAAGGTAGACGATCTGCCTCCCGCAAAATACAATCCCGGTTCCCAGGTGCGCAACAGCCTGGTATCCAGCGGATGTATCGTGAATGGTGTGGTAGAGAATTCCGTCATTTTCAAAAAGAGCTATATTGGCAATAATTGTGTGATCAAGAATTCCATTATCCTCAATGACGTATATATTGGAGATAACACGCATATTGAGAATTGTATTGTGGAGAGCCGTGATACGATCCGGGCAAATTCGTACTTTGTGGGAGAAGGCGAAGTCAAGATCGTAGTAGAACGTAATGAAAGGTATGTCATTTAAGTGATCCGGATCCAACAGATATGAGTATGCAGGGCGATAGCCCGGAATACGAATATCTGTAGCATTTCGAGAGCCCGCAGGGCGGAAAAATGCGTAGGGATCACTGCAACAATACCAAGGGGGTTAGCAAATGCAGATTACAGATGTACGTGTTCGTAAGATCACCAAGGAAGGCAAGATGAAAGCGGTTGTATCCATTACACTGGATGACGAATTCGTAGTGCATGATATTAAAGTGATCGAAGGCGAAAAAGGATTATTCATTGCAATGCCCAGCAAGAAGGCAACGGATGGAGAATATCGGGATATTGCACATCCCATCAATTCTTCCACCAGAGAGAATTTACAGAAAGTAATCCTGGAGAGTTACGAGAAAGCATTAGAAGAGCCGGAAGAGGCAATTTAAATCATCAAAAGACATATAAAAACTGCTGTCGTCAGAGAAATCTGCGGCAGCAGTTTTTTACGCGGAAAATTAAAATCTTTGATAAGCACACAATCCATTTTCAAATTGAAGTCTGTCAATTAACTCCAAAGAACCGCCGACTCTTCGATACAATTCAATGGTTCCGACAGCAGTGCCGCCCTCCCATAGAGGAGCGGGAGAGACTTTTCCATCCGGATTTTCATAGAGCAGGGGCATCATCTGTTCCTTACTGCAGCTTCCTGAGATGCGTATGACGGAAGTACGGTTCTGCGCTTTGAAATGCCAGATAAAACGTTTGTTGGTTTCTTTTACCTTCCATTTGCAACGGGGCAACGTAAGCGGTTTGCCGAAATGATATTCGAAATCTTCTCCGGTATAAGTCAGCTGCATCAGGATTCTTCGCCGCATGGGGAAAAATAAAAACTTCGGACAACAGCCGTCGATGGCGAGAGCGGAATGTTTCAGCTCACGACCACTGCGTTCACTGATCAGATGACCGGAAGCAAACTGCAGCCATGGCTGATTGTAGCTGCGTCCCCAATGCTTGTCTGCATAGCCGTAGGAAGTCTCCGGTGTAATATCATAGGTGACACCGTTTAAATTAACAGTTCCGCGGAAAAAGGTCCGGATTCCCTCACCGTGCCAGAAGCTTTCCAACGCATGAATCACCGTAAAAAACGCATTTGCAATATATCCGGTATGGCAGGCTACCGCCTTGTGCATTTCCAGATCCCATACAAAACTGCCGGCATCGGTCATCAGAGAGCGATGCCGTGCGGTATCCTCGGAGATCTCGATGGCACCACTGATGCGATTTTCACTTAAGACACATTCCTCAATCTGCATATAAAAAGGATCCTGTGCTACCTGTAGAGAGGTCATGGGATAGTAGGACTGCAATTGCAGCCCACCGTCACCGTTCTTAGGGAAAACGCCTGCTTTGATACAGACATAAGAAGGCTTCATGCCATGACGTTTGTAATAGGGGTGTTGTCCGAGAATCGGCTGTGTGGTTCCGAGAGCCGGATTCAGAATACTATATTCCACAAAAAAAGTGCGGGTCTCCTGCGTCGTGGGACAAACGCCCTGGAAAGAATGCCACCAGCGCATGTAACCACGTTTTGTATCAGAACCGCGCAACATATATGCATTTCGTTTCAGATCAGATAAATTCATTGATGAAAGACTCCCCCGCTTTAGTACCCCTTAAAACAACATTTCGTAGATAACGTCTATATTATAATACTATATATTGTGAATGACAAGGGTGTCGGAAGAATCTTAAGAAAGTTTTAGAGATTTTCTTTGATCCGGATATCCACCGCGGTATAATTGTATTCCTTCTCCGGAGTCTCTCCGGTGGTCAGATAGGCGAACAGCAGGGAAAGCGGTTTGCTGCCCTGAATTTTTGGCTGCTGGCAGATAATAGCGGCAATCGTGCCATTTTCCAACATCTGTCTCGTGGTAGTGACCAGATCGAAAGCAATGATCCGGACGGAACCTTTTCGCTCCAAAGCTTCCACACTGCGGCAGCCGCCATAGACACCGCCGGCAGCAAAAAACAGCGCATTGATCTCGGGGTGTTCTGATAACAGTGCAGTGGTCTTCTCGTAGCTTTCCACTTCATCGTCGTGGATCTCCACCGTGTCTATCACGTGGATCCGGTCACGGTAAGGGACTAAGGTTTTCATAAATCCGGCAATGCGCTCCGTATGGCAGAGGATATTGGAAGAACCGGTGACGATTCCAATGTTTACCGTACCGGAAGTCATCAGCTGTAAAAGCCCGGCGGCAGTGGCACCACTGCGGGTATAATTGCTGCCCACATAAGCGAGGCGTCTGGAATTTTCAATGTCTGTATTCAGCGTGACTACGGGGATGCCTTGTTCATATAACGCATTGATACGGTTGCGGATCCGGGCGTCATTATAAGGAGTCATGGCGATGCCGTTTACCTCTTCCGCCAGTAGCTCGTCGATTGTCTGCAGCTGTGCCTCCACACCGAAGGAGATCTTCTTTGTAATTACAGTGCAGTTGTAATTTGTCAGCTCTTCCGCTTTTTCATCGATTCCTGCCAATACATCCTGGAAAAAGGGATTCCCGGTGGAAAACAGAATGACGCCTAACTTCAATCTCTTTTTCTGGGCAGCCAGGACCAGACCGGCACGATTGGGTTTATAGTCCAGTTCTTTTGCTATTTTTCTGATTTTCTCAGCAGTCTCCGGGTTTACTGCACCGCGATCATTCAAGACACGGTCCACGGTGCCGCGGGATACTCCGGCAAGAGCTGCAATTTCTTTGATCGTAGCCATAAAAAGCCCCCTATATTTTGTTATAAAAGTATCACAATTTCCACATAAAGTCAATGAATGTTGCACACTTGTCCGAGCACGGTTTGGATAGACGGACATCGGGAGCATACAGCTTCACTTTTTAGAGAAAATCATAGGAAAAATAAAATTTCTACTTGAAAATATTTCTCACAGCAGTTATGATTAATACATAGCGTGCACGAGCACATAAAGGCGGCGAAACGGAAGTAAACAGTAAACACAAATAAAATGAAACTTATGGGACAAAAAATGCCGTACAGATTAAAATGGGAGGAAGAGTATGCTATATATTGGGATTGATCTTGGTACGTCAGCGGTAAAACTGTTGTTAATGGATAGTCAGGGGAATATTTGCAATATTGTATCCCGGGAATACCCCTTGTATTTCCCGCATCCCGGATGGTCGGAACAGAATCCTCAGGACTGGTATGAACAGACCATGGAGGGTATCCGGGAACTTTTAAAAGACGCAGACAAGAATCAGGTGGCAGGCATCAGCTTTGGAGGACAGATGCATGGACTTGTCATTCTGGACGAGAAGGATCAGGTGATCCGTCCGGCGATTCTATGGAATGACGGCAGAACTACCGAGGAGTGTGACTACCTGAACAACGTGATCGGCAAGGATAAGCTGTCGGAGTATACCGCAAATATCTCCTTTACCGGTTTTACCGCACCGAAGATCCTCTGGGTGAAAAAGAATGAGCCGGAGAATTTTGCAAGGATCAAAAAGATCATGCTTCCGAAGGACTACATTGCGTATAGGCTGACCGGTGTACATTGTACGGATGTATCGGATGCTTCCGGTATGCTCTTGTTTGATGTGAAGAATCGCTGCTGGTCAAAGGAAATGTGTGAGATCTGCGGTGTGAGGGAAGAGCAGCTGGCGACCTGTTATGAAAGCTATGAAAAGGTGGGCTGTGTATTGCCTGAGGTGGCAGACGAACTTGGGCTTCCGCACAATGTAGTGGTAGCGGCGGGAGCCGGAGACAATGCGGCAGCGGCTGTGGGAACCGGAACCGTTGGGGATAATATGTGTAATATTTCTCTGGGAACCAGTGGAACGATTTTTATCTCTTCTGATCATTTCGGTGTGGATCAGAACAATGCTCTGCATTCTTTTGCACATGCAGACGGTCATTATCATCTTATGGGCTGCATGCTAAGTGCTGCATCCTGCAATAAGTGGTGGATGGATGAGATCATCGGAACGAAGGATTACGCCGCGGAACAGGCACAGATCAGTAAGCTTGGAGAGAATCATGTCTATTTCCTGCCGTACCTCATGGGGGAGCGTTCTCCACATAACGATCCCAATGCCAGAGGTACCTTTATCGGCATGACCATGGACACCTCAAGAGCCGATATGACCCAGGCGGTATTGGAAGGTGTAGCATTTGCCCTGAGAGATTCTCTGGAGGTGGCGAAGTCTCTGGGGATCCATCTGGAACGGACCAAGATCTGCGGCGGCGGAGCGAAGAGCCCGCTGTGGAAGAAGATGATCGCCAACATCCTGAATCTGAAGGTGGATGTGATTGAGAGTGAAGAGGGTCCGGCCATGGGTGGTGCCATGTTGGCAGCGGTAGCCTGCGGCGAATATGCAAGTGTGGAAGAGATCGCAGAGAAGTTTGTGAAAGTCACAGGAACCGTAGAACCGGATCCGGAGCTGACAGCGAAGTATGAAGATCGTTATCAGAAATTCCGCCAGATTTATCCGGCATGCAGACCGCTGTTTGAGATCATTAAATAACGCGTAGAAAAATCAAACAACAACATAATAAAATGAACCTCGTAATTTTAATTTTGAGCTATAATAGAGAAAGGTTGGTAGAGTAGAATGCATATTTTATCTGTAAAAGATCCTGCATTTCGCAAGTATGGCAGAGTGATCACCAATGTGGATTTTACACAGCTGGTGGAAGAAATGAAAAAGACTCCGGTTCCTGACGGCGTGGTGTACGAGCCCGGGATCAATGCTTTGGAAGCATTACCTGTGAAAAAAGAACTGGAGATCATCACATACGGAGAAATGCCTGTACAGATCGGTTACTGCAATGGCCATAATTCCAAACTGAATGCCGTGGAATATCACAGAAGTTCCGAAATTAATGTGGCAGCAACGGATGCTATCCTGATCCTGGGGCTGTTGGCAGATGTGGCAGAAGATTTTACCTACGATACTTCTAAGATGGAAGCTTTTTTAGTACCGGCCGGAACCGGTGTAGAGGTCTTCGCAACTTCTCTGCATTATGCTCCCTGCGGCGTAGACGGACAGGGATTTCAGGTGGCAATTGTATTGCCCCAGGGCACCAATTATCCGCTTCAGGGAACCCATCAGAAAGTGGATCATGGCCGCGCTCCCAGTGAGGATGCGCTGCTTGCCGCTACGAACAAATGGCTGATCGGCCATGCGGAGGGTGGACTTCCAGAGGGAAGCTTTATCGGACTGATTGGAGAGAATTTGGATGTCAGCAAATAGTGGGCATGATGTAGCAGGGTTTGAACGCTGGATTTCGCTCTGTGGATGGGCGGAATCTGCGGTAAAATAAATAATAATCTAGAGAAAAAGAAAACGAAAACAGGAGGATTACAAAATGAGTAATTTACCCGAAGTAAAAATTGGCGTTGTGGCTGTCAGCCGTGACTGTTTCCCCGAGAGCCTTTCCGTGAACAGAAGAAAAGCTCTGATGAAGGCTTATACCGAGAAGTACGGCACCGACAGTGTCTATGAGTGTCCCGTATGTATCGTGGAGAGCGAGATCCATATGGTGCAGGCATTGGAAGATATTAAGAAGGCAGGTTGCAATGCACTGTGCGTATATCTGGGCAACTTCGGCCCCGAGATCTCCGAGACCTTACTGGCAAAGCATTTTGACGGTCCTGCCATGTTCATCGCGGCAGCAGAAGAGACCCAGAACGATCTGGTAGGAGGCAGAGGCGATGCTTACTGCGGTATGCTGAATGCCAGTTACAACTTAAAGCTTCGTAATATCAAGGCTTATATCCCTGAGAATCCTGTGGGAACTGCAGCAGAGTGCGCAGATATGCTGCATGAGTTCATTCCCATTGCAAGAGCTATCGTGGGCTTAAGCGATCTGAAGATCATTTCCTTTGGACCCAGACCTCTGAATTTCTTAGCTTGTAACGCACCGATCAAGCAGCTGTACAATCTGGGTGTGGAGATCGAGGAGAACTCCGAGCTGGATCTGTTCGAAGCTTTCAAGAAGCATGACGGAGATGAGAGAATTCCGGCTAAGGTAAAAGAGATGGAAGCAGAGCTGGGCGCAGGCAATCATAAGCCCGAAGTACTGCCTAAGCTGGCTCAGTATGAGCTGACCCTGTTAGACTGGATCGAGGCGCACAAGGGGTATCGTAAGTATGTAGCGATTGCCGGCAAATGCTGGCCTGCATTCCAGACCCAGTTTGGTTTCGTACCCTGCTATGTGAACAGCCGTCTCACCGGTATGGGAATTCCCGTATCCTGTGAGGTAGATATCTACGGCTGCTTAAGTGAGTTCATCGGAACCTGTGTCAGCGCAGATACCGTAACTCTGTTAGATATTAACAATACCGTTCCCGATGATATGTACGAAGAGTCCATCAAGGGCAAATTTAACTATACGCACAATGATACCTTCATGGGCTTCCATTGCGGCAATACCAACTCCAAGAAGCTGACCTCCTGCAACATGAAGTACCAGATGATCATGGCAAGAACCCTTCCCGAAGAAGTGACCCAGGGTACTCTGGAAGGAGATATTCTTCCCGGAGACATCACCTTCTACCGCTTACAGTCTACTGCAGACAATAAGCTCCGCGCATACATTGCACAGGGTGAAGTCCTTCCCGTTGCGACCAGATCCTTCGGCGGTATCGGTATTTTCGCTATTCCCGAGATGGGACGTTTCTATCGTCACGTACTGATCGAGAAGAACTTCCCTCACCACGGTGCCGTAGCATTCGGACACTTCGGCAAGGCTCTGTACGAAGTATTCAAGTACATCGGCGTACCCGTAGAAGATCTGAATTTCAACCAGCCGAAGGGAATGCTGTATCCTACGGAGAATCCTTTCGCGTAAAAAGAACTTAAGTAACTGGCAAGCTACGAAAGCATAGCCGTGCATAGACAAAAATAAGACAGTGACCGGGAGCTTGCTCATAGGGCACTGTCTTTTTTGCCGTGATGCGGTGAACGCTGCGATAGACAAACGATGGAAGGCGTCCTTTGCCGACAATCTTATGAATAGCGTGGGTCTATAGCAGAAAATCTTCTCTCCAGATACTTTTGAAGCTGTCAAATGCCTTCAAAATAAGAAAAATGGGTCTATACAGAAAAATTTCCTTCTGAGATACTTATTTTTCTTATTTTGAGTATCTCCTGAGCAAGTTTTTTTGTATAGACCCAAAACACTCTGAACAAACAAAAACTCCCAGAGTTATCTGCTCACTTTGAGAGTTCTATGGTTCTAAAGTTTTCAGTAAACCAGTAGCTCCGGTTGTATATAAGTTAGGTAACTTGCTATTTAGCAGGAGATTTCTTCCGGGCTTTCACAACATACACAATGGCGATCACCACATCCACGCAGTAGATAAAACATCCGACTCCCATGAAGATGGCACCGGGCAGGGATACAAGCCCTTCTTTACGCATGCGGACGCTGCAGCCAATGGAACTGATGCCGGTGAGCAGAATCGTCAAAAGATCAATGAGTACCGCCCATAGGAGAAAGCCGATACCCCAGACACTCATGGCAAGTCCGATAAAGCCGAGAATAAAGTGCATGATATAAGCGGGAATCTGCACACATTTGATGATCAGGTTCATTCTTGCCGCCTGCCTTGCGGTCATTATCCCCTTCGCTGCCTGCACCGCATTGACGATCACGATGATAAAGGAATACAGATTATAAATCACTGCAACGATCAACAGCCCAATCAGTGCGACATCAGTGTAATCTTCCGGCAGAATACCTGCGAACAATAAAAAGATAGCAAGAATCAATACATAAATATAAGGATAGATAATTACAGGTATCATTTTCAGATACTTCAAAAATTCGTTCATGATAATTCCCCTCTCACAATAATAATCCTCGTAAAAAATAACAAAAATAGTATAGCAAAAAAGCATAAAATGTGCAAAAAAAGATATTGCTTTTTTGGAGCGCCGCGTATATACTCTCAACGATAGAAATAACAGGAAACACTGATAAATTCAGTGCCTGCGGTTGATTGGAAAACCAGAGAGGATATTACCATGACAAAAGACCTGACAAAAGGCAGCCCCATGAAACTTATCATCAGCTTTGCTGTGCCGTTATTATTCGGATTTTTATTCCAGCAGTTCTATAATCTGGTAGATACCATGATCGTAGGACGGTTTCTTGGTGTGGATGATCTGGCAGCAGTAGGCTCTACCGGATCCATTAACTTCCTGGTGATCGGTTTCTGCATGGGTGTCTGCAATGGATTTGCCATCCCGGTGTCCCATAAATTCGGTGCCGGAGATTATGTGGGCATGCGTAAGTATGTGGCGAACTGTGCCTGGCTGGGACTGGTATTTTCCGTGGTTATGACCGTGGTGACGGCAATTCTGTGCCGGAATATTCTGGTCTGGATGAAGACACCGGCGAATATTATTGATGGGGCTTATGATTATATTTTTATTATTTTCATCGGTATCCCTACTGTGTATCTGTATAATATCGTGGCAGGCGTGATCCGTGCTACCGGTGACAGTAAGACTCCCGTGGTATTTTTAGTGCTGTCTTCCATTATTAATATTGTGCTGGATCTGTATTTTATTATCTCCCTGCACATGGGCGTGGCGGGGGCAGCCTGGGCAACGGTGATCTCCCAGGGAGTCTCCGGTGTGGCATGTCTGGTCTATATGGTGAAAAAGTTCGAGATCCTGCGGATCCGCAGGGAAGAATGGAAAGTGGACGGACATATGATGATGGTGCTGTGCGGCATGGGCGTTCCCATGGGATTACAATATTCCATTACCGCCATTGGCAGCGTAATCTTACAGACTGCAGCCAACACCTTAGGTTCTGCGGCAGTTGCGGCCATGACCGCAGGTGGCAGGATCGGCAGCTTCTTAGCCTGTCCTTTTGATGCCATGGGTTCCACCATGGCAACCTATGGTGGACAGAATGTGGGCGCCGGTAAACTGGATCGTCTCGGCAAGGGACTGAAAGCCTGTGTAACACTGGGTGTGGGATATTCCGTCATTGCTTTTCTGATCGCCGTATTTTTCGGCGGTCCGCTGGCGCAGCTATTCGTGGACGGCGGCGAGGCAGAGATCATTGCCGACGTGCGTGCTTTTCTGTTATGGAATACAGCATTCTATATTCCGCTTGCATTGGTGAATATTGTCCGCTTCCTGATCCAGGGCATGGGTTTCCCGAAATTCGCCATTTTAGCGGGTGTCTTCGAAATGATAGCAAGATCATTAGCAGGCTTTGGACTGGTGCCCATCATCGGCTTCACCGGGGTATGCCTGGGCAGCCCCATTGCATGGCTGATGGCAGATGCCTTCCTTATTCCGGCTTATTTCCATGTGAGTAAGGTGCTGCAAAAGAGGATGGTGCCGCAAACGGATGTCCCACAGGCAGTTTGACAACACGACGGTCGTAAGTCACCAGACCGTTGACTTCTTCCTCCACATCGGAGAGCTGCGTGTATACCGCACCGCTCAAGCCCTTTGAGATCAGAGGAAATAACTGTCTGGAAAATAACTGCTTCAGGGCAGCAGCCATTTCTTCCGGGGTGTCGTACTTTTGATATCCATAGACGCGGTTCACACTGGAATGCCCAGCGATATGGCAGGCGTAGCCACCATATTCCGAGATAACGAAAGCCCTTTTTCCATCCAATTTTACCTGTAACGGACGGAAGTAGTTATGAATACTGCGGAAATCCCCGCCTTTCTGGTCAAACCAGCCGCTGGCATGGTCTACCGGACGGGTGGGGTCTTTTTTTGCCACCATGTTCGCGATACGGGCGGCATCGAACTGCCCCCAGCCCTCGTTGAAAGGCACCCACACGGCAATGGAAGGCACATTGTACAGATGATCTATGGTGTCTAAACATTCCTGCTCCCAGCTTTTCCGGCCTTCCTCGGAGCTACGGGAGAACAGTTCGTAATGATTGTCCTTCGTGTGGGCGGACATGTGGGGGAACAATGTTGGCATATAACACACCCAGGGCATATGATAGGTAGAGCCACCGCTGACCATATCCTGCCATACGAGCATTCCCAGACGATCGCAGTGGTAATACCAGCGCAGAGACTCGATCTTGATATGTTTCCGGAGCATGTTGAAGCCCAGGCCTTTTGCAAGGTTAATATCATAGACAAAGGCCTCATCGCAGGGAGCGGTCATCAGTCCGTCGGACCAGTAGCCCTGATCCAGGATCCCATGGAGAAAATAGGGCTTGTGATTCAGGCAGAAGCGGGGGATACCCTTAGAATCTCGCTCTACGGAGTAGCAGCGCATGGCAAAATACCCTTCCACGGTATCACCATCGGCAGTCAGAGTAAAGGGATACAGCCAGGGGTGTTCCGGACTCCAGGGCTTGAAATTCACAGGCTCCGGTGCATCAGAGGGATCTGCTGCGGAATAGGTGACGCTGGCGGGAAAAGAAAGTACTACCGTGGTATGCGTGAGCCCAAAGGAATCCTGTTGCTCAGAAATTTTACGTACACGCATCCGCGTGAGTGAACCGGTATTTTCCTGCGCGAGGGTTCCGTCGCAGGAGGGAATGTTCACCCGGAATTCCAAATGGTTGAACGGCTTCGGAGAACACAGAACGAAGGTTACGGAAGCCTTGTTGTACTCCGGAGTGATCTTATAATTGATCACATAGTTTTCCGGAACCCATTCGTACCAGACACTCTGCCAGATGCCGCTCTGGGCAGTGTAGAACATGCCGCCGCGGTTCAGGGTCTGCTTTCCCCTGGTGGCGTAACCGGTGTCGGTCAGATCCCGAACTTTTACGTAGAGGGATACAGGATCCTCATTTACATACTCCGTGATGTCTAAGGAAAAAGGAAGGTAGCCGCCACTGTGGATGCCAAGCTGCTTTGTGCCGAGGAAAACGGTTGCCTCCTGATCTACCGCGTCAAAATGCAGAATGCAGTGCATGTTTTCCTCTTTTTGGGAAAGCTCTTCCGTGGAAAAAGAAAGTTCCCTGTGGTACCACAGGTACTCCGTGGGCTCCAGTCGTCTGTGAACTCTGGAAAGCAGGGCTTCCGGAGAAAAAGGAACCCGGATGATACCCTGAGCGGTAAAATGTGCAGGATCCTCCGAGGAACTGCTCCCATCTGCGGGCACAAAGGCATATTCCCAAAGACCGTTCAGCATATGATAATCTGTACGTCTCATCTGCGGCCGGGGATATTCGGACAGGATATCATCATAAGAACCGGATCGCATCAGTAATTCCCCCCAGGGAGTATAGAGGGGATGCAGGGTATCCTCCGGGTGTGCCTGATTCAGATTCGCAGCAGCATCTTTTAAGTTCATGCGAAAACCTTCTTTCCTAAAATAGATTATTTATAGTATACTACATTTGGAAGTATAGCACATGAAAAATGATACGATTCTTTGAGAAAAAAGTTTAGATAAGCCATCCAGAGAATTAATTCTGAAAAAATGAGGTAGTACAGATGAATATATTGACTGTTGACAATATTACCAAAAGTTATGGAGTACGCAAGATTTTTGACGGAGCCTCCTTTTTCCTACAGGAAGGGGAAAAGGCCGGAATCATTGGTATTAACGGAACCGGCAAATCTACACTATTAAAAATAATTGCCGGGCTGGAAGAGACTGATGACGGTACCGTGATCAAGGCAAATCACTGTCTGGTGCGTTATCTGCCGCAGAATCCGGAGTTCGCACCGGAAGAGACCGTACTGGAAGCGGTGCTGCGGGGCAACCGCGTGGAGGAAAACGCAGGAACCATCGAGGCGGATGCCAAAAGCATGCTGACAAAACTGGGTGTTACGGAATTTGACCAGCCCTGCGGGCAGTTGTCCGGCGGACAGCGCAAGCGTCTGGCACTGGTATCGGTACTATTGTCCCCGGCGGAGATCCTGTTATTGGACGAGCCTACCAACCATCTGGACAATTCCATGTCCGACTGGCTGGAGGAGCAGCTGCGCCGCAGAAAAGGTGCCATGATCATGGTCACTCACGACCGGTATTTCCTGGACAGCGTCACTGACCGGATCCTGGAGCTGGACAAGGGGAAGATCTATTCTTATGATGCCAACTATTCCGGCTATCTGGAACTGAAAATGCAGCGGGAAGAGATGGCGCAGGCCAGTGAGAAAAAGCGTCTGAACATTTTACGGAATGAGCTTGCCTGGGTGCAGCGCGGTGCCAGAGCCCGCTCCACGAAGCAGAAGGCGAGATTACAGCGTTTTGAGGAACTGAAAAATGTGAAAGGTCCTGTGACAGACGGTAAGGTAGAGCTGGCTTCCGCAGCATCAAGACTGGGACGGACTACCGTGGAGATCGAGAATGTGTCCAAGAGTTATGGGGATAAAGTCCTGATCCGCGATTTTACTTATCTGTTCGGGAAGGATGACCGGGTGGGATTCATCGGACCCAACGGAAGCGGCAAGACTACGTTAATGAAAATGATCCTGGGTGAAGTGGCTCCGGACAGCGGACATATTGAGATCGGGCAGACCGTGAAGCTGGGATATTATGCTCAGGAGATCGATGACACCATGATGCATCCGGAGCAGAGAGTCATTGATTACATCCGGGATGTGGCAGAATATATCATCACGGAGGATGGGCAGATCACGGCAGCGAGAATGCTGGAGAGGTTTCTTTTTTCCGGGGAAGATCAGTATGGACAGCTGGGAAAACTGTCCGGTGGAGAGCGGCGCAGACTGCAGTTATGCAAAGTCCTGATGGGGGCACCGAATGTTTTGATCCTGGATGTAAACTATAGCCCCCTTTTTAAGTGTGCATAGAGTGTATTGAGTAACAAAATAGGCAAGAAAGGTACAGTATACACAAAGATGTTATGTGATTGTGTATGCTGTACGAGAAATTATAACTGAAAGAGGCAATAGCATGAATCTGATCAACATAGAAAAACTGACTAAGTCCTATACCGAAAGAAAGTTATTTGAAGATGCTTTTTTTTCTCTTCAGGAGGGAGAAAAGGTTGGTGTTATCGGTATCAATGGAACAGGCAAGACCACGTTACTGCGGATGATTATGGGAACAGAAGAAGCAGAGGAAGGAAACATCACGGTAGCCAATCATGTGGTAATGCGTTATCTTCCACAGCACCCGGAATTTTCACCTGAGAAAAGCAGTTTGGAATGTGTATTGGAAGGAAATGTGACCGAGGAAAACAGGTGGTCTATAGAAAGCGATGCCAAGGCAATGATGACTAGACTTGGGATTAAAGATTATTCGCAGCCTGCCGGACAATTGTCTGGCGGACAGAGAAAACGTCTTGCGTTGATTTCAGTGCTTTTATCTCCTGCGGATATTCTGCTCTTGGATGAGCCAACCAACCATTTAGATAATGATATGGCGGACTGGCTGGAGGATTATCTGAAAAAGTGGAGAGGTGCCTTGATTATGGTTACCCATGACAGATACTTTCTTGACAGCGTATGTAATCGAATTGTGGAGATTGATAAAGGGAAAATTTATAGCTATCAGACAAATTATTCGGGATTTCTGGAACTGAAAACACAGCGCCAGGAGATGGAGGTTGCAAGTGAGCGAAAACGTCAGTCAATCCTGCGAGTGGAACTGGAATGGATACGCAGAGGAGCCAGAGCACGTTCCACCAAACAAAAAGCACATATTCAGCGTTATGAGGAACTGAGGGATAAACAGGCTCCGGTACAGGATTCACAGGTGGAATTGAGTTCTATTTCTACAAGATTGGGAAAAACTACCGTAGAGTTGGATCATATCTGCAAGTCCTATGGAGGGAAAAAATTGATTGATGATTTTTCCTATAATTTTTTGAAAGGGGACAGAGTAGGATTTATTGGCCCTAATGGATGCGGAAAATCGACACTGATGAAAATGATTGCAGGAATTATTTCTCCGGATTCTGGAAAAGTTATTATTGGTCAGACAGTCAAAATGGGATATTATGCGCAGGAGATCGCCTCAGAGAAACCCACAGATGAAACAGAAATAGATCTGTCTTATATGGATCCGAACCAGAGAGTGATTGATTATGTGAAGGATACAGCAGAATACATCCAGACAGTAGACGGGCTGATGTCTGCATCAGTGATGCTGGATCGATTCTTGTTCCCACCAGAAAAGCAGTACAGCCTGATTGGAAAACTATCCGGTGGTGAGAAGAAAAGATTGAACTTACTTCGCGTGCTGGCATCGAGCCCTAACCTGCTCATTCTCGATGAACCGACCAACAATCTGGATATCGCTACGCTGACCATACTGGAGGATTATCTGGATCGCTATGAAGGAATTGTAGTTACGGTATCTCATGACCGATACTTCCTGGATAGAACGATGAGACGCATCTTTGCTTTTGAGGGCGATGGAAAAATCAGACAGTACGAGGGCGGCTATACCGATTATGCCCTGAAAAAACAGGCTGAGAGGGAAGCTGAAGAAACAGAAACACCCAGGAAAGCGGAAATGGCAACCGGAGCAACACAAAAGGGACAGCGTACCCGCGGCCCCCAGAAGTTAAAGTTTACTTATCAGGAACAGAAAGACTATGAAACTATAGAAGCGGACATTGCTGCGCTGGAAGAGAAAATAGAAAACCTTGATAAGGAAATGCAGACAGCATCGACGGATTTTGTAAAATTGAATCAATTGGTAACAGAAAAAGAATCAACAGAAAAGCTGTTGGAAGAGAAAATGGATCGGTGGATGTATCTGGAAGATCTTGCGGCAAGGATTGCGGAGCAGTAGAGGGTAAAGAAAGTAACCAACGAAAAGGTTACTTTTTGCTTATGAAAGAGAGAGGATAGAGAAACAGACTTGCCAGAATTTGATAATGTCCTTGTCCGAAAGCTGATAGCCAGCATCAAGGTAGTCTCTGTCGAGAAGCTGATAATCTGGTCCCAGTAGAAAATTAGATATGAATAAATGGCAGGAAGGGATGACAATTGCATAAATGAAGGTAGATAAAGTGTTAAAATTTTAAATGTTGGGTTTCGTATGGGTATGAAAATTTTAATTTGGAGAGAAGTTTTTGAGTGAAAATCTTGCGTATTAAAAAGGAATTATTTATAATAAAATAGTGGTATTGGATGCTGAAGAGGATAAAAAATGAGAAACTACAAATTTTACACTCCTCCTATGTTGGCAGAGTGCTTAATGAGATTATTGCCCAAGAGGGATTATCATAATATTATCGATATATGCTGTGGATCATGGAATTTATTGGAAGCCGCTAGAAAACGATTCGGAACAGCACATTATGTTGGTGTGGATGTTGACGAAGAAGCAGGAGTTAATTGTTTTGCAGATGCTACCTTTTTATGTGAGGATGGACGTAGATTTGCGACTAAGGAAAACAAAAAGTATGATTTAATTTTATCCAATCCTCCTTTTGGATATCTGAAAGAAGGGGAGAGGCTGTTTAAAGATACAAAAGTGGGGAATATCAAAGAACTGAATAACAAACGCTATGAAAATGAAATGATGCAGGCAAATTTGCTTTTAGCGGATAATGACGGTGTGTTATTATTTATTTTACCGGCAACTTTTTTTGAGGGTGATTCATATTTGTCTATTCGAAAAGGGTTATGTAAAAATTATACCATCAACTCGATAGTTAAATTACCAATAGAAACATTTGGGTGTAGTAAAATCAGTACATATGCTCTTATAATGAGTAATTCGGGCAAGCAAACGCAAAGTGCTTCTTTAAAAGAAGTTATTTGTGATAATGATGTTTGGAGAGTTAAGCATAGAAAATATGTTTCTATAGAGAGATTGAGAGAGGGCATATGGATAAGTCAATCTAAAAAAAGAAATGTTCAAAAGAATGTGGAGATGTTTCGTGGGAATATTTCATCAGCGCAGATGAGTGAAGCAGGCACGAAAGTGCTTCATAGTTCAAGTATTGTGGTAAATGGGGAATGGCATCCATCTATAAGGTACTGCGACGATCAGAAAAAACTAAAGAAAGCGAAAGTAGTTAAACCAGGAGATATTATAGTAAATCGTATAGGAAGATTTGCTAACTATTGGTGTATTAGTAAAGAGGAAGCAATGGTTTCAGATTGTTTGATTGTAATAAAGACGTCTGAAAAATCGGATGTATATGCTAAATTATCGAAAAATTCAACGAATGGAAGATTAAATATTTCAACTAAAGGAGTAACGACAAAATATATTACGCAAAAAGATATTTTAGAGTTACTGTAGAGGATAAAATGGATAAATTTAAACAATATATTGATGTACAATGGTGGAAGGGTATAGAAAAGCGGGATCTTGAAAATTGGATTAGGAATTTTGGCGCAAGCAAGAAGATAGCAGAATTGATATTAAATAATGTTATCTTTTACAACGCATCACAATTAAAAGCATACACTAGATTTTTAATAAACAAATTACAAGAACAAGTTTACATGGAAACAATGAAAGAAAGTTGTTTTTCGTATGTAGAGGATTCTATATTATTCGAAAAATGGAATGAATACTTGAATAAAACAAATTTTTTGCCAGCAGCAAAACAAACAGATCCGGCATCCAGTGCGCATAAAATCATAGGTCATTGGCGAAGTGCATTAGGCAGGGGAGATAGTGTGTTTTCAACAATAAGTGATATAGAAAACAAATATAATGAAGGCGTGCGTAGATTTATTTTGGTTGATGATTTCTCCGGTTCAGGCGAGCAGATGCAATCAGTACTAAAAGAGAAAATTTCATTTAGAAATCAAGAAATAGAGGTAGGTCTTTTGCCTGATGTCATTGATGATATAGAAATAGTAATTGCTGTTTATGTAATCCATGAAAAGGCAAAAAATATTCTTAGTGGTCAATACGCAAAAATTGAGTTAATCTATGTAGATTTGATTAATGACGAGTTTAATTATTTAAACGAACGGGCATTAATATATGAGAAATATGATGATAAGAAAACACAAGAGATAATAAGTGAGATAAAGAGAATTACTGAAACAATAGTAATGAGCAATGAGGAATTGTCAAAACTTTCCTCATATATACTGAACATCCCTATTGTTTTTGAACATGGATGTCCTAACAATACTTTACTATTGTTGTTTGCACATTCCGATAATTGGCAACAATTATTTAAAAGAGGTAAAGAGTTATGAATACACCTTTTGTTGATTTTAAGGCAACAGAAATTACACCTGAAAAACAAAAATGCTTTTTTGTTGAGCCCAAATTTATTAAAAGCGTAATATCACCAAAGGCATCAGTGATTATTGGAGAAAGAGGTTCTGGAAAAACAACGCTTTTGAGACAGTTAGAAAAGGCATTTAATCATTCACAGGATTTAGAATATCTCGGTATATATTATCGCTTTGAAACTGCTTACGTTAAAGCATTAAATAATCCGGAGATGACTGTAGACCAAAATATTTCAGCATTTTCACAATCTTTAGCTGCAATATTAGGGAAATTATTATGTCAGACTTTGGAAGGTATAAAAACATCTAAAGACATCAGATATGAACGAGAAGAAGAAATTTGTAAGAAATTAACAATGGACATAGAATTGCCTATTGCAGAAAAGGTTAGTTCTTATGGTCAATTGGCAGAAATTTATGAAAGAATTAGAAAGAAAATATTAATAAATCTGCAAAATGGGGAAAACATATGTTACTTTGATTATACATCATTTATTAATGATTTTTGTCAAGAATTGCGAAAAGAAAATTTGTTTTCACAGTCTTGTTTTTGTGTGCTTTTAGATGAATATGAAAATCTTACTTTTTCGCAGCAGAGAGTTGTTAATTCATTTATAAAAAATTCATCTTATTATTTAACATATAAGGTGTGTATGAGACCAGATGGTTTTTTGACAAAAGACACCGTTGCAGATAAAGAACAATTAATGTTTGGGCATGATTATGAAGAGTTCGATTACGTCAAGGATATAGTTGGTTCGGAAAAAGATGTTAAAAAGCATTTAAGGAGAATTTGTGCAAATAGACTTGATTATTTTTATCGTCAACATAAGATTAAATATGAAAAAAAAGATTTAGATATTGATAGTTATTTGGACATTGTAAAAGACGAAGCGGATATAGAGTCATGGGAAAGAATAGAGGAATATAAAGAACAATTAAGGGTGGGATTAAGAAAACGATACCCGGATAAAGTAGAAATTATTGATGACCTTAATATAGTAGACTTAAAATTAATATGCATATTAAATCAAAAAAAATATTCGGAAGAGGATATATTTGAAAATATTTGTTCTCTTACAGAAAAGTATAAAAACTGGATTCATAATTACAAAAAGAATATTATTTTTCAAATCACATCAGAATGTGAACAGACTAGGAAATATTGTGGGTTTGACACAATTATAAAATTGTCAAATAGCAATACAAGAACAGTTTTGGAGATAATGCATTATGCTTTTGGAGAATTAAATGATGCAGAAAAGGTATACAAAAAAGTTAGTGTTAAAAGACAAACTGATGCAGTTAATAGGGTAGCAGAATCTTCTTTTGAACAAATTGACTATATCCCATTTAATGGGTATAAAGCTAAAAATTTGGTAAATGCATTAGGAAATTTGTTTGCAGAGTTTATCAAAGATCCGAGAGTAAAAAAATTTGAGGTAAATAGTTTTTCTATAACAATATCAAAAATGAAAGATGAAGAAACTAATGAGTTGAAAGCTATTTTACGTGATGCCGTGGTGTGGGGAGTTTTAATTCCTTCGAAAGCAAACAAGATTAAAAATAAAGGTGATATAGTTTTGGATGGAAGGGATTATATGTTGCATCCTATATTCGCACCGTATTTCAAGATATCTTATAGAAAAAGACAAAAATGTGAATTGAGAGATGTTGACATTTATTCAATGCTTTACCCTAAATCTCGAAAAGAACTTAACAAGGAATTGAGTAATATTTCAGATAAACTAGAATGGCGCCAAGAAGAATTAAAATGGAGTTAATGTGCGATGAATTTATTTAACAGAATGATGCCTGCGGATTATGCTTATAAATTATTAAGTGGAAAAAATTATGTTTTTTTATATGCTAATCCGAAAACCAAAGAAGGATTGGAAAAGAGAGGAACTAGAGTAAAAGAGGATATTAGTCCAGTAAGCTATTATGAAATCGAGTATTTTAGTACTGGAACATCGCAAGAAAGTAAAATCGAAGAAGGGTTTCGTATAAAAGGGGTTGATGGTTTATCTAAGGAATATTTGTCGTTGCGAAAAAGAGATATGTATCTCTTTATAGAGCACTTATTTTCTCTTAGCAAAAATTTAGTAGTGGACTTCACACTTATGAATACTCGTTTTTTAGGATCGTTTTGTGCTCTGTTAAATCTGTTTCAATGGGAAGAAGTTTACTTCTGCTATACCGAACCAGGTAATTATAAAAAAATGAGCAGGATAAATATGATTTAAAAAATACTACAATGGGATTTGACCAAATCCCTAATTTAGAAACATTTAGTGATAGTTCGACAGAATGCGACTGGGTGGTATTTTTGGGATTTGAGGGGTCAAGATTGATGCGACTAGAAGAAGAGTCTCCCTCTAGCAGAAGATTTTCGTTGCCATATATTAGCATTCCTGCAATGAAAACTAATTGGCATAATGTAGCATTGGATGAAAATAGTCAATTTTTTGAATTAAAAATTAGTAATCAAGAAAAGTTGGATTATGTTTCAGCAATAAATCCTTTTGAAACTTATGATAAACTTACCTATTTAAAACATAATAATGCTAATGTGCGATTGGTTGTTTCACCAATAGGTCCTAAACCAGTAATGCTGGGATGTGTCATGTACGTTTTAGAAAATGAGGATGAAATGCTTTTGTTTGATAATCCATTCCAAGAAGGAAATAATACAGAAGACTATGGGGCTTCACATTTTTACGATTTATCACAATTTGTGCGCTCTGTAAAAAATAAGAGATTTTACTAAAAAGGAGGATGTGTGATGTACGAAGTGGCATTGGAAACAAATAACTTAGAAATATGGGTGCCTGCGATAGTAAGTATTATAACATTGGTGTTAAATCTGTTGTTTTATATATTTATTCAGCCGAGATTAACATATAAAGCAACTGCTAAGGAGTCATTAAAGAAAGTATCTGTTGATTTATTGAATTATCTTGCAGAAATCATTTCTTATGAACAATTTGATGGTGTGCCTACGCAAATTAGAAAGTATAGCTTGCAAATTCACTTGCATTTTAAGGCTGGTACGTCAGATGGGCAGTTAGAAATTTTGTTAGAACAAATTTTTAACGAAGTAAGAAAAAGGAAAAATTTGACTTCGACAGATGATATTGACAAATGGAATGATGAGTTCAGAGTATTGGCAAGAAATTTGCGTAAAAAATTGGCAAAGCACTGTGGCGTTTTATAGGGAGGATAAAGAATGAATGTAATAGAACCAGGATTTATTATAGAAGATGTAATTGATGGCTGTGAGTTATTAAAGAAAATAGAACGAGCTGGTCGAGTTTGTTATAAAAGTGAAGCAAAGATTACTGATGACTCTGCAAGGAAATTTGTGGAGAACATTATTAAAAGTGGTCATGAGTCGGTAATTGAACATGAAAAAATAACGGTTCGTATAATTTGCGATAGAGGAGTTTCACATGAAATTGTACGACATAGAATAGCAAGTTATAGTCAAGAAAGTACACGCTATTGTAATTATAATGCTGACAAATTTGGAAATGAGTTGACATTTATAAAACCATATTTCTGGAGTGAAGACATTGAAAAATATAGTATATGGGAAGAAACAATGAAATGTATAGAAAAATCCTATATGGAATTGATCGGTTTAGGGGCAAAGCCACAGGAAGCAAGGAGTGTTCTTCCCAATAGTTTGAAGACAGAGATTGTTGTAACAATGAATTTGCGAGAGTGGAGACATTTCTTTAAATTACGAGCTGCGAAAGCTGCACATCCTCAGATGAGACAAATTGCAGTTCCTTTATTAAAGGCATTTCAAGATGCCATTCCGGTATTATTTGATGATTTAATAAATGATTGAAATAAACAGGAGAAGATAGGACGAGGGTAACAATACAAGAGTTATATGTAGGAGCATTTATTTGAGCAGATTCCTTATGCTCATATTGTGATAAATGTGGTATGAGGTTTATGATAAATTTAAGGTATTAATTATGAGAGATAAAAGAGGTATGTACTCAAACGGTTCTTTCCAAACTTAGTTGATTATAAAGAGAATTGCTTTACAAAACATAATGAAATGAGATTTTTTTCTAAGAATTTACTTTTATTTCAACTAACCTTGGAAAGAACCAATAGAGTGCTTACAGTCGGTAGCGAAGATGAGGAATAAAATCAGAGAACTTACTGACAGAACCAAGGGAATTAGCAATGAGATACGAGAAAAGAAGTATCAAGAGTATGTGAAGGAATTTTGGAAGCATTAGCTCGAATGCAGAAGGAGAAACGAGAAAAACATATTATAGACGGAAAAGCAGTTTCCTATGAGGAAATGCGTAAGATGGGATATTCTAGTTACAAATGTGGGAAAGTTCCCAAACAAGAGTTTCCTTTATACCCGCAGCTTATAGGATATGATTTTGCCACAGATTGTATAGATGTTGCTCAAATCTATGCGGAGGTAAAAGCAGAAAAGCTGGAACAGGCGAGGGAAATAGTAATGAAAATGTAGAACAGAACTTCTACAGAATTAGAAATACAGAGGAACATATAAAACGGCGCTTATTTAAAAATAGGCGCTGTTTTTTTTATGAAATATAAGGGAGGATAATATTTTTATGGCAGGATTGTTTTGTAACAGCCCGGAATTGCAAAGACTGGAGAAACAGATGCGGCAGCCCCCTGGGTATCGGGCGAGGGGACATGGCAGCATAGAAGACATGAGTGAGTGGAAGGAGATGGGAGCTTACTCTGAAATCGTGGATTATGTTATTGACCGTATGCAATTGGAATATTTGAAAAAAAGAATCAGTGAGATCTTCGATCAGACAGAGGATGAACACTTTTTCTACGACAGCGACCATAAAAAAAGATTCTATTTATTATGGTCGGGATCGAAAGAGAATACACTGTCCAGATTACCGAACTATGCAGCTACTGTTTTTTTACTTTCTGCGGATGAAAAACTATGGGAAAAAACACGCAGGCAGATGTTAGATACCGGAATTTATTTTAATCAGGTTCGGTTGGGAAGTGTTACTTTGGAACAATATATTCTGTTCCATGCGGCAAAAGACGCTTATCACGGGACAAAGCATATCCGCCTGTCGGAATTGACAGACAGAGAACTGGTACCGGATGAGATATTGAGACTTATTGTAAATGCTTTTGTGATCGAAAGATATGGCATGGATATTGTGGAACAGAAAATGTGTGAAGAAATCCTGGAAGAACGGAATTACACAGTACTTGCGCAGAGCTAATAATGTCACAGTAGAAGAAAATACAAGGAGGAAGCAGTGTTAAGTAAAGCAGAAGTAGATGAAATTAAAAGAATGTATCCGCAGGGGATGAAAATCCGCTTGATTGAGATGCAAGGGGAACCTCAGATGCCGGATGGACTTGAAGGAAAGGTCAAGATGGTAGACGATGCCGGACAGATTCATGTGGCATGGAGCAACGGAAGCGGTCTGGCGCTGAATACAGAAAAAGATTATTTCGAAGCTGTTATTACGCAGGAATATTTAGATCAGAGACGTAGAGAAGCCATGGAGGAAAAACAGAATTCCAGAGAAAACCCCGAGGAAAGTGGATCGGAAATAACCCAGAATATGATGTAATACAGGGAAGGAGCAAAGCTTGAACAGTATAATCAGTTGGGTCGGCGGGAAAAAAGCATTGCGGGATCTGATTTATCTGCGAATGCCGCCGCAATATGACCGCTACATAGAAGTGTTTGGTGGTGGAGGCTGGGTATTATTCGGAAAGCCGCCGGATAAATGTATGGAGGTTTACAATGATTTCAATTCGAATCTTGCAAATCTCTTTTATTGCGTCAGGGAGAGACCTATGGCTCTCATTAAAGAACTGTCTTTTTTACCGTTGAATTCCAGGGATGAGTTTGTAGCGCTACGGAAGTTTTTGACAATGGAGGAATTTAAGAGTGAACATCTTTCGGAAGAACTGGAGATCGCCACGCATTTCTTAAAAGAACCGGAGGTGGCAGAGATCTGTGACATTCTTATGGAGCGGGCGGCGGTGGGAGATGTGAAGAGAGCAGCGGCATTCTATAAAATTATCCGCTACAGTTACGGAAGCGGATGCACCTCTTATGGATGCCAGCCCTTTGACATCCGCAAGACATTCACGATCATCTGGGAAGCAAACCGGAGACTGAAAGATACCGTAATAGAGAATAAAGATTTTGAGGCACTCATCCGTCAATATGACAGACCGAATGCCTTTTTTTATTGTGATCCTCCCTATTATGAGACAGAGGGGCATTACGAAGTGGTGTTCCGCAAGGAAGACCATGTAAGACTCCGCGATACTTTAAAAGGAATTCAGGGGAAATTCATGGTTTCTTACAATGACTGTGAATATATCAGGGAATTATACCGGGACTTTCAGATCGAAGCTGTAACCAGAATTAATAATATGGCACAGAGGTATGACAGTGGTAGTGAATTCCCGGAGGTGCTGATCGCTAATTATGACATGGGAGAGCGTAAGAAAAATCAGCCCAGGCAGATCAGTTTATTTGAAATGGGTGCAGAGGAAACTTCGATTTTATGGAGAGGAAAGGAGAAAGAATGCTCCAGTTAGTGGAAATGGAAGGAAGAGTGACAGAGAACGGGGGTATAGAGATTCCTATGACGGTACTGGATCAGACAGGGATCTGCACCGGTGATGCGATAAAACTGATTTACATGGCAGAGGAGGAAGAAGTTAAGAGTGCGTCAAAAGAATTTCTGCTTGTGAGAAATGATCAGGATGTAGTGGAGGAACTGGCAAGGGAGCAGCGTGTGTCACTACAGATCCCGGAAGAACTGTTACAGGATGCAGGAATTTCGATGGATGCAGATCTTGACATTGTGTGCCAGAACGGCCGGATTGTCATTTTTTCATCGGAACTTTTGAAAGAGACGGAGATCCCGGAAGAAGTTATGGAAATCTGTAATGAACTGGGAATCTCAGAAGACAAGGTAAAGATCATATTGAATACTACGGAAGGGGGATCGGATGAAAAAACAGGTACATAAGCTGTTGGATGAAAAAGGACGAATTCTGATTCCGAAGGAATTTCGTCAGATGACAGAAATGGAATGTGGAGACATTGTAAAGCTGTCTGTGAGTGGCGGAAAAATTATATTATCCAAAGTAGATATTGTAGAAATGGGAAGTCAGGATCCGGAGACCATGGAAGCCTATGTGAATGCCGCAGTAAAGCAGTTGAACCCTGCAAAGCAGGTGGCACTTGCTGCAAGGATTTTGAAATTCGCACAACAGGAAACGTAGAGCAGGAATATTTTTCCAAACAGCGTGGTGGGGAGGACAGATGAAGAGAATAGATATTGTGAATGGAATCCTGTATTACTATGGAAATCCGGCTGGCTGTGTCAGTGGCGAAACTGCTATCCTCGATACCATGTTTCAGAAAGAGGAGCTGATACGTTTTTTAACAGAAAAAGGGATAGAGAATCCGGTATTCCGTGGCGGCGTATATGATCAACTATCGGAAGATAGTGGTACAGAAAAAACGATAACTATCGACAGAAAAGAGTCAAAAAAATTCAGGATCTATCAACTGGGACAGAAGAGTCCTGTTACGATGCGGTTTATCAGTCTGGCAGAGCGAAGGAAAAGAGGGTATGACAGACCGCATCGAGGGGAATATGTTCTGGTTCATGAAGAGGAGATCGAAAAATTCAATCTGGAAGAAGTCTGGGAGAAATATGGACAAGCGGTTCCCGAAAACTTTGCGGGACATGCCTTGGCTATCTCGGACGTTATAGAGTTTGCGGATGGTGATGCCAACCGCTTTTTCTATATAGACGCTGCCGGATATGAAGAAATTCAATTCTGATAAGGAGGAAGATTATGCCCAGAGAAAAGGCAACCCAACCCGGGGGAGAAAGCACAGAGAAAAGAGAACAGCCCAGTGAAGCACACAAGGAGGCAGCGCCGATGCAGCTTGAGGTGCGTATCCATTCGATCCGACCGAGTGACAGCATCAAGGGAACGGCATCTGTGAATATCAATGGAGCATTTGCTGTTCGGGGAATCAAGATCATCGAAGGAAGCAATGGATTGTTTGTATCCATGCCAAGCTATAAGGCCGGTAATGAATACAAGGATATTTGTTTCCCCATCACGCAGGAGTGCAGAAAACAGCTTCATGATGCAGTAATAGGTGCTTACGAGCAGGCAATCGCACAAGGACAGGACACTGTAACAAAGCATCACGAGATGCAGGCTCCCGAGGGGCAGGCAATCGAGATGAGTGGCATGTAACACAAACAAGCGATAGTAACAGAAACCAATAAGAAGAAAATAACAAAAACAGGAGAAAAAAGAATATGACAAAAATGATGAAGAAAGTAGCAAACGGAGTTAAGACAATGGCATCGAGAGCAACTGGTCTTGTGAGAGACAAAAAGGGTGAGAACTATGTGGATACCGCAGTCAAAATTCTGATTGCAGTGGTTCTCGGAGCATTATTGTTGGCAGGTCTCTATGCTCTTTTCGGAGATGTGGTCATGCCCACGCTTACGCAGAGAGTTCAGGAAATGTTTAACTATGCGGGATAGGATGTTTCACAGACACGGAAAACAGTTACAGGATCGGACAATTCACGGAAAGAAAAGGAGAATATAGATGCTCGGAGAAATGAATACTAACTTGAAGGTAGAAGATTTACAGATGGATGTAATGATCACGGAGACATACCCCGGAAAAGGGGTACTGGCTCTCGCAAATGTTAAGATCGGAAACTTTGTGACTATCCGCAATGTCAGAATCAAAAAGGATGATTATGGATTCACAGTTGCCATGCCTAAGACAAAGGGGAATGCAGCGGGACAGTACCAGGATACGGTGTACTTTGCAAACAGGGAAGCGAAGGAAAAATTTGATCAGGTGGTACTGAAGGAATATGAGGACTATATCCACCAGCCCACAGTACTGGAAAGGAGAGAACAGGGCAGAGAGGAATGTGACGACTTGGAGGATATTGAACAGGAGGAAGATAACAGCATGAATATGGATCTGTAATATGATCCGGCTGTTGTATTTCTTTATGGCTCTGTTTTCGGCGGCAGTCATAGATCTGCGAAAGAGGATTGTCCCAAATTGGATGGTATGCCTGGTGGCACTGATCAGTATTGTGCCGCCGGGACGGCCCTGCCTTATGGGAATTCTGGCAGCCCTGCCGCTGTTCCTTGCAGGGATCACCATAGGAGGAATTGGTGGAGGAGATGTGAAACTGGTGGGAGCCTGCGGTCTGGTACTTGGCCTGTATCAGACTGTCATAGGATTGATTTTAGCACTGAGTCTGTTAATTCTGTGGCATATAGTGAGAACTGTAACTACCGGCAGAAAAGAAAAACAGGCGTATCCGTTGGTTCCGTTTCTTTTACTGGGAATGTTTATTAGTGTTTTGACAGGAGGATGAGAGAGCAATGAAATTGTTGAAGAATCGTACTGTGCTGGGACTGCTTTGCATTGCAGCAGCCCTGCTTATCTGTTTTGTACTGACCCCGTTACTGAATGCCGGGATGTCGAAGAAGACGACCATTGTGCGTTTTACGGAAAATGTGAAGGCAGGAGAAGAAATTAAAAAAAGCATGCTGCAGGAGATCGAGGTGGGAGCCTATAATCTGCCGCCTGATGTATTAAGGAGCATTGCCGAAGCAGAGGGAAAATACCTGACGGCGGATGTGTATGCGGGGGACTATCTTCTGGCAGAAAAAGTATCGGAGGAACCCGCTGCGGAAAATCAATATCTCTATCACTTAAACGGAGAAAAACAGGCGATCTCTATTACCATCAGTTCTTTTGCGGAGGGACTGTCCGGCAAATTGAAGAGCGGAGATATTGTGTCGGTGATTGCCCCGGATTACCTTGGCAGTGGAGAAACAGTGATCCCGGCAGAATTAAAGTATGTGGAGGTCATTGCGGTGACGGCAAAGTCCGGTAACGATGCGAACACACAGGAGATGGAGGAAGAAAAGGAGTTACCATCCACCGTTACGTTGCTTGTCCGGCCGGAACAGAGCAAACTGCTGGCAAGACTGGAAGCGGAAGGAGAAATCCATCTGTCACTGGTATACAGAGGTGACAGGGAAGATGCGGCAAAGTTCGTAGAAGCGCAGGATCTTGTGCTGGAGGAACTGCAGCAGGAAAACGAGGAGGAAGAGTCTTGAACTTCATGAACAATTCTATATTCCAGAGAAACAAAGCGTGTGAAAGAGAGGAAGAGAGTCCGGAAGAGGGCGGGGTGCTTGCCGTATGGGGAAGTCCCTCCACCGGGAAAACCGTAGTATCCGTGAAACTGGCGGAACATCTGGCAAGGAAAAAAAGAAACGTTATCTTAATTCTTGCAGATATGATTACGCCACCTCTGCCTTACTTATGCGTTCCTTCAGATATGGAACAGGAGAGATCACTTGGAAGTATTCTTGCGGCAGCACATGTGACAGAAAATCTGGTAAAAAAGAACTGCATGTTCTATCGGAAGAGTGACCATCTGTCCATAATCGGAATGTTGAAAGGCGAGAATGTATTCACATATCCGCCTTATGAAAAAGAGCAGGCAGAGGAACTGATCCGCCAGGCAGCGCAGATTGCACCTTATGTCATTATAGACTGTACCAGTAACATTGCGTCGGATATTCTGTCTGCGGTGGCGCTGATGGAAGCTGATACGGTACTGCGGCTTGTGGGATGTGATCTGAAATCCATCAGTTATCTGTCGTCCCAGCTGCCGATGCTTTCCGATCATAAGTGGGATGCCGATAAGCAGCTAAAGGTCGTATCCAATATTCGCAAACAGGATGCCAGCAGCCATATGGAACAGATCCTCGGTAAAGTGGCATTCCAGATTCCCTACAGCAGTGAAGTAGAGGCACAGTTCTTAGAGGGTGAACTGCTGGGAGAGCTTGGCTTAAAGGAAAGCCGGGCATTTCGCAGAGAAATTGAGATAATCAGCAGGGAGGTGTTCGGAGTATGAAAAACAATCAGAACCTGTTCTTCGCTCCGGAGGAAACGGGAAGATCATTTTCGGATGTCTTAAAAGAAGTACAGGAGTATATCTCCAGCAAATATTCCACGCTTATGACAGAGGGCGGAAATGAGGAAGTAAAGCAGCAGATCAAACGGTACATTACAAAGTATATTTGTGACTACCGCATCACGGTGACAGGAAAAACGCAGGAACAGTTGATCGATGAGCTTTACACAGAAATGGCAGAGTTTTCTTTCCTCACCAAGTATATCTTCGGAACCGGGATCGAAGAGATCGATATCAATTCCTGGAGGGATATTGAAGTACAGTACAATGACGGCAGATGTGAAAAGCTGGAGGAACATTTTGAATCTCCGGATCATGCGGTCAATGTGATCAGGCGTATGCTTCATGTGTCGGGAATGGTATTGGATAACGCTTCCCCGGCAGTACTGGGACATTTGAGCAAGAATATCCGAATTGCGGTATTGAAAACACCTCTTGTAGATGAGGATGTGGGAATTGCAGCATCCATCCGTATCGTCAACCCACAGAGCCTGAAAAAAGAAAACTTTGTGGAGAGCGGTACTGCAACAGAGGAGATGCTGGATTTTCTGTCAGCGTGTCTGCGATATGGCATCAGTATCTGTGTGGCAGGAGCCACCAGCTCCGGAAAAACCACTCTTGCGGGATGGCTTCTTACCACGATACCGGATGGAAAGCGAATTTTTACCATTGAAAACGGCAGTAGAGAGCTGGCACTTGTCAGAGAAAAGGAAGGAAAAGTAACCAATAGTGTCATCCATACGCTGACAAGGTACAGTGAAAATGAGAAACAGAATATCGATCAGGATATGCTCTTAGATATGGCGTTACGTTTTAATCCGGAGATCATCTGTGTGGGAGAGATGCGGAGTTCAGAAGCACAGGAATCTGCCAGAACCGGACATACGGTACTGACTACCATCCATAGTAACAGTTGTGAATCCACTTACAGCCGAATGCGGACACTGTGCAAGAGAAAATATGATATGGATGATGAGGTGCTGATGGATCTGGTGACAGAAGCCTTTCCCATTGTGGTGTTCACCAAGCAGCTTGAAAACCGCAAGAGGAAACTTATGGAGATCATGGAGTGTGAGATCACAGCAGACGGAAAGAGAAAGTATAACCCGCTGTATCGTTATGAAATCACAGAGAACCGAATGGAAGGGGATCAGTTTATTATTAACGGCATTCATAAAAAGGTGTGTGGAATTTCGGAAAGCCTCAAGAAAAGATTTTTAGAAAATGGCATGCCGGTGGATGTATTAGAAAAAATTGAGAAAGGAGGCGGGAAAATATGCTGACTTTACAGATGATTGCCTGCATCGGAATGATTGTGGGAGCATTTCTGCTGCTTGGCATCCGGATAAATGACTTTACAGGGAACATTTTCCGAAAGCTTTTGAACAACCCCCGGGGAATCAGGGAAGAGATACTGGAAGAGACAAAGCAAAAGAAAAAGTCTTATTTACGCAGAGAAATAGAAGAAGTACAGAAGATCCTGCATACCACAGGCAGGGAAGATTTTTTCCCGATGCTATGTACAATCTCCCTGCTTCTGTTTGCAGCCGGAGCGTTTACGGCGGTAATGCTGGGGAATGTGTTCCTGATTCCGGTACTGGCTGGTGGGTTTCTGTTCCTCCCTTTTTGGTATGTGAAACTGACTGCCTCTCATTTCAAAAAGGATGTATCGGCGGAACTGGAGACCGCCTTATCGATCATCACCACAGCATACCTGCGCAGCGAAGACATTCTGACTTCGATAGAAGAAAACCTTGCGTATCTGAATCCGCCGGTGAAAAATGTGTTTGCAGATTTTGTGGCAAGGGTACGCCTGATAGACCCGGATCTGGAGGCGGCACTGGACATGTTAAAAGAAACAATGGAAAACGAGGTGTTTCAGGAATGGGTGGATGCCATGAAAGCGTGTTTGTATGATCGGTCACTTAAGACCACGCTGACACCGATTGTTGCAAAATTATCGGATATGCGTATTGTAAATGCAGAATTGGAATATCTGGTAGTAGAACCTAGAAAAGAATTTATTACCATGGTGGTACTGGCGGTGGGGAATATTCCACTGCTATATTTTCTGAATCCATCCTGGTACGATACGCTCATGCATACCATAGCCGGACAGATTATGCTGGCAATTACCGGCATCGTCATTTTTATTTCTGCAGCATGCGTCATAAAATTGACGAAACCAATTGAATATCGGACATAAGGGGAGGAATAGAAATGAAAATCATACTGTTGTTTGTATTTATCCTGACAGCATGCGGTCTGTTCCTTTTGTTGTCCGGAATTTTAAGACTGCCTACGCTGCGGAGCGGCAGGGCAATGGTGCGGGCCGGAAAAAAAGAAAAGAAACTGCAAAAGGTACTGGATACCTTTTACATGGACGGGGCGGTATATCTTGGAAAATACATAGGCATGAATGTCTATAAGAAGAACCGGATGCAGAATGTATTAAACGCCGCGGGATTTAAAATGTCGCCGGAAACCTATATGGCATATGCTTATTTGAAGGCGGGAAGTGTTTTTTTACTGATTTTTCCGGCACTGTATTTTTTCCCGCTACTGGCTATTTTCCTCGTTCTTTTAGGAGTTATGATCTACTATAAGGAAACGGGAAAAGCAGAGGAAGTATTAAAGGAAAAGAGAGAGCAGATCGAGGGAGAACTGTACCGTTTTGTGTCTACGATATCTCAGGAACTGAAAAACAGCAGGGATGTATTATCCATGCTGGAACATTATAAGGGAAATGCAGGAGAAGATTTCCGGAGAGAACTGGATATCGTGTGTGCGGATATGCGTTCCGGCAGCTATGAAGCAGCACTTACCCGCTTCGAGGCAAGAATGAATTCACCACAGCTATCGGATGTGGTCAGGGGACTGATCGGCGTATTGCGGGGAGATGATGGAGCCATGTACTTCCAGATGCTCACTCATGACTTCAAGCAGGCAGAACTACAGAGATTAAAAGCAAAGGCAGCAAAGATTCCGCCCAAAATCCGTGTTTTTTCATTTGCTATGCTGTTGTGTTTTCTGGCAACCTATTTTGCCATCATTGGATATGAAATCATAAAGTCCATGGGAACACTGTTCTGATAAAAGCACAGGAAGGAGAAAAAATGAAGCGGGTTTGGAAAATTATGAGAGACAAAAAAGGGGAGGGATATATTGATGCGGCGGTTGTTGTGTTCTGTGTAATGTTTGTCATCGCCCTTGGGGTCAGGGTATTTCCTGTGTTTATCACGAAACTCCAGCTTGATAATTTTGCAGATGAACTGGTGAGAGAAGCAGAGATCAGTGGCCGCATAGGATATGAGACAACCGCCAGACAGAGGACACTGGAGGAGAAAATGGGGATCCATCCGACAGTAAACTGGTCCAGACAGGGGAAGATTCCTTTGAATGAGGAAGTCACAGTGACACTGATCCTGCAAAAAGATCTGGGACTGTTTGGGAGGCTTGGTTCTTTTCCGGTTACCATAAGAGCCAGAGCATCGGGAAAAAGTGAGGTATACTGGAAGTGAGAAAACATGATCAGAGAGTAAGAAAACTGTTAGGGGGACAGGAAGGAAGCATGGCTCCGCTGGCGGTGGCTGCAGCAATCGCCATGCTGATTATAATTCTCGGTGTTTCAGAGTATATGCGTCTTGTGATTACAGCGGCAGGGGTAAAGGATGCCCTGGAATCTGCGGCTATTGCGGTGGTAAATGATAATTATAATGAAGTATATCACGGAGTCAGGGAAGGATATGCCGCAGGATATGAGCCGAATGATACAGGATTTATGGAATCCCTGGATTATGGGGATGTTTACGGCAGAATGTGTTCCCTGCTGGGACTGGAAGAAGACGGAGATGGCTGCGTGCGCCGTAATACAGCAGGCAGACTGGAATATCGGATAAAAAATCTGACTGTGAATGTTCATAATACAGCGCTGGCATCACCGGGAGGAACTTATTATGTGGAGGCAGGACTTACCATAGAAATACCGGTATGTTTTGGAGGAAAGATTGTGTCGAATCTGTCCATTCCACTGAGAGTAAGAGCAGCTTACCGGGAGAAATTTTAGTAAAATATTACAGATATCGTGATTGTTTATACATTCTCATAGACTTTTCGCAAGTTTTATGATAGCGTGTGAACTACGACAGATAAACGGAAAACAAAAAGGAGGGTATGCCATGAAAGATAAGACAAAAAAGTGGCTGGCAGTGGTAATACTGCTGGCAGTATGTACAGGTCTGCTGTTTGGAATTCACAGGATGTTTTACCGGGAACCGGGCAGAGAAGCAGAGGGAGTGCAGGCTACGTCTCAGGAGACAGAAATCTATGTGGAAACAGAGACGACCGATGTGAGTGAGACGGAAAATCAGGAAGCAGAACCGAAGGAATCCCTTGTGATCGAGGCAGAGGCAGCAACTTCTGTAAGTGATACAGAACAGGAGATTCAGGAAACCCCGGAGAAGACAGAAGATGCAAAGCCCGGTGTACCGCCGGAAGTGTCGGAGGATACAGGAATAGATCAGCCGGATACACCTCCGGTCCATATGGAAGAAAAGGCGGAGCAGCCGACAACGGCAGAGAGCCAACAGCCTAAGACTGGAGATTCCAAAGATGGAATGGTATATGTAGAAGGGTTTGGCTGGATTAAAGATGAAGGAGCCGGATCGGGGATCTATGCGGGCGATATGTATGAAAACGGGAATAAGATCGGAATCATGGATTAAGAGTGACAAACAAAGCTGTTTGTTATAAAGTGATATCAGAGGAGGATATGCTATGTGCAGGCAGCAGATTTCATACATAGATTATGTAGAAGCAGTAGAGGATATCTATAAAATTGAGAGAAGGGAAACATATTTTAGCTTTATTCTCAGAGATTTTATACAGTCTGTTCTCTCAGAAGATGAGAGACTGGTAGCAGTTTGGGATAATAAGGGATACGGAGATAGTACAAAAGATCCTCTGCATAGGAGAAGAAACTATGCAGATTCCAGAAGTTTACAGGATTTTATTATCGTGCCATGGGAATACACCTATGAAAATACAACAAAACCTTATGTTTCCATCGAATTGAAAATGGCGGATTTGGATAAATATAAAGAATTGGAATCTGATAGAGCAAGGAAACAGTTAGAGGCAGAACTGAGATTTTGTGACTATATCATTTTCACAGACTGTGTTACATGGATATTTATCACAAAAGGTAAAAATGGTGTGAAAGAGGAAAAGCTATGTCTGATAAAGGAGAAAAAATGGTTGCCGGTGAAATCAGACGATAGAAACGGTCAACGCATGGGAGATATTCCTACGGAAGAACCAAAAGAATGGAAGGAGCTGAAAAATAAAATACGACAGTTCGTTTTAGATGCAAAGAAAGTAAGAAAAGATAAGTAAGGGTAAGAAAGCAGATGCGTAGAAATACGATCTGCTTTTTTCGTGAGGAAAAATAAGATGAAATTTATAAAACAAGGACTTTTTCTGCTGGTATTTCTGCTTACTGTGAGCATTCCCATAACGACTTATGCGGCCGGAGAAGGGAACATTGATCATGGCGGTGGAATGCTGGGGGAAGGAACTGGTATTAACTTTTGGAGCAGTCATGATGAGGGAGTGCGAGTGACAGTGGTGCGGGCCAGTGACGGTGCAGTCGTGTCAGCATCCATTGATCTGACCAATAAGCAGCCGACAGACATTCGAGTGCATTTCGGCAAGGTGAGCAAAACGGCATACCGGAATGGAACGGGACTGTCTGCATGCATGGGCGGTTATATATTTTATAATCCGGCACAGCATCTTCCCCAAATTATCAGCACTTCAAACGGTGGGGCAAATCTTACTGCTATCAAACAGTATTTCACAGACGAGCAGATTATCAGAGCCATTGCCGGATATGTAGGCATGGACTTTCAGACATTGGTAAACGGTGAGTATAAGTTATTGCTGGAGCCTGTGGCTTATGTGACCTTTGAAGGAGTCAGAACGGCATTCACAGCTACAGAAGCAGCAAAATACAACCAGTTAAGAGGCGGCATGATTCGTAAGAAGATGCCGTCTCTTTCTCATAAGAACCTGCCACTGGCTATGTTTTTGGAGATATCGGATCTGGGATATCCGGCATGGAGCGGCTCCAGAACGGAGAAGGCAGGCGATGAAGATATCATCCGAGCATTGGGACTTGGTATTGTGAGATTTAATGAGACGATCACACCGGAAGTCATTCAGGCAGATTACACATACCGTGTGGATACTGATGTGATAACGGCAGTCACAGTGAGCGGAGGACAAAGCGATCCGGACAACTCTGTCAGCGTGACATTTTCCATTTTAGGAAGAAATTACAGCGTTGGAAATGTGTATTACCCGGAAGGAGGACAGCAGCTTGTGTGGGTCAAGTGGCATACGCCACAGACGGAGCAGCACCTGACAATCCATGTAACGGTCAGCGGTGGAGGTACAGCAAGCAAGGGAACTATCAGTGCAAACATTGTGAATCTGGATCAGAATCCACCACCCAATCCCGTGGCAGATGACAGAAATGATGCTTATCGCAGGGAAAATGCAATAGTACCGGTCAATACAGAGAAAACAGAGGCAGCATGGAGTGTATGGAGACCCTGGTGGAAAGAAAACTGGGTATGGCATAGCGACTGGAATTGGGAGGATGACGGACATTCGGGGGACTGTGCAGCAGGATGTACGGAAAAACATGGGCACTGGGAAGACGATGGAGAATACAAGGATGAAGGCTGGTGGGAGTTTGCCGAGGATCATTATTCGGCGTCTCTGTCTGCAACAATGGAACTTGTTACAGATGAAACATCTCCCACAGCGGATGGAAGTACGATAAAGAGCGGGTATGGAGTCAATGTGTTTGTAAACACAAGAGCCTCTACCAGCCAGTCATCAGCAACAACTGCTCCGCAGACAGCGGTCAGCTATTTTCCGGAATTCTATTATGAACGATACTGGCGGCTGCTGGATAGAACAAGAAACGGTTATAGTGCGGTGTTTGAATTTCAAAATAACAGATATTCCACTTACCGCCGGCGGACACATTTTACTCCCATCTGGATGCCGGATGGGGAATATAGAGTCTATACCTATCTGCTTGACTGCTGGACACCGGACGGAATGCTATCCAGGAATCTGACAGATTCGGTGCAGATAACAGGAAACCTGTGGGAAGACTGGCATATTGCACCGCAAAATATTAGATAGAAGACTGAAAAATACATGCACGGAAAGGAAAAGTGAATGAAGAAAAAGAAATGGATTATGACAGTATTCTTAGTGCTGGCACTTACGATGCTGTTTGGAATGACGGTATGTGCTGCGGGCAAAGGAGATGTGGCCGGAGCCATTGAGAAAACATGGGAGGATGCTTCCGAACAGATCAAAACGGTCGTCAACAAGGTAGTATTTCCGGCAATCGACCTGGTACTGGCTGTTTTTTTCTTTGTGAAATTGGGTACGGCATATTTTGATTACCGGAAGCAGGGGCAGTTTGAATGGACAGCACCGGCGATTTTATTCGTTTGCCTTGTGTTCACACTGACAGCCCCCATTTATATTTGGAAAATTCTTGGAATGTAGAAATCATACCTGAAAAGAGGTGCAGAATGACATTTTTTGAAAGTGAATTAGAGAAGATTCTTGGAAAAAGCTCTCTGTTAAAAAATAAAAAATATCTTGGGAAATGCTGTTATGGAATTCTGGACGGAGATATCAGAGCAAAGGTAGAATTCAAGGATAGACAAGTGGCGGATAATTATTCCGGCATCTGGGTGACGATCCTTAACCGGAAAGAAGGTCCCGTGGATACGGTGTATCTGTCTTTTTCCGAGATCCTTGGAAAGAAACAGGTGAATAACCCGAATTTCCGTGAGGGTGTAATTCCCCATATATGGACAAACGAAGGCAAAGATCAGTGGTATGCATATCAGCCGGTGAAAAGTGATTACCGGAAAGTGACGGAAAAAGTCGAGGATTACCTGTCTGTATTTTTGGAAATGGACATAACAGAAGAAATGCAGGAAGGAGCAGAACAGAAATTAATTTAGGGCAGGATCGGGGAAAGAAGGTGTTACATGTTTATATTTGATTTTGCCGCAGATACGGTATTGGATCAGATCATTGACTGGCTGTATGGTAAGATCATTGGCTTTCTCAATGATTTTTTTGCAATGATGAACAATATGGGGGTGGAACTATTTGAACTACCCTGGGTAAATGCAATTACCACTTTTTTTGGCTGGCTTGGCTGGGCGCTGTTTGTTGTTGGGCTGGTAGTGGGAGCTTTTGAATGTGCCATAGAGTACCAGGGAGGCAGAGGCAGCATGAAAGATACCGCCCTAAATTATATCAAAGGATTTATGGCAGTCAGCCTGTTTTCTGTACTTCCCATCAATCTGTATTCCCTCAGTGTGTCACTACAGAGTTCCTTTGGATCAGCATTGTCTGGAATTACCAACACGGAAAGTATCGGCATGACAGCACAGGAGGCATTGACATCGGCAGTTCTGTCGGCAATGGGAGATCCGATTGTACAGATATTCTGTGTGATCATGATGGGATATGCAGTGATAAAAGTATTTTTCGGAAATCTGAAAAGAGGAGGAATCCTTGTAATTCAGATTGCAGTCGGGAGCCTCTATATGTTTTCTGTTCCCAGAGGATACATTGATGGTTTTACCCAGTGGTGCAAACAGGTCATAGGAATCTGTCTTACCGCCTTTTTGCAGGCAACCATACTGACAGCGGGACTTATGATATTCAAAGATCATCCATTACTGGGGCTTGGAATTATGCTTTCTGCTGCGGAAGTGCCGAGAATTGCCGGACAGTTTGGAATGGATACCAGCACCAGGGCAAACCTGATGAGCGGAGTCTATGCGGCGCAGGCAGCGATCAACATATCCAAGACAATCGTGAAAGTAGTGGCGGCATAAGGTGGTGCAATGGAGAAAAAACTGGGAAGTCTGTTTGACGGGATCGGAGGGTTCCCGTTAGCAGCAAAAAGGAATGGGATAAGACCAATATGGGCAAGTGAGATCGAAAAGTTCCCCATGGCTGTGACAAGATACCGGTTTCCAAAAATGACACACATGGGAGATATTACAAAATTACATGGAGAAAATCTTCCGGTGGTAGATATTATAGCCGGAGGCTCTCCCTGCCAGGATCTGTCTGTGGCCGGGAGACGTGAAGGTCTTGCAGGGGTGAGGTCAGGTCTATTCTTAGAGCAGATACGGATTGTGAAAGAAATGAGAAAACAGGAGGAGAGGAGGCAGCGAAGCAGTGGAAGGAGAGCAGATGTCCCTGTTCGACCTCGGTATATGGTCTGGGAAAATGTGCCGGGAGCCTTCTCAAGCGGAGAACCAAAAGGAGCAGATTTTAAGAGAGTCCTCGAAGAAGTCTGTGGTATATCGGAGGAGTCCGTATCTTTACCTGGACCGCCGGATGGGGCATGGACTCCTGCCGGGATTATTCTGGGACAGGAATTCTCTGTTGCTTGGAGAGTACTGGACGCTCAATTTTGGGGAGTCCCCCAGAGACGGCGTAGAATCTTCCTTGTCGCAGATTTTGGAGGCTATAGTGCCGGAGAAATATTATTTGAGTCCCAAGGCGTGTGGAGGCATTATCAGGAGAGCAAAGCATCGAGGGAAAAAACTGCCCAGGCTTCTGGAAGAGGCTCTTTTACAACAGCAGGAATAGGTGCAATAGATGAAGAACCTTTCTGCATTGCGGGAAATATTATAAACAGACAGGACAAAAACGGTGGCAATGGCTGTGGCTATCTGCAAGGAATCAGCTATACACTCACAGCAACGGATCAGCATTGTGTAGCGTATATGGATGATCTGCCGGAACTTTATCAGAATGTGATCGGAGCCTTGTGCGCCAGGGATGAAAAAGGAGTAAACAGCACCTATGTCTCACAGGATAAATGTATCGTCAGCAGGAGAAAAAGAGTGAGGAGAATTACTCCGTTGGAATGTGAAAGACTCATGGGTTTCCCAGATCACTGGACAGACATTCCGGGGGCCAGTGACGGCGTAAGATACAGAGCCTTGGGAAACAGTGTGGCAATACCGTGTGTGGAATATATTCTAAGCGGTATTGCTTATTTTTTGGAAAAACAGGAGGAAGAAGATGTACATATATCCGGATAATCTGAAAGCAAAGGCAACCATGTGGCTGTGGGAGTTAAAAGACCTTGCGGTGATAGGAATCCTTGTATTGATTTCCGTGTTTGGATTCGCTTATGCAAAACTGTGGTTCCCGCTGATTTTTGCAGGAGTATATGCATTTCTTACCATACAGGTGGAGGACATTTCCATTTTGAAATTTATCCGATATGCCTGTGCTTATTTTTTAGTGGAACAGCAAAGTTTTGAATGGAGATACAGGGGGATGGTTGCAGATGAGTAAGAGAAAAGAAGAAACAACACAAGAACTGCTGGGAATCAAAGAACTATTGGAGTATGGAGTACGCACTTACAGAAAGGAAGAACTGGCATACTTTCTGATCCGGCCGAGCAACCTGTCTGTGCTGTCTGAGGAAAGCCTGTCGGCAAGAATCTATGGACTGATGACCGTACTGAAAGGGATTACGGAGATTGAAATGATGTGCTTAAATTCCCGTGAAAACTTTGAAGACAATAAAAGATATCTGAAGGAACGCATGGAAGAAGAATCAAATCCTGCCGTAAGAAAACTGTTGGAACTGGATGCCGGACATCTTGACCGGATACAGGTGCAGATGGCGACGGCAAGAGAATTTCTGCTCATTATCCGTATGAAAGAGCAGAAAGAAAGCGAGATGCTTTCCTACTTCAATCGTATTGAAAAGATGCTGGAGGAGCAGGAATTTAAAGTAAAAAGAGCAGAAGAGGAGGATATCAGGAGGATCCTTGCCGTCTATTTTGAGCAGAACGTAACAACGGAAAAATTCGAAGAATTTGATGGAGAGAGGTGGATAATCTTAAATGACTAACAACAGAAAGAAAAAAGTGCAGACAACAGAAGATGCTAAAGTGAAGGGATTTTTAGATATGATCGCTCCATCCGTCATCCAGTTTTACACAGATCATTATATCTGCGGAAATACCTTCCGGTGTGTCTGGGCGCTCAGGGAATATCCGACAGCAACAGATGAACAGGCAATCCTGCGGTATCTTGGTGAAATGGATGGCGTGACACTGCGGATCTACACAAGACAGGTGACTCCGGCAGAGGAAAAAAGGATCATCAGTAATGCCGCAAATAAGAACCGCATGAAGCAGGGAAATACCGAAAACTTACAGGAAACGGTGACGGCTGCACATAATTTACAGGATGTGACAGACATTATCGCATCCATGCACCGGAACCGGGAACCGTTACTGCATACGGCAGTATACCTCGAACTGTCAGCTACGGACATGGACAAGTTAAAACTGTTGCAGACAGAAGTGTTAACCGAATTGATCCGGTCCAAGTTAAACGTGGACAAGCTGTTGCTCCGCCAAAAGCAGGGATTTGTCTGTGTACATCCGGCTGGCAGAAATATCTTTTTTGATCAGTTTGAGAGAGTACTTCCTGCGTCCAGTGTGGCAAATCTGTTCCCGTTCAACTATTCCGGCAAGACGGATCCGCATGGATTCTACATTGGGCGGGATAAATTCGGAAGCAATGTTATTGTAGATTTTAACAGGAGAGCAGCGGACAAGACCAATGCCAACATCCTCATTCTGGGAAATTCCGGACAGGGAAAGTCCTACCTGTTAAAACTGATACAGACGATTTTCAGGGAATCCGGAATGAAAGTTATTTGTCTTGACCCGGAACATGAATATGTGGAACTGACGGAAAATATGGGGGGATGTTTTGTGGATTTGATGAGTGGGGAATATATCATCAATGTCCTGGAACCAAAAACTTGGGATGAAAATGGCAGCCCAGAGGACGCAGAGGCTCCGGAGGCGTTTCGATGCTTGTCCAGACTAAGTCAGCATATTTCCTTCTTAAAAGATTTCTTCCGAAGCTATAAGAATTTTACGGATAACCAGATCGATACCATTGAGATTATGTTGGAGAAGCTGTATGAGAAGTGGAATATCCGGGATAACACAGATTTTGGGGAACTGACACCGGAGGACTATCCGATTCTGTCGGATCTGTATGATCTGATGGAAGAGGAATACAAGCACTATGATCCGAAAAAGAAACAACTGTATACGGCGGAACTTTTACAGGAAATCTGTCTAGGACTTCACTCCATGTGTAAGGGAGCGGAGTCTAAATTTTTTAACGGATATACCAATATTACGGATAACAGCTTCCTTACCTTCGGGGTAAAGGGTCTGCTGCAGGCAAGCAAAAATGTAAAGGATGCCATGCTATTCAACATTCTTTCCTATATGTCGGATGCATTGTTGACCAACGGACATACCGCAGCCTGTATCGATGAACTCTATTTGTTCCTTACCAACCTTACGGCAGTGGAGTATATCCGCAATTTCGCAAAACGTGTGCGCAAGAAGGAAAGTGCGGTCATTCTTGCCAGCCAAAATCTGGAAGATTTCAATATCGATGGAATCCGGGAGTACACAAAGCCGCTTTTCTCGATTCCTACCCATGCTTTTTTGTTTAACGCCGGAAATATAGATGCCCGTTTTTATATGGACATGTTGCAGCTTGATAAGAGCGAGTATGAACTGATCCGCTATCCGCAGAGAGGCGTGTGTCTGTATAAATGCGGTAATGAACGCTACAATCTTATGGTTCATGCACCGGAATATAAGGAGAAATTGTTCGGGACAGCAGGAGGAAGATAATGGGCCGCAGGGAGAACAGAGAAGGGGGGAAAAAACAGTAAGATGGATATGCGGGATCAAAAATTCGGCATAGAGATCGAGATGACAGGGATTACCAGGAAAATGGCAGCCAGCGTCATAGCGGCTTATTTTTCCAAACAGGCACAACATGTTGGTGGCGCTTACGATGAATATATGGTTAGGGATACTTCCAACCGAAAATGGAAAGTCGTAAGCGATTCCAGCATTATAGCGCAGCGAAAAGATGGGGGCTATGCAGATAGAGAATATAAGGTGGAATTTGTGTCTCCTATCTGTGAGTATGCAGATATCCCGGTGATCCAGGAGTTGGTGCGGCAGCTTCGTCATGCAGGTGCGATTGCAGGGAACAATACGGGAATACATGTACATATCAATGCGTCTCCTCACGATGCCAGATCATTACGGAACATCACAAACATTATGTACAGCAAAGAAGATCTGATTTACAAAGCTTTGCAGGTAAATGTAAGAAGGGAGCATAAATACTGCAAGAAGGTAGAAGAAGATTTTTTGCAGGAATTGAACCGTAAGAAACCCAAAACACTGAAGGAAGTAAGTGATATCTGGTATGGCGGTAATGACGGTAGTGACTACCATTATCATGAAAGCCGATATCACTGTCTGAATCTGCATAGTGTGTTTCAAAAAGGAACGATAGAATTTCGTCTGTTTAATTCCACAACCCATGCAGGAAAAATAAAGACTTATATTCAGTTCTGTCTGGCGATTTCCGCACAGGCACTCAACCAAAAATCGGCCGGGCGGATCAAGACGACCAGCACCAATGAAAAGTATACGTTCCGGACCTGGCTGTTGCGTCTGGGAATGATAGGGGATGAATTTAAGACAGCGAGAAGGTTCCTGTTAGAAAATCTCGAAGGAGGAATTGCCTGGAAAGAGCCGGAACAAGCATTGCGGCAGAAGGAAAGGCTGCGGGCATTGAAGGAGAAAAAGGAGCAGGAACCGGTGAGGACAGAGAATGCGGAAGACATGCCGGAAGAAACAGAAGGACTTCACATGAATATGTGAAAACAGCAGAAAGGAGAAAAAAGATGGACATGAACGGGAGAAAATATATTGCCTACGGATCCAATCTGAATCGTGAGCAGATGGCACAGCGCTGCCCCGATGCAAAGGTAATAGGAAGTGGAATGCTTAAGGACTATGAACTGCTTTTCCGTGGGTATACGGATGCGGCGGTTGCTACGGTAGAACCGAAAGAGGGAGAAAATGTGCCGGTTTTAATTTGGGAGATCAGCCCAAGAGATGAAGTTAATCTGGATCGGTATGAAGGCTATCCCAGACTGTATGGCAAACAGATGTTAGAGGTGGAGGTAGAAGGCGGCTGTGAAAAAATGATGGCATATATCATGAAAGATGGACCTGCCATGGGAATTCCGTCGGGGCGTTATCTGAAAACCATACAGACGGGATACAAAGAGGCTGGGTTTGATGAAAATGTGCTGATGAAGGGAGTGAGAAAAAGCATGGATCGGATGATGCAGGAACTGGGAGAAGGAAGTATGGGGGAAGAGGAATGCGGCCAGCAGCAACTGTGATGACAAAGATAGCGTTAGCAGGCATCGGGCTTCCGGTGATCCTTGTGCTTTTATGCTATCTTAGTCTTTCTTCCGGAGGAGCAGATCATAACCGTGCGGCAGTGCATCTGGCGTTTGATGGAGGAGATATTCCGAAAGGAATGTCTCCAGACTATCTGGAATATATCCGTCAGATGCAGAGGAGTTTTGAGGAACTGGATGTGGTGCTGGATCATCTTGATGAAATGGCAGAAGAAGGGAAAATAGACAGATATCTGGTCAAGTCTGTTTTTTATGCTCTGTATTTCGGCGCAGATCGGATTTGGCTTTCCACAGAACGCTATATGCAGTTTGCAGATTGCTTTGTGAACTACGAAGAGCGGACGAGAACAGTATATCATGAGGATGAAACAACCACGCAGGAAACCTATACGGTGGTAATTCCAATCACGGAAAAGACAGAGATCTTTCAGAAGCTGGCGCAGAATTATGGAAGAACGGTGACCTATGAACAGCAGTCAAACGCCATGAATATCTGGTATATAGCAAGGTATGACAGACAGGCTCCCATGGAAGGGGATGAATTTAGCGGCTGGGGAAGTTGGAATGCGGCAGGAAATATACAGACCTATGACCTGGCGATGAATGAAACGGCAGGCGAAATCGTAAGGCTTGCCATGTCGAGACTGGGGGATCCTTACTCACAGGAACTTCGAGGTTCGGGAGAATATGTGGACTGCAGTTATCTGACGCTGTGGTGTTACCGACAGATAGGAATATCCCTGCCGGGAACGGCGGCCGAACAGGCGAGGTATCTGGAGGAACATTGTCTGACGGTTGCAAAGGAATCTTTGCAGCCGGGAGATCTTGTGTTTTGGAGTTATAAACCCAATGGACGATACAGAAACATTACACATGTAGGGATCTATGTTGGAGATGGCATGGTTGTGGATGCGTCCAGCTCCAAGAGAAAAGTGGTATACCGGAGCTTGTTTGACAGTGACAAACAGGTGATGTATGGGAGACCGCAGTAACCATTTTTGATGCCATCGGCATCTGTTTTCCACTGGGAGGAGCCTATGAGAGCAGCATTTCAAGGGAAGGAACCGCAGATCTGTGTAAAAGAATATACCATCGAAAAGATCATCGTGTTACCTGTGCAGCAATATGAGAAATTTACGAAAAATCTATTGCAACGATATGATTTCATTGCTGAAAACCTGAATCTGATGGGAATATCCGGAGATACATGGAATTGTATTCTGGTAACGGCAAGAGGTGTACAGGAGGGGGTGTTGGTGCAGAGCGATGGTGCAGATTATGCGAGATATGCATCCCTCATTCCGATTTTGACAGAAGATATGATACAGGAATGTAGCGGATCGGAAGAACTTACAGAAGAAACATTACATCAGCAGATATTTTGAAAGGAGAAGACATGACAGAAAAAGAAATCAAAATTACATTTCCGGAAGCCAAGCTGGAGGCACTAACATTTTTCCTGATGGAACAGAATGAGAAAAGTGTGGAAGAACTGTTAAAGGGCAGCCTTGATAAATTGTACGAGAAGAATGTTCCGGTGGCAGTCAGAAAATTTGTAGAAAGAGATGAGGAAGCGGAGAGTCCACAGGAGACGCTTTCAACAGAGCAGGAGACACAAAGTGAGAGGGTAGCAAGACAGCCCAGAACACCGGGTAGAAGAAGCAGAACTGTACAGTCACAGGAAGAAACGCCACAGCAGCCGACGCCGGAAACATCAGAAGAGATGGCGGAAAATACCATGAGCATGGGGATGTGAGGAAGAAATAACAATAATAAAAGCGGAGGTAAAGGATGAAGCAGGCAGTTGTTACAATCAAATATGATGAAGAAAAGTTAAATGCAGTAAAGCAGTATATGGGGAAAAAGGACGCAGATTTTGATGCGGAGATGAGGGAGACGCTCGGAAAAATGTATGAAAAATATGTACCCCAGGCAGTCCGGGAGTACATCGAGAGCAGGGGAGATGTTCCTCCTGTTGTGAAGAAGACAAGCCGCCAGCAGATCAAAAACAGAGAGACATCCGATGGGGTTGAGGAAACCGAGTAAGCAGGAGCGAGGAAAAACAAGATATGGAAAAAATAAAGATTTTGAAGATTGAAGAGGGAAAAGCTCCCTTCGTGAAAGAAATAGCAAATGAACTTAAGGACTGTCAGGCAGAGGTCGGAGGACTTATTGACTGCGTTTGTTTTGAAGATGGATGCCTGGCAGTTGTCAACGATGAGGGAAAAATTAACGGAATGAAGCCGAGCCGCAGAAATGGTAATGACATTATCTGCGGCCCTTTTTTTATCTGCGGAAGCAACAGGGAAGGCGATTTTACTTCTCTGACGGAAGAGCAGATCGAGGACTATACCAAAAAATTCGGAGAGATCGAGCAGTTTACGGGGCATGAACCGGAACTTGTGCCGAGGATGATGTTTCTTGGATTTTAGGATGCGGGGCACATAGCCCCGCGTGAGCCTGCGTGTGGCGCTGTGTGCCCTCATTTGACAAACAAGGATAAAGTTACCGGTGGAGACGGAAAAAGCCCTGTATGAGCCGATTTGGAGAAGAGTATAAGAAACTGGTGGAAAGAAACCGGTAGGCAACGGAAACAGGACAGAGGATCTGAGACAGTATAAACTGGGTCGAAAATAGTGCAGGTTAAAGGGGTTATGCCTCCCAAAGGCGGCTTAACCCGTGAAACACCCACCGGCAGAGCCGTTGGGAGATTCTAAGAATGGCATAACTATTTTGATAATTTTGAAGAAGTTATGCCTGTTTTTGGCATTTTCAAGAGATAGAAGATATTGAAAGAGACTTTATTTATGCTTATGAGAAAAAGGGGAAGAGTCTTTGTTGTAAACTAGGAAGGGAGTGATATAATTAAACGTATGACAGATAATAATGCCAACAGGATTTAGGGGGAACTGTGATGCAAGAGATAGAAGCTTTAGCTTTAAAATTTCGCGCGGCAATAGAGGAAGCAAAAGAGGAAAAGCGATTTAATAGGGATCAAAGGTTTAAAAATTTTCCGAGCGGCTGCTGTGGGATTACTTCAGAATTGCTTGCAAAATTTTTGTATGACAATGGTTATAGTAAAAAGATAACTTATGTTAGTGCAACTTTTTATGATTTGGATTTGGAAAATCCACCACACGCATGGTTAGTTATTGAAAATGATATTGTACTAGACATTACCGGAGACCAGTTTAAATGGTACCCAGAGCCTTTGAATTTTCGAGAGCCTGTGTATGTAGGACCATATAATAAGTTCTATAATGCATTTGAAGAGCAATCACGATGGGACTGTGGAGATTTTAGAATAGAGAATATTCAATATCATAGTTATATGAGGCTTCAAGAGTTATACGATGTCATCTGTGAATACATCTGATAGAATAAATCGTTGAATTGTTGATAAAGGCAGTTGAATCCGAAATGATTTGCTGCTTTTATTTTTGTGGGAGGGAGCAATGAAGGAAAAAGGAAAAGTAAGAAAGGGATTTTATATTGAAGAAGATTTGCTGGAACAGATAGATGGATTACTGGAGCAGGCTGATGTGAAATCAAGAAATGAATTTTTAAATCAAGCATTGAAATTTTATATTGGGTATCTAACATCAGAAAAAATTGAAAACTATATGCTTTCCACAATCTCCTCTGTAATGCATTCCACGGTGAAAGACAGTGAGAATAGAATGGCTCGTGCTATGTATAAATTGGCAGTGGAAACTTCTAAGCTATCTCATGTGATTGCATATAGCCACGGAATAGATGATGAGAAACTACGAAGATTACAGATAAAGTGTATGGATGAAGTAAAAAGAATTAATGGCTCTGTAACTTTTGAGGAGGCATATTTATATCAGAGAAGTTCGTAGGGTAAAGTTTTTGTAGGAAAAGTTAATAGAAAAAAGAAAGAAAGCACCGGGATCCTGTGTTAGGATTGAAGTTGACGAGACAAAAATCCAAGGAGGGTGCTTTCATGATTACCAGTATACAACACTTTTGCGAGAATGGGGTAAAAAGATTAACAAATGTTTTCAAAACTTATACAGATGACCTGACAAAGATTGCAGAAATGGTCTATGGTGTGACGGATGAGGTGACCAGACTTGGATGCAGCATGATAGCGGAAGAATGGGAATCCTATGATGAATTGCTGCGGGAAAGAAAGGATCTGCGCCAGGGCTGGTACATTGTCAGAAGAGATGAAACTTCCCTGCTGACCAGTCTTGGAGAAGTGGTATATCACAAAACTCTGTTCAAAAATGTTGCTACCGGTGAATCCTGTTACCTTCTGGATCAGCTGATGGGGCTGGAGCATCATGCCAGGATAACCGAAGATGCAGAAGCGAGAATTCTACTGGAAGCATCCGAGAGCAGCTATCGAAAAGGCGGTGCCAGTGCCAGCATAAACGGTGAATCCATAAGCAAAGAAGCTGTAATGAACAAGTTGCACAGGCTGGAGTTCCCTGCCCTGAAGACTGTGGAAAAGAAAGAACTGAGAACACTTTACATAGATGCGGATGAAGACCATGTGGCCCTTCAGTATCTGGAGAAGAAAGGGGATATCAGGAATCCCCGCATAAATACCGTAATGCCCTGGATTATATACGTTTATGAAGGTGTAGAAGGTGATGAGGAAGGACGTCCCCACTTGATAAATCCGAAGTATTTCGGAGGTGTTTATGATGGGCAGGAAGCAGGCGGTAGACTATGGACAGAAGTATTGGAGTATCTGGATGAAGCTTATGATCTGGATGCTGTTGAGAGGATTTATATCAACGGGGACGGAGCAGCATGGATACGCACAGGAGAAAAGATCATTCCGAAGTCCAAGTTTGCCCTTGATAAATATCATATGCATAAATACATCATAGCGGCAACATCCCACCTGGAAGACTCAGCGGAGGATGCCAGGGGTGAAATATACAGAGCCATTCACAGAAAGAAAAAGTGGATGGCAGAGGGAGCCTTTGACCGGATCATAGGAATCACAGACAAAGAAACAAAGCGAAAGGCAGTGGAACAGGCGAAGGCATACATACTGGGGAACTGGTCTGGAATCATGATTGCCATGAAATCCGGGGACAGCAATGTAAGATGTTCCGCAGAAGGGCATGTGAGCCATGTGTACGCAGACAGGATGAGTTCAAGACCATTGGGATGGTGCAGAACCGGGGCAGATAAGATGTCCCGGTTAAGAATCTACCGTCAAAATCAGGGAAATATGCTGGAACTGGTAAGATATCAGAAAAAAG
>ERZ780166.190-NODE-190-length-54927-cov-7.654141_pt1 | contig 54927 bp, 45 predicted proteins | sample MGYA00511366_ERZ780166 | MGnify/ENA primary metagenome ERZ780166 (study PRJEB29588, sample SAMEA2162231) | human gut metagenome | biome: human gut; feature: human-associated habitat; material: faeces | place: Denmark | collected 2008/2010 ...
TGGACTGGAAAGTGGAACGGATTTTACGGCTGGTGTCTCTGGCGTAATACTCGTTCATAATGTTGCGGAAAGGGGTAAAATCATCGTCCCCTCTGGCACTGTCCACGCCGTCATTGATGGCGATAAGGCGAACGCCACGCTGACGCAGGATTTCCATAATCTGACCGACTTTCAGATAGTCACGACCCATGCGGCTCATGTCCTTGATACACAGGTACTCCACATTCCCGGCTTCCACTTCTTTCATCATTGCTAAAAATCCGGGACGGTCAAAGCAAGTACCACTAATGCCATCGTCCGTGAAATGGACAATGTTTGTAAAGCCCTGCCGTGCGGCGAACTCCTCCAACATAGCCTTTTGATTGGAAATGGAATTGCTCTCACGCTGTTGGTCATCATCTTTGCCAAAGTCATCACGGCTCAGTCGTTCGTACAGAGCTGTGATTTTCTCATTTTTTCTCATAACTTGCGCTCCTTTCTTCGGTTTTAGGTTGTGTGTTCTAAGAGACTTCCCAACTGCTTGATTAAGAAGTCTTTTAGAGCATACAACACCGGCGGCTAATTTATATTTTTTATACTGACGTACCGCAAAGTGTTCCGGTTCTTCTTTCTCCAGTTCTTCAAACAGCATATCTACTGCATTTTTGAATGTCTCATCATCTTCCCTGGTTTCCGATGCATTGATAAATTCAAGCAGTGTCGCAAAGTTCTGTTCCTCCTCCGGTGCTTCATACCAGATATAGCCAATCAATGCACAATACAGAAGCCTTTCTGCCTTCGTCCAGAAATCCTCACTGGACTTCTCCCCTTCCCCTTTGGTATTTACCATGATAGTATTCACCAGTTTCAGAATATCTTTTTCTGAATGGATATAGTGGAATGGGTTGTAGTGCATACTCTTGGAAAAATTGATCGTATTCAATACTTTCACTTTATATCCATGCCGTACCAGCATCTTTCCGCACTCAATGATGATCGTTCCCTTGGGGTCCGTGACCACATAGCTGATATATTTTCCCATCTGCATCAGATTTGGTTTTACATAAAACCGGGTCTTTCCGGAACCAGATCCGCCAATTACAATCACGTTCTTGTTCCTTGCAAATTTCGGATTCTTTGGTCTGCCGTTCATAGTCAGCCGTTCGGTCATGGTAAGAAGAATATTGTTCTCAAATATTGGGTCGATAAAGGGTGCAATGTCTTTTGCTGTCCCCCATCTAGCCGAACCATACTCCACTCCCTGCCGGAATTTTTTGGCATTTTTCCCTTTCAGATAAACCATGAGCTTCACTCCCACGGCTCCGGTCAATCCAACCAGCAATTCATTTTTATGCATACTTGGAAGAATCCTGCTAAATGCCAGCTGGAAATTCAGGACTAACACTATCAGTCTTTCTATCATGGAATTACCTGCACAGTATTGATACAACCATGCCAGCTTATTTCCCACATAAAAAATCATGATATACGGAAGATTCAGCAGAATGAGCCGAAGCAGCTTATGTACATCCACCGGCGGTAATCTCTCCAGGTATCCTTTTCCTACACCAAGCAACTTCTGTAATCTGCTCATAATGACGGCTCTTTCTCCTTTCCTTTTGTTTTCTCCAGTTCTCTGTGCTTTTTAAGCGACTTAGAAATCGCCTGCTGAAGCTTTTTCCTTACAGATGGCTTTTTATCCTTGTTCAGAGATTGTCCTGTATATTCTTTAAAAGCCGCAGTCATTACATCTGCATCTCTGGCTTTAAAGAACACATAATATCTTGGCGGATCAGCGTTCACATCTTTTTTCAGGCTGAAATCAATGCTGTACTTTTTTGCTACACGCTCAAACGATTTAATATTTCCATCCGTGATCTCAATATTGGAAAGCTGTACATTCTGCTTCATCAGCTTATCCATACTCTGCTTTCCCCTATAGGTTTTATCCTCTTTATCCTGCTTAGGCTGTTTCTGCCCCTGCAGCTTTTGTTTCTCCTGTTCCATCTTAGCAAGAGCTTTTTTCATTGCTGCCTTTAACAGACTTGCAGTGACCTTCCCACATCGGATACAAAGTGATACGGTTTTTTCATTTACTTCATCCTGCACTTATCTCACTCCTCCTTTCTTTATTTTTCACTGTCACCATACATATCATGCTGTACCAGTGCGGAATAATAATTACTGATCGTAAGTGGTGCGTTATATAAAACTGTCAATAAATACTGCCGGATATTAATCACCTTACTGGTATTCTCCTTCAAACATTTCAGGACAAACCGGATGTGTTCAGAATTTAGTTTCAAAAACTGACTTTTAACCACATCCTTTGGCTTTCTGTCCCCACCTATCCGTATCATTTCCTGTTCGGAACAGACAGTATCCACAATCAGTTCCACAATCTCGTTCAGCATATCCCGGTTATACACATCAACCAGATATTCATACCCAATGTTGTTCAAGATCATCTGCTGATATACTTCTCTTTCCATTCGTTTCCTGTGTATTTCTTCACTCTCTTCAGAATAGAAAGAAAGATACTCAGTATCACTCCTATCAGTGTCACTTATTTCAGTCTTATTATCCTCAGTATCATTACCCGGCATTTCTGACATATCTGTACCTGTCATATTGGCATTTCCAGAAATGTCATTTTGACGTGTCTGGATATTCCTTTTATACATATCCTGTTGCGTACATTTGCGTACATAAATCCTATCCGGTCTGCCTAACCCCTGCCGTATCCTCGTAATCAATCCAATTCCTTTCCGACTGTCAAGCTCTGCTAACAGATTCCCTACCTTTTTCAAGCCACATCCCATCATGCCGGAGATCTGCTCCTAGGAAAAATAGATATACACCTTTCCCTCTTCATCCAGCCACCGGTTCTTTATAGATAGCTGCATACGGTCAAGCAAAAGTCCATAAAGCAATTTCGCTTCACAGGAAAGGCTCTTAAACTGCGTATTGGTAAAAAGGACTTTAGGCACACGGTAAAAAGAATAGGATTCCGCTTCTTCACCGTAATGATACGGAAATTCATATGTATTATCCTGTGTTCCGATGCTCCTTCACTTCTTTCATAGCCTTCACAATGCAGTAACCCAGACAGGGACTATGTTTTCCATAAGGACAGCCTTCACATGGCTCCCAGTGAGTTACCTTCCTGCGAAGTGGTGGAGAAGAAATACGATAAAAACATTCTTTCCTTTTGCATTTCTTTCTCCCGGCACTAAAGAAGTAACAATACGCACAGTCCGAAGGCTTATCACTTGCATACCCTACTTCTGTCATCTTCCTGCTCCTTTCCTTCTCTCAGCTTGTTATACTGTTCATCGGATTCCTTTCCAACTTTTATGCAGCAGTATAAAACAAACCCATATACCAGGAATACGATAATCCCTGCAACGATCAATACTGTTTTCATCCCATTTCTTCTCCCTTCACTTTTTTATCAGTATTGGCAAAAAGGGCATCTATGAAACACTTGTCCATAAATGCCCTCTTCCTCTTTAAGAAATCTTAGGATCTCTTATTTTTTCTTCTTTTTGCGGAGAATCACAGTACCTCCAACTCCTGCCATTCCAACTCCTGCAAGCAGAATCCAGAAAAGGATCGGTGTGTTATCTCCTGTCTTCGGTGAAGTAGATGTCTTTGTTGTCTCAGTATCTTTTGTTTCCGGTGTTGATGTTGTTTCTGGTGTTTCCGCCGGAGTCTCTGTTGGTGTTTCCGTTGGTTTCACTTCGTCCTTCATCACTACTTTCTGGATCTCTCCTGTATCTTTTACCGTAAACTTCACATCTTCTGCTACCAGGTATCCATCCGGTGCAGTCTCTTCCCGAAGTGTATATTCTCCAATCGGAAGCATTTCAATATAGTGTGGTTTTTCCTCGGATGTCCAGCTCTCCACTGTCTTTCCATCTTTATCAAGGATTGTCAGCTTCGCTCCCGGCAGTTCCTTACCAGAAATATCGGTCTTGGAAATCTGCACCTTTGTCACATCATCCTTCATTTCTACCTTCTGTACCTCACTGGTATCTTCAACCGTAAAGGTAATGCTCTCTGCTGTAACATAGCCATCCGCTGGAAGTGTCTCTGTCATGGTATACTTCTTACCAACTGTCAGTTCTTTAATGATATGTGGCTCTTTTCCGGAAGTCCATTCATCCACGGTATTTCCACTTTCATCGGTCACTTTCAGTTTTGCTCCCTCAATCTCTTTTCCATCCGTCAGAGATGTCTTGGTAAATTCTACGGTTGTTGTTTCATCTTCAAAAGTAAACTCATAGGAAAGAGTCTCTTTTTCAGCTCCGCCATATTCAAAAGTAAACTCCTGTACCTGATCTGTAGTCGCAAATCCCGGTGCTGGTGAAGTTTCCTTCACATAATAGGTATGACCAAGAGGAAGATCCGCAGTAAAGGTCAGTTTTCCGTCTTTATCTGTAGCCTGTTCTTCAATCACCGTATCCGCTTTCAGGATCACATCACCTTTTGCATTGACAATATCATCCTTATTACACAGAGCAAATACAGCTCCTTCCAGTACACGGTCAGAATCTTTCGCTTTTTTCAGCACTTTCACTTCTGCCTTCTGACGTTTATTCTGCCAGTCTGCTGAGTAAGTAACTTCCGCAGTATTCTGATCACGGTAAGTCAGGTCAACCTCACGGGTTTCCCCATCAAGGACATAACCGTTTGCTGTCTCCTTCTCTTTGACATAATATTTGCCAAGAGGAAGATCGGTCAGTTTTGCCACACCAGTCTCATCCGTTGTAATGGTTGCTACCAGTGCATCCTTTTTGTAATAATCCTCACTCTCACCATCCGCCGCTTTAATATCCTCTAAGGCATAAACTTCAAAAGTAACCTCTTTCAAGGAACCAGAGAAATATTCAAACAGATGCTTGAGCCAACCACCAACGGAATCCAGTGTAGATACTTTGTCCAGGAACTCACCTTTTTTATTGATGATCAGTGTTCCAGTCGGTACGGCATCCTTCATTTCCACCTTCTGAATTTCTGCAGTATCCTCCACAGTAAATGTGATCTCTTCTGCCATCAGATAACCATAAGGAGCCATTTCTTCACGAAGTGTATAAGTCTCCCCGGCAGTCAGTCGTTCAATCAGATGTTCTTCCCCTTTTACAGATTTCCATGTATCTATCACATTTCCATCTTTATCAAGCACTGTAAGAGTGGCACCGGAAAGCTCTACTCCTGTAGTAATATCTGACTTCTTGAATGTCACTTTTGTTGGCTGGTTCTTAAATACAGATTCCAGTTTTACCACTTTCACATCCTGTCCCTGATATTTCGCAGTTACTTCCAGTGTCTCAAATGAAGATACATAACCGGCAGGAGCCGCAAGCTCTTTGATATAATAGCTTCCAAATGGAAGATCAAGTTCAAACACTGCCTTTCCATCTTCATTGCTGACTGCTTTTCCAAGCAGAGTGTCTGCTTTCACAATCACTTCTCCATGAGCGAGAATATCTTCCTTTGCATAAAGTCCAAATTCTGCACCTGCTACAACCGTCTCATTCTCTGCATCCTGTTTTACTACGGATACCTCTACTTTCTGACGGTCATTCTCAAAAGCAGCTGTCTGCTCGATCACTGGTGTTTTCTGGTCTTTGTAAGAGAAAGTAACAGTCTGTGCCTCTTCGTTTAGCACAAAACCCTCTGGTGCTGTCTTTTCGACAACCTTATACGTTCCAAGAGGAAGATCAGCAATCTGAGCCTTTCCGTCTTTATCGGTCGTAACCGTTCCTACTAATGCTCCAGAAGCATATTCCAGAATACGGTTGCCCTGGTCATCTTTCTGGAAATCCGCTGTGTAAATATCCTCAGCTGCATATACTTCAAAAACTGCACCTTCCAGATTTTCTTTCTGGTAAGTGAAATCGTCCTTAAATCCATTCAGAACTTCACCCTGTTTTACGATGTTCAGTTCCCCTTTGACCGGATGGTTTTCATATACGATCTCAATGATGACATCGCCAGAAGTTCCGTCCATCTGATATGCTGTGTTGGAATCTACATTCACCTCATAGTAATTCTCATTCAGAATATATCCATAAGGTGCGTTTACTTCCTCAATGCGGTAATGCCCGATTTTAAGATTCTGCGGAAGGATCAAATATCCCTGCTCATCTGTAAAATAGGATTTATGTTTTACCGTAGTCGGATAAGTCGTTACCTGCTCCACATATTTTTCAGTGTCCATGTTGAAGATTTTGAACTCTGTATTTTTCTGAAGCACTGCTTTCTTTGTCTCGTCATCCTGTTTGATGATTTTCAGCTTCGCTTCAAACTCTTTATCCAGCATCACTCTCCACACCTGCGGAGTGCCTGGATGGTTCTCTGTAATCTGCACAATAAAATCATCTACCGGAGTATAGTTATGCGGAGTTGTTGTCTCACGGACAATATACGTTCCATAAGGGATCGCAATACTGCAGGCATAACCTTTCTTGTCTGTAAAGATTTCTGTTGCACCGTTTTCTCCGATCACTACTGGTTTGGCGGAATCAAAATCATAGCTGCCATCTTCATTTACTTTCAGAGAAGATACCAGATAAGCAGTAAATCCTGCCCCTTTCAGTAAGTCTGCATCGGTCTTTCCATTGTTCGCTGCTTTAATGATCTGGAATGGCTGTTTCATCACCTGCTCCAGAGACAGACAATCACGTTTTACTTCTGCTACAAGGTCCCCCTCGTAATTGCAGACCAGATCATGTTCTTCCTCATCTGCCAGATAACCGGTTGGAGGAGTGATCTCCTTTACATAGTAATTGCCAAGATATAATCCATCCACAGAAGCCTGCCCATTCTTATCTGTCGTAAGAGTGGCAACCTGTTCTCCTGCTTTATAGACCACACCAGTCGCACCGTCCGGATGCACAATATCCTCACGGGCATAAAGTCCGTACACTGCTTTTTCCAAAGTGGCATCGCCCTGTGGAACTGCTTTTTTGGTTTCTTTATCCTGCTTCTGCAAAGAAATCTTAGCTATCACACGCTCATTTTTGAATGTATGCTTAAATGTCTGTTTTGCCTCTTTATCATTTGTATATGAGAGAGCAAACGTATAAACATCTTCTGTATTTCTCACATAACCTTCCGGAGCCTGCACTTCCTTCACATCATAAGAAAATCCAAGTGGCAGATCTGCTGTAAACTTTGCTGTACCGTCTGCTCCTGTTGTCACTTTCTGGATCAGCGTACCTTTCTTCACAACAACTGTACCATCTGCATTGGTAATATCACTTGCAGCATAAAGTCCAAAGATTCCTCCATCCAGAGGATTTTCTGTATCTTCATCCTGTTTGGTAACAATCACTTCTGCTTTCTGTCTGTCGTTCGTAAAGGTTGTCTCGGAGAAAACAACATCCACATTTTGTCCAGCATAAGAAAGAGTCACTTTCTTCTCCTCTCCAGCATTATAAAATCCTGTCGGAGCCTGCTTTTCCTTTACAACATATGTACCAAGATGCAGATTTTTAAGAACGATGGCTCCATTCGTATCTGTTGTCAGATTTTCTTTTACCAGATCACCCTTGCTGTAAACTTTTGTGCCATAGGCAGTTTTAATATCTGCTCCGGCATACACATCGTAAACCGCACCTTTCTGTCTACGTTTCTCATACTTAAATGTTGTACCGTTCTCTGTCACGTCAGCACCAACAAGTACCTCACCTTCTTTATAAACGGTAAGCTGTCCCAGCTGTTCTTCATCTGGAACTGTAACAGTTGTGGTCTTGCTGACTTCCAGTTTCACATTATAAGCGGTTGCATTGATACGGTATCCGCTTGGTGCTGTAATCTCTTTGAGATATACGGTGTCCTGTGTCTTAACAATCTGTACAGACGCTTCACCATTTGCATCTGTTGCCGGTAACTTTGTGATCAGCTTCGTACAATTAGCATCGCTGTATAAGCCAAACACTGCCCCGGCCAGCTTCGCATTCGCCTTGGCATCTTTCTTAATCACCTTAACGCTTGCGTACTGTACCCAGGTTACTTTAAAGTCCACATATTTCTCATCATCCACACCTTCACCAAATACCAGTGCTAAATCCTGTGAACCTGACCCTGTGCTGATCTTATAAGCAGAATAGTCTTTTGTTACGCTTCCTTTCATCGTAGCTGACCAGCTTCCTGCAACATCCTGCACCTGTGTCAATGGTGCTGATAAATAAAACTTTGTTCCACCAATGATCTCTACGGCTTCCCCAGCTTTACTTGTCTTTCCGGTTGTTACATTATGAAGCTTCACGCCACTTGGAAGTTTCATCGTGATACTTTGTAGTTTGTCTGCCTTAAATGTAATCTCCTTTGTTCTCTGGCTGCTGCCATCTACATAAGCAGTTACATTTGCATCCGAAAAACTCATATCGACATCCGGGATCTCCGGCTGTGAAATACAGTAGTTATACAATTTCATAGCAAGTGTTTTTGCTTTGCTGCTTGCTCCGGAAAAAGCGGAATCTCCACCATTTGCATATGATGCAGCAAGATGAACCAAAATAAATCTGGCACCTGCACTTAAATTGCCATAACCGTTCTCTTCTGTAAAGAATCCTTCATCACCTGCCGCCTTCGTTCCATAATAGCAAACCTTAGCCAGTTTCTTACCGTCACTCAGCTTTGTAATATCGTATGTTCCGGTTCCAGGACTGGATTTCTCCGGCTGGATACAATAAGCGGTTGCAGAAACATTTCCAAACTTCACGGTGTACTTATACGTCAGATAGCTTCCATACCCATAATCCGAATACTGATAGCAGGCTCCTCTGGTCACAGTTACCTTCTTTGTGCTTCGGCTTGATGCTTCCCTTGCCATGAAAGTAACCGCTTCCCCTTCTTCCATTGAATAAAGGTCAATACCACTATCCTCTGCCTGATCCATTACTTCAGAAACAGTTAATCCAGACTCTTCATCTGTTGTGACTTCCTCCTCTTCTGGCAAATCAGTTACTATTTCCGTCTGCCCTTCTGCATCGGCATCTTCTTCCGCATTACCAGAATCTTCTGTCTCGCCAGCATTTCCTTCACCGACGGTATTTTCAGAAGTATTTGGTTCTGTCAGCTGTTCTGTTTCCGGCTCTTTTACGGTTACATTTCGGCTGATACGATAAGAAGGATTTCCACTGACTGGCTCTACCTTATAAACTGTTTTATAGGTATCTGCCTGGTATGTGTCAAAATCATCTCCTGCCTCATTCTTCGCTTCATACAGCTCTACTTTCACTTTGGCATCATTGATTCCTTCAATACCGGAAAAATCCACCTTAATGTCAAAATCAGAACCATAATCAATGCTGTAATCATTGGCAGTTAAAATCTCATCCGCAGCCAGTTTATCTTTCACCGCTTCCAGTTCCGGATACTGTGCTTCAAAAGAAGAAGCTGCCTTTTCCGGTTCTGCTGCATAAGCAGTCATTGGCTGTGCCACAGCACTTGCAATCGTAATAACAGATAATACTCCAGACATTACTCTTTTCAATGTCCCTTTCATTCTCAATACCTCACTTTGCTTTATTTTTTCTGTTACCGGTTTACAGGCTTTCACCTGTCTGATACAATCAAATCATAGGCATCACCCCGTTTTAAATTATTTGTGCCAAAATCATTACTGATGACAGCACAGTCATACGCCGGAACCTGCAAAAGCAAAAGCTCCGACGCATGGTCTACTGTCATCGCCCGGCGAACCGGGCATAACAAAAATAAGGATTGAGCATTTCCGATCAGAAGAGAACTTCCACTGGCCGCAAAATGCGTAGCTGAGCTTTCATCCTCCTCTGACCTTTTATTCAGTTATCAAGGTACGGTGGATTGGGATTAAATCATTTAGAAATGTTGTCTTGAATGACTTTTCCCTCTTTCCACTAATCACAGGCGGCAGAGGGCAAAAGGTCAGAAAAATTTCAAAAAAATTTTTTAGAATATAAATGCTATTTAGAATTGAAAATAAACTTACAGGGAAACTGCTTTACACATGCAGCTTCCCCTTCTCATTTTACTTATCTTTTTTTGCCATCTTCATCATAATTCTTCTCTATTTTATTAAGAGCATATTTCAATATTTCTGTTACGGCATTTCTCTTTACTCCATTTTCCTTTGCAATCTGTTTATGTGTTTTCTGATTCCAGTAAAATTCCTGAACTACTTTTTTCTGCTTATCACTAAGTACACTCATCATCTCTTCTGCGATCTGCTGACGGTTCACACGTTCTTCTACATCCATCAATTCATCTTCCATTCCTTCAAAATCCTCTGAAATGCCATTGAATGAAATGCAGCGTCCCCGATCACGAGTAGCCAGATTATGTGCCAGCCGGTCCTCGCCAATCAGCATCAGACGCAGATACCATTCTTCCTTTTCAAAAAAACTTTCCTCTAATTCACAGAAATATTTCTTCTCACGAAGTCCTGTCTCTGGATTCCAGGTATTATACTTCTCATCTTCCTTTCTCTTCTTTTCTATCACAGAAGAATAACCATAACCAAGTTCCAAATTTACCGGGAATACCGTTGCTCTGTTTCCGATGCCATAAACCGCATATCCGGACTGATATACAATAATATGTACCTCATTCACTCCTGCTCCTGTTATTTTATGAGCAACTACCGGTGATTCCCCTGTACGAAGCTGCTTCGGTGTAGGAAGTTTCTCTCCTCTCTTTGGTGTGTCGATCAGTTCTTTCAGTGTTCTTAATGTCAGCATAATTGCCACCTTTCTCGCAGGAACCGGTGACAAAAAGAAAGGCAGCTAAGCTAAATAGACCCCGATTCCGCTAATTTTTTTTATTAGCGGAACCGAAGCTCCAGCCTGCTGCCTTCTGTATGGAAAAATCTGCTGCACAATCACAGTGCTAAGATTCAACCAGCATTATTTACTTCTATTTACTACTGATACGGTATCCGTCTTATTCTCTTTTTCTTTCTGACGGATTTCCTTTAATACATCTGAATAATCACCAAAGGCATCGTAGGGACACCTGCGGCGAAACTCTAATTCTTCCTGCGTCATGAGCTTTTCCTCCTCCATTTGATGTAATAAAATTCTAACAAACATCTGTCCGAAACTCTTCACAGCCCATAATGTAATTTTTTATTATTTCACAATCTGCAATGTTGACATAAAAAAAGTGATATAAATAATCTCTATAAAAAAGATTACTTATATCACTATGTATTTGGTAAAAGCCGCTTCATACAGGGCATTACCATATTAAAAATAAGTTCTTGATCTGCCTCACTTAATTGTTTCATCATATGTTCAAATTCAAAAAATTTATTAGATGCTGTCTTTGCCTCACCCGGCAATAATTTGTTTGGTGTAACATCCAGTACTTCGGCTATACGAAACAGCTTTTCCAATTTCATTTCTGATTGAGCTGTTTCTATTAGGTAAATGGTATTCTGTGTTACACCTATTGCCTCAGCAAGTTCAAGCTGAGACATCTTTTTCTTTTCTCTGTAATGTCTGATCTTCCTTCCGACTTCCTGTAAGTTTTCAGATTTTGAGACTTGTGGCAATACCATTCACCTCCTTTGTAAATAAAAAATAACCCCAAAGCAAATAATTAGATTTAATCTAAAAATGGGCAGACTTCTAGCGTAATATTACACTAATCATCCTTACAATCATATTTTTGGTACAGCACCTAATAAATTGTTGCCATCTTAGTGCAGCGATTTATTAGATGCTGTACCAATTTTTTAATCCATTTCTTTGACTAAATTTTTCTAATTATTTGCTTTAGGGTTATATCTATTACATATACGGAGTTTGATACCCCTCACAAATCTCAACTGAATAAAAATATTTCCAAAAATCTTAAAATACGTCCATAAAAATTAATCTAATCCTTAATTTCATTGTCGCATTGTTATATCCCTCCTGCTATAAAATTTTGGAATTAATAAGTCATTAACTACCGAAAAAAATAAAGTTATTTGAAGTTATGTGGTAGTTAAAAATAGATTAACATACTTATTATTTTTTGTCTAGTGTTTAAATGATTTAATCACTACTTAAAAAAAGAAAACCCGACAAAACACTATGCTTAATCGCTATGTTGATAATATATAGGTATACTATCTCCATAAACTTCCTGCATATGTTTTGCCGGGTTCCTGATGTTTCTGTGCCATCTCCAACACGTTCAGCAAACTCTTGAATATCCATGCTGTATGTGAAGATTCCTGCCGTCTAATATTACAGATTCACGGATATTCTCATTCCTGCATATTAAATTGTATCACTATACTTTACTTCTTCTCATTCTTCCGTATCCCGGAGAACTCCTACCAGATGTGACATATACATCTCTAAGCGATCAACTTCTTCCTTCGACCGCTTCTTATTCATATCAATGCCAACAACTACACCCAAATCTGCAAATGCTGTCAGCTCTCTATGACATCTCTGGCAACGCACCTCTGAATAGGTAAAAAGGCTTTTCTGGTTCACTTTGCCGCATACCGGGCATGTAACAAATAATGGTTCTTTGCTCATCAATAATCCTCCAAGTAATATCTACACAAACTATCACTCAAACGGATAAGGGAAATGAAAACCGTTGATGAGTTAATAGCAGGCGATTCCGTAGCACCGAAGCCATGCCACCTGCTATATGATCTTCCCCTGGGATTGGCTCTGACAATCTCATCGCAACCTACACCTGCTACTGTTCATGTCATCTACTCCAATGACTTGATCACATGAACAGCAACACCCTGAACAGTACAATTTTGTGTATAAATATCCGGGTACTTCGGATTCTCCGGATGCAACCGTACACACCTTCTTTCTGTATCAAGGAAAAACCGCTTTAATGTGGATTCATTATCTACAAGTGCTACAACAATGTCTCCATCCGAAGCTGTATTCTGCTTCCGAATTACAATCATATCTCCACTGTTGATACCTGCTCCGATCATAGAATCTCCACTGGCCCGCAAGATAAAGAACTCACCCTCTCCAAATAATGAAACAGGAAGAGAAACATATTCCTCAATATACTCTTCCTCCAGCTGCGGCATACCACAGGATACTGACCCAAGTACTGCCGCCGGCTTCGTAAGTAGAGATATTTTATTCGTTCTCTCAGTAACAATCTCCCCATTGCGGTAGCTTAACATTCCTCTGTCATTCATAGCAACAAGGTACTTGTATACTGTACTCTTGACTATACCGAGCGCATCTGCGATTTCGCTGGTATAAGGTGAACGATGATTCAGCAACTGAAACTGTTCTGCATAATCCATAATCTGCTTCATCAATTCTTCGCTTTTATGCCGCATCTTTTCACCTTACCTTTCTATCGGAAACGTTGCGTTTCTGATAGAAATAATTATACCGAACAAATTTTCGTAAGTCAATATGTTTTTTCAATTTTCCGAACATATTTTCTTTCATTCATCCTCAAATTCCATTTCGTTCATTTCTGGAAAATCCAGTAACTCAGAAACAGTCATATTAAATCCCATAGCAATCTTACGCAAAGTCTTCAGCTTTGGATTCTTTGTTTCTCCTCTCATCATACTATTAAGCGTTGATTGCGTAATCCCTGACAATGTAGCAAGTTTATTTGTCGTTATCCCTCTCTCAACACACAGATCAGTTAATCTCTTTATTATGGCATCTGAATACGTCATGCAAATTCTCCTTAAATCACAATATATATTCAGTATAAATGATTTCCCCTTCATTTATTAACGGTATACCGTTGACATTTCTGCAAACCGATGATAAATTAACGTTATACCGTTATTTACTTGTACAACTTTAAGGAGGAATTTATCTAATGAGCAAAAAAGAACAGAAACTAAAAAAGAATCTCTATAAAGCACTCACAGAATATTTCATTCATAATCCTAAAAACAATCTGACATCATCAGAAAGTTTTCTGGATCAGCTTGCAGCTTTTCGTATGGAAACAACATTACCTATTGCAATAAAGCACGATGTAAAATATCAAAAAGCTCAGAAAAAATGCAATAAAGCTAATGAAAAAATACGGGATCTTAATCTAACTCCTCAACAATGGGACACTGTTGATGCCGCTATCACTGCTGAAAACATTTCATCTATAGAATATATACGGATTGCCTATAAACAAGGAATCATTGATGCATTTTCTATTTTACGAGAAACTCTTTAATATATCCATGTTAATCTAATCGCTTACAGACAATGAAGCAGGGATTTATCTCTGCTTTCCCATTTTCTTCTCTATTGCTTCCGGAACTCGAATTAAGCCAAATCGCCATAGTATCGGATAAATATATGAAACTCCTCTAATATCTCCAAGTGCCTTCGGCTTCTTCACTTCTTCTGAAATCCTCTTACTATTTTCAAACGCCAGCACCACACTACTCCAGGCAAGACTCTTACTTTTCTCTCGCCGGTCTATCAGCAACTCTCTGTTATACTCTCCGTTTTTACCAACCTTTAATTTATACCGGAACGGTAATCCTGTTGCCGTTTTAAATGGATACTCCTGAAATGCAATAACCGCTTGCCACAGATTTTCCTCTGATGGTGTTTCCTTTAGAAGCCGAACCTGCTCCTGTCTGATCTTATATGTCCGGCATCGTTCCGCATTTAGACTTATCTCTGTTGCATTATAAAGTCCCTTAGTGTAGGGCAAATAGGAATGAACTGATGCTCTGGAAAGACCCGTGAGTTTCATAATCTCCGAAATCTTTTTTCCTGACTGATGCAGATTATTAATTTCTGTACATATATCTGATGTGAACACATCAGCAGTAATAAGTAGCTTACGAAGTTTCAGCAGGCTAATATTTAACTCATCTGCCAGTGATCTTAAGGAAGCTGCTTCTTCATAGGCATCTCTTAATTCTTGAAGAAAATTATTAAATTGAAGTTCTGGATTATATTCTGGTTTCTTTTTTGGTCTTCCTGCCATTTTATAACTCCTATTTCCATGTGAATCCAATCATCTTGCACCTAAAACAGAGGATTCCCTGCTCCGGACTAATGCCCCGATTGCTATCCTCTGTTTCTTATTTTATTTTTTCGCTTTCCCTTTCGACAATATCCCAAATAATAGATGACACCACCTACTGCTCCACCAAGTGTATTATAGGTCAGATCTGATATTTGGAATGTTCCAAGATGGAATAATAGCTGAGTAAATTCTATCATAAAAGAAAATACTGCTACAACTTTTGTGGCTTTCCAAACGGTCTTTCCAAATCTAATATTCTCAGATTCATCAAGTAATTCTTTTCGAAATGCCCATAATAGTAAAATAGAAAATGGAACAAATAACATGAAATTCTCTATAGATTCTGTTGTAAACTGTCCATCTTCATATAATCCCCATCCTCCAAAAATCTTTCCAAGCGAATCAAACCATATCTCACGATTTAAAACTGTTCGGAGTAATATCATTGCTGTATAAAAAGCTAATAAGAATGTCCGGCGAAAATTTGAAGAACTTTTAAATGCTCTCCACCATGTTGCAAACATATTTCGGATAAAATTATTCTTTTTCCACCCATGCTCCTTACCATATAAATATAAGAACATTGTTAAAAAGGCAAGGAGAACGGCAGCCCAAAAGGGCTGATAAAGTGCTGATAATACATTATATGCTATTTTATTAAATATTTCGATTATCTTACTTCCCATTGTTCTCCTTCACTATTTATTTTAAATCCTCAAATAAATTTTTTTGATATACACCATCTTCTATCAGTCTGGCAAATGATTTCACTACATAATCTTTGTCTTCTTTATAAGTTACTCCAAACCACTTATCATTTGTATCTAAGACCTTTACAGAAACTTTCCCAGCCTGAAGAAGTTCGTCTATGTAGATTGGCAATAAATATTCAGCTTTCAGAATATCTTTGTTTCCCATATTTGCAAAGAACTCTTTAAATCCATCTTCTAAAGTCTTCATGAATTTCGGTGTGAGTCCCCACATATTCATGGATGCGTAGGATTCCGCATTAATTGAAGTGAGCTGTCCATCGTTATCTACTGCTGCACCCTCTGGAGTCTTAACAATATTGGAGGTTTCATGTACTGCTGTGAGATAGCCTTCCTCATTTGTCTCGCAGATACCTCTGGTAACGGCACCATTCTCACTTAACGTATTCTTTAAAATGAAACCTGCCATACAGAACTGATTGGCTTTTTCCGGTGTATAGCCTACAAGGAAATCATGAAGCTTAACAAATGCTTCCTTTCCATAGTAGTCATCTGCATTTATAACTGCAAATGGCTCATTCAGAACTTCTTTACAAGCAAGAACAGCCTGTCCTGTTCCCCAAGGTTTGGTACGCCCTGCTGGAAGTTCCACACCTTCTGGCAGTTCATTTAATTCCTGATATGCGTAGGCAATTTCTACATCAAGATCTCTACAAATCTTTTCAATACGATCACCGATTGCTTCTTTGAATTCATCTTTAATGTCCTTGCGGATAATAAAAACTATTTTGTTGAACCCTGCTTCAATCGCATCATGAATAGAATAATCCATGATGATTTCTCCATTTAATCCAACCGGAGCAAGTTGTTTAATTCCACCGCCGAATCGGGAACCGATACCGGCTGCCATGATGACTAATGTTGTTTTCATATGTAAATCTCCTATCTTTTTTCTTTTAATTCTTCTAAATATTTTTTAGCATCTTTTATAAAGCTAATTGCAATCATTACAATAACTGCACCAATTGGAAAAGCAGCCACAATACTAACTGATTGTAAATTATTCATAGAACTCTCTGCGAACAATAATGCAATCGGAAGTAAAATCAGTAAAATACACCACATCAATTGAATCCCTTTATTTGGTTGTTTTCCATCTTCCAAAATATGATAACTATAACAAGAAGCAGTCAATGCAATCGAGTCAAAAGATGTTGCATAAAATGCAATCATTGTTATTAACACAATAATCATAATAGCAGGTGCACACGGCATTGTCTTTATAATAGATACAATCATTCCATAAAGATCTCCATCTGCCAAATACTGTGCAATAAAATCTGCCTTTCCTGTTACCTGCATACCCATTGAATAATTTCCAAGTACAATGAAACTTGTCAATGTTGATCCAACACCAAATATATAACCACCCAAAATTGTCTGACGTACAGTTCTTCCTCGTGAAATACTTCCAATAAAAAACGGAGCTGCCACACACCATACCATCCAATATGCCCAATAATAAATCGTCCAATTCTGCGGAAAATTAGAGGTACGGAGTGGATCTGTAAATGTTGATAGGTCAATAAAATTCTGCATCATTTTACCCAAAGAAGAAAAACCTGTCTCTATAATATATCTAGTTTCACCTCCAAACAATAATACAAAAGCAATCAAACCGAAAAACATATAAATACACATGTTTGCTAATCTACTAATACCCTTAAATCCATGTAACAAGGAATACGTATATACAGCACATGTAATTAAAAGAATTATAATATTAATTATTGTACGACTAATTGTAATATGAAATAACTCTCCGATAATAGTTGCCATCAATGGAGTTGCTACACTAAAAGTTGTCGCTGTACCAGCAAGAAGAGCAACTACTGCTAACAAATCAATAATACGTCCTGCCCAACCATCTGTATATTTTCCCAAAATCGGTCTACAAGCTTCTGAATATTTCTGGCGATTTCTTTTTCGCACATGAAGCATAAAACCAAATGCAACTGCCAATACCAAATAAAAGCCCCAAGGAATAAAGCTCCAATGAAATAATGGATATACTCCAGCCCATTCTTGAATACTTCCCATTTCAGCAAGATGGGGATCTGTCGCATATAATACCCATTCAGAAAATGAATAAAACAAAATATCAGCAGCAAGTCCACAAGTAAACATCATTGATCCCCATACAAAAAAGGAATACTTAGGCTTTTCATTAGGTTCACCCAAAACAATATTGCCATACTTTGAACCAGCAATATATAATGACAAAACAAAAATTCCCAAACCAATTACAAGATAATATGTGCCAAATGTATCACCAAAAAAGAAACGAATGTGACTTAATACAGTGTTAGACTGATCTGGAAAAAGAAAAAAAACAATACAAAGTGCAATTACTATCCCCAATGGAACTAACGTTATCATCCAATCTATTTTTCCATGCTCTTTTTTTATACTCATTTTATTATTTTTCCTCCAAATATTTTGTATAACTATCATCTAATGCAATCAATTCACTTAAATTATCTACCTCTATAATATCGTCCGCTTTCATTGGACGAATACCTAATTGATATTCTTCTGGATAACAGAACATCGCAACATCATCCCAATAAATCTGTCGATTATGTTTCTGCTCAAACTCTACTTCTAAATGATGCTTTAACTTCTTTCCATCTTCTGATGTCCACCTGGAAATACTGTATAACTGCCACCCCATATTTCCTCCTGTTCGACTGCATGAAGTTACTATTCCATTTTCCACTGTCTGAATCCATTCATCTGTTTCTTCATCTGTCCAAACACTGTTATATCCAGAACGTTCAAATTCCGGTGCAAGAATATCAGGATTATAAATAATTTGATCACCATCCAAAATTATTGCATTTTCAATATAATTTCTTGCTACATAAAGCGATGCAATATTATTACAGGTATCATAATAGGCATTCTCAATCAATTTTAAACCAGGATATTCCTTTTCCAGTTCGACAAATTGTTCTTTCAAATATCCGACAACCACATAAATCTCATAAATTCCATTTTTATGTAATCCATTGATTACCGTGTCAATCATTCTGACTCCATTTACCTTAACTAATGGTTTAGGTGTTGTCAATGTCACCGGATGCATACGGTTCCCAAGACCTGCTGCCATAATAATTGCTCTCTCAACTTTATACATTTATTCTTCCCCTCTTTCCTTTTGCTTTTTTAATTCATTCTGAATGATTCGATAATAGTCTTTCGCATAACGATACTGACGCAAAGAATATTCACCAAACTCTACCCCAAGGTTTCTCTTATACTCACACCAATTACTCCACAACAACCCGCAGGCAGCAATGTAGCAATAAATCTTAATTCTTATTTCATCATCACACCCTTCTATAAAATAAGCAGCAATTAAACGATCCACTTGACGCTTATTATAAAGCGAATAAATACAGAACATTGCTACATCCACATGTGGATCTTGCATTCCAGCATACTCCCAATCAATCAGACGAATTTCATCTTTTCCATCTTTTTTCACAAAAAGGAAATTATCTGGTACTGCATCAATATGGGTTAAAACTTTTTCTACAATATGTGAATCTATATACGGTTTTAAGGAAAATACATTCTCCTTTGTTTTTTTATAATCCTTATAAACAGAAGGTACTCCATCCCACAGAGTCTCATAAAATTCTATCTGTCCAAAAATATCAAATTCATGACTCACTTTCAGCTTCAATTCATGAAATGCTCGCAAATATTTCATGCACTTCTTAACATCCTCATACTCCAAAGGATTACAAACTCGGGCACCATCCAAAAATTCTGTGATTTTATATCCATTTTCTGGATTAATATACGCAATATCATCACAAATATTTTTTTCTGCAATTTCATAATATACCTCTGCTTCTTGTCTCCGATTGATAAGCTGATCGGTACCTTCTCCTGGAATACGCATAATATATTTCTTTCCTTTACAAGTAAACAAGAAAGACCGATTCGTCATACCTTTTTTCAAAACTGTAATATCAATCACCTCTTCAGCTCTGGCATCAAGAGCCTTACAGATTACTTGAATTGCATCTGTTTTTAGCTGATTTGAATCACTATCAATTTCCCGAAGTTGTTCATAGGTATTGATTTCTACAACGTCAGCAGAATGAACTACATGAGCAGACACAAACATTCGGTCTTTATTGTAAAGTGCTTCTTCCCAAAATGCATCATCAAACTGTGGATTCTTGCAAAATTTCTCGATTCTATTAGCAATAATATCCGCATCTTCTTTTATTAAATAACAAATGCCAATCATCGCATTGCCACCAGAACTTTTCGGCACAGTCACAAGTTCCATTTTTCGATTAACACGAACATTACTCTCATTATCCACAAGATCACTGACCATATACCAAGAATACAATTCGTGTCGATGGAAAGGATTTCGGTCACACCAAATATCACAAGGTACTATATATGTATTTGTTAAATGGTCCACCGCAAGCTTTAAAGAATATAAGTTGTTTTTTGTGGAATATTCTGAATTCACAATTAACTCTACTCCAAATTCATCAATTAAATATTCATATTTTTCCTTCATGAATCCAACTACTACATAAATTTCTTTAACTCCAACCTCATGTAACTGTTTTATTATTCGTTCAATTAATGCTTCTCCATTAACTTCCAAAAGTCCTTTTGGTATTTCAGTATTAATAGGAACCATACGCATTCCAAATCCTGCCGCCAAAATTATAGCATTTCGTGGTGCTTTATTTTTTAACTCTTCAATTGCCTTTTTTGTTGGTCTAATTGTTTCATCTATATAATTTTTCTTTATTAACTCTTGCAATGAACGATTAACAACCCCTAATGAATGATGAGACGCTTCAGCTAAAATCCTCTGATTTATAAAAGGCTCTTCGATTAATATTTTTAAAATATCTTTTTCTTGCTTTTTCATTAAACTTATACCTCTAATCCTGTTTATATTATGCATCGTTCTATAAATTCTAAGATCGAGTTAATAACATCTGTTTTTCAAAATCTTACTTTCATATTACGCTCACTATTTCCAGTCATACAGACTTCATTCGATCTATATTCAAATTCACGAACTTTTAATTTTCAATTTTCATGAACATTTATATAAAACCCATCACACAATACTATATAGGGAGAGAATTAACAATTGATTGATAGATTTTCAAATCCGAAATAATTCTCTCTCCATACTAAAATAAAATATGCTCTTCTATTTATCCAATTTTCAAACGTCTAATTCTTTTCTTCATCTTATTTACTTTTGAACGTAACCATACATATTTTCCGTAAAACCAGTCTGGTTCTTTCCAAACACTATTTTTAATTTTCCTTAAACGTTCCAATGCTTCCTGTGCTTCTTGCTTATATGGATAAAAATATAATTCATCATATATAACATCTGTCTGGCGATCCTTATCAAAATAATGTTCTTTAACAATATTATAATTTTCTTCTGGATCCCATTCTAAATCATATAATTCCTCTGTTTTATCCTGCTTATTGTATATATATTTAAATCTATCTTCTATTACACCTAGAACACGATTTGGTTGTGCATAATATGTCGTATCATCTAAAACATACTTATGCTTTGGTATCCTGCCCTCAGTTAATAATTCTGGTATATCTATATTACTTGTAATATTCCATACTTCACACAATCCATCAATTCTAGGAGTAATCAATGGAATTTTAGCAACTGGTTCATACACATGAAATCCATATCCAACATGCCCTTTGTGCATATTCATATGCCCATGATCGGTTGTAATATATATACTATCATCACCAACCAATTTTCTTGCATACCCCACAATATCATCAAATACATCCATATCATCCATATATGAACGTCTTCCTTTTAATACATGCGGTAAATGCATCCAAATAAATTGCTTTTTAGATAAATCAATAGAATTTAATGAATCATAAATTAACTTATATGTCTTTTCTAATAAAGCATCACTTCGCTCTAATCTAGCAGTATTACTTTTATGAAAGCCAGCCGGTTGTGCAATATCAATACTATGAACCACAACTTCCTTTTCTCTTCCGAATTCTCTAACTAAATCCCAAGTCTCATCCTGCCAAGTAACATCCCATATAAGATGACATTCATACCCACGATTTTGAAAAGTTTCATATATACTAGGAAATTCATTAGGAATAACATTTACATATCTTTTTCTGCTTTTAAACTCATATGGATAGTGTCCTGATAACATTGCGGATAAAGACATTGATGTAGAACCACCAGCCGCATAATGTCTTCTAAATACTGTTCCTTTATTGGCTAACTCATCTATATTAGGTGTTTTCCAATACTTATTCCCATATATCGGAAGACTCTCACACGACATACAATCTTTACTCAATAAAAAAGTTACATTTTCCATTTTTTCAAATCCTTTCTGCAAAAACTAACTATTTTTTATAATATTAACAATCCATCCTGGCAAAATTTTTTTTATTGTCTCTTTAACTTTCCATTTAATATAATCTTTTTTACTTTTAATAAAAAAAATGATTTCTATTTTCTTATATCCTTTTTTTAAATATGATTTCATTAAAGTTTTTCTTAGTTTAGTAGATTCGGCTGGAGTAGTTAATTGTGTATTTACAATTTTTATTTTTTCTATATCTACTTTTTCTTTAAGAATAGAATTTCCATAAATTTCCAACATTTTTTTCCCTTTATCAGTATTCACAAATAGACACGAAATACCTTCTTTTTTTAAAAATAGACCTCCATTTTCTTTTAATAATTCTGGGCTATACTTTTCAACTCCCCAGTAATCTCCAATTGTTAAATCTCCAATCCTTTCCTCTCTAGCAAATGGGCAATGATAACAACTTTCTCGATAAATCTCACCATCTAAAAAAAATCTATAATAAGAAGAACTATTAGGACTAATTTGTTCAAAAAATTCATTTCCTTGGTCATCAATACCTTCTATACTTCCATCTAACCCCCAGCCAAAACGTTTGTCTCTAAAATTGAATTTGTGAATTAAAATCTTTTTTTTCATTGCTACTTGTTGAATATAATCATCAAACATTTTTAAGCTAGGAACACCATGGCAAATAAGATCTACCGTAAATAAATTATCTACGAATTTATCTCCAACAAAGTTTTTTATTGCAGCTACCTGGCAAGGTGTTCCAGAAAAAAAGACTTTTTTTCCTTCCTTTAGCTTTGACATTACTGCTAGATATATATCACGAGTATCACTTTGAACATACTTTGAACCTTGAAGCTTTTCTAAATCTTTTGGGGATTCGATAAGACTATGTCTTACATTTACATGTCCCTCTTTAAAATACATTTCTGCTCCACATACCTCACCTTTTTTATCTAGAAAATCTTCTGCTAAAGCTCCAAACATACTTCCAGATGCCGATTTTTTTAAAACAGCTTTTTTTTCATTCATAGCCGCATAACATTCTTTAATTTTATTTACATTATTATCAACAAAAGGACACTTTCTCCTGCATAAATTACAATTAATACACTTTTCGTGATCAATTATCGGATATATAATTCCCAGTTCGTCTTCTTTCATCTCAATTGCAGACTTTGGACAAACTGAAGCACATAAACCGCATCCACAACACAATTCTTTTTTACTATACACATCCATCATTTGTTCTACCTGTGAATTATAAATCAGTTGAAGCACTGTTATACACAATACCAAATAATGTATAAACGCTTCGTCATCCTATTTCTAATTCTATCTCTTCCTTATTATTTTATTATTAAAAGGTTTCAGAATAATTTTTATCATATCCATATTCGTGATAATTGCATAAAGCACAGAAATGAGACATGATAAAACAATATAAGTCCATCTCTCACTGTAAAATAAGAAAAGAACTATACTTGTGACAATAAATGCTATAAATGAGTTTTTCCAATTCTCATTTAGTTTAATATATCGTCTTACTTTTCTTTTTCTATACATGTACACAACTAAGTTAGCAATCAAAGTAGATAAAGCAGCTGCATAAACTCCAATCCATTTTATTGTAAAAAGATTAATTACTAAATTAATTACTGCAGCCGCAATAGTTGTAGTTCCCATAATCTTGGTATCCTTGTATGCTGTAAAAATTCCTCCATAAAACCCTGATATATTCGCAAAATATGTAGCAATCAATAGAATAGGCACATAATATATTGCATTATAATAATTTTTATTTATTAAAATTTTAAATATTATTGGCATAAACGCTGTTAAACCTAGAACTATCGCAAACATAAAATTCTTCAAATATTTATACACCATATTGTAGAAATCATTTTGTGATTCGTTTCCCAAAACCCTAGCTGAACTTTCTTTCCATGACTGATAAAAAAATCCATATACTGTATCCATTAAATTAGGAAATTTATATGATACTGCGTATAAACCAGTGGCCGCACTTCCAACTACATTCATTAAAATAATACGATCTGACAGATTAATAATTGTCCAAGAAATTTTGTTTGGAATAAGTGGAAATGAATATGTTATCATTGATTTAGCCAACTTAGAATCAACATTTTTTAAATCTATATACAGCCATAAACGCATTTTGAATATAAAAATTGTTGAAACGATAAGCAATGACAAAATAGATGCAGCTAACATTCCTTTAAGCCCTTGACGTAATCCAGCTATAAAAAATACATTAAGAATAACATTGGTAGCACCAGATAGAAAATTGAATATTGCATACTGATCCGTTCTACCTATTCCTCTTAGTAATGCACTTATCATTCCACTTATAACACACAATAATATATATATAACTGCATAATATGTATAACTATAATCAAGAAAATTCATTACCGGAATTCCTATTATAGTGAAACATATCATTCCTATAAAAACTACTACTATTGATGTAGAAATCACTCGTTTCTCATCTGATTCTGTTTTACAATCAATCAAAAAACGAAATATAGATTCATCCATTAATAACGATACAAATGGTACACAAAAAGTAGCAATGCTCAAAATATAGTCAAATGTTCCATATTCGGATGTTGAAAGCAAAGCAGTATATATCGGTAACAAAAAAAATGAAATTAATTTTGTACTTATATTTCCAATAGCTATAATACCGGTGTTTTTTAAAAGTCGCTTATTTTCATTCATATACTTCACTTTCCTCTTACTGCAATTAAACTTAGGCTCTAATTAATTATTAAGTTTCTTTTCTAAACAAATTGCTTTATTAAGGAACTCTTCAGATGGTTCTCTTAATTTTTCTAGCGTATTTTTTACTTGTTTATATTCTATATTAGTATCAATATCAAAATCGTCATGATATATTCTTTCATCTAAATTCAAATTTTGTAATAAATCTACCATTCTTGAATAGCTTTTTATAGTTTTAAAAGTACAAAACTTCTTTTCAAAAAGAATTGAAAACACAGTTGCATGAAATGAATTAGTAACAACGTAATCAGCTTTATATATATATTCTAAAAATTCATTTGGACTTATTCCATAAACATTTTCCGCATTTTCAAAAGGCAAGATATTATTTTTATGTATATAGATAATCTGGCACTGTTTTATTTGACTTAATTTATATGCATACTCCATCATCTTTTTATTATCTGTCTCCAACATATACATAAAAATATAATTACGCTTATTTACAGCATTTTTCATCAATGCAATATAATCTTTATCAGTCAATAGCATCGTTGGATCAACTACAACTTGTACTTCTTTAGCATATAGTCCATCAAGTATCCTTTTTCCACTATTTTCTCTAACTGATACTGCATCAAAAGATTCTAAATAATTCTTAATCTTGTTTAATATCTCTTGCGGAAAATTTTCATGTGCCAAACTCGGTGCATATGCAATTTTTACTCCAGTAGTAACAAAATTTAAAAAGAAATTGCTGTCTAATCCATTTGTACATACCGCATTCCAAATCTGATCACTTCCACAAATAAAAATATCATATTTATCATTTAAGCATTTAAGATCTTCTTTGTAGGAATATGTCTTATCAGATAAAATCATTTTTTCATTTATAAAATTCCAAAACGCTTTTTTGCGTCTATAATTTCTTTTTAAGTTTTTTAAATCATCTATTAACAATTTAGGATTAAGAAATGATCTATATTTTACTAATCTATACGATTTAAAGTTTTTAGATCTATAATCTATCACTTCAACATTCTTATAATTTTTAAGTAAATATCTTTCTAGTGCATAAGCTTGCAGGACAGATCCATAATTATAAGAGCAATGAAATGTCACGATTCCAATTTTTAAATTTTTACACATTTTTTCCCTCTTTTTTTCTGTTTTTCAAAGTACACATTTGTAATATACGATATAAAATTTCTCTTTTATTCAATCTAAACATATGTTTATAGTCAAAATAGTAACAGCAGAATTTACTTTCTAAGTATTTTTTCCATACTTTTTTATTTTTTAATTTGGATAATAAAGCATCTCCATATGCAGCAATAATGGCATCCATCATATAATTCCATGCATTTTTTTTAATAACATTGTTATCTAGCGTTTCATTACTTATAATAGTTTCGTAAATGCCAATTCTTCCTTTTGCTGCCTGCAGTTTTTTCTCTTTATTTTTTTGTAACAATGTAGATGAAATATCTCTTCGATAAAAATATAAAATATTTTTTGAAATAAAAATTTCCTTACAGCAAGAAATATATTTCAAGACAAAAATTTCATCTTCTAGTATTTTTATATCCTCATCGAACAATATATTATTCTTTCTAATCACTTCCGTGTTAAAACACTTATTCCAAAGAAATCCTGACACATCAACATCCTCATGAATTTGTATCAAAGCTTTCTCTCTACTTATTTTGCAACAATCATCTTTAATATTTACATGCTTTATTACTGGCCGCTTTTCACTAAATCTGATATACTGAAAACACAATAATTCATATTTATGCTTTATCCACATATCAATAATAAAATCTATGGCTTTCGGTGCTACCAAATCATCGCTATCACAAAAATATACCAATTTTCCTCTAGCCATTTTTAATGCAGTATTTCTAGCAGCACTAATCCCTAAGTTATCTTGGTTTACTAAAACAATATTATCTATATTTTCTTTAATTTCCTCACACATTTTTAAAGAGCTATCTGTCGAACCATCATTAACCAAAATTATTTCCATATTATCTTTATTTTGAATAACAATAGATTCAAGACATGCTTTAATAAACTTTTCCGCATTGTAAATAGGAATAATTATACTTAATATAATTCTTTCATCTTGTGCTGAATTATCCTTTTTCATTTCTTCCTTTCCTTCTTATATCAATTTTAAATCTCTTTTATACAACGCCCTATCATTTTCCATACTGTTTACAATTAATAAAATGACTAATTACTAACATTACTATAAAAAGAATTCCATAAGTAATTTCAATAGAAGATAGTATAATCATAATTATTGAGTAACATATAAATGGATATGTATTTTCTGATTTTATGTTATTTCGACTACATAATAAGTAAAAGCAAATTACTGTATATAAAATTCCTCCAATAATACCATTTGATACTATTATTTCCCATAATCCATTTTGTGTATCTGTACATCCTGTATAAAATCTCATAATTTCAGCTGTACTACCGTATCCATACCCAAATAATGGACTCTGTTTAACTATTCTTGGTAAATTTAAAAATATATTAGTTCTTGATGTTAATGTTAAATCTTCACCTAATACATCTACAATCAACCATTTCACTGGTTCTAATGCTAACAAAAATGGATACCAAAACACAAATAGAAAGCAAATAACAAATAATGCTATAATAACTTTAGGATTCTGAATAAATCGTTTTATTCTTCGCTTTCCCAAAAGCATAATCATTAAACAAACACTTCCTACAACACCTGTTGAACACTGTGTCATAGAACTGATTATTGCAGAAAACACAGCTAAAATTTCAAAAAATATTAAATTAATTTTTTTATTTTTAAAGAAAAATAAGTACCATGCAAAACAAATAAAAATCAAATTATCGTAGGAAACTAAAAATTTATTTCCAACAAAATATAGATCATCAAAAGTCCCTATCCCACCATTTAATAGAATTAAAACATCAGAGACTACCACATAAACTCCTAAAAATATAGCAATTATTTTCAATGTTCTATACTCATTATTTTTTTCAAATTGTATTTCAAAATACATAATACTAACCAGCATTGTTAATCCATACATTATAGCTGCTGCAAATGTATTTCTTTCAACAACTCCCAATTTCATATAAGAACTGAATATTACCCATAATGTATAAAAAACAATTAAAATATTTAACATTGTATTTTTTTTCTTTAACACGAATCCATATTTCAAAAAAACAAATACTCCAATAAAAAACAACAATATATATTTAATCATTTGATAAAATGGAAACCATGGAAATGATACAAACAAAAGATGTACTAACATTATGGTGATAATATCATCTTTCCTAATCATTATTGTCCTTGTTCCATTTTTTAAATTAGAACTCATAGCATCTCTCCTAGCTTATACTCTTCCTTCTTAACTTTTTAATCTCACCATTAATACCATCATACAAATAAGACGATATTTCAGACAATAATTAAACATTTTTTGTTTAATTGGATTCTTATTAAACGAATACTCATCAATTACCATTCTTACAACTTCATTATTGACAATTTTCTTTATATTTTTCTTAATTTCTTCAGACGATAAACCTGAATCATTTACTTCTTGAATAATACAATTTCTAACTCTTCCCAAAAAAAGTCTATCATAGCGATCTTTATATAACTTTTCATCTTGAAATATTTTCTTTAGTCCTGCATCAATATACTGATATAAAAAAACTTCTTTTTTTATCCTATCTGGATAATATTTGTGTGTTAATGATTTATCATTAACACAATAATAATAATAACATTCTGCCATCTGAATGACTGATTTTGAATGTTGTAAATATGCCATATCAAATGGCAAATCTTCACAAATATATTGTCTTTCCGACTTGAATCTTATACTATGCTCCTTTATTATTTTTCCAGAAAATAAAGCCGCCCATACGGACATCTCTCTTTTAGAATCTTTAAAATAATAAGGTTCACTTCCTACTATATCAAGTAGATATTCTTTCCCACCATATTTCCCAGTATCTTGGGGATTTTCTATGATTACTTTTTGTTCCTGATTGGAATAAACATAATTAGAACAGTAGCATGTATCTGCTTTAGCTTCTAACAAAATATTTAACATTTTCTCTACCATGCATGTTTCCACAAAATCATCTGAATCTACAAACATGACAAATTCACCTGAAAAATATTCAAGGCCAGTGTTTCTGGCAAATCCTAATCCTCCATTTTCTTTATGTATAACTTTTATTCTAGTATCCTTCTGCCCCCATTCTTCACATTTTAATCCTGTAGAATCAGTAGCTCCATCATCTACTAAAATAATTTCAATATTAACATAGGTTTGGTTTACTAAACTTTCCATGCACCTATCAATATATGTTTCTACATTATATGCTGGTACAATAATACTAATTAACGGACTTAAAGAACTACTCATACAATAAATCCTCCTTGATTCGATAACTTTTCAATCATTTCCTTTTTTTTCTGTTCAGTAACTCCTCCCCATAATGTATATTCTTTTTCAAAAACCGGCAATTCACCCTTTTCTTTAATTAGCTTTTTTTTGTAAGAATTCAAATCCATAATTACTTTTGCCGGACTCCCCACTGCTACAACATTATCTGGAATATCTTTAGATACGACAGAATTAGCTCCTATAACACTATTATTTCCTATTATCACATTTGGCAAAACTATTGTACGTGCACCAATAAAAACATTATCTCCTATCTCTATTTTTCCAACTCGTGAATATCCTATTTGTTTTTGTGCTGCCCCATCATGAGCAGAAAGATATACCCATGAAGCCATAGTTACATTATTCCCAATTTTTATCAGCCACGGAAAATTCGCATCTATATTACATCCCTTTTCCATTTGAAAATCATTTCCAACACTTAAGCCCCTTTTTATGAGTCTTCTTAAATATATCTTTTTATATAAATTTCTTATTTTATTTATCAAAAATCACACCACCAATTTTTTGTACATTTCTTTTAATTTTTCTAAATGGGTTTCCAAACTAAATTCGTTACTTATTAACTCGTGTGCATTATTACTAAATACACTTCTCTTTTCATCATTCAAAATTAAATCTTTTAATTTTTCCGCTAATGCTGTAACATCTCCTGGCTCTATTAAATAACCATTCTTTCCGTCAAATACCACTTCTGGAATAGACGCAACATTTGTAGTAACGTTAGGTATTCCATAGGACATCGTTTCAAGAATAGACATTGGTAACCCCTCATGATAAGATGGTAAAACATTGATGCAGCTATTATTGTAAAATTTTATTTTTTGTTCTGCTTCAATCCATCCTATATGATCAATTCTATGTTCTAACTTTAAGCTATTTACCCTTTCTCTTACCTCTTCAACTTCTCCATCACCACACAAATAGAATTTGATTTCTTCTGGAATGTTTTTATCTATTAATTTAATTGCATCTAAAAGGTCATAAACACCCTTTCTCTTACCTAATCTTCCTAAAAACAAAACCCCTTTTGCATTTATATTATATGGATTTCTTTCATTGACAGGCACCGCATTATAAAGTACTTCAACTTTAGCTGTTGGACATTTATCTGTTATCATTGATATAAGTCGTTTACTTAAAACAATATTCAAATCTACTTTTTCCAAAGTCTTATTTACAAATTTCTTTTGTGTTTTATTTAAACCTGAATAAAATTCTTCAAATTCAGCTGCATGATGATGCATTATAGTTTTTATTCCAAATCTTTTTAACGTTCTTACTAAAATAGCTTTTCTATAAAAACTACCTCTTTCTGCCGTATGTAAATGTGCTATTTCTATATTTCCAAACATAGCCATTTTTAATATCTTTATATAAGATATGATAAAGTAAAGGAACACAACTAATTTATTTTTTTCTGTATGTGTAGGAACATAAATTATATTATATTCACCCCAGTTATTATAATTTAAGTAATTTTTAACTACCGAAACCATTCCACCTTTAACTGATAATTCTGAACAACACATTAATACGTTTATCTTCTTTTTCATTATATTCACCTCAAAGTTTCTATCTTAACAAAAAACTATATTTTTCTGCAAATGTTTCAACATTTCCAATTTTAGTAGCTGGATTTCCAACATAAATTGAATCAGACTCTAATCTCCCCTTAACTACTGATCCAGCTCCAATAATGCAATTGTCTCCTATTGAAGTTCCTGGTAAAATTATAGTTTTTGCCCCAATAAATACATTATTACCTATTAATACTTCTTTATATATAATGTCTTTTGTTTTATACCCCCCCACAGTCCTTCCTGCATGAACAATACTATAATCATGAACAAGCACTGTAACATCAAAAGAAATGGTCACATTTTTTCCAATATGAATATAATCATACCTTGCACTATCTAAAAAAATCGTTGGACTAATCCATGTATCTTCGCTTTCTTCAGTATTAATGTCTACCCCCAACCACCGTAAATATTGAGGATATTTTTTAACAAAAGCATTTTTATTTATTTTATCCAAAATCCAAAAGAAGCTATTTAATAGTTTTTTCAAATATTTTTTCATACGCATTATTTATATTTCCAAATCAATTTAATTATTTTCACATCATCTACAAAATATCTCTTAAACATTCTCTTTGGCTCTTGTAAAAAACGATAGAACCATTCTAATCCATGATCACTCATCCATTTAGGTGCTCTATTAACATTCCCAGCCAAAAAATCCACAGTGGCTCCTGCACAAATTGATACTTTAGCATCATATTTTTGATAATTTTCATAAATCCATTTTTCCTGTTTAGGACATCCAAAACATGCAATTAATAAATCTGGCTTTTTCTCAGAAATCATATTATTAATTTTTGTTAATTCTTTTTCATCTTTTTCAAATCCAAATGGTGGGGCATAAGTTCCAACAATATTAATCTGGGGATATTGTTGTTCCAATTTAAATTTTGCTTTTTCTGCAATCCCTTCTTTGCCCCCAATAATAAATAATGAATACCCTTTACGAGAAGCTTCTGCACATAATAGTGGAACTAAATCGGATCCTGATATTTTAGCCTTTACAGGTTTTTTATGCATCTTAGAAATCCATACCAATGGCTTTCCATCAACTAATACCATATCTGCATCATCTGTAATCTTTTTAAGATATGGATCATCTTCAATTTTCATAACAACATCTACATTTATTGCAACTACATATTTTTTTTCTCCACTTTCAACCATATTTTCAATTGCCGAAAGAGTTTCTTCCATATTTACATTATTTACATATGTATTTAATAATTTTTGTTTTTCCATTTCTTCTTCCTTATTCCTGACCAAAGAATTTGTCTTCTAACATTAAACACCAACAATGATAAATTGGTAAATGCAACTCCTGAACCATGTATGTTTCTGTTTCTGGAGCCTTGACAGCAACATCTGCTACTTCAGCTAATTCTCCTCCTTTTGCTCCAGTAAGACCGATAACCTTAATACCCAAAGCACGTGCAACTACAGTAGCAGGCAACACATTTTTACTATTTCCAGAAGTAGAAATTCCCAAGAATACATCTCCTTCTTTTCCAAATCCAAATAACTGCTGTGCAAATACACCTAAACCATCAACATCATTAATATATGCTGTAGTTAACGCTTCATGTGCCACTAATGGAATCGCCATTAATGAACATTCCAGATTATTTGCAAGTTGAGTTCCCCTCTCTGGATCAATCGCAATAAGTTTATCTGCAAATTCTTTTTTAACTGGACGAGGAGTTTTAAATCTTTTCATCAATTCACCAGCTATATGCTCCGAGTCTGCTGCTGAACCACCATTTCCTGCAATTAACAATTTTCCGCCGTTTTCATAGCATTCTTCCATGACCAAATACGCATCAATAATAGATTGTTCAATGCTTTTTAATGCAGGGTATCTTTTTATTAATAAATCAACATGTTTCTGTAATCTTTCTTCTAGTTTTTTCATTGCTCTAAAACTCCTTTTTTTACCAATAACAACACTCTATCTACAAACTCTTTTAATGATGAGACTGTATAATCCTGTTGATAATCCTGATTTCCAATTAATACCGTTTTACATCCAGCATTTTTTCCTGCCAAAACATCATTTTCACCGTCACCTATCATCCAAGATTTCTCTAAATCTACATTAAAATCTTCTGCTGCTTTCATAAGCATCCCTGGCTTCGGTTTCCTACATTCACACTCTATTTTTAATTCAGTTCTTTCTCCTTCATATCCTTTATGCGGATGGTGTGGACAATAATATAGACCGTCTATATATGCTCCATCTTTGCCCAATAAAGTTTCCATCTTATTATGAATTTCATCTAATTCATCAAAACTCACTTCACCACGAGCAATTACTGGCTGGTTTGTTACAACAATTGTTAAATATCCAGATTCGTTCATTTTTTTGATTGCCTTGGATACTCCATCAATCAATTCAAAATCATTAATATTTCTTAAAAATCCAACATATTTGTTAATTGTCCCATCTCTATCAAGGAAAATTGCTTTCTGCTTATTCTTTAAATTTTTTCCCTGTACATGTCCAGCTTTAAAATCTTCACATACTGCATAGTATCTATCTGGTGTTCCCATATCTTTTACATATTCTGGGCTGTCATAGCAAAACATTTTGCCTGTTCCGGATAAAGGTTTTAAAAGCTGCCTATCTAAATCAATTTTAGGAGTATCAATATTTTGTTTCAAAATTTCCGGTGACATCACATGAAGACCAGCGTTTACTCTATTTTTATAATACAATGGTCTTTCATCTTCTTTTGCCAACCACTTCTGTACAATACCATTTTCATTTGCTATAATCAGTCCACTATCATACGGATGACTATTAGGATGAGTAAATAAAGTAACCAGTCCACCATGGGATTTATGGAATTCAACAAAACGATTAAAGTCCACATCAAACATAGCATCTGCATTTAAAAGTAGAAAATCTTCTGTCAGCTTATCTTTAATTTTGAATAAAGCTCCTGCATTTCCTAATGGCTCTTTTTCAAAATAGTATTCAATATTCACTCCAAAACTTTTACCTGTTACTGGTGAAATACCACTTCCATCACCAAAATAATCCATTATTATATTACCCAAATGACTCACAGTGAGAATAATATCTTTAAATCCTTGATCTCTTAAACATTCAATTTCATGTTCTAAAACAGGTTTACCTTCAATTTTGATCATAGGTTTTGGAATATCACTGGCAACTGAAGAAATTCTCGTTCCCTTTCCACCTGCCATAATTACAACTTTCATGTTTTGTTTCTCCTTACACTAATGGTTCATATGATTCTGGAGTGTAATGAATAACTCTTGTTCCTCCATCTTCAAAAGAAAATGGAATATACATTAATTCCTTCATTGCTTCTCTAACTTCTGCTTGTTTTTCTGGTTGTACATAAAATACTAAGAAACCGCCTCCGCCTGCACCAAGTAATTTTCCTCCTAATGCACCAGCTTTGATTCCTTTTTCATACAGAATATCTATATTGCTTGTAGAAACTGCATTTCCAGTTTGTCTTTTTAATTTCCATGTATGATCTAACATGCGTCCAAATTCATCTAAATCGGCTGTTTTATCTGTTAATACCTTTTCTGCATCATCTACTAAAGAGAGCATTTCTTTAAGCTGTGCTGTCTTGTCTACTTTTCCTGCTGCATTTGCTTTCTGAACATCTGATGAAAAACGTGTAAAACCCGTAAAAAACATCATCAAATTCCGATTAAGTTGTTTTTTTCTTTCTGGTGAGATGATTAACGGAAGCACATCATAGCCTTCATCTGTAAAATTAATACGATTAAAGCCACCAAATGAAGCCGCTATCTGATCCTGCCAACCACCAGCTTCCTGACACAACTCTCTTTCCAAATAAATTGCTTCATCCGCCAGTTTTTTCTTATCAGCATATTTTCCCTTCAAAGCATAAAAAGCATTTAACATACCCACTGCAAAAGAACTACTTGTTCCTAATCCAGAACGTGCTGGCAAATCAGCTTCATATGTCAATCGAATTTCATGCATATCTAAAAATTTCATTGCATTTTTGATTGCTGGATGCTGAATATCTTCTATATTAGTCACTCTTTCTGTTTTTGAATAAGAAAGTTCCGTTGAATAATCAAAAAAGCGTGGTAAATGGCGTACATTTACATAACAATATTTATCAAATGTTGTTGATAACACGGAGCCTCCATTTTCCTGAAAAAATGATGGCATATCGGTTCCTCCACCAAAAAAGGACATTCTAAACGGTGTTTTTGTAATAATCATTTAAATTCTCCTGTTATTATATTTATAACTTATCTACATCTATCCTTTTGCAGCTTATTTTCTCTATAAAATAAGCTGCGAAAGGATTTACATCGATCCATCTTTCCTAAAGACTACCAATATCGTTTTAAACAATATTTTTATATCTAGCCCAATGTTCCAATTTGTGATATACTCTTTATCAAGACGAACTACTTCTTCAAAATCGGTAATATCACTTCGTCCGCTTACCTGCCACATGCCAGTGATTCCAGGCTTAATTGCCAGCCTTGCACGATGGTGAAGCTCATACAGATTCGTTTCTGAAATCAAGGGTGGGCGAGTACCTATAATCGACATATCGCCACGTAATACGTTAAAGAATTGCGGAAATTCATCTAAACTTGTTCGTCTGATAAAATCACCGATTCCTGTCTTATGTGTCCCATCTGGAAGTATCTTATTTCCGATAACACGAGGATCAAAGTCCAGTTTAAACATCTTTCCATCTCCAAGTTTGTTATCTTTCATAAGCTCTGCCTTACGTTCTTCGGCATCCATATACATACTGCGGAACTTGTACATTTTAAATTTCTTTCCATTCTTTCCTACTCGTTCCTGAGCAAAGAAAATTGGTCCCGGTGATGCAATATAAATTGCCGGTCCGACAAAAATACAAATGATTCCGGTAAAAATACATCCAACTAATCCACCCGCAATATCCATCAATCGTTTTAACATTAACTGTCTGGTTGATGCATAATTAATACTTGTCGTAAGGACTGTGTAATTACCAACCTTTTCCACAAACTGTTTTTTCCCTGGCACACTTGTGATCTTTGCAAGATTAAGATGAATGGTTACTCCTGTCTCTGATAATTGCTCAATTAACTCTGACGGATACGGAAGAACTTCTGAAACAACAATCAGAACTTCGTCAATCCATTCCTGACATACATACATTGCTGCAGTCTCTTCGTTGGCAACTACCGGAACTCCATGAATTTCTCTTCCAGTCCAGTCCGCATCAATTACAGCTACACCAGCCAATGAGAATCTGGCATAATTGTTTTCCTGCATACTTAACACTACTTGTTCAGCCACAGCTTCTGATGTTACAATCAGTAGTTTACGTTCTCCGCCATCCTTCATCTGTTTTCGCAGAAGTTTTTTCCAAAGTTCTCTGACAACATACGTCATTACTAAATAAATTATTATGGTCAGCATCAATGTTAATCTTGAAAAGTCCTGCCCTTCCTGAAGCAGGAATAAATATAAAACCGCTAAGGCACCTACCATAATCGCATGATTTAACGTAACTACAAAATCACGATAGTATCCTCTCTTTAACACGCTTTTCATGGTGCCATATGCAAAAATCATAACCAGATCTGCCAGTTCAAGGAAAACTGCCATATTGCGATAAATAATTGTTTCATATGGATTAAATCCATATCCGCTAATTGCATATGCCAGAACATACGCTAATTGCAAACAGATCATGTCTAAGATTATAAAATCTGTGTGTTTTAACCATCCTTCAGAATCTTTTCTATACATAGATTTTTTTCTTTCCCCTTCCATTTTTTTGTAATCTATCTGTTAATCTACAATCGTCCCCACAATTGTAGAAATTGCCTTCAAATTTGAGTGATTTAAAACTAGATAGGATTATTGCTACACCAAGAAGAGCATTAATCCGGAATATATTAAGATTTGTTAGAATATGTAATTCCGTCCATAGCCATACCCCGAACACAAGTAAGCAACACATGAGAATCACATTTTGAATATTTAGATATGCGATATAAGAGTTTCGATATTCAGTTTTCTTTTCATTCCCATTAATATGTACTGGGGTATCCATCGTACACTTTCGTTTTGATATTCCTAGCATTTCATATCTCCCTTACTGTACCCCCCCCGACAAAATCGAGGGCTACTTTCTTATCTCTTTTTTCTCATTTATTTCTTATATTTTTCTCCAACGACAGATAACCTGTGAACGTCTTTTGATGGACATCCGCAGGCTCAGCCATTACCTCCTATTATTTATGATTCTCATTTACTTATTTATGATTGGGTCAAATAAGCATCCAGGAAACCACTTTATTATATATATTCCCGCTGGAAATACGCTTGGTTTCCTTTAATGACAAATCATAAGAATCATACTAAGGAACCTAGCTAAGCCAGCGAAAACCCTGTAAAATCAAGCTTTTTCTCGGTTGGCTCTATTATACCGCCGACTCCTTTTAATACATTAAAAAACTGCGGTAACTCGTCAATGCTCGTTTTTCGGAGAAAACGACCTACTTTTGTAATTCTAGGATCATTGTCCATCTTGAACATCAATCCCTTGACTTCATTCTGTGCCATCAATTCTTTCTTCCGTTCTTCTGCATCGATATACATAGAGCGGAACTTGTACATTTTGAATCTTCTGCCGTTCTTCCCGATACGCACTTGCGAGAAGAATACAGGCCCTTTTGATTCCAGTTTAATTGCCAGTGCCACAAAAGGGGTAAACAATAACGTAATCAACACACCGACGCTGCCGCCCACGATATCCATCAATCTCTTGATGATCATACGGCGGTAATCCATCTCTGTCATGATATAGGTCATCACCGGCATCCCGGCGAATTTTCCCACATTTCTGCAGGGGATTTCGAATCCGAACTGTTCCACACAGTTATGGCATACCACACCCATTGCCAGAAAAGATTGCACCAAAAGCTCCAGCTCCCGATTATCCATCTGTGGACAATAGAGCAGTACAACATCTACTGCGCTCTGTCTTGTCACATCGATGACATCCGCTTCTTTCGCCACAATAGGGATCCCACAGATCTTCTCACCCACATGATCTACATCCAACAATGAGATGGAATTGACTTCATAGCTCCATGCAGCATCCTTGCCGATTTGTTCCATAACGTGTTCCGCTTCCGCTTCCGTTGTCACGATCATTACCTTATCGCTACTGCGGCTCTTACTGTAGTATCTTCGCATATAGCTCTTAAACGCGGTACGTACCAGATAAGTGACCACCGTATTGATGACAACGAAATAACCTAATAAAAGTCTGGAGAATTCCAACTCCAAACGAAACACATAGATGTAAGCACTCGTAGCCAGAAACAAAATGAGATTATAGCGTACCACACGCAGCAATTCATAATAATAACCACGTTGGAAAAAATGCTTATATTCATTAGTAAAAAAATTGTTCAGCATACAAATCAGGAGAAACGGCAGATATATCTGCGCTATTTCCCGATCTCCCAACGGTGAAATTTCCCCATGGAATCGTATTACGTATGCCAACGCATAAGATATCGTAATGCAAATCACATCCAGCAGGAATAAACCGTAACTTTCTATGATCTGATACTTTTTATTGTAGTTATTCATTCCTTACTTTTTTCCCCTGAAACAAAATCTGTGACAAATATAGCAATGGCAGATTCCATACCGCACTCATCGGTAATAACTCCATAAATCCGTATAGTGCCATGATGCCAAGTGCAATCACTCCATAGTATTGTCCTTTTTTGATACCATACCACATTCCTGCAATGTATGCAACCAAACTCAATAGGAAGATTCCCCACCCATAATTATATAAGATAGTAAAATACATACTATCAAAAGGTTCCTGCGGTACATGTCCCAGTATCAGTTTCCAAACCTGTCCGTATACCTGATTAATATGATCTATTCGTCCGTTCAAAACATAATTAATCCATGCAGAAAATTTCCAATTATTTTTTGCCAATGGAGGAAGCCCCAATGTAAGTACAGTTAGTCCTACCGGTATAAGCAGAAAAAGATAGAAATAACCTTTTTCTACATGGAAAAATCTTACTATGACATACCCCAACACCATAAGGCACAATACCAGCCAAATCATCATTCCCGTCCGGCACATGAATACCTTGTAAGCCCCATACATAATACCGGTACCTATGAGATAGCCATACCATTTCATTTTATCTCGATAAACCAACATCGCCAATAACAAGATCACAAAGATGTTGGCAAATGCCATATTAGGCTGATAATATCCATAACAGGGTATTTCAACCCACTCTCCATTTTTAGGTAACGTCACCATTTCATTCTCTATCACCCCAGTCGCCGCCAACGTCAGCGTCCCCACAGTCAGCACCGCTTTCTCCCACAGTGCATATTTCATGGCTTTATCAAGATTCACATTCTTCGCACCGAAGATTGCCATCACGGTCAGGATCAGCGTCTTCTCGCCGTTGCGCAGGAAATTCACGCCGAATAGTAGGGTCAGCACTGCCATGACCAGGATTTCTCTCCAGGTGAAATCCGTCACCGCCATTTTAAGTAATAAAAACAACGTTGCCACAGCAAATACATAGAGATAGATCCTGTCCTCCGAATTGAGTCCCATGGAGGACATGCCCGTCATAGGGAGCAGGAACAGCAGATAGAAGACTTCCTGATAGTTACTCAATTTTTTTCGTAATTCCAGCATATGATTTTCCTTCCTGTTTACCGACATTCCGGGCATATTGTCATCGATAGCCATAGAGTGCCTGTAAGCTGTGCACTGTTTCTAACATCTGGCTTCGCTCTTCATACTCCGAATCATCCGTATTTTCAGCGATCCGCTTCATTTCCCGGAACAGTCTCCTCTGCTCATTTCTGAGATCATGTGCTCGCGCGTAGAACAGTCCGGACAGCAGCAGTCTGAAATATCCCTCCGGGAACTCTATGTCTTCCGGATACCGTTCTGCCCATTCTTTGGCGAGACGCAGCACAGCATCCGGTACTTTCTTGTAATCCGCGGTTTGGGCATAAAATAGGTCGCTTACGCTGATATAGGACATTTGGATTGCCTTGGATTGTGAGAATTCCTTTTGGTACTGTTGTATGATCTCGTATTGCTTTGAATCCACTTTCTTCCGGAATGCTACGAGATTGGCGATGCACAGGCTCTCTGCTTCTGCTGCCTCACAGAGGTTTGTTTTCCCATATATCGTATGGGTCAGGCTTTGCAGATATTGCAACCCTGAGAGATCCTGTTTCTTCACCAGATACCGGATTGCCTCCTGTGCCGTTGCCAGAGATAACCGGCACAGGTTCTCCGGATACTCCCACTGTCGGAGAAGTTCCGCGATCCGTTCCCATTCCGGCTGCAGATCCGCTTTCCGGTCTTCGTACAATTTCAGATGCTGCAAATTTGCATAGTTGCTGCAGCAGAATTCGCCGATCTCCGGAAGTTCACGCAGTTCCTTGGCGAATTCACTGCACTGTTCCAACAGCCTGCTGTATTTTTCCACTTCTTCCGCATTGTGCAATCCTACACAATAAGCTTCCAGGACATCCACTGCCTCTTTTGTAATGGTTCGTTTTTTCGCCGTTTTCTGCAGATAGGTCAGGAATCGTACGCTGCTTTCATACAGCCGTTCCGTATCTCTCCGTTCCGTCAGTGTAATTGCGATCCTTCTCCATATTTCCAATGCATACCCGGCATAAAACGGTTCGCTCTGCAGCAAAGCTTCCTCTACTGCCCACAGGTCTTGCACCGCCCGTAGATTCGGCAATAGTCCCACATAATATTCAAAATAGTTCAGCACCTCCGACGGTGGTGTGACCGCCAGCTTCTGCAGCTTTTGATTGTCCGGCCAGTCTTCCAGTGCCAGTGCAATGAAATGCGCCAGCCCCATCACGGAATTCGCTCTTGCCAGTCTGGCGAACCGTTCGATATCTCTTTCATTGATGGCATACGATACGATATATTCTCTGATTATATCCGGGAACACCGGCTCCACGATCCATGCATGCTGCGGTAATGCCGCGACTCTTTTCTGTTCGGCTTCATGGAGCTCCTGCGCCCTTTGCTCCTGTTCCGGTGTGGCGATTCCTGCATTGACGAGCATCCAGAGATACATTTCGTCCAGATTGGCATCCAGTTTGGCATAGCTTGCCATATACCCGAGCCGCGCTTCTTCGCCTAAGCTCCGGACCATCTCTGCCGCTTCTACCTTCCCTTTTTGTTCCAGTTTCTCCGGATGGTACAGCAGTTCCGGTATGGAGTCCTCTGCATCGTCTCCGTTTTCTATCAAGGTATCCATCCGTGTATACAGCTCCCGGAACAGGTTCTCCGCCCCCGGACGGGCGCTTTGCTCATCGAAATATTGGATCAGTTTCCGACAGTCATCCTCCAGATAGTCATCTCCGTGCCGGTCCGTCAGGTTAAAGCTGTCGATGGCACATGCCACCGCCAGGACGCGCAGATAAGAATCCACCAGGTCATCCCGTCCCAGCTGTACACTCCAGCGTTTCTTCTCCTTGTTCAGGTATTCCGACAGAAGCTCTTCTGTGGAATTCAGCCGTAAGTGCCCTTCTTTGCTGAGCCATACTTCAATATAGATACTCAGATACAGGGGCCGGTCGCAATCCGGTGCCATGGAATCGTGGTAGGTCTTTTGGATCTCTTCTGCTGTTCTTTGCCTGTGGTTGCGGCAGTCCGTGATAAATGCGGTTGTCTTAAGCAGGGGGAGATAGTTCTCCAGATAGTTCTCCGTATATTCCAGTGCATCCTGTTCTCCCAATGCGCCCAGAGATAAGGGTTGTTCCCTGTAGCTTCCGGCTTCAAATTCCAGTCTCGCCTCGGAAGACATCGCCCGTTTCATACGGAGCAGCCAGTCATCTTCTGTGGTTTGTTCCCGTCGTTCCAGTAGGAGAATCCTGAGTTTATACGGCGTATTTGCGAAGCTTTCCAGATACGCGGCAATGGTCTCCGCGCATGGCTGTTCCTGTCCCAGTACGTAATCAAATATGACTACCGTATCTGTAAACGGTGGGAAGTCACACACGGCATCCGCATTCTTTTTGGCAAAGTATCCAAACCAGTGCGCCGGGAGCTTTCGCAGCCATTCCAACGCAAGACGGCTTTTTCCCATACCGCCTTCTCCCAGGATTGTCCACCACAGGAAGTCCGGTTCCTCTTCCAGGAACCGGTTCAGGGCTGCCAGTTCAGTCTCTCTGCCGGTAAATTTTAGAAATCCGTTGGCGAAATGCATTCTTCCGAACGCAGATGTCACCGGTTTGCGCTCCTGATACGGATTTACAGAAATCAGTGGTCTTAATCTCACTCTTTGCTGTAAGCGTAGCAGCGAGAGTTCCTGCAGGAATTCCGGAAGATCTGTATAGTCGTCTCCATAGAATAGGATCACTGCATTCCTCGGCAATGGCGGTGCCGTATCGCCCTTTTTCATCAGGTAAAAATAGGGGATATCGGACGTCCCCAGCTTCTCCGCCGCGAACGATAAGAATCCCGCCAGGTTCGGATCTTCCACGGTTCCGCCGCAGCCGACGATCACAATGGGGTAGGTGCTGAGGAGATTCTGTATAAACTGTGCGCCGCTGTTATCCAGAATGCTCTGGTACTGCGGTCCGTCCGCAATGATGTCATCCGCGCCGTTTTCTCTGTCATAGCGTCCGTGCAGGTGGATCACTTTGTTTGCGCTTTTTGCGCGGATCACGGACAGGATGTCCGCCGGTGTCGTATAGGAGATACCTGCGCCGCCTACCGCTTCCTCGATCTGCATATCATAATTAGTTGTGATGATCAGATCGCCTGCGCGCCAGATTTTTTGCAGTGCTTCGCAGAAGGTTTTGTTGACCGGGTGTACCGATGCGATCGTCCGGTCCATGAAATCGTGGTAGTTACCCGACGCCTTTAATCCGGCCAGCAGATAGGTTGCCGCATCGATCAGTTCCGCGGTTGTCCAGTTGCCGATCCTCTGTTCCAGCTCAGCCTGTTCCGTTTCCGTCAGATACGCCTTCCCTGCCAGGAGCCACTTAGTCCAGCTCAGTTGATGCTCCCCCAGAGACATGGATGCCCCTGCGCCGCATAAATATACGATTTTTTCGCTTTGCGTCACTGCGGACAGCAGCTGTGGATAGTGTTCCACCGGTACTGCAGGCATTCCATGCACCTCCTTGTCTCATTGGCTTCCTATTGGGTATTTTTTATTGTATCATATCCATTTTGGCTTCTCAAGAAAATCTGCTGCTTCCAGACATCACAGGTAAATAATCACCTCAAAAATTTACTCTTCACCAGTCCCACATAATATTTCATTTCATCGCTTTTCCCATAGAGCAGTATAAATACTGCATGAAAGACAAGGACCGCCGCCACGCCGCCTGTCAGGATCCGGAGCCAGGGATTCCAGCTCGCCATGGGCCGGATACCTGCTTCCGTCACACCGAGGATCGCCAGGAGCACCAGCAGGTGTCTGAGGGTCTGTCCCACGTATTGACTATAGTGCATGCCAAAGAGTGGCTTACACACGTATTTCGGATAGCTGTAGAGGTAGACGACGAGGCTGCTTAAGATGGTGCCCAGGAATACGCCTGCTGCCCCCATAAGCTTCGCCAGCACAATGGACACGGTCAGGTTCAAGCCAGCTTCCACCAATGGGATCCTGCGGTCTTCATGGAAGATGCCTGCTGCCTCTTTGAAGGTATTGACACTCGCCCGCATGCCTTCCATATAGAAGTTCACGACGAGGACGAACAGCACGGTCTTGTCGAACAGGAAGTTTTCCCCCAGCCACAGGGTGACCATTGGCTGCAGCACGGCATACATGCCCACTGCCACGCATCCGAAGCACCAGAAGTTGAGGAAATCAATCTTTTGGTAGACCTCGCGGTTGCGCTCTTTGCTGCTGTCGAGCAAAAAGTTGCCCACACTGTTGGTCAGTGTCTCGAAGATCCGGTTTAACAATGCAGTAATTCCGCCGATGATCAGGTGATAATTCGTATAGAGGTTCATGACGCCCAGTCCCAGGACACCTGTGATCACGATGCTGTCGCTGCCGGTGACGAGCATCTTTCCCAGCTTGTGGCACAACAGTCCCTTCACCTTGGTCACGATATCGGATTTGATCTCCTCCGGTACCGGGGCGACCTGTTTTCCCCGGGTAAAAGGATATTTTCTGCTGATATACACAGAGATCAGCAGATTGGATACGATTTTCCCCAGCGTCTTCACGATGAGGAAGAGAAGAAAGCTGTGGAACGCTATCAATACATAGACCTGCAGTGCATTCTGTACCAGATAGGTGACGAAATAGATTGTATCCGGGATATAGTTCATCATGTCCGCATACAGCAATGATTTCTTATACGCTAGGAAATAGGAGCACAGGCAGTCTAAGAGAAACAGGACATAAATCAGGTAAATGCTGTCCGGGATGTCCACATCTCCCACCAGCATCGGCAGAAACAGCCCCACGACGACACCAATGGCAAGGACGACGCCGGAGATCACGATGTAGCATTTTTTGTAAAAATGCAGCAGGGTGTTGATCATTGTCGTATTTCGCTCGGCCACGGGCTGGTACATGTGGTAGATGATGGCGGTGCCTATCCCCAGATCTGCCAGTGACATCATGGAGATGATGCTGCTAAATAGTCCGTTGATACCGTTATAATCTGCCCCCATGGTAGCGACCAGCGCTTTCTGGACGATAAACGCCGTGATCAGGATGATGGCGTTCGTGCCGACGGAGGCTATGACGTTGATGATCGATTTATGTGTTCGTTTCATGCTTTGTTCCTGTATTCCTATGCTTCCGATATTTCTGTGTCGCTCTAATTCCTACGCTCCCGACGCTCTGCACTCAGTTTCTGAAATATTCTGTCATGTTCTGCTGCCATCGTTTCTATCGTATAGCTCTGTATCCGGCAGATTGCGTTTTCCGACAGCTTCTCCCGAAGCTCGGGGGATTGTATCAGTGTCAGGAGTGCTTCCTTCATCTGTCCAAGGTTCTCATTCTCTACAATCATCCCTGCGTCCGCATCTTCTTTCCCGTTTTCACAGGTGCCCCTGCCCGGGATGAGTTCCAACGCCGCAATACAGCGGTCTGTACTGATTACCGGCAGTCCTGCCGCCATCGCCTCATTGATGACCAGTCCCCAGATATCTTCTCTGGTAAACAGGGCGAAGAGATCCATTGCCGTCATCAACCGCATCAGCCGGTCTTTGGGCATGAAATCCAGGAAATGGACATTTTGTAACCGGTATTTCTCACAGATTTCCAGATATTCTGTCGGTGGCGTGCCGCCTACGATATAGACTCCCACATGCTCCGGCAGATCTTTACAGCATTCCAGTAATAGATCCATTCCTTTCCTCGGAATGAATTGTCCCACGGAGATGACAGCGCAGCTTTCCGTGATGCCGAATTCCTGCTTTCTGCGCTGTTTTTCTGCATCGGGTAGTCTCTCTGTCAGGCAGTCGGCCTTTTTTACAGAGGTGAAGGGATATCGGATGAGATTTTCCGGCTTTGCGCCGTAGGTGATACAGTACCGGTCGAACTCGTTGGAACTGCTGAAGCATTTCCCGGCAGCGCTGATGAGATAGCGCTTGAGGGTCGCTTTGATACCGGATGCTTCTTTGGCGAATCCACCATCTCCCTCGTAGTAGTACGGGATTTTCCTGCGGCGCAGGGTGTGTACCGCCAGAAGCGCTGTGGGGGATGCCAGTACGGTCAACACCACGATATCATACCTTCCTTTTTGCAGATATTTCACGATTTCCGGGCAGAAGGCGGTATCTACACTTACACGTTTTCCCTTCAGGATGATGCCTTGGAAAGTCTCAAAACGGTATTTTTTCCACTCCTCACTGCGTTCGGTGGAAGTCTCCGCCTCGAACAGCGCCGTGAGTTCACAATATTTTCCCAGTTCATTATAGTAATCCACCTTATAAGGGGAGGGGATGTTGGTAATATACAGTACTTTCATGATGCTATCCCTTAATTCCTATCTTTCTTTTCCTGCTTTTTGCTCGTAGATATTCACAACCTCACGGCCAAAGCGTTCTCCGGAGAAAACTGCAGCTGCAGGCGCAATATCTCCGGGAACACCTTGTTGGATACAGTTACGGATCGCTGCTTCTAATTCCGGCAGGTCTCCTGTCACAATCTGTCCTTTGCCATGTTCCACGACTTCCGCGCAGGCGGTATCTGCATAGACGATTGGCCATGTGCCGCAAGCCATGGCTTCTGCCACGGTCAGGCCGAAGGTCTCCTCTCTGCTGGGGTTGACGAACACGTCAGCTGCTGTGTAAATCTCTGCCAGTTCTGTGGGTGTATCCGTCCTCGGCAATCCCAGAACACCTTCCGGCAGAGCCTGAATCTGCTCGCGGGTCAGCCCTACCAGTACGATTTTCGCTGTTGTTCCCAGATGCTCCGCCAGTTTTAGGAACGTAGCAAGTCCTTTTCTTTCCACCCATACGTTAGCAACTCCGAGTACAATAAATTTGTCCTGCAATCCGTATTTTTCACGAAAGTTACCGGCTGTTGGGTGATAGGTATCCAAATCAATTCCGTTATAAATCACTTTCGTCGGATACTCCTGTAAAAAGCTCTGTTTCACCCGGCTTTCCAACCAGTGGGAGGGCACAAGTAATGTCATATCCTCTATCCCGGTAAACAATTCTTTTTTTCTACGGTAGTTCTGCGCAGAGCGGTCGACAAACAGACTTGTGGGATATTGCCTCGTCAACGGACAATGCCCACATTCCGTCTTCCATTTATCACATCCGACTTCCAGAAAATGAACGCAATGACCGGTAAAAGACCAGCAATCGTGTAATGTCCACACCACCTTCAGCTTCTTCTGTTTCAGATAGCGGAACAGAAGATCGATATTAAGATAATAACCATGTAAATTGTGCAGGTGTACGATATCCGGTGCATATTCGTCTACTTTTTTCAAAAACTCCTCTGTCGCTCTGCGCGAGGCGAACCCCTGGGCATCCCATAGTCTCGTAGCAGCCGCATGCAGGTTACAGTCTCGCATAGTTCCGATTTCTATCGTTTTTCTGTCTCCCGGGTGGTTCTGATATTTATGTTCTCCATAAGCTATGATGCACTCATGCCCCTGTTTTTGTGCCGCATCATAAAGATTCGTCACGATACGTCCTGTTCCTGTAACGCCGCAGACGGAATTGATCTGTAATATTTTCATTACGATATGCCTCTAAATAGTTTTACTGAATTATGGTTGTCCTGCCGTTTCCGGGTCGGAAGGATCCGTTGGCAGGTTATCCCAGAAGGAATTTTGCTGCCTCAATTGCCACGCATTCGATCAGATACCATCTGCTGTAGCCGTTGATACGATAGCAGTACAGATATCTGTCCCGGATCCGCTTTTTGGCAGCTTTCAGATCCTTGTGATTACTGGCGCCGCCCATGTGGAAGTCCGCCAGTACTCGATCCACAGTAACGATTTTCTTCCCCTGTTTCCGCATTTGGAGAAAAAATCCGTAGTCATCATGGATGCCCAGCTTGCGGAAAGGGTATTTTTTATAGCATTCCGCACGGACAAAGGTCGTCGGATGGTTCCAGTCTCTGGAGGTCTGGAATTTTCTCGTCCTCGCTTTTTTGACAAAGCTGCTGCCGTCCGCTTTGTACATACGGATGTTAGCGTACATCAGGTCGCAGCCGGTGTTTTGAAATGTCTCTACGGCGGTCTGCACTGCATCCAGTTCGTACCAGTCATCGCTGTTGATGATACCGATGATCTCTCCGGTCGCATGGCGGATTCCCTTATTCATGGCATCATAGATGCCGTTGTCCGGCTCGCTGAGGATATGATAGCGAATGCCTTTTGCCTCAAGCTCAGCCCGGTAGGATTCCGCAATCTCTACGGTATGGTCGCTGCTTGCACCGTCGATGATCCAATATTCGATTTTTGCATAGGTCTGCGCCAACACGGATTCAATGGTGTGCCGGAGGGTTTTCTCGCTGTTGTAGGTCACGGTAATGATACTGACGGTGGGATCGGCGGATATCCGCTTTTGCTTATGACCGTTCTGGCTGCTTTGGCTGCCTTGGCTGCTTTTACTCAGTTCATGATCGATTACCAGCGTACCAAATGCTTTTCTTGCAAGTCTTCCCGGCTTGCCCGGAAGGTAAAACGCCAATCGTACAAAAGGGTTCATCCATGCAGCATGGTACATGCGTCGCCCGGCGGCTTCCGCCAGTTCGAAGACCATATCCGGCGTGCTGCGGCAGGTATCGTCCTGCGGCAGATACAGTCCACCTGTTCCGCTATTGACCAGGTTCCGCAGGTATTCTGTCAGGTGGTCGATATGAAGCACGCTGCGTTCATTATGATAGGTCGGGAACAGGGGAAGCTTTTGTGACATCTTTACCAGGGTCTTATAATTGCCTTTGCAGCCGGGACCGTAGATCATAGGGAGACGCAGGATAACCAGGTGGGTAACGTCTATGTCTGTGAATCGTTTTTGCAGCTGCTGTTCTGCCTGCCACTTGCTGTCCCCGTAGAAGTTCGATGGAGCCGGCTTCGTATCTGCAGTGATCCTTACGGGGGTTCTGCTGTTGCTGCTGTCACCGTAGACGATGATGCTACTGAGGTAGATATACTGTGCAGCGCCATCCTCTATGGCTTTTTTTGCTGTTTCTACCGCCAGATCACAATTTATTGCATAGTATTCCTGCTTTTGTTCCTCAGACAGCTTCGAAATATCCGCATGGGCTTTGCCGGTAACGTTGAGAATGCTGTCATAGCTGCTCCAGTTCTCGTGCCGCCAGGTATCTCCATGCAAACTTATCGTGTGAATCTCATAATCTTCCGGATATTTTTGATATATATAATTTTCAAAAGAGGTGCCAATATAGCTATTGGCACCTAATATCAGTATCTTTTTCATTTATTATCTGAACTCTCCCCAACTTCTGCTTTGCTGCTTTCTGTGCCGACTTTTGTGCTCATCTTGCTGCCTTCCATGCTGCCCGTGCCGCCCTCTACGACACCATCCTGACGCAATACGCTCACGAAGGTGCCGAAAAAGCAACGCAGATCCATAGCAAATCCATATTTTTTGACATAATCTCCGTCCAGCTTTGCCTTCACCGGAATCTCCAGTTCGTCTCTGCCGTTGATCTGTGCCCAGCCGGTCAGCCCGGGGAGGATCTCATTGGCACCGTATTTATCACGTTCCGCGATCAGGTCATATTGGTTCCACAGTGCCGGACGGGGACCCACGATGCTCATATCTCCCTTGAAGATATTGAAGATCTGCGGAAGTTCATCCAGGCTGGTTTTACGTAAAAATCTGCCGGTATGTGTAATGTATTGTTCCGGATTGTTCAGCATGTGTGTCGGCATATCCTTCGGGGTATCTGTGCGCATGGTACGGAATTTGTAGATCTGGAAATGTGTCTTGTGGATGCCCACACGCTTTTGCCTGAAGAGAATCGGTCCGGGGGAATCCAGTTTGATGGCAATACACAGGATCAGGAGAATCGGTGACAGCACAAGGATGCCTATGCCGCTCAAGAGAATGTCCAGCGTCCTCTTAAGCGGTGTGTATCTGCGTATGCGCTTGTCTGTCTGTGTGGCTGTGGTCATAATGGTTCTCCCTCGTATCCGTTTCTTTATATTTCATTAATTTTCATATTGTTCAATGCTTCATACTGTTCTGTCTTTTCCTATATCGCTTATCATATCACTTATCCCTGTTTTGGACTTGTCAGATTACGTTTACGTTTGCCCATTACGTTTATCCTCTACGCCGGATGGTACGTCGGTACGATTTTCTCTACTTCCGCACGGATATCCGAAGTCTCATCCACAGCAGCCCGTTCCAGTTCCTTCAACTGCTCCCGGAACTGTTCTTCGTCGAATTCGATCGGTTTACCGATGAAAATCATCTTGTTCGCGGTTTCCTTCAAGCCCTCTTCATTCATGAGAAGCTCTTCGTACATCTTTTCTCCGGGACGCAGGCCGGTGAATTTGATCTCAATATCTTCTCCGACACGGTAACCGGACAGTTTGATCAGGTTCGTCGCCAGATCGAGGATCTTCACAGGCTCTCCCATATCCAGGACGAAGATCTCTCCGCCTTTCGCATAGGCACCTGCCTGCAGTACCAGAGATACGGCTTCGGGGATTGTCATAAAGTATCGAATGATATCCGGGTGCGTCACCGTCACGGGACCGCCTTCGGCAATCTGTTTTTTAAACAGAGGAATCACGCTGCCGTTACTGCCCAGTACATTACCGAACCGGACGGCTACGTAATTCGTACGGGAACAGCAGTTCATGGTCTGAATCAGCATCTCGCACAGACGCTTGGACGCACCCATGATATTCGTGGGATTCACCGCTTTGTCTGTAGAGATCAGGACGAACTTGTCTGTACCGTAGCGGTCTGCCGCCTGTGCCACCTTATAGGTGCCGAATACGTTATTTTTAATCGCCTCGTGAGGGCTGTCCTCCATCAGGGGAACGTGTTTATGCGCTGCCGCATGATATACGATGTTAGGGCGATACGTCTCGAAGATGCTGTCGATGCGCTCTTCATTTCTCACAGAAGCGATGAGCACCGCAAGATTCAGTTCCGGATACTTGCGAAGCAGCTCTTGTTGGATATCATAAGCATTATTTTCATAGATATCCAGGATAATCAGCTGTTTCGGATGGTGTGCCGCAATCTGCCGGCACAGTTCACTGCCGATGGAGCCGCCGCCTCCGGTGACGAGGATGACTTTACCGCTGACATGATCCAGCACTTCTTCGGTATTGATCCGGATCGGTTCTCTGCCCAACAGGTCTTCGATATCCACTTCTTTCAGGTTGGATACGGAGACATCTCCGTTGATGAGCTGGTAAGTACCGGGGATGGTACGCAATTTACAGCCGGACTCTTTACAGATGTCCAGGATCTCTTTTCTCGTCTGTACACTGGCAGAGGGAATGGCAAAAATGATTTCATCAATGCTGTACTGCCCTACGGCATCCAGAATGCTTTCCCGTCCGCCTACGATCGGTACACCGCGCATCAATTTGCCATGGCAGCCCGGCTGATCGTCGATGATACATTTGGCACGCATGCTTAGGTAGCGGCTGTTCTCGATCTCTTTGAGGATCATGTCTCCTCCGGCGCCGGCACCGATGATCATGACATTGGCGCAGTGATCCCTTCCTACCAGATTCAGGCGCTTGTTGTTGATAATGCGCAGGATCCGGTACCCGAAACGGATACAGCTGATCGCCAGTGTCAGCAGGAAGAAATACAATACCGAATAGCTGCGTGGCATCCGGTTGTCTGTGAACTTACAATAGATAAACTGTGCAATAGACGCACAGGCAGTGGCACCTACGATATTGACCAGTTCGTTGGCGCTGGCATATCGCCAGACGCTGCGATACAGCTTCCATATCACAAAAAAAAGTAAGGTTCCTATGATATTCGGAAGCAACAGATTCTCGCAGTGTTTGAAAAACATGGGATCAATATCCTGAAACGAAAAATCGTATCGAATATATAACGCTGCAAACGACACCAGTAAAATGGACATCATGTCCATGATCACCAGTGCCGCGATCCGCTGCAGCGGAACTCTTGGATTGTATTTATTCTCCATCACAGATTGCCTTTCTCCATGCGAGGAACATCATGGTGATCGTCAGACTGCCCACTCCCCAAGAGTACTCCAGCATACCGAAGGTCACGGGAATCAGCACAAACAGGAATGCGGACATTGCTGCAACATTTTTGCTGTTTCTGCTCTCCTTCAACAGTTTCACGCAGGCAGCAATTATCAGTACCAGAAACACAATCGCCATAGGCACGCCGAAGTCTGTTGCATACTGCAGGAAAATATTGTGTGCATGTCCCACCCAGTAATACGGTCCAAGCTGAAATCCCTGGTCATCCCGGGTATGTCCCCACAGGTTTAATTCTGACAGATAATGAGTATAGATTGTCTTTCTCACCAGAAGCGCCGAATAATATTCTGCTTCTGTCTTTAAAACCGGTTCTTCTTTCAAGGATTCCTGTGCCACTGCATGCAATACAAACGGGGACTCCCCCAATAGCTTATCGGTGATCTCCGTTGTCCTTCCCACAGCATTTTTAATCACCTCATCGATGTCCACATATTTTTCTGAATTCCAGGGATCCCAGGAATGAACTCTCTGTTCGCTCCATTCTCCCCAGAACCACACGGGATGATGGAATACCGGTGGCAGATATCTGGTCAATCCAAAGGTCACCGGGAACATCAACAGAAAACATAGCAGCAATGTCAACCCACTCGTGATAAATTTTTTTAAATGATGTCTCCCACAATAAAATGCCAGAAAGATCAACCCCAATAACAAAGAAACCAGCCATGCGGTACGCCCGATTGTCATAAACAAAAAAGCGTACACAACTCCGGCTCCCAGCCAGTAAAGGATTCTCCAACACTTATGTGCCTGTTTTCCGGTTACATAGAGAATCTTGGTAAATATTGCTACCAGGACAACAACATAGTATAATGCATTAATATTCGAATTGTTATAAATACCCGTATATCGGACAAGATCATACGGTCGGAAGATACAGCAATATCCCTGAAAGGCAAACAATGACAGGATGATGCCATTTAATCCTCCCTGAAACAGATCTTCCCGCTCTTCTTTTGTAAAATCGGTCAGGTAAAAGCATCCAAACATCACAAAATAGCAAAACGGCCAGATATAATCACTTCTGGAGAAAATCATCAGAAGCATCATTACCGTCCAAAGACTCATGAGCTTTTTGTCGATTTGCGGACGCTTTTTGTCTATGACAGCACTGATAAAAGTATGAATCAGAATGTAGCCAAACAGTAAAACATCCAATGCCGCTACAAAACGACCATTTGCAAAATACTGTAACGGCTGTCCCAGTATCACATAGGCTGTGCCCACTGCCACGCCAATCACTGTCCAGAGCAGATACGGCAGCTTCCGTGCCACAATTTCTTCCCATTTGTAATGTGAAAAAATGATAAGTGCCATCACCACACCGGTCAGATTGCGAAAGACCTCAATGGCACCGTCCTTACCGGAGCCTGTTTTGGTTCTCTGATCAATCAGGCAGAACAGGAAGAAACAGATCGTATATAGTATTCTCTTTTTGCTCCAGATAGAAATTGTCTTCCCCTTTATTGTAAGTTCCATGTATTCTAACCTCTTCGTTATCTTTTTTTCTCAATCATTGCCGCAACCTTATTTTAATCAATTTTGCCTATAAGTACAAGCTTTTATTGTGACTGCCCCGGTGCAACCACTGTCACAGATTCTTTTCCATAATATTCTGCACAGGCACCATTGACCCAGGTATACCCACCTTCCGGCTGAAGATCCGTATACATAAGCAGTTCCACATAATTCAACGGCGTAAATACCGGATTTTTCACGGAATCATCTTTCAATACCTTCAGGCGTTCCTCCCAGCCGGCACCATAGGCCTGCGCCCAACCGTTTCTCCACATGCGGTACGCACGGTAGCTGGTAGTGCTCTGTACGTTTCCGAAGAGGACTGCTGTCGCCAGAAGGATTCCGGCTACGGTGCAGTAGCGCAGGAGGTATTTCTGTGCTAAGCGGTCAATTTTTCCACGCTTGTCTGTCTGATCCGGTTGTGCTTTAATCGTATCGCGCTTTGCGATCCAACCGCACCAATACATCACGTTCGCTGCCATCCACAGCACATAGAAATACCAGAGGATCGCCCCCTGTCTGCCGCCGCCCATGGTGCCGTCGACATAGATTGTAGCCGTCGCCTGGGAAGCATATACGCCAAAGGAAAGTGCTGTGAACAGACCGGGCAGGCGGAACGTATACTGCATTTTTCTCACTGCCTTCCACAGGAAGGGCAGGATCAGTAACAGTACAAGCAACGTTTTAAGGTTCGTCCAACTGATAATATTTAGAAAGGTTCTCTCGAAGGACAACAGGATCGCCATGATCGGTGTATTCGCCACGCTGCCGCCGAAGTTGCCGTTAATCCGGGCCGTTGTCAACGGTGAAGTTGCACATTTCAACACGCTGAGTGTCTCTAATAATGTTATGACCCATGTTCTGCGAAAGGCATCCTTCCGGTAGATCAGGAACAGGATCTGCAAGCAGAGAAGAAGACACATGGTGGATACGCTGGTGGCAAAATTGTCCCCTCCCACCAGGATCGCCAGCAGCATTACCAGAAATGTCAGAAGTAACCTTTTTCCGGTTTTCATCGTTTCTGACAGTTTCAGGAACAGTGCTATTAGGACAAGAGACATGCTATACACAAAAGTGTAATTTACAGCCCCGGTATACCAGTAAAAACTTTCCTCCGGGCAGGGGCAATATAATAACTGCAGAATAATTACCGGAACACTGACGGGAATGATCAGCTTTCTGTTATTTTTCCCCAGACATTGCGCCGCCAGATATATCTCTGAGAAAATAATAGACCCAATCATCAGATAGGCGACAATGGCGTAGCAATGTTCTCCAAAGATTCCGGGTTGCAGCGATGCCAGTGCAATGTTTGCAAATCTGGCTTCCCAGGTATCGTTCCTGACGGTTTCATAAACCGTCTTAAGGAATTGAAAAACACCTTCATGATTCTGGATCGCCCGATAAGTATTAACGCCATACGACCAGTCATCCGCCGAAGGATAATTATATTTCGAGATGACCAGCAGTGGCCATAATATCACTGCCAGGGCCAGTACACAGACAATATTGATCAGGATCATTTTCTTTCGTTCTGTCAGTTTCATTGGTATTCGAAGATCCTTTCTTCTTATGGTATTCTTAATATGTAAATATCTATCGCATGCGCCGGACTACAACAGTTCCGGTGTCCACTCCATATCCACGTCACTTCCGCCGCTGCTGCCGCTGTCTCCTCCGGTGCTTCCACTGTCA
>ERZ780166.192-NODE-192-length-54815-cov-4.558473_pt1 | contig 54815 bp, 43 predicted proteins | sample MGYA00511366_ERZ780166 | MGnify/ENA primary metagenome ERZ780166 (study PRJEB29588, sample SAMEA2162231) | human gut metagenome | biome: human gut; feature: human-associated habitat; material: faeces | place: Denmark | collected 2008/2010 ...
TGCGTTAATTATTCTCAAAACTCCCTGTTCTTTAGCATTATCTAAAATACTCTTCTTATCATCATAATATTCTTTTAAAACATGACAATGTGTATCCGTTAACATATTATCCTACTTTCAATTTTATTTCCCGGGAAATATTTTCTAAAATAAACTAAGTTGACTAGTCTCAGGCATACCTTCAAATATACCCATCGTTCTCATCTTATCAATTAAAGTTTGAGATACCTTACATCTAGTTTGAAAATCCTCAATACTAATAAATGGAGCTCTCGCAGCCTCTTTTTCAATATTCTTAGCAACAACATCACCAAGACCATCGATAGCTCTAAATGGAGGAATAATAGTCTTATCATCTTCTACTGTAAAGATAGAACCCTTACTTTTATATAAATTATAAGGAGCAACCTTAATACCTCTTGCAGCCATCTCTAAAGCAACCTTTAAAGATTCAGATATACCATTCTCTTTATTAGAAGCATCAAATCCCTTATTCTCAATTTCAATAATAGCATTCTTAATACTATCATATCCTCTAATCATAGCCTCAATATTAAAATCAGTAGCCTTAGTAGTATACCAACTAGCATAGAAGTACACAGGCATATGTACCTTATACCAAGCAATTCTAAAAGCACTAATAACATAAGCAGCAGCATGTGCTTTAGGGAACATGTACTTAATCTTAAGGCAGGAGTCAATATACCACTGTGGAACTCCATGCTCAAGCATCTGCTCCGGCCAGCCCGGCTTAAGTCCTTTTCCCTTACGCACACTCTCCATTATGGTGAAGGAAAGCTCCTTATCCATGCCCTTTCCAATCAGATATATCATAATATCATCTCTACAACAGATAGCCGTTGAAATCGTGGCAACGCCGCTCATGATGAGTGTCTGCGCGTTTCCGAGCCACACGTCCGTACCATGTGAAAGTCCTGATATACGCACAAGGTCCGCAAAGCAGGTAGGCTTCGCGTCAATAACCATCTGCATGGCAAAATCGGTTCCGAACTCAGGTATTCCAAGTGCTCCAAGCTTCGTTCCGCCTATATCCTCAGGTGAAATGCCAAGTGCCGATGTATCCTTAAAAAGGCTCATAACCTCCGGCGAATCAAGCGGTATCGTCTTAGGGTCGATACCTGTAAGATCCTGAAGCATACGAATCATGGTAGGATCATCATGCCCGAGAATATCAAGCTTTAAAAGGTTGTGGTCGATGCTGTGGTAATCAAAATGTGTTGTGACTATACTTGTTGTCATATCATTTGCAGGATGCTGGATTGGTGTAAAGGTATGGATTTCCTCCCCGATCGGAAGAACTATGATTCCTCCAGGGTGCTGTCCTGTAGAACGTCTGATGCCTGTACAGCCCTCCGATATTCTCACTATCTCACTGTCGCGCTTGGTCATTCCGCGCTCCTCAAAGTATTTGCGGACATAGCCGTATGCCGTCTTGTCGGCTACAGTGCCGACAGTCCCCGCCTTAAAGGTCTGTCCCTTTCCGAAAATAACCTCCGTATACGAATGTGCCTTAGACTGATACTCTCCTGAGAAATTAAGGTCGATATCCGGCTCCTTATTTCCCTTGAAGCCAAGGAAGGTTTCAAACGGAATATCAAACCCCTGCTTGGTGAGCGGCTTTCCGCATTTAGGGCATATTCTGTCCGGCATATCACAGCCCGCACCTCCGGAGAATTTTTTTACATCCTCAGAGTCAAAATCATAGTAATGACAGTCCCCATTCATGCACAGATAATGTGGCGGAAGCGGATTAACCTCCGTTATTCCAGCCATTGTCGCCGCAAAGGACGAACCTACAGAGCCTCTGGAGCCTACAAGGTACCCGTCCTCGTTCGACTTCCACACAAGCTTCTGTGCAATGATGTACATAACGGAATATCCGTTGCTGATAATGGAATTAAGCTCCCTGTCAAGACGTTCCTTAACTATCTCAGGAAGCTCCTCGCCATACATCTCATGCGCCGTGGTATAACAGATTTTTCTCAGCGTTTCATCCGAATTTTCAATTACAGGCGGACATTTATCAGGACGCACAGGCGATATTTTTTCACACATATCCGCAATCATATTGGTGTTCCGTATTACTACCTCATACGCCTTGTCGCTTCCCAGATACTGGAACTCAGACAGCATTTCCTCCGTTGTCCTTAAATACAGCGGAGCCTGCTTGTCAGCATCGTCAAAGCCCTGTCCCGCCATTATTATCCTTCTGTACACCTCATCCTCAGGATTTAAAAAGTGAACATCGCAGGTGGCGACAACCGGCTTTCCGAACTGCTCTCCAAGCGCAACAATCCTCTTATTTATATCAATTAAATCCTGTTCAGAGGACACCCATATATCCTCCGAATCTATCATAAACCTGTTGTTTCCAAGCGGCTGTATCTCAAGATAATCGTAAAACTCCACAAGCCTTGCTATATCCTGCTCCGATTTGTTGTCAAGTATCGCCCTGTACAACTCACCCGCCTCACACGCTGAGCCAAGTATAAGCCCCTCCCTGTGCTTTATAAGCTCACTCTTAGGTATTCGAGGTCTCCTGTTAAAATACTTAAGATGTGCCATTGACGTAAGCCTGTACAGATTAGTTCTGCCGACATCATTCTTTGCAAGAATTATGGCATGGTATGAAGGGAGCTTCTTTACGATATTCTCCCTCTCATCGGCAAGGTTTTCCACCTGGTTAAGATTAACTATGCCCCGCTCCTCCATCATGGTCATAAACCTGAGGAATATTCCGGCACAGCACTCTGCATCATCAACGGCGCGGTGGTGATTTTCAAGCGACACGCCCACAGCCTTGGCAACCGTGTCAAGCTTGTACCTGTTAAGCTGCGGCAGGAGCGCTCTTGCAAGAGCCACCGTATCGACGACCGTGTACTTCTTGTCCACACCCATAATCTGTTTCGCTTTCGTCTTTATAAATCCGGAGTCAAAATCAGCATTGTGCGCGACAAGCACTGCCCCCTCGCAAAAATCTATGAATTTAGGCAGTACTATCTCTATAGTCTCCGCATCAATCACCATGGAATCATTTATCCCGGTGAGCTTCTCAATTCTGAACGGTATAGGTATCTCAGGGTTGACAAAACACGAAAAACTGTCGACACGCCTCCTGTTCTGATACTTCACGGCGCCGATTTCTATAATTCTGTCATACTCAGAGGAAAAGCCGGTTGTCTCAAGGTCGAACACGACGTATGTATCATCGAAGGTCTGTCCGGCAGGCTGTTCAATAAGTGCCTTTAGGTCATCCACAAGATATGCCTCAACACCGTATATAACCTTGAAATCTTCCAGCTTTTCCACCGTATGATTAGCGTCCGGGAACGCCTGGCACACTCCGTGATCGGTGACTGCAATGGCAGGCATGCCCCACTTGGCTGCCTGTTTTATTATATCGGACACCTCGGATACACCATCCATATCGCTCATCTTGGTATGACAGTGAAGCTCCACTCTTTTCACATCTGAATTATCCATTCTCTTGACTGTGAAATCAGGAATTTTCTTGATTCCTCTCACTGAGCTTACTCCGATTTCCTTGCTCCAGCTATCCATGGCAATGACACCCTTAATCTTGACAAAAGCACCATCCTTTATATCATTCTTGATTTCATCGAGGTTTTCCTTAGAGTTTAAGAAAATCTTGACGGACATGGAATCGGTAAAATCCGTCACATTAAATGTGATAAGCTGCTTACCCGTCCTCAGCTCCTTAATCTCCACACCTCTTATCTTACCCCTTATGGCTCCTTCGCCTATTTCATGTGTTATTGTCGCAAGCTCAATCGCTTCATCATCAAAATCCTTGCCGTAGATGACATCCGGATTCGGCGACAGCTTTACAGAACGGTAGCTGCTCTTGTTATCATCCTTTGCCGCAGCACCCTTCTTATTCTTGTCGAATACCTTGGCATCCGTCTTAAGCCTTCCGGCAGCAGCCCCTGTTCCCTGCGCCTCATCCGCCTTCTTATCATTCGCACCGGCAGCACTGTCGCTTGAAGCAGTCTGACTGCCTTCTGTCACACCATCCTCCGTCACAACGGCAAGCTGCATGTGGACAACCGGAGTCTCCTTCGCCTCATGCTTTGCTTCCTTGTATATAACATCAAAATCTATCTCAAATCCACAGCGGTCAAAAAACACCATGTGGAGATATTCGCGCAGCGGTGTTATCCTGTCCCTCACGATATTTCCATCCTTGACAGTAAGCTCCATTCTGTCGTGTGCGGTAAATACAACCTTTGCCTTTTTTAGTATTTCATAATCAAAAATACTCTCCGCCTTCAGTTCCTCAAGAATACTCTCCCTGTATATGCCCCACAGTTTTTCCTGTGTATACTGGCTGGAAAGCTCATACTTTTCCACCACATGGATATCCAGCGTCTTAAACGGAGGAATCTGTTTCCTGAAGCCATCCTCCAACGCGAATATAATATGCTTTGGAATAAGTCTTTTAGATACAATATATACCCTAAGTCTGGTTTTGGCCGAGTTGGTTGCAACCTTAAGCACATCAACATCGGCCAAAATATCCATCATTTCTTCATTAAATTCAAGTGTAGGAAATGTATCAAACAACTTCATCTGTAAATCACTTTTCCTTCCAATTATCAAGTTCATACTTGAGCGCGGACAACAGCTCAGCCTCAGGCATCCTGCGTATTATCTCACCTTTCTTTATGAGCACGCCTTCCCCTTTTCCGCCTGCAATTCCAAGATCCGCTTCCTTAGCTTCACCCGGCCCGTTTACAACGCAGCCCATAACTGCAAGCTTCAGATTAAGCTCCTCATAACCGGCGGCAAGCTTCTCCACCTTCTCCGCAAGACCGATAAGGTCGATACTCGTTCTTCCGCAGGTCGGGCATGACACGATCTCTATTCCGCTCTGTCTTATACCCAATGTCTTAAGTATCGTCTTCGCCGCCTTAATCTCCTCCACAGGGTCGCCTGTGAGTGAGACTCTTATTGTATCGCCGATTCCCTGACCAAGTATAAGTCCAAGCCCGACAGCCGACTTGATGCTTCCCGTTAAAACCGTTCCCGATTCTGTGATTCCGACATGAAGCGGATAATCTGTCTTTGCGGAAATAAGCTCATGTGCCTTTACACACATCATTACATTTGAGGATTTTATGCTTATGACAAGGTTATCATAGTCCATATCCTCTATTATGCGCACCTTATCCAAGGCGCTCTCAACCAGCCCCTCCGCTGTCACACCACCATATTTTTCCACAAGATTTTTCTCAAGTGAGCCTGAGTTGACCCCGACACGGATAGGTATATTTCTCTCCTTCGCGACATCCACAACAGCCTTTATCCTGTCTAAGCTTCCGATATTACCCGGATTGATACGGATTTTATCCACGCCGTTTTCCATAGCCGCAATCGCGAGCCTGTAATCAAAATGTATATCTGCAACAACCGGGATGTGAACTCTCTTTTTTATCTCCCCAACAGCCTGCGCAGCCTCCATAGTCGGAACTGCACATCTTATTATCTCACAGCCTGCATCCTCAAGTCCTGCAATCTGCTCCACCGTTGCGTCCACATTCTCTGTTCTGGTATTTGTCATTGACTGAATCGCTATAGGATTATTTCCGCCAATCAGCACACCACCGATATTTATAACGCGCGTGTGTTTTCTCTCAATCGAATTATTATAATTCTTCATATATGCTCCTTTCCGGACATGTTCTCACTCCTTGAACACCGCAGCAGTACATAAGCGGCTAAAATACAGCCGCTAAGAACATCAGTCAGCTACGCGAACTATTATGGTGTTCAAAAGTTCCGGCAGTATACTGGTAAAATCGAACAACTGTTTATCGTAAAATTTGAATTTTGCAATTGCCTGTCTGTTATACCGGGTAAAGTGCTAAAACAGCTTGGTAATATCGTTAAACAATATAAAGAACATCAATATCATAAGCAATGCCATGCCTATAAGATGTACCAGTCCCTCCTTCTTCTGGTCGACAGGCTTTCCTCTCACTGCCTCTATCAGCAGGAACAGAAGCCTTCCCCCATCAAGAGCCGGAATAGGAAGCAGGTTCATAACCCCAAGGTTGGCACTTATCATTACTACCCAGTTGGCAAGATTTAAGATTACATAGAACACCCCATCCGGCTTGCTCTGCTCAACCACATCGCTGATTGCCGACACAATTCCGACCGGACCTGCTACATCGTCCTTGGTCACCTTGCCTGTAAATAACATCTTAAGGCTCTCAAATACCGTATTTATCCAGTACTTCACCTCAATGGCGCTGTATTTCAGTGTCTGAATAGGATTGACCTTCACGCGCGCCGCAGAAAATGACATTCCTGTCTCGTAATAAGAATTATGGTTAAGCACCGGCGTAACCGTGAGGTCGACAACCTCCCCATCACGGAACACTGCAACATTTATCTTTCCGCCTCCACAGCTTCTTATCGCCTGAATAGCCTCATCAGTGGATTTTATAGCCACGCCGTTCACCTGAATTATCTGGTCATTGGTCTTAAAGCCCGCAAGTGCAGCCGCGCCCGTCTGTGTGAGTCCTGAGATAACCGCGTTCTTCCCAAGATATACACCGAGCTGGTAGACGTCCTCCTCTATATATCTTGGAACAACTGTCGTCTCATACTTAGCACCGTCACGCTCATAGGTTATGTTGAGTGTCTTTCCGGTATGAAGCTGATAATACAGACTGTATTCCTTATAAAAATGTATTCTTTTACCATTTACCGAGGTGATGACATCCCCTGCCTGAAGCCCCGCCTCCTCAGCAGCGCTTCCCTCCGTCACGCTGTACAGCTTACATGGGTCATAGCCAATGCTTCCGATTATGAATACTGCCATTATAAACGCGAGAAGAAAATTAAAAATAGGTCCTGCAGCTATAACGGAAATTCTTCTCCAGACGGATTTCGAGGTAAAGAGCTTATCCTTGTCAAGCTCACTTATCCCATCCTCACTTCCATCCTCCCCAGCCATAATGCAGGCTCCTCCAAACGGCAGAAGCTTGAGGGAAAAAAGTGTTCCTTTTTTCTTAAATTTAAGTATTGTAGGACCAAGTCCAAGTGCGAACTCGCTCACCGCTATTCCGTTCGCCCTTGCAACTATAAAATGTCCGAACTCGTGAATGATTACAATGATGCTGAGAATAATAATTGCAATAATAATATTCAAGTTGTAATATCCTCCTCAATAATACGTTAATAAACCGCATACGCACATAATGCAGCTACGCTCACCCGACATACCTGCACATTACACGGTGCCTCTAATAACGGCTCCTTATAAACTCATAAGCTGCCGCCTCCGTATCAAGAATCTGCTTTACATCAGGATTATCAATATATTCTATGTTAGTCATAGTTTGTTCTATTATATCAATAATATCAAGATATTTTATCTTTCTGTCAAGGAACATCGCAACTGCAAGCTCGTTGGCAGCATTGAACATGGTAGGAACATTTCCTCCCTTTCTTCCTGCTTCATAAGCAAGTGCAAGTCCTCTGAAATTAATCATATCCGGCTTCTCAAAGGTAATCTGGTTAAGCTTCCAAAAATCAAGGTGCTGCGTGTCAAGAAATCTTCTCTCAGGATAATAGAGTGCATACTGTATAGGCAGCCTCATATCCGGCGTTCCAAGCTGTGCCATTACTGCTCCATCCTCGAATTCCACCATCGAATGTATGACACTCTGAGGCTGTACCACAACCTGAACCTGGTCAAGCTCCACACCAAAAAGCCATCTTGCCTCCATGACCTCAAGCCCCTTATTGACCATCGTTGAGGAATCTATGGTAATCTTCCTGCCCATCGCCCAGTTAGGATGCTTAAGTGCGTCCTCCACCTTGATATCCCTCATCTGCTCAATGGTTCTTCCCCTGAACGGTCCGCCTGAGGCTGTGAGAAGTATCTTGTGGATTTTATTTTGTCTCTCACCATTAAGACACTGGAATATAGCGCTATGCTCGCTGTCAACCGGGAGAATCCTTACTCCCTTTTCTGCAGCAAGCTTCATAATAATGTGTCCTGCTGTTACAAGTGTCTCCTTATTTGCAAGGGCAATATCCTTACCCGCATTGATAGCCTCAATGGTAGGAACTATTCCCATCATGCCGACAACCGCAGTGACAACAATCTCCGCCTGTTCCATTGCAGCGGCGTGGATAAGTCCGTCCATCCCTGTTCCGTATTCTATTCCCGTCACATCCGAAAGTCTTGCTCTTAGCCTGGCAAGCGCCTTATCATCCGCCATTGAGACAAAGAGCGGTCTAAACTCCCTCACCTGCTGCTCTAAAAGCTCAACATTATTCCCCGCTGACAGGGCAACAACTTTGATATCATTGTTTTTTCTCACTACATCAAGAGTCTGGGTTCCTATTGAACCGGTAGACCCAAGTACAGATATATTTTTCAAAGCAAAAACCTCATTTCCGGGCAAACTTAAGCATCCTTAAAACACAGCTTAAAATTCATAAATAAATTTTTTAACTTAACGCCCTGAATATTTCAATCACAATATACACCACCGGTGCGGTAAAAATTGTGCTGTCAAACCTGTCCATAATACCGCCATGCCCCGGGATAAGCTTACCATAATCCTTCACCGAATGATTTCTTTTGATTGCCGATGCCGCCAAATCTCCGATAATGGAGATAACCGCCCCGACACCGCATGCTACAGCAAATACAACCGGAGCATTGATGCTTATTCTCGAGTTAATCACCGCTCCGTATATTCCGCCTATGAGCATAGGACCGATGATTCCTCCGATTGCTCCCTCAACGGATTTCTTAGGGCTGAGTACCGGTGTCATCTTGTGCTTTCCGAACTTTACGCCCACGAAATATGCACATGTGTCGGCAATCCATGAGCAGATGAATACAAGCCATACATAGAAATTGCCATCAGGAAGCAGGCGTATCCTATATATAAACGATATCATAACCGCCACATATACAACCGCAAAGAATCCCATCGCCGCCTGATCAGCCTTGTACTTAGGAAACGAAATGACATACCCTGCCATCACACAGATAAGCCCTGCTGCCAGACAGAGAAGCATAAATTCATTCTGTCCCAGCCACATGCATACATAATATGACACAGCAAAAAGGTAGCCTATGATTCCGATTACACTCTTCTCAATATGATAAACCTTATATAGCTCATACATTCCGGCAAGCGAAATTGCAAGGGTGAGAATAAATAAATATGGTCCGCCGAATATAAGTCCGGCTCCGACTACAACAGTAAGCACTGCTCCGCTCGCTATTCTAACCAACATACCTACTCCTCCTTCACGCCGCCAAAGCGTCTGTCACGCTTATTGTATTTTCTGATTTCCTCAATAAGATAATCCATATTGAAATCCGGCCATAACACCTCCGGAAAATCGAACTCTGAGTATGCACACTGCCATAACAGATAGTTGGATATTCTCTTCTCTCCGCTAGTCCTTATAAGGAAATCCGGGTCCGGAATATCCCTGGTATCAAGGTGAGCCGAAATCATATCCTCAGTGATTGTATCAGGGTCTATTCCCTTCTCAATACACTCCTTCGTAAGCTCCCTCACAGCTCTTGTTATCTCATCCCTTGAGCCGTAGTTGAGTGCTATCTGGAAATTAAGACCTGTGTTATTCTTAGTTGCCTCTTCAAGCTCATCAATCTTATCCACTATATCCTGTGCAAGCTCATCGCGTCTGCCAAGAATCCTGACGCGCATATTGTCCTTATTGCTCCGCTTGATGCAATCTGTCAGATAACCTCTGAGAAGCTTCATAAGTCCTGTCACCTCCGACTCTGAGCGCTTCCAGTTCTCCGTAGAAAAAACATATATGGTAAAATACTTAACACCAATGGCATCCATATCCCTGCAGGTCTGCTCAATAACCTTACAGCCCTGTGAATGCCCAAAGTTGCGCGGCATCATTCTCTTCTTAGCCCATCTTCCGTTTCCATCCAAAATAATCGCAATATGATTTGGTACGTTCATTCCTAGTTTTTCATTAAATGTATCCAATTGTGCCTCCCTATTTACACAAAATAGGCTGTCACCGATGTGTATTGCATCCGTAACAGCCTTCAATATTCCCGGTATTGATTCTTATACAGTAAGAATCTCCTTAGACTTAGCCTCTACAGCCTTATCAATCTCTGCAATGTACTTATCTGTGAGCTTCTGAACATCTTCCTCAATGTTCTTGTACTCATCCTCAGAGATAAGATTATCCTTATTCTGCTTCTTGAAGAAATCGTTGGCATCTCTTCTTACATTTCTCACAGCAACCTTGGCATTCTCGCCCTTCTTCTTGATATCCTTGACAATCTCCTTACGTCTGTCCTCTGTAAGCTCAGGGAAGATAAGACGTATAACCTTGCCATCGTTAGTAGGTGTGATACCTATATCAGATACAAGAATCATCTTCTCTATTTCCTTTATAAGGCTTGACTCCCAAGGCTGAATCTGAATCATTCTTGCCTCAGGTACGGAAACATTGGCAACCTGCTGAAGCGGTGTCGGTGTTCCCCAGTAATCCACTCTTATCTTATCAAGAATATGCGGGTTGGCTCTTCCTGCTCTTATTGTTGCATAATCCTCAAGCAATGTATCAATTGTCTTATTCATCTTCTCTTCAAATTCTTTAATGTCTGCCATAATGTCCTCCAAAATTATAATTCATAGTTTAATAATTTTTATGTAACTGTGTGATACCTGATTATTAACAAATGCTATATACAAATATCAATGCTCAGCTTCAGGCTGTCTGTTAAGCCGTAACAACCGTTCCATTAATCTTTCCGTCAACAGTGTTGACAATGCTGTTCTCCTCGTTGAGTCCGAAGATAACAAGCGGCATCTTATTTTCCATGCACATAACTGAAGCCGTCATATCAATAACACCAAGCTTTCTGTCGACAACCTCCTGAATTGAGAGTGTGTCGAACTTCTTCGCATTCGGATTAAGCTTCGGATCGCTGTCATACACTCCATCGATAGCCTTTGCAAGAAGAATGGCATCTGCCTCCATCTCAATCGCACGTAGAACAATTCCTGTATCTGTTGAAAAATAAGGATGACCTGTGCCGCCTGCAAAGAATACAATCTTACCCTGCTTAAAGCACTCATTAGCTAAATCCTTGGAAAAGAGCTTGGTCATGGAGCCGCATGCAAAAGGTGTGAGTATCTCTGTCGAAAGTCCTACAGAGCGGAACATCTCTGAAACATATATACAGTTCATAATCGTTGCAAGCATTCCTATCTGGTCTGCCTTGGTTCTGTCCATATTCTCACTGGAACGTCCTCTCCAGAAGTTACCGCCACCGATAACAATTCCTATTTCCTTGCCAAGTGCCGATACCTTCTTGACCTGCTCGGCAATCGCAAGCACGGTAGCTTCATCAAAACCTGTCTTTTTCTCACCGGCAAGAGCCTCGCCGCTTAATTTTAACATAATTCTGTCCAGCTTCATCTTAATTTACTCCTATATTTTATTTTTATAAGGCAGATATTTTAAAAATCCACCTGTCTATAATTCAGCAATGCTGAACTAATCTGTCCATATATGTGCTGTCAAAATCCGGTATATAGCTGTATCTACTTCACACTGCCCGCGTCAATATGCTGTATTACAGATGAAGTCCTCGTAATCGGAAGCATATCGGCTCCAAGCTTACGCAGCTCTTCTATAAGCTCAGGAAGCATCTCAACCGTGACATCAAGTGCATTCGTATCATGCAGCAGGACAACTGAGACATCATACTTATCAACGCCCTTAAGAACCCTGTCAATCATCTCGTCCGCCGGGAATTCCTTTCCCTCCGCATCACCCGAAAGCGCATTCCAGTCATAATAGGTAATATTCCTGTCATTCAGATACTTAATGAATTTCTCCATAGGAACATTGCTTACAGTGTTGCTTGAGCCTCCCGGAAACCTGTACAGCGTAGGGCTTACTCCGGTTATGCTCTCTATATGATTATAGATTTTCTCAAAATCCCTGCCAAACGCCTCAACAGAGCTGTATACCTTACTGTAATCGTGCGAATATGAATGCATTCCAAGCGTATGTCCGTCACCCACTATTCTACGGTAGACATCATCATATCCATCCTTACCCACAGTGAAAAATGTCGCCTTGATTCTGTACTGCTGTAAGATATCAAGAAGCTTTTCCGTGTTGTCACTCGGTCCGTCATCAAAGGTGAGGTACACAACCTTATGTCCTTCCTCAAGAACCTCCTGCTCAGACGGGAGCTTATCAACCGGTTCCTTAGATACCGTATAATCCTCACTCTCATCACCGGCCGGCTGTTCTCCAGCATCAACCGGATTACCGGATACAGGCGGCAAAGTCACCGCATTGCCCCTTATATCATTCTGCTTATTGACCCTAATAAATAAAATAACACAAAATGTTATGAGTATCAATATTAATAATAATAAAAAAACTATAATGCCGGTGCGAAACGCCCTGTTCCTGCTTCTCTTATGCCTGTTTCCGGCATTCCACTGTTTTCTGGTGCTCACACTGCCCTGAATGTTTCTGTAATTAATTTCTTTCATAGCTATCACCCTATATTGCAGACATTGCCTGCCGTACTGCTCCAACAAGCAGCTTTCATTTTATATATTTCGTTTTTTAACTCACCTGAATGTTTATCATACCACATTTTCTTAAATATTTGAAGCCTATTTTTACCCTGCTTTCGCATAGTATAATACATGCCATCAGATATGCCGGTCTCTTTGGTGCCGGTTCTGCAGCATTCTCCGATATTTTCACAAGCTCTTGTAATACGCTTTATTGCATGATAGTATGAATATAAATTTCCAAGTCATTTTCAACAATGAATCATGCAAACAGAAACTGACAGAATTAATAATCAAAGAAAAAAAGAGGTTTATTTGTATGAATAGAGCTGAATTAAAAACAATATTAAAGAAAAATCATGTTCCTGATTTTAAGTATAATCTCGATGGTGCCGGACGGGATGATGAAAGATTATGCTTAATATATGCTAACGGTATATGGCAGGTTTATTATAGCGAAAGAGGAATAAAGACTACCGATAAGCATTTTAATTCTGAATCAGAAGCCTGTCAGTTTATTTTGCGTAAGCTTGTTCCATTTTCTGTCTTGTCACCCGATTACAAAAAATGATTAAATTAAAAATACAGTGAGCAATGCTCAGAAATTTATGCCAAATATATTTTAAACCGGATACACAAATAAAAAATGCGGAGGAAAAAAGATGGAATTTCGCCCTTGTATAGACATACATAACGGTAAGGTAAAGCAGATTGTCGGCGGCAGCCTCGCGGATAAAGGTGACTACGCCAGAGAAAATTATGTATCAGAGGCTGATGCCGCATATTTTTCAGATTTATACTACAACCTTGGAATACGCGGTGGGCATGTCATCATGCTGAACCCTTCGGCTTCCCCATACTATGATGACACGAAAAAACAGGCTGTTTCCGCCCTGTCCCGTCACCCCGGCTTTCTACAGATAGGCGGCGGAATCAATGCGGACAACGCCGCAGAGTTCATTGAAGCCGGAGCTTCACATGTAATCGTGACCTCCTATGTATTCCGTGACGGATATATAGACTATGACCGGTTAAAGCTTCTCACGCAAAAGGTCGGAAAGGAACATATCGTGCTCGACTTAAGCTGCAAAAAATATGAAGCCGGATACAGGATAGTCACCGACCGCTGGCAGAAAATGACTGACACATGTGTCACCCCGGCACTGCTCGATGAGCTTTCCGGATACTGCGACGAATATCTCATTCACGCCGTTGACGTTGAGGGAAAATGCCATGGTATAGAGACAGAACTTGTGCGTCAGCTTGCACAGTATGACGGGCTGCCGCTGACATACGCCGGCGGTGTCGGCTCATTCGATGATCTTGCGCAATTAAAAGAGCTTGGCAGGTCAAAAATCAACGTAACCATCGGAAGTGCACTTGATTTGTTCGGTGGAAGCATGAAGCTTGATGAGGTGCTGAAGTTCATTGTGCAGTAATAATTCACCATATCATATCAATAATTCATCTTACCTTCAAAGATATTCGTAATAACTGCAAAAGGCGATGGGTTTTCTCTCCCCATCGCCTCTTTTTTAAGCTTGAGTAGTCAGTATTAAAACATTCAATTAATCAAAAAACCGGTCTTTAAGTATAAAGACCGGTCTTATTTTTGTGCATACTACAATTAAATTATTCAATTACTCTTCCCAGTTATGCCATACTTCCTGAACATCGTCATCGTCATCAAGAAGGTCAAGTATCCTGTTCATCTGCTTGATATCCTCATCAGATGTGAGTGTCACATAGTTCTGAGGAAGCATTGTAACCTCAGCCTGCGCCATCTTGATTCCGAGAGCCTCAAGAGCCTCTCTCACGGCACCGCAGGAATCCGGGTCTGTAAGAATCTCGAAGCTGTCATCATCCTCGTCGAAATCCTCTGCGCCTGCATCAAGAGCTGCCATCATAAGCTCATCTGCATCCATGCTGCACTCTTCCTTGTCAATGATAATCTGACCCTTCTTGTCGAACATGAAGGATACACAGCCCTGCGTGCCGATGCTTCCGCCGCCCTTTGTGAATGCACTGCGGACATTGGCTGCTGTTCTGTTCTTATTGTCTGTAAGGCACTCAACGATAATAGCTGTGCCGCTTGGGCCATAGCCCTCGTATGTAGCAACCACATAGTTGGCTGCGTTGCTGTCTCCGGCTGCCTTCTTAACACTTCTGTCGATAGTGTCATTAGGCATGTTGTTGGCCTTAGCCTTGGCAATAACATCACGAAGCTTGCTGTTATTGTTAGGATCCGGACCGCCCTCCTTGACAGCTATCATAAGCTCTTTACCTATTCTTGTAAAAATCTTACCCTTTGCTGCGTCATTCTTCTCTTTCTTATGCTTAATATTGGCAAATTTTGAATGTCCTGACATATTACTTTACCTCTTCCTTGTAATCCTTAATGCTGAAGCTGTAGCGTCCCATCTTGTCCTTGCCAAGGCATACTACCTTGACAACATCGCCAAGTGTGAGAACGTCCTCTACGTGTTCGATTCTCTCCTTGCTTATCTTGGAAATGTGAACCATTCCCTCCTTGCCAGGAGCGAACTCTAAGAATGCACCGAACTCCTTGATGCTTACAACCTTACCCTCAAATACCTGTCCCTCTTCATAATCTGTTACGATAGTCTGGATGTACTTGATGGCCTTGTCCATCATAGCCTTATCTGTTCCGCATACAGATACAGCGCCGTCATCTGTAATATCAATCTTAACACCTGTCTCATCGATGATTGCGTTGATTGTCTTTCCTCTCTGTCCGACAACATCACCAATCTTAGCAGGGTCAATCTGAATCTGTACAATCTTAGGAGCGTAAGGACCAACTTCCTTTCTAGGCTCTGCAATAGCCGGCTTCATGCAGGTATCCATGATGAACATTCTTGCCTCACGGCATCTTGCGATAGCACCCTCAACGATAGGTCTTGTAAGACCATGAATCTTAATATCCATCTGGATAGCAGTGATACCGTCTGTTGTACCTGTTACCTTGAAGTCCATATCTCCGAAGAAGTCCTCAAGACCCTGGATATCGGTAAGAAGTACATAGTCGTCATCTGTCTCACCTGTCACAAGACCACAGGAGATACCTGCTACCATCTTCTTAATAGGAACACCTGCTGCCATAAGTGACATACAGGAAGCACATGTTGAAGCCATCGATGTTGAACCATTGGACTCAAATGTCTCGGATACTGTTCTGATTGCGTATGGGAACTCCTCCTCCGATGGAAGTACAGGTACAAGAGCCCTCTCTGCAAGAGCACCATGTCCGATTTCACGGCGTCCCGGTCCTCTTGAAACCTTAGTCTCACCTACTGAGTAAGCAGGGAAATTATAGTGGTGCATATATCTCTTAGATGTTGTGTCATCAAGACCATCAAGCTTCTGTGCCTCAGATAAAGGAGCAAGTGTACATACATTACATATCTGTGTCTGTCCTCTTGTGAACATGGCAGAACCATGAACTCTAGGGATGATATCAACCTCCGCTGCAAGTGGACGGATCTGTGTAATCTCACGGCCATCCGGTCTCTTGTGATCCTTTAAAATCATCTTGCGGACAGTCTTCTTCTCATACTGGTAAACAGCCTCATCGATAAGCGGAAGCCAGTCCTCCTTGTCTGCGAAGCACTCAGCAAGCTTGTCCTTTAAGTTTCTGATTCTCTCTTCTCTTACCTGCTTCTCAGGAGCGAACATAACAACCTCCATCTCAGCAGGAGGAACGATTTCCTTGATAGCTGCGAATAATTCCTCAGGAATTGCACAGCTTGTATACTCATGCTTAGGCTTACCGCACTCGGCAACAATCCTGTCGATGAAGGCGATAACCTGCTGGTTAACCTCATGTGCCTTGTAGATAGCCTCAACCATCTTAGCCTCAGGTACTTCGTTGGCGCCTGCCTCAATCATGATAACCTTATCTCTTGTCGAAGCAACTGTAAGCTTAAGGTCTGATACTGCGTTCTGTGATGCGTTAGGATTGATTACGAACTCACCATTTATAAGACCAACCTGTGTTGTGGCACATGGTCCGTCGAATGGAATATCTGAAATAGCAACCGCGATAGCAGAACCTAACATTGCGGTAAGCTCCGGTGCACACTCAGGATCAACCGACATAACCATGTTGTTGAGTGTGACATCATTTCTGTAATCCTTAGGGAAAAGAGGTCTCATAGGTCTGTCGATAACTCGTGATGTGAGGATGGCATTCTCAGAAGCCTTACCCTCTCTCTTATTAAAACCTCCCGGAATCTTACCTACGGCATATAACTTCTCCTCATACTCAACTGATAATGGGAAGAAATCAATACCATCCCTTGGCTTCTCAGAAGCTGTAGCTGTTGATAATACTGTTGTATCTCCGTAATGCATAAATGCGGCACCGTTAGCCTGTGCAGCAACTCTTCCGACATCAACTGTAAGTGTTCTGCCGGCTAATTCCATAGAAAAACTCTTATACATGTCCTGTCTCCTCTTCGTCATATTTTTTAATATCTCGCAGAAGAAACCGAAACAACTGAAAAGTACACGCACATTTCATGTATTTTTCAGAAGTCTCGGAAAATTTCTCCTGCGTGTTCGGCAAATACTGCCTTAAACGCCAGTAAGCCCAAAAAGGACTTATTAACGCATAAAAGGGCGGATAAACTCCGCCCTCCCATAATTACTTTCTGATTCCTAAACGTGCAATCAAAGAACGGTAAGCTTCAACATCATTCTTCTTGAGATACTCAAGCAGACCTCTTCTCTGACCAACCATCTTAAGAAGACCTCTTCTTGAATGATGATCCTTCATGTTGGACTTAAGATGCTCTGTAAGCTCGTTGATTCTCTCTGTTAAAAGAGCGATCTGAACCTCAGGTGATCCTGTGTCGTTAGGTGTTCTTCCGTAAGCGGCAATAATCTCTGCCTTCTTTTCCTTAGATATCATTGTGATATTCCTCCATATAATAAAATAATATAATCGCCAATAACCAAGCCACAGGTTGGAGTAATCCAAAGGCATAGCTACGGCTGTAACATACGTTGTAATAATAGCACGATGATTGTTAAAATGCAAGAACTATTTTTAATATTATTCATTCAAAACTTCTCCCATGAATTTGGCTCTCATTGAATAAACAAGCTCATGAGTTCCTCATAGCTCTCCGCCGGCCCGATATAGGCTTCCGACTCTCCATTTCTCATAATATTTATTATCCAAACCGTTTTTTCTTCGTCGCTAAAATCCGAAAGTGCCAATGAATTTTTGAAAGCTGTCAATGCATAATCATTCTCCACAACGAACATACTGGTCTTTGTGTTATATAAGTCATACACGCTCTTATAGACTGTACCATCGACAATGACCTCACCTGTATAATAATAGTCCTTCAGTCCCTTATGGTATTTAACATCCAAGGTGATTGTCGCAGATTCACCCTTTTCGTTAAAGTACAATCCGGTATCCTTTATCGATTTAGGAGCAAACCTGATAAACCCCACTACAACTAATACAGTAATGAACAGAACAAGCCCACTTACCACCATGAGTTTTATTTTCCGGGCTTTTCCATGACCTTTCCCAGCCTCATTGCCTTCATATCCGATTGTATCTTTATCATCAATTGTTTTTTTGTAGTTTTTATTCATCTTCGTTTTCCTCCCATCTATCCGTCACAATTTCACTCCGTTTCATCCAGATAAATCTGCACACGCGAATCTATAAGCTTAAGGGCCTGCTCAAGAGTCTTATCATGTTCAAAATACGGCTCAAGCTCCTCAAACACTATGTTCTGGATAACCGTATTCTCTGCCGGGAAAGGCACACACATTTCAAGGTACGGAATAAAATCTTCAATTCCATATCCCGTCACCGACACATAATCATCTACAATATATTTCAATGATTGAACCTCATCACCCAGAAAGGCTTCAATGAGCTCCCGTACCTCTTCTTTATGGATTGTGTTTACATTGACAACGATAACACCATCATCGCGTAAATAATTACCATTTCCCTGCGATGTCGGATATCCAATATATTTATAGCCTGATTTTTCAAGGTACTCTAAATAATCCTGATAACTATCTTCATCATGTATGTTGCCATTGCTCACGCCACCTATTTGATATGTCTTTTTCTTATCTACATCAACATCATCGATGCTTGTCAGCTCATAGTCCCCAAACGTCTCTATAAACCTTTTGACATCATCACTTGCAAACCTGCTTTGTCTCTTTTCCCAGTCAATGAAAAATGAATCTGTCAAATTCAATCGCGTTATCAATTTAAAGCTTATCTGTGATGAGCACAACGAATTGCCTATTTTTACGCATGGATATATGTCTCCTGCCAGCACTGAATCCATAAACTGCTCATGCGTCCATGTGTTTTCTTTGACAGAATCTTCATGGACAATAACACTCTCCATATATATACCCTGCGGCACACCATAGAACACGTCACCGACCATGCCTACTTTAACTGCACTCCCAATAAGCTTTTCTTTGTTTTCCAAGCCAATAATATCCTCCATGTCGGCAAGCATTCCCTTGTCAACCATATTAAACATTTCATCCCTGCTTACAAGCATTACATCAGAACCATTGCCCGCTGCAAATTCAGCATATATTCTGTTCTTATCAGTGTCACCGCTTGCATCCGCAAAGGAGACAGACATATTTCTATTGCCCATCTTAGCCTGTGTAATCGCCGCCTTCAGCCGCCTTGAATCTCCAAGCAAATCTGCAACCTCAATTGCACTATCGTTGACCATTTCACTTTCCGAAGTACTCACTATCCACTCACCGGAGCCGTCCTTGAATCTGATGTATGGCTTGGCATTGCACCAGAGCATCAGCAAACTGCTGTTATTGTAATAACCTAAGTCCTCCAGATTACAACACTCCGTCCTGTCACCTGTAACTATATCCCAGCTAATCACTTTATTTTCTGATATATAATAAATCCTGCTGCCATGCATCACCACCGGCTTCATGGCACCATTGTCTTCAATACCTCCCAATTTTCTGACTGAATTGCTTTCATTATCATAGCAGACTATATCAACACACTTTTTGTGGCTCATATATATCGGAAACAGATAGTCCCCATCCTGTGTTCTTATAGGACTACGAAATATTGAATTTTGCGGTTTCTGATACTGATTGAGCAGATTACCCTCACCATCAAACACGTAGAGAAAATTGACATCGTAATATTTATCCATCGGTAAATAATATATACAGCCATCGTCCGCCAGATAGACCTGATTTTCTCCATTTCCAATAAATCCGGCATCCAGAAATAAATCATTATCTTTTACAAAAGAAGTCATATCTATCTGTTTGACTATTTTTTTATCCTCTATGTAGGACCAATAACGATTGCGTACCAGTTCTTCATCAGCATTATAATAGCCCTCCTCCAAATCAAGCATCAATATGCCTTCCTCCGGCATGCAGGCTCCAAATACCAGATAATACGGTGCCATGTAGCCTATATCGCTCATTGTAAATTCGCTGTGTACCGACCTTGTCATATCCGTAAGATTGACGCTGACACAGGCATACCTGATGTTCTGGCTTTCTTTATTATGCAGCTCGTAAAGATAATATACCTTTTCACCAAACTGTCCCAGATATATACTCATAAAAACACTCTCATCCGAACTAACCATATCCGAAATATCAATCAGATTAAACTTATCCATCCATATTGTCTGATTATTGGCAACATTCTCCTGTACCTGAAACTCCTGCCCACGCCAGTCCACCGTACTTTCCTCTGTCCCATATGTACCTTGCTCACTTACCTTTTCCTTGGCACATGCGGACAGACATAATAAAAGTAATACAACCCATATAAAACGTATTTTCTTCAAATCTGCCCCTCCTTGGTAAAAATCATTTTTTATTGCAACTCATCCAGATAAATCTGCACACGGTCATCAATAACAGACGCTGTCTCCTCAGCGGTCTTACCACCTGAATAGTATGCCTCCAGCTCCTCCCAGACAATTTGTTCTATCTGAGGATATTTCTTCGGAGCAGGAACACATTTTTCCAACAAATCATTCACCTCATCCAGCGATGTACTGCCATCATCAAAAAGCGGCATCTCCTGTCCCTGCCAATACGCCTTATCCTCATCAAATACTACATTCTCCGTTGGCAATGGAATTATCGGCATACCTTCACCGAATGAGACAGCGTCCTGAACTTCCCTGCCCAAAAAGCACTCAAGATAAGCGGCTACAGCCTCATTCGCAGTTGTGGCTGCATTGACAACCAGCATACCTCCAGCTTCAAGATAATTTCCACAACCCTGCCGCGAAGGAAATCCTACATAATGCCACCCTGTATTTCCCCTTATTCCTGTGAAAGAATTTATCAGATCAAGACTTGATATTGAGGTTAGAATCAACGCATCAGACGGTTTATTATCATCTTCATCCAATTGTTCTGCCTGACAGTTGCCAAGATATTCAATCAGCTTTATAAAACGTTCATCCTCAAAATGGCTTTCATTTTTCTCCCAGTCAATAACAAAGGAGTCTGCCAATAAATATTCCAGTAAAATCTTAATGGATATCCTTGAAGCATGCAATGTTCCACCATCAAACAGCCTTCCCGATATTCTTCCATCCTCAAGCAGCGAAAGCATATCGTCCGGTGTCCAGCTATCTCCGTTCCATACATCATCCCTAATCATTAAGGACGTAGCCGTTATATCGGAGGCAATTCCGATTAGCACTCCATTATCCATTCCAAGCTTCAATACTCCCGGAATAACCTTATTAAGTGATTCCTCAGAAATGTATCCACGCAGGTCGGCAAGAAGCCCCTTTTGACCTAGCAGTTCCATATTTTCTGCCGATACATACAGGATATCAGGTCCCTGTCCCGACATCAGCTCTGCCATAATTCTGGCATAAAAATCTGTCTCGTCAATGCCATTTTTATCCTCATATTTATATGAATACTCAGGATTCTTCCTTGCAGCAACTCTGGCACAGGTTTTCACCCTGTTTGATTCATTAGTAAGGCTCACAACACGAACCGGGTCATTCTTATCAACCGGTTTATCAGACATAACCAGCAGCCAGTCCTCAAATTCTCCGTTTATCTGTCCGTACATCCTTAACACCGTAGTGTCATCGCTTCGCAGTACCAGCTGTTTTTCATAAACATCCAAAACCCCATTTTCTTTGAACTCAAATATGAGCTTTCTCGTTCCCGATGTAACGTCCCATCTTATAATACCGTCGTTATTCTCATAATATAAATTATTTTCCTTCAAACCATACAATTGCAAAATGATGTCGTTTATTGTGGCCAGAGTTTTTATATTTTCATTTTTAACATCTACCCACAACAAGCTTGTTGTTTTATCATTTTTATTATAACATGGAAAAATCAACTCTCCATCTTCCGTGTTCATCGGCTTTCCAATCTGTTCTCCCGCAGAGCAGTAGTATTCTGAAATATTTTTTCCATCCATATCCAGCACAAACAGACTATCCGAATTATCTCCAATCACATAGCTGTTTCCAAAAACATCAAACGAAAGCTCCTGACTGTGAAACACAATGCTGTTATATTTTTCACGAATCAATCCCTTTTCAATATATGCCGGAAGAAGATTCGTCTCCACCTTGCCGCTGTCCTCAGTTAAATACACCAGTTCATTAGCCTTCTGCACAAAGTCGTCCCCGTCATATCCATATTTTAGCCAATGAAAGATGTACGAACCATCAACAGCTGCATTGACACCACAGACAAAACCTGAATTGTCTTCCCCAGCTCCTATCTGCTCAGGCAGGAATAACGTCACCTTTTTTTCCATAGAAACCGTGTCAATACATTCCATGACCACCCTCACAGTAGTAAGCTCAGATAAAGTATTAACAGGAGTGAATCTGTAAATGCAGTCCTGCAGCGCACCTCCCTCAATAGTCTCAAGAGCTCGCTCATCATCGCTAAGCAGCTCCACATCGTCATGTTCCCACCTTATGTATCTGTCTATCCATAGTTCCTGCTCCTTGACAACCTCATCATCAGTGACAAAACCATCTGTTTTCCACATTAACTCAATAGATGATGTTGACTTTTTATCAGCCTCATTCTCCCGACTGCCACAGCCACTGATAAAAAATGTTATTGTAACAATAAAAAATATTCCCAACATCTTAAAATTTTTCAAATTATTTTCCCCCTATATTATTATCATAAAAGCAAAAACTTCAAAGCAGGCTTTGTACAAATATCAGCCTGCCTTGAAGTTTTAACATAATCTCTATTTTCCGTATTTACTACAATATTTACTCGTATGTGTCTCTTTAGGCTTATCTTCCGACCAAGCCACTCCACACCCATTAGGGCATAACCTTGCCACCCTATCCATGCTACAGTGTACGATACACTCATTCATAACTGGTTTTCCATCATAATAATATCCAGTAGATACATAATGTTTTTCCGTCCAATTTCCAACGTGCTCAGCATGTCCTTCCAACTTTGCTCCGCAATTAGAACAATAATTCGGTACACTTGCAAAAACAACAGTTCTGTCAAAGCAAATCACACAAAATGTTATTGCTAAAAAAACAGCTATACTTTTTTTAATTGAAGTTTTCTTCGTATTATACATAGTAAATCTCCTTTCTTTCGTATGAAACATGTTCATTATACTTGTTTCAAAGCAGCTAAGTTAATTGTTCCCATCAAGAATATATTCTTACTTAAAAACTACCATATTCCCAATAACATTGCAAGGGACACTTTCACCCTTATTTTTTCATTTTTTCATTAAAAAATAAGGTGAAAGTGTCCCTTTACAAAACTTTCTGTAATGTTATACTTAATATATTACATAAATAATCTTTAATTCATAGGAGGTACTGCCATGATAAGAAAAAAACTTAGTAAATTGTGTGTGATTCTTTTATTAGTCAGTGTATTACTGCCATTTTTTGATTCAATACATGTAGACAATATACCTTCATACGAACATAGTATTGCTTTAGTTGATGATATACCGGGAACTACTGTAATCCCAAAATAGAATCTAACTTTTTCAAAAAGAACTGCTTATACATGTATTCTTTTGCAAAATCGCTGATATCAACACAAATATTTAACATTTCCCTGTTTTGGTCTGTTGAATATTTGTGTTGCATATCATTATTCCACCATATACCGTAAGTACATCTGGCTATATTATATATTCTTTTTATTCTGAAGTTCTCTTTTATGACATCCAGGAACTCCATATTTGAGCTGTCATACACTCCCCTGTTTCCTGAATCACTTGCAAAAGCAGTTTGGATTAGCTCAATTTTGCGGATGTATAATTCTTTTCTTTCATATCGTGAGAGCATATCATGTAAATATAACACACCATCATTATCTTTCTCCAGATTATACAGCATTTGCAGCATTGAAGCTTCGCTATCAGTCAGATATACATTGACACTCCGAAAAAAATTCTCATATTTTACCGAATAGCCAATTATTTTTTTCAGGTCATCCACATATTCTTTTTTTGATATTTTCCCTTCCTGATAATCAAAATCCAACTCTAGCCGCTCCACCATCTGCCTATTTCTTGTATATCCCATATCTATATTTGCCTTTAAAGTCCGCAACAGCTCCTGTGCCCTTTCAGTCTCATTCATGCCGATGGCATCATACACCTTTTCCAACAGCTCCATATCTCCGGCATTATATGACACAATCTCATCCATGACAAAATCAGAGTACAGCTCAAGCCTGTTGAGTATCTCGTAGAGATTGTAGCCATGCGGTCTGCAATGCCCCTGTTCAAGCCGCCTTATTGTCTTAGCCGTACATATTCCCTCCGCCAGCTGGTTCTGTGTTATTCCAAGTAATCTCCTGCGGTCGGCAACAACCTTCTCCATTCTGTACACATTAGGTTCAAAATACATGTACATGCCGTTTTTCGTATATCTGCTGATACCTGTCAATTTTTCTATATAGAGAAGCATTTCCAGGCACCTGTCAGCTGTGTTTTTTATGTAATCCAGCTTCATGCTTTTGCAGACATCCTCCGACAGCAGCTTTTTCATTCTTGATACAATTATGTCCATCATGTCGCACAGTTCAGCCAAATAATATGTTCTTCCAACATTTCTTAACACTTCTATAGCATTATCATAATCGGAAAGACATCTGCCATAGCTGTTAAGTTCATCTACGATATATATAAGTCCGTCATGGTCATCTGCGTTCAATTGCATTTTTTTCTGGATTGACAGCATGCCATAATACACCGCCTTTGGAAGTATGCTTGCTTTTGACAGCGTGTTAAACCAATCGGCAGACAAAATATAATCTATTGCTTTACGAATACGCCCTATATAGTAGTCTGCATCCTTAATATTCTTTTCCTCAGCCTCACGACATACAAGCTGATAATAATACTCCAGCAGAATATCCAGCTCCTGCACCGATAAGACAATCCTCTTATTGCAATCAAATTCCACATCTGTTCCCTGCGGTATGCTCAGCGCTGCCGCACTCTGCAATTTTGCAATAAGCTCTGTTCTGTCATATTTGCCGCACAGCATGATATGAGCCTGCATCATAAGCACAAACTGATACTCAAGCCTTTCATTACATCCCATTTTATCAATATTTTTTTGTACGATTTTTCTGCAAGCATATTCTTCCAGTATTTTTTCTGCAAGCTCTGTCCCGCCATCATTGATGGCAAATACAACATCCATACGCTCCTGCCAGTCATCATACTCAGAAGCGAACAAAAGTATATCACATCTTAGTCCTCGACAGCCTAATCTGTCCAGCAGGCGGCTCATCATAAGCTTATCCATATATTCACCGGAAAGCAGATTGTTCCATTCTTCCATGTCACATAACCCGGAAGTCAGCTGCTCTGTCGTGATACCATTACCCTTCATTTTGCTCTCTATAAATCTGAAAAATCCCTCATTATCCTTAGTCAATACCTGAGAATATTCCTCATTTGCCATACCTTACCCCCACCAATACAGACAAGACTCTCACTAAGATGAGCTATAGCACATTTGGGGGTGAAATGTCAACTATAATTTGAACTATTAAGCTTAATTTTAACAAACTATATTCACTCTGTTGGCTGCTTAACAATAGACATTTCAGATACATCAATTAAAATACTGTTCTCTTCTCCGGTTTTTATTGCGATATCCATAGTACCATTTTTATCGTTTTCAAGTCTATATATATAATATACCGGCAATATTGGTGAATCCGGATTCGACAAATCGTATGGCAGTCTGTATTCCTGACCATCCTTATTTATAATAATCTCTTTTTCATTGTACATCAGGCATAAATCCTCAAATTGGTATACATAGGTAAGACCAAACCTTGAAACATATTCGACTCCAATCTGTCCTTTGGTGTACTCGTTCAGATTTTCATCATAAATAATGCTAAACTGAACATTATTTTTTTCTTCACCTGCCTGATACTCCTCATTTTCAAGCTTATCATATTCTGGCAAAAGAAGTTCATTAAAATAATCAGAAGAATAATATACTGTGCCTGCATCCACAGTCTGTACAGCAATATCATTGCCAGATTCTGTCTCATTCCGCCTTACAAGTTCATATCTTCCACCAGTAAATTCAACCTCTGACGGAAGCCCATATTCAGTTGTCATATAACTGTATACACTCTGTGACGAACCAGCTGGTGAATAGCTGTCTATGTAAAAACCAGTTTCATCATCATATATATGGACTTCGTCTGTAACAAAGCTTCCTCTAATTTTATTTATATTTCCAATGAACGATTCATCACTATTCAGAACCCAGTCTCCGCATTCGTTCTTTGAAAAAACACCTGTCACTTCATCCTTAAATCTATCACTTCCGTAGCTATAGTATACAATTGGCTCTCCGTCTTTCTCTATTCCTGAAATATTTCCATTTTTTTGTAAAAAATTATAATGCTCACCCTTATATGTAAATCCCATACAATACGATTTCACATAAGAATGACTATCATAATATTTTAAATCATATTCAAGTTTATTTCCATTCACAGTAATCCACTTTGGAAATGGACTTATCACAGAGCCATAATTCGTATACTCTATTTCAACTGTCTCTGTCGGATTAACCACCTTGGTTATACACTCGGCTTCTCTGTCCTCATACAAATTAATTGTATCAAACTCATAGGAAACTGCCGGCGAATTATTGTCATAAATATAATATATTTTTTTATTTTCCTGTGTGCTCTCACTTTCGATTGCCTCTGTCCCAAACTCTGATTGTATTTCACCATAATCTGCAGCAGGTCCAATATAGCTCTCCGATTTCCCATTTTTTAAAATAGTTATTATCCTGACTGTCCTGTCTCCATCGCTAAAGTCTGTAAGCGACAATATATTTTTGAAAGCTGTCAAGGCATAATCATTCTCTATGACAAACAGACGGTTTTTAGTGTGATACAGGTCATATACACTCCTATAGGTTGTGCCATCAACAATAACCTCACCTGTATAATAGCTGTCCTTGATACCCTTATGGTACCTGACATTCACGGAAACTGTTACAGTTTCACCTTTATCATTATAATAAAGCCCTGTATCTTTTATTGATTTCGGAACAAATATGATAAGCCCTGCAATAACCAACGCAATAATCAGCAAGGCAATCACACTTGCTGCAGCAATTTTTATTTTCAGGACTTTTTTTATTATTTTTTTCATACCTGTTTTCCTCCATCAATAATTCATGTAAAATCAATTTAATCAGCGAATCTCATCCAGATAAATCTGCACACGGTCATCAATAATGGCTGCTGTTTCCTCCGCGGTTCGTTCGCCAGAAATATATGCATTAAGTTCATCCGCTACAATCATATTTATTGCATAGTATCTTTTCATTGCAGGAGCACAGTGCTTGAACATTTCATTTACCTCATGTACAGAGGTAGTACCATCATCAAATTGAAGTATGTTCATGTTATGCCACGAAGCCTTCTCTTTGCCATTATCCTCATCTGGATAAACAATGTCATCCACTGATAATGGTAATACAGGAAAACTAGAATAATTACTGTCCGAACTAAAATTCTCCTGTACCTCCATGCCCAAAAAACTCTCCATATATGCTGTCACAGCTTCTTTTGAAGTCGTCCTGGCATTTACAACCACCATGCCATAATCCATAATATAACTTCCACATCCACTATCTGTAGGATATCCCACATAATGCCAACCTTCATTGCCCTTCAGTCCCTTATAATTTCCTACCGAACTTAAATTTGAAAGATCAACATACTTTACCGCCCCACGAAGCTGTTCCTCCGATACATCAGTCTGCTTTTTGTCATATCCACTAAAAAATTTAAGCAGTTTTACAAAACGTTCATCGTCAAAATGACTCTCCATATTTTCCCAGTCAATTACAAAGTTATCACCGCTTATCATATCAGTAACTAAGGTGAATATTGCATATGCAGAATCCGCAAGCACATTTCTCTGAAGTTCTTCATAACACATTCGTCCGGAAAGCTTTCCACTCTCAAGCAGCGAAATCATATCATCAATCGTCCAGTTGTCACCACTCCACACATCATCCTGTACCATAAGAGTGTATGCCATCACACCTGCTGCAATTCCAACAAGCTTTCCATCCTTATTCCCAAGCTCCAAAGCATTGGGCATTACCGTATTAAGTGTATTATCAGAAATATACTCCCTTAAGTCCGCAATCAGCCCTTTTTTATACAGTATTTCCATATCATCACGCGAAACGTACAGTATATCAGGTCCTTCGCCAGCTACCATCTGTGTCATAACCTGTGTTCTATAATCGTCTCTGTCTTCCCCAGTCTCATACCTGTATTCACAAGCCGGATAATTGCGTTCTGCCACACCTGCACTTAAAGCAACTCTGTAACATCCATCACGGATGTCTGATATGCGTACCATAACTTCTTTACTGACAGGTGTATCCGACATATATGCCAGCCAATCCTGATACTGTCCATCAGCATATATTCTTAACACCTTGCTGTTATCATCCTTGAATATAAGCTGTTTTTTATAATAATCCTGAATTCCATTTTCTACAAAACCGAAAACAAGCTTTCTTTCACCACATACTATGTCCCACCGCACTATTCCTTCCGCATTCTCATAGTACAGCTCATTATCAATCATGGCATAAAGCTGCTTAATGTTTTCCTTTATTTCAGCAAGTTCCCTGACTTCCCCATTCTGTACATCAAACCAGATAAAATATGTCTTATTCTTTGTATAATCATTGCAAGCCCATATAAGTTCCCCTGTAGCAGTTCTGATAAATGTCTTTAAATAAGTTGCTTTCTGACATTCATATTTCATTATCAATTTTCCCTCGGAGTCAAAAATATACAGCTTACCCGCACTGTTGCTTATAGTATAAATATTGTCATATACATCACAGAAACAATTCCCAAATTTCCATTCATCAATATATTCCTGCATATCTAATCCATTTTCAAGGAATAAACCGCAAAGCTCTGTTTCTTTCGCAACACCATTCTTATCTATGAACACAAGGCTGTCATCAGTTATTGCTGTCGCATTGTCTGAATCGCCAATGGCATACCCAAGCCACTTGAAAGCATACCTGCCATCACCATATACATCCATCGACAAAACATACCCGGAGTCTGTCTTTTTTCCCATCTGCTCTGATGTGAATTCCATTGAATCAGTCTTCATGGATGTGATATCCGTGTACTCAATTACACTCCTTAAATATTCACCATTTAAACTATCTATAACGCCGCTATATCTGTAAATACAGTCTCCTATTACCCCTAGCTCAGACTGCTTATAAATCTCCTCATTTTCTTCATTATGCTGCACAGTCTCATGCTCAAGTCTTTCATATCTGTCAACCCACAATTCCTGCTCATCAAGGACTTTATCATTTACAGCAAAACCATCTGTTTTCCACATGTCCGAACTTAATAAGTCATAGCTTTCATCACTTTTATTTTCCTGCCTGACACAGCCTATGGTAAAAAGAAGCATAGCAACCGATATAATCAATTTAAATCTCTTATAATATCTCATGTTTTCCTATCCCACTCTTGTTTTTGTTTGAAACACCTTACAGGCAGGTTAATTAAAACCTGCCCATAACGTCATACATCATCTATCACAACTAACGTCTTTCAACTTCATCCGCCTGCCCACATAGCGAATGAACCTTAACTACCTTTTCCTCATCAGAGGAATTCTTATATATATTCTTACCTAAAAGCTACCATATTGGCCATAACATTGCAAGGGACACTTTTATCCTTATTTTTACAATTTTTCTATAAAAAACAAGGTAAAAGTGTCCCTTTTCAAAAATAGTATTGCTTTATTTGGTGATATATTGTCAACAGCTTTTATTCTAAAGCCCCAGCATCCTTTTCAGCACCTTCCCCGTCTGGTTCCACTCATCAATCCAGACAAGTCTCACACCAAGATGAGCCACCGACTCCTCAAGCCATATCTTCTCCTGAATCGTGTTAGGCTTCTTGCGAATCCAGAAATGCTCTGTTGCATCCTTGCAGTCAAGCCCATTTTCCTTAAACTCAGCCATCTTGTTGGCGTGAATCCATGAGAGCCAGCGTCTCATATTCGCATCAGTGAGGGATACGCCGCAGAAAACGACTCTCCTGTTCATGCAGTTATCTATAAAGCTTGTAGCCTGCCATGAGAATGAGTTGTTGGCAAGCTCCAGGTAATTATCCTCGGTAAGCACCAGCTTGTCACTCGCAAGATGTCCCTTTCTGGCACTGTAGCCGTTAATCGGAATTACACCGTGGCAGTGAAAATATGGTATTCTGTCATGCTTCTGGACATGAATGCTGTTGGCGATTCTGTCAAAGAGCACCCTGTTGCTGTTGCCGGTCTGCATGTAATAGAAGTTGAGCAGCGTTAAAAATACAGCCTCAACATTAAAGCTTAGAATTGAGCGCGGTCCAACTCCCTCATGCACCGCATCTATGACAACCTTCGCCATAAGATTGGCACTTGTTGCCGCAAACATTCGGTCTATAATGCCGGAATATGTCTCCCAGTTCTCTTTGGTTATACATGATAAATGCTCCGTCTCATGTATCTTGACAAATGTATCCCACTCCTGTGCCGTGAGCGCTGTCCTTATCGGACGGTATATCTCATCGGACAGAAGCCTTATGAACTCCTTGTCACTTAAATGCATGTGATTCTGTACCGCCTGAATCATCGCCTCAGGTGAGAAGTCCATCTTTCTGTATACATCTATATCTATAATCTCATTTTTGCTGCAATTATTTTTGATGAGCAGCTCAACCAGTGTGTACCAATCAGCAAGTGCCGGAACTGATGTCCCGGCACCCACACACAGCGACCAGCCGTTTCGCTTGGTCACATCCCTTAATACAGGCTGGATTGTCTTTATATCCAAACCTTTTTTTGCCATAAAATTAATGTCTCCTAAAATAAGATATCATTTCCTATACCAACCACAATCATAATATGCACTGCAAAGCTGCCCTTTAAATCATACCTGCCATTCATAAACAAACACTTTAAAATCCGCATATTATAGCTTCATAGTCTTATAACAGAAAAAACGTCTTTGTAAATTCAATATCTGCTTCAACCTGCGATATCAGCTTGTCCACCGTATCGAATTTTATCTCCGGTCTTTCAAAATGGAACAGCTCCACCCTTACCTCTTTGCCATACATATTCTCCTCATGGTTAAGCAGATGTGTTTCAACGCTTATTCTCTCCGAATCGTCAAATGTAGGTCTGACACCGATATTGGTTATCGCATAGTACTCATTGCCATCCGCAATAAGCTTAGATGCATACACTCCGTATGGGGGAAGCAGCTTTTCCGGGGAAGGATATATATTGACTGTCGCAAACCCCATCTCCTTTCCAAGATGTCTGCCTTCCTCAACCTTGCCCATTATCATATACGGATAACCCAGAAGGATATTGACATTCTCCATGTTTCCAAGCTGGATTTCTCCGCGGATCCATGTACTGCTTATTTCCCTCTGTTCATATTTTTCCTTTTCCACAATATGAACCTCGTAGTTGTACAGCTTCTGTGCTTCCATGAGGACATCACAGTTCCCGCTCCTGTCCTTTCCGAAATGCCAGTCTGTTCCTACAACCACATGTGCAGCGTTAAGATTGCCAAAAATAACTTTCTTGATAAACTCAAGCGGCTCCATTGACGCTGTCTCCTCGTTGAATGGATATTCAACCAGATAGTCAACGCCGGCATCGGCAAACATTATTCTCTTTTCATAGTTGGTAGTTATCTGGGTACCCTCAAATTTCTCAAAGTGCAGGTTCGGCGGAACATCGAATGTAAACACAGCCAGCTTATACCCCTGTTCTCTTGCAATTCTTCCCGCAGTATTTATAAGCGCCATGTGTCCCATATGTATCCCATCGAATTTACCAAATGTGACAACCGTCCTATCAGGTATAGAAAACTGTGTAACACCATTAAATATATTCATATATCAACCTCTTCATACCCCGGATTATTCCCCACATGCGAACATTTTTACAGGATAATATTCCTTCTTCCTGTCATCAAGCTCATATATTCCATAGAATACACCATCACAGTACATTCTGACCGGAGAATACAGGCCACAGCATATCCTGCTGTCAACCTTATTTCCATTTTTTATAAGCTTAAAATATTCTTCCCCCGCATGCACAGGCATATACTCCTCAAACATCACATCCACAGGAATGACTTCTTCGGACAATCTATCCTCGTCCTTAAGCTTCTGTAATTCCTCAAGCGTAAGTGCTTCTGAAAGCGTGAATCTTCCAACCTGTGTACGGCACAGCCTGTCCATACACGCACCACACCCAATCTGCGCGCCTATATCCCTGCACAGTGAGCGGATGTAGGTTCCCTTACCGCAGTGGACCCGCATTGTAAAGTAGGGAAGCTCCACAGAAATCAGCTCTATAGAATAAATCTCCACATGTCTTGCCGCCCTGTCAATCTCCTTGCCCTCACGCGCAAGCTCATAGAGACGCTTTCCATCCTTTTTTATCGCAGAGTACATGGGCGGTATCTGGTCATACCCACCTGTAAAGCCTTCAAGCACCCTTTTGATATTATCCGCAACGTCTTCACTGTCTCCGGCAAAGAACTCCCCGGCAAGCTCTCTCTTTCCGGTCTCGGTTCCCGTTGTATCCTCAGTATCGGTTGTGACACCAAGGAGAACCCTTGCCTCATACACCTTGCTTCTGTCCGTTATCATATCCACAAGCTTGGTTCCGTTGCCAAGGCACACCGGAAGTACTCCTGTCGCAGCCGGATCCAAGGTTCCTGTATGCCCGATTTTTCTCTGTCCGAATATTCCGCGCAGCTTTGCTACTACATCATGCGATGTGAAGCCTGCTTCCTTATAAACATTTATAATTCCGTTATACAATAATGTATCCTCCCTATCTCTGTGCGGAATTAAACTGAAGTTCAACAAGTGCGCCGATATTATTGATGATATCCCTAGGGTCATTCGCTGCCATGTCGAAGCCTGCTGCCCTGATATGACCACCACCGCCGAATCTCTTGGCAATCTTGCTTACATCCACTATGTTCTTTGAACGCATGCTCACCTTATATTCATTCTTCTCTGTCTCATACAGGAATATTGCCACCTCAACCGTATCATTAAGCCGAAGCTGCTCCACAACGCCTCCGAGATCCTTGCTTGTGACACCGTAAAACTCCATATCCCGCTTTGTCAGCACAGTAAAAATACATCTTCCGTCACAGAACTGTACGCTCTCAAGAAGTGCCTTGCCAAGAACCTGGCTCTGTCTGTAGGTTCTCATGTAAAAAGTATTGTCTATAATATTAGTAAAATCTATACCTTTTTCCATAAGCTTCCCTGCAATCTGCATCGTGCGCGCTGTCACACCCTGATACTTGAATACACCCGTATCATGGATAATTCCAAGATAAAGGCACTCCGCTGTGCTCTTAGAAATCTTATGCGGATTCATCGCCTCATATATAAGCTCACTGCATGATGAAAGCTTAGGAGAAATCATATTCATATCTCCTATCTCCTGTCCACTTATATGGTGGTCGAATACAACTGTTTTCCCTGCCTTCTCAAAGCATTCCCTGAAATCCTCAAACCTGTCAAATGCTGCACAGTCGCATACGATAAATAAATCGTATATCTTATTCCCATCAGCTTTTTCTTTTATCTTGTCACTGTTTCTTAAAAATAAAAATTTATCATTAATCGGCTGCAGACAGATATCAACATCCACCTGCGGCATATTATCACATATATAGTTGTACACACCCAGCGTACTGCCGACGCAGTCACCATCAGGTCTTATATGGCCTGTGATTCCTACAGTCTTTACCCCCTGCAGTATCTCATCAAGATATATCATTCGTGATTCTCCTTGTTAACCTCGTCAATAATTTTAGACATTCTCACACCATACTCTATAGACTGGTCAAGTATAAAATGTATCTGCGGCGTATTTCTAAGGTTCACCGTCTTTGCAAGCCGGCTTCTTATAAATCCCTCCGCACTCTTAAGCCCAGCAATTGTAGCTGCCTGGGCAGCCTCATCACCGTAAACACTTATATATGCCTTGCATTCCTTAAGATCCGGTGTGACATCCACTGCAACAACCGATGTCAATGGACTGATATTAGGGTTCTTGACCTCATTGCGGATAATATTGCTGAGTTCCTTCTGAACCTCCCCATTGATTCGGGAATTCTTAATACTATTTTTACGCATATTTACTCCATTTCCGAGCGAATAAAAATTAAACTCTTATTTTAACACTACAAGCCGGGGACATCAGCCCCGGCTTATTTTATTATTGCTCTGCAGATTGAAGGCACCCTGTACATCCTGAATATACAGCGTCAGGGTTATGCCCCCAGGCTTATGTTACCTTGGCACCTCTACCATAATGTATGCCTCAATCTGGTCAAGCTCCTTGATGTCATTGAACTTTTCAAGAACAATACCACACTCGTAGCCCGCCTTGACCTCCTTAGCATCATCCTTAAATCTCTTAAGTGAAGCAAGAGGTCCTTCGTATATAAGCTCCCCTTCTCTTGTAACACGGACCTTGGAAGCCTTCGTAATCATACCATCTAACACATACGAGCCTGCAATCGTCCCTACACCTGATGCCTTATAGGTCTGGCGTACCTCAGCATGACCGATAACCTTCTCCTCATATATAGGATCAAGCATACCCTTCATGGCTGCCTCAACATCCTCAATTGCCTGATAGATTACTCTGTAGAGTCTTACATCAACCTTCTCGCGGTCTGCAATCTCTCTTGCCATATTATCAGGACGTACGTTGAAGCCGATAATAATCGCATTAGAAGCGGAAGCAAGAATGACATCGGACTCGTTGATGGCACCAACACCTGCATGCACAATCTTTATCACAACCTCCTCGTTGGAAAGCTTCAGCATGCTCTGCTTAACTGCCTCCACAGAGCCCTGCACGTCAGCCTTGATGATAAGACCGAGCTCCTTAACATTACCTGCCTTGATCTGTGAGAACAGGTCATCAAGTGAAAGCTTGCTCTTAGTGTCGTCAAGAAGCTTAACTCTTCCCTCACGGATGAAGGTATCAGAGAATGCTCTCGCCTCCTTCTCAGTTGCAGGAGATACGAATATCTCACCGGCACCAGGAACATCATTAAGTCCCAATATTTCTACAGGTGTTGCCGGACCTGCTTCCTTAATCTTACGTCCCTTATCATCTATCATTGCTCTTATCTTACCAAAGCATGGACCAGCTGCCACAGCGTCTCCGACATGAAGTGTACCCTTCTGTACAAGAAGTGTAGCGACAGGACCTCTGCCCTTATCAAGCTGTGCCTCAATGACAAGACCTCTTGCACGGCGGTTAGGATTAGCCTTTAACTCTCTCATCTCTGCTGTGAGCAGAACCATCTCAAGAAGATTATCGATACCTTCCTTAGTATGTGCAGAAACAGGTGCAAATATTGTATCTCCGCCCCAGTCCTCTGCTACAAGTCCGTACTCAACAAGCTCCTGCTTAACCTTCTCAATATTTGCATTAGGCTTATCTATCTTATTAACCGCAACAATTATATCAATGCCTGCTGCCTTGGCATGGTTGATAGCCTCTATAGTCTGTGGCATTACACCATCATCAGCCGCAACGACAAGAATCGCTATATCTGTTGCCTGTGCTCCACGCATTCTCATTGCCGTGAATGCCTCATGTCCCGGTGTATCAAGGAAGGTAATCTTCTGACCATTTATCTCAACTGTGTATGCACCGATGTGCTGTGTGATACCACCGGCCTCTCTCGATGTGACACTGGTTGAACGTATTGCATCAAGGAGAGAGGTTTTACCATGGTCAACGTGTCCCATTACACATACAACAGGTGGTCTTGGAACAAGTGTAGCCGGATCTTCCTCTTCCTCCTTAAGAAGCTCAGCAATGACATCTACCTTCACCTCATGCTCACAGATACAGTTAAACTCAAGTGCAATCTCCTCAGCAGTATCAAAATCAATTTCCTGGTTAACTGTTACAATAGTTCCCTTAAGGAAAAGAGTCTTAACTACTGCTGCAGGCTGAAGCTTCATCTTCTCGGCAAGCTCCTTGATTGTAAGAACATCCGGAAGTACAAGTGTCTTGATTGTATCCTCTTCCTCCTGTGGCTTCTGTGTTACCGGCTTATTATTCTTAACAGTCTTTTCAAGTCCCTTGGTGTTCTCTTTTTTGTCCTCGCGGTCATACTTATTGCGGTCATTTAAGCGGTTCTCACGCTCACGGCTTCTCTGCTCCTTAGCCTCACGGACCTCTCTTGCGTCGCCCATTCCGCCCTTAGCATCTGCATCCTTTGCGAAATTATCCCTGTTACCACCTCTGAAGTTACCGTTTCCGCCCGGTCTTCTGTTATCGCCTCTGTCATTTCTTCCGCCGTCTTTATTAAAGCCGCCATCCTTGTTAAAGCCATCTCTGTTTCCGGAAGGACGGTTTCCATCACGCCTGAAGCCGTTGTCCCTGTTTCCATCAGGACGATTTCCGTCACGTCTGAAGCCGTTGTCCCTGTTTCCGTCTCTGTTTCCATCAGGACGGTTTCCGTCACGCCTGAAGCCGTTGTCCCTGCTTCCATCTCTGTTTCCGTCTCTGTTTCCATCAGAACGGTTTCCGTCACGTCTGAAGCCATTATCTCTGTTTGCGCCATTATCCTGTCTGCGATTATCACGTATATCCTTGCGGTCGCTGTTATGAGGATTATATACAGCGGTAATATGTGATTTCTTTTCGGCAGGCTTCTGCTCATTCTTTACCTGCTCATTTTTCGTCTGAGGTGCTGTAGCAACAGCCTCCTGCTTTGCTGCCTGCTCATTTCTTGCAGGCTGTTCCTTTATCTCCTTAGGTGCCTCTGTATTCTGCACTGTTGTACCCTTTCCAAAATGCTTTTTAACCATGTCGATTGCATTATCATCAATGCTGCTCGAATGACTCTTGACATCTACATTTTTGCTCTGTAAATACTCTACTATATCACTATTTTTTAAATTCAATTCTTTCGATAATTCATATATTCTCATTTTAGGCATCAGCATTACCTCCTTCAATTATTTCGACCTGGGAATCCGATAATTCCCTGCATTTCTTTAACAGCGAATCAGCAAATCCCGTATCGAGAATTGCCAGTGACGCCCTAAACTGCTTTCCCATTGAATGTCCGAGAGTCTCCTTGTCTTTATATATCACAAGCGGAACTCCATAGAATGAACAGGAATCCTTAAATCCCTTCTTCGTCCTGTCCGAGGCGTCATCTGCTATGATAACAAGGCGGGCTTTTCCTGCCTTTATGGCCTTATCCACAGAAAACTCACCACTTGTAACCGCTCCTGCTCTGGTGGCAAGACCTATCATTGAAAGTATTCTATCTTGATTCAATTTTCTCTAACTCCTTTTTAAGTGCTTCATATACATCGGAAGGTATCTGGCACTTAAGTGAGCGTTCCAAGCCCTTCGATTTGATTGCTTTGTTAAGACAATTCATATCTGTGCAGATATATGCACCTCTTCCGTTCTTTCGACCGGTCGCATCAAGAAGAATCTCTCCCTCCTGTGTCTTTATTACCCTGAGCATGGACTTCTTGTCTTTCATTTCACCACAGCCCAGACACTGCCTTTGTGGTATTTTTCTGGTTACAGCCATAACATCACGCTTTCTATCAATAAAATACTAATACTGTGGGGATTACTTCTCCTCTGTCCCGGAAGCCTCATCCTCATAGTTATCATCCTGTGAATATTCATCCTCCTCGTACTCATCGTTATAAGGATTCATGTAATCTTCACCAAGCTCCTTCATCTGTGACTCACTCTTTATATCAATCTTAAAGCCTGTAAGCTTAGCTGCAAGTCTTGCGTTCTGTCCTTCCTTGCCGATTGCAAGTGAAAGCTGGTAATCAGGAACAACAACTCTTGCCGTCTTAGCCTCATCATCTGCGATAACAGATACAACCTTAGCCGGGCTTAACGCATTCTCAATCAGATATGCCGCATTCTCATTCCATGCGACAATATCAATCTTCTCACCGCCAAGCTCCTCAACAACGGCGTTAACTCTTGCTCCATTGATACCTACACAAGCTCCTACAGGATCTACATCAGGATTACTTGACCATACTGCTATCTTAGTTCTTGAGCCTGCCTCTCTTGCCACATTCATAATCTCGACTGTTCCATCACGAACCTCAGCAACCTCAGCCTCGAAGAGTCTCTTCACAAGCTCCGGATGTGTTCTTGAAACTAAAATCTTAGGTCCCTTGTTTCCGTTCTTTACCTCAAGCACATATACCTTGACACGGTCATTAGGCTTAAAGGTCTCACCCCTCACCATCTCGCTCTCGTTGAGTGTTGCATCAACCTTGCCGAGATTGATAATAACATTCTTCCCGACATAGCGCTGCACAACACCTGTCACAACTTCCTTTTCCTTGCTGCTGTACTGGTCAAAAAGAACATTCCTCTCCTCCTCACGAATGGTCTGGAGAATGACATTCTTTGCAACCTGTATTGCAATACGTCCGAAATCCTTCGACTTAACCTCAATATTTACCATATCTCCGATATCATACTTAGCGTTAATCATCTTAGCATCTGCAAGGCTTATCTGTGTTGTGTCGTCTGTCACATCATCGACAACCTCTTTCTCGGCGATAACCTTGAAATCACCTGTCTCCCTGTTGATTGTCACCTTAAAATTATCTGCCTTTCCAAAGTGATTCTTGCAAGCTGTAAGAAGTGAAGTCTCTATAGCCGAAAGTAACTTTTCCTTGCTTATCTCCTTCTCCTTCTCAAGCGCATTAAGTGCTTCAATTAATTCCTTGTTCATCATATCCTCCATTTCTGACCATATTATCGCTGTAATGTCAATGATATACGCAATCCGCTCCGCTTCCTGCCCATATAAAATTGATGTTTCACATCTTAAATCTTATAGACTGTCTGTTTTTAAAAATCGAATGCAAGTCTTATGAGTGCAAGTGCTGCCCTTTCGTAAACAGCTGTTGTGCCATCCTCATGCTCTATTGTAACCGTACTGTCATCAAATGCCGTAAGAATACCGCGGTCCTCCTTCACCTTGTTGACCGCCCTGTAGAGTCTTAACTCAACCTCATTGCCGATATTCCGCCTAAAATCCTTATCCTTCCTGAGCGGTCTTAAAAGTCCCGGTGAGCTGACCTCAAGAATGTACGCATCTTCAATGAAATCTTCCTTATCAAGCAAATCGGAAAATGCCCTGCTCACAAGCTCGCAGTCATCCACCGTGATTCCGCCCTCCTTGTCAATATAAGCTCTAAGGTACCAGCTGCTGCCTTCCTTCACATACTCAACATCAACCAGTTCAAAATGATTAGCCTCTATTATAGGAGTAATCATTGCCTCGGCCTTTGCCTCATATTCCTCTCTTCTTGCCATAATGTCCTTTCCTGTTAAAACACATCCACCTGGGCTTCCCATAAAATAGAAAACCCTAAAGTAAAACGAAAGAGTGGGTTCACACCCACTCTTGCCAGTCAACATGTATCATAAATCAGTTAATACTATATCACACTATTCTATAGAATGCAAGCACTTTTTTATCCTCTGTTCCACTGTGCCCACTTTTTCCTATATTCCTCGGCAGTCATGCCCTCATTTTCAATAAAAAGGTGTCTGAACAAATCCGTGTTCATTATACCTGATTCAACCACTATCTCCTTCACCGGCTTTACCGAAAATCTTAAAAGCTCCTTGGCACAGTTAAATCTTCTGTTGAGAATATAGTCGCACAGGTCAATTCCGTACTTGTCCTTGAACTGCCTGTTTATGGCTATCTCATCCATGCCGTATTCACCGCACACGCTCTCAAGCAGATCCTCCTCCTTGAACCTGGCATTTACAGATTCGCGGATACTGTTGAGTATATCCGGATTGAGCTTCTTATTATCCTCGTTGATAATCTCAACAAGCATGGTTGTGACAAGATTAGTGAGCAGATTATGGCTTACATACTCACTTGTAATGTCCTTCTCATCCTGATTGGACATAACCTCATCAATAATGCCGCTGTATTTCTTTATATCTGCTGCCTTAAAGACAGGCGAACCTCCATTTTTTTCAAGGAATATTCCATAATAATCCCTAAGCAGTGCCCCATCCATGTGAACCCACATAAGCTCCCACTGTGAATCCTCTCCGCTGCAATGCTCATAGCTTCTGCAGCAGTCAATAAAAGCGCAGTCCCCGGCCTTTACACTGTAATCCTTCCCGTCAAATGACACTCTTCCGTTTCCTGACATAACAACCATAAAAAGATAGGATTCCAGATTGCTTCTGCTGCTTACATGAGGCTTGATGCTTTTAAGCTTTCCGGTCTCCTGTACATATATAAGCTTCTTTCTTGCAAATTCACTTGGAGTGTGAAGGTATCTTTTTGAACTTGTCATCTCATTGGTATCAAATAATGCTTCCTCACTCAAGCTTTTCACCCCCTGTCCTCTCACGCCAGTAATCAAGTATTTCCTTTATGGTCTGATTCAATGGAATATCCGGCTTCCATCCCGTCTGTTCATTTATCTTGGTGATATCCGCCTCTATAACCGGGACATCAACCGGTCTTATCTTATTCTGGTCAACCTTTACCTCTATATCAGCGCTCGACATTCCTATTATCATGTCAAGCATTGCTCTTATCTCCACAGCATTTCCACTGCCGACATTGTAAGTCTCGCCTGCCCTGCCTTTAAGCGAAAGCAGTCCATAAGCTCTCACGACATCCCTTACATCCGTAAAATCTCTTCTCGCCGCAAGATTTCCCACATACATAACCGGTTCCCTTAACCCGTTCTCAATCTCCGCAACCTGCTTACAGAAATCCGACACCACAAATATCGGTGACTGTCCGGGGCCGACATGATTGAATGCCCTCACAAGCATAATCTCCATATCATAAGCCTTAGAGTATATGGTTCCAATCATATTCTGGCACACCTTCGTGGCTGCATATATATTTCCCGGACGCAGCATGGTAGCCTCGCTTATCGGTGTCTCATTCTCCAGAATATGTCCGTATTCCTCGCCGGAGCCAATCAAAAGCACCCGCGGCTTATAGTACAGCTCCCTGACTGCATCCATCAGATTCACACTTCCCTTGATATTCACATCTATAGTGAGCGCAGGCTCCTTCCACGCCACACTCACCGAGCTCTGTGCAGCCAGATGATATATATAGTCCGGCCTGACCGCGAACAGCAGTTCAACTATGTCATTCTTATTCAGAATATCAAGTTCATAAATCCTCTCCCCAAGAAACAGCAATTCATCCTGTGTCTGTGTACCGGGAAGCTTGGTTGCATATACTTCCATGCCAAATTCATTTTGCAGGCAGCCAGCCAGATAACTCCCGACAAAACCACCCGCACCTATAATCAATGCCTTTTTCATATCAATTCCGCTTCCTTATTGAATTACTCAAAATGCTTGTGCGTGTACAGATGCTCCTGACAGAATTCATAGTTACCATTACACTTAGAGCAGTAACGGAAAACAAGATTATCCCCATCCTTCTCAGTTCTTCCGCAGATAGCACACTTATGCTTAGTTCCGTTAGGAGCTGCCGCTGCCTTGACGTTTTTCTTGTAGACATACCTGCGGTGCATTTCCTTAGGAGCGAATCTTTTCATATTTCTTGTTCCGAAATAGAACAGGATAAAATTAAGCACGGATACAATGATGCTCACTCTCGTAGCCCATATAAGCTGTGACGCATACTGGACTCCAGCCGCACCATAGGCAGCGGAGTAAAGGCTCTTGTATTTTCCGACAGCAATAAATTCATAACCCATATAAATCACATCTATAATCGCAAGCCACTTAATCTTAATAGGAATAACCATCATAAAGTACACCTGGACATCAGGAAAGCATACTGCAAATGCCAGAAAAGATGCCATATTGATATAGTACGTGCTCGGGCTCATGCTGATTCCTGTAATCCAGTAGACTATCATTGTACTGATTGTCATAAAAAATATACCGGAAAATACATAGCAGTTATAGCGGAAGCTTCCCCAATATTTCTCAAGCGAAGAACCTATAAAATACTGGAACATAAACATAAACAATATAAAGAAGGAAAAGCTCTCGGGAACCGTGCATACCCACGTTATAAGCCTCCACACCTGTCCCTTCATAACAAGTGCGGGATTAAGCTCCAGATAGCTGTATGCAGCCGGAGCCGTAAGCAAAAGCACATAGCCGATTCCATAAGCTGCCAGCACATAAATAATAAGATTCTTTATCGCATATCTTCCGTATTTCTTTTCAAGTTTTGCTAAAAAATTATTCACTCTTTCTCTTTCCTTTTCTCAATAATTATTTTTCCCTCATATTCAAACAGGCATCCCTACAATCCCGAAGCATAAGCCTGACAGCCATCAGCTTCTAAAACAAATCCTTCTTCCAGAAGATAATCGACACAATAAATGACAGGATTATGGAAAATCCTATGACTATCAGGAAGCCAAACGGGCTGTCTGCAAACGGCATTCCTGATGTAGACACATTCATTCCGTAAAAGCTCGCCACCATAGTCGGGATAGAAAGTACTATCGTAACTGTGGCAAGAAACTTCATCGACTGATTCAGGTTATTGGAAATAATTGAAGCAAAAGCATCCATGCTTCCGCTTAAAATGCCGCTGTATATACTGGCCATCTCAATCGCCTGCTTGTTCTCGACAATGACATCCTCAAGCAGGTCTTCATCCTCAGGATATTTCTTAATCTTATCTATCCGGAAAAGCTTCTCAAGCACAAGCTCATTGCCCTTTAGGGACGTTGTGAAATACACGAGTGACTTTTCCAGTTCCTGAAGCTCTAACAGCTCCTTATTCTTCTGGTCTTCACGAAGCTTCTTCTCAAGCAGTTCGCTTCTTTTATCTATATTTCTGAGATAATTGAGGAAAAGCGTTGCATTTCTGTACAGAATCTGAAGGATGAATCTTGTCTTCTTGTAGGTATAGAATTCCCTCACCCTTCCATCCATAAAGTTGTTAAGAACAGGGGTATCTTCAAGGCAGATAGTTATTATCTGGCTGTCAGTTACAGCAATACCAAGAGGTATTGTTCCGTACCAGTCCTTGCCGTTTCTCTCTTCAATGACGGGAATATCAACAACTATAAGTGTATAATCATCCTCGACCTGTATACGTGAGCGCTCCTCGTCATCAAGTGCTGCCCTAAGGTCTTCAAGCTGGATGCTGCACTCTGACGCAACCGTCTGCAGCTCATCAGCACTCGGTGCCGTCATGGCAATCCAGCATCCCGGCTCTATCTCATTTCTTCGCACCGTTCCATGATGCTCCGAACTTAAAAATATCTTATACATACGGACTACCTCTATTCCCAATAGCCTGATATCTATTGTTTTGGACATATTTTTATAAACAAATCAATTTTTAGTATAATTTTTTTTTAATATTTTGTCAATGACGGTTGCTATTGATATTTGAAAAAAATTATAATATAATGTAACATACTTGGGTTTTGTAACCTTTCTTATTATTTATAGATAAAGGAGATGTATTCTCATGATGACATCCGAATACAGACTTGGAATTGACATTGGTTCCACTACAGTCAAAATAGCAATTATTGATAAAGCTAACAATATATTGTTTTCAGATTACGAAAGACATTTCGCCAACATTCAGGAGACTCTTGCAGGTCTTCTTGTCAAGGCTAAGGATAAGCTTGGCGCAATAAGCGTACACCCTGTCATAACCGGTTCCGGTGGTCTTACACTTGCAAGCCATCTTGAGGTTCCGTTTACCCAGGAGGTCGTAGCCGTATCAACAGCGCTAAGCGACTACGCTCCCCAGACAGATGTTGCCATAGAGCTTGGCGGCGAGGATGCCAAGATAATCTATTTTACCAACGGTATCGACCAGCGTATGAACGGTATCTGTGCCGGTGGTACAGGCTCATTCATCGACCAGATGGCTACCCTTTTGCAGACCGATGCAACCGGTCTTAATGAGTATGCCAAAAATTATCATGCAATATACCCTATAGCTGCCCGATGCGGAGTATTTGCAAAGTCCGATATACAGCCTCTCATCAATGAAGGAGCAACCAAGGAGGACTTATCCGCTTCCATTTTTCAGGCCGTTGTAAACCAGACCATAAGCGGACTTGCCTGCGGTAAGCCTATCCGCGGAAATGTTGCCTTCTTAGGCGGACCTCTTCACTTCCTGTCCGAGCTTAAGAATGCTTTTATCCGCACGCTTAATCTTGGTCCTGAGAACATCATTGCACCTGAGCACTCACATCTTTTTGCGGCTGTAGGTTCGGCAATGACCGCCAAAGCTGAGATTGCCATCAATATTGACGCTCTCATCACCAAGCTTCACAATAAGATTAAGATGGACTTTGAGGTAGAGCGTATGGAGCCTCTGTTCGCCACGCAGGATGCCTACAAGGAATTCCGCGCACGCCATGACAGCCACCGCGTTATCAATGGAAGTCTTGAGAGCTACTCCGGCAACTGCTATCTCGGAATAGATGCCGGCTCTACCACAACGAAGGCTGCAGTGGTAGCAGAGGACGGAACACTTCTCTACTCCTTCTACAGCAGCAACAACGGAAGCCCTCTCGCGACATCCATAAAGGCGATAAAGGAGATATATTCCATCCTTCCTGCCGATGCGCATATCGTGCGCTCATGTTCAACAGGCTACGGTGAGGCGCTTATAAAGGCAGCACTCATGCTCGATGAGGGTGAGGTTGAGACTGTATCCCACTATTATGCCGCCGCATTTTTTGACCCTGAGGTTGACTGTATCCTCGATATAGGCGGTCAGGATATGAAATGTATCAAGATTAAAAATAACACCGTTGACAGTGTCCAGCTCAATGAGGCATGCTCCTCAGGCTGCGGTTCTTTCATAGAGACATTTGCAAAGTCGCTGAACTACTCTGTTGAGGATTTCGCAAAAGAGGCTCTCTTTGCGCCTCACCCTATAGACCTCGGTACAAGATGTACCGTATTCATGAACTCCAAGGTTAAGCAGGCGCAGAAGGAGGGTGCAAGCGTGGCGGATATATCTGCCGGACTTGCCTACTCTGTTATCAAGAACGCGCTTTACAAGGTTATCAAGATTTCAGACCCTAAGGATTTAGGTCACCAGATTGTTGTCCAGGGTGGTACCTTCTACAATGACGCTGTCCTTAGAAGCCTTGAAAAAATTACAGGTGTTGAGGTTATACGTCCTGATATTGCAGGAATCATGGGCGCCTTCGGTGCCGCCCTTGTAGCAAGAGAGCGCTACGAAGGTCAGGATACCTCTATGCTTTCTATTGAGAAAATCAATGAGCTTACATACGAGACAAGAATGGCACGCTGCAAGGGCTGTACCAACAGCTGTCTCCTCACAATCAACCGTTTCTCCGGCGGAAGACAGTTCATATCCGGAAACCGCTGCGAACGTGGTATCGGCAAGGAAAAGAATAAAGACCATGTGCCAAATCTTTTTGAATACAAGAACAAGCGTCTTTTCTCTTATGAACCTCTTGAGATAACAGATGCACCACGCGGTGTTGTAGGTATCCCGCGTGTACTCAATATGTACGAGAACTATCCATTCTGGTTCACATTCTTTACAAAGCTCGGCTTCCGCGTTGTTCTCTCGCCTGAGTCAAGTCGTAAGATATATGAGCTGGGAATTGAATCCATCCCTAGTGAGTCTGAGTGTTATCCTGCCAAGCTCGCACATGGTCATGTGACGTGGCTTATCAAGCAGGGAATAAAATTTATCTTCTATCCTTGCATACCTTATGAGCGCAGGGAAATAGAGAACACTAACAACCACTACAACTGCCCTATCGTAACCTCCTACGCTGAGAACATCAAGAATAACGTAGAAGAGCTTGTGACAGAGAATATACTTTTTATGAATCCTTTCCTCTCATTTGAGGACGAGAAGGTTCTTGCAAAGCGTCTCTCCAAGGAAATCGGAGGTCAGTTCAACATCTCCTCCAGGGATGTTACCGCCGCATGCCAGGCCGCATGGGATGAATTAGCAGAATGCCGCCGCGATATTATGAAGAAGGGTGAGGAGACCCTCAAATACCTTGAGGAGACAGGAAGACACGCTATAGTTCTCGCAGGCCGTCCATACCATATCGACCCTGAGATTAACCATGGTATCCCTGAGCTTATCAACAGCTATGGAATAGCTGTTCTCACAGAGGATTCTATATCACACCTCGGAAAGGTTGAGCGTCCTCTCATCGTAATGGATCAGTGGATGTACCATTCACGACTGTACGCCGCAGCAAGCTTCATCCGCGACAAGGACAACATTGACATGATACAGCTCAACTCCTTCGGCTGCGGACTTGACGCCGTCACAACCGACCAGGTGAATGATATACTCTCCTCAGCAGGAAAGATTTACACCGTATTAAAGATAGATGAGGTAAACAACCTCGGTGCCGCAAGAATCCGTATCCGTTCACTCATCTCCGCCATAAAGGTTCGTGAGCACAACAACTACAAGCGCAGCATCGTATCAAGTGCTTACCACAGAAAAGAATTTACCAAGGAAATGCGCGACAGCAATTACACTATTCTCTGTCCGCAGATGTCACCTATACACTTCGACCTCATTGAGCCTGCTCTCAATTCCTGCGGCTACAATGTCGAAGTACTAAAGAATGTGAGCAAATCTGCAGTCGATACAGGTCTTAAGTATGTCAACAATGATGCCTGCTACCCTTCTCTTATCGTGGTAGGACAGATGATGGAGGCAGTGCTCTCAGGCAGATATGACCTCACAAAGACAGCTCTTGTCATCACACAGACAGGTGGTGGCTGCCGTGCGTCGAACTATATCGGATTTATCCGCCGTGCCCTCATAAAGGCAGGCTACCCTGATATTCCGGTTATATCGCTGAGCGTGCAGGGACTTGAGAGCAACTCAGGCTTCACCTACTCGCTTCCTATGATTAAGAAGGTAGCGATGGCAATCCAGTACGGTGATATATTTATGAATGTTGTGTACCGCACACGTCCTTATGAGGCAGTTCCCGGCTCGGTCAATGCACTCCATGAGAAGTGGAAGAATATTATCATAGAGCAGCTCAAGCAGCCAAAGGTATATATGAAGGATTTCAACCGCAACATCAGGCAGATTATAAAGGAATTCGATGAGCTTCCTCTTCTTGACATCAAGAAGCCACGCGTCGGAATAGTCGGTGAGATTCTTGTCAAGTTCCTGCCTGCTGCCAACAACTACCTCGTTGACCTCCTTGAGAAGGAAGGCGCTGAGGCTGTAGTTCCTGATTTCATGGGCTTCATGCTCTACTGCGCTGAGAACGCGAACTTCAAGGCAGACAACCTCGGTGCAAGCAGGAAGTCAATGCACATAAGCAACGCTGTAATAAAGGCAATCAATATGTTCCGCGGTCCGTCCAACAAGGCACTTGCGCAGAGCAAGCGCTTCGATGCTCCGACAGACATCAAGGAGATGACTAAGCTGGCTGCCCCACTCGTTTCACTCGGAAACCAGACAGGTGAGGGCTGGCTTCTCACGGCCGAAATGATTGAGCTTATTCACCACGGAGCTAAGAACATCGTCTGCTGCCAGCCTTTCGCATGCCTGCCTAACCATATCGTAGGTAAGGGTGTCATAAAAGAGCTGCGCGCCGCTTATCCGGATGCCAACATAATCGCCGTAGATTATGACCCGGGTGCCAGCGAAGTTAACCAGCTCAACCGAATCAAGCTTATGCTGTCGACTGCGCAGAAGAATCTTAACAAGTAGATTGGAGTTAGAGCCTTCTTAAAAGGCAAACTACACTAAAACAATAGTGTGTAATGTTGAGATAGTTGAGATATCAAGATAGCTGAGATATATGCAGTTGAAAACGCGCCATATTGTAAGTTAAATTACAATATGACGCGTTTTCTTTTTTATCTGCTTTCTTTTTTCTATTATCTTTTTTGCTTGGCTGTGGGTATTTTTCCTGTCTTCTGTTCTCACATACCCACAGCAGTCTATTTTTTTGCTTTTTTGCTTGGCTGTGGGTATTTTTCCTGTCTTCTGTTCTCACATACCCATAGCAGTCTATTTTTTTTTTCTTTTTTGCTTGGCTGTGGGTATTTTTCCTGTCTTATGCTCTCCATACCCACAGCAGTCTATTTTTTATTGCATTTTTGCTTGGCTGTGGGTATTTTTCCTTTCTTATGCTCTCCATACCCATGACAGTCTATTTTTTATAGCTTTGGGGCTTGGCTGTGGGTATTTTTCTTGATTTATGTTTTCCATACCCACACTTCATGTTTTACTTATTTTTTGACGACAGCTGTGCAAGTATTATCGCCGCGAACATAAGCACACATCCAGCGCTCTCTTTAATTGACAGGCTCTCATGTAAAATTCCCCACCCTGCAAGCACTGAGAAGCAGGATTCCAGACTGAGTATCAATGACGCTATCGTAGGATTGACATTCCTCTGTCCGATAATCTGAAGGGTATATGCTACCCCACAGGAGAGCACACCGGCATAGAGAATCGGAAGCCACGCCGACAATATGGCTGCCATCTCCGGATGTTCAAGGCTGAACATAAACGGAAGTGACACCACTGCGCACACTAAGAACTGTATGCATGACAAGGCAATTCCATTAACTCTGGGCGAAAAGTAATCTATCACCATAATATGCGCCGAAAATCCTATCGCACAGAGAAGAATGAGCACATCTCCCTTTCCAACGGAAAAAACATCTGTTATGCACAGACAATACAGTCCTGCCAGGGCAAGCACCACGGCCGCCCATATCTTCCATCCCGATGTCTTTTTCATGAATATTCCGATTAAAGGTACAATCACTATATAGCACGCTGTTATAAACCCGGCTTTTCCCGCTGAAGTATACTTAATTCCAGCCTGTTGAAGACTTGTCGCCGCGAAAAGAAGTATTCCGCAGAAAAGACCTCCGACAATCAGCTCCTTTATATTTCCATTATGCATGTCAATTGTATTTTCCGACACTTTTTCGGAGCCGGAGGTTCTTTCAATTACCGATGTGCTTTGTGCTGCTCTTTTGTCTCTTCCGCGAATCCCTTTCTGAACCAGTATGCAAGGAACAAGCGTCAACGCACCGATAAATGACCTTATTCCGTTAAATGTGAATGGTCCTATATAATCCATTCCTACACTCTGCGCGACAAATGCTGTCCCCCATATAAATGCCGTCAATGCCAATAATAAAGCGTTCTTAAGTTTCATAATCCAATTCCGCTGCAGTCGATGAACCTATTATCTTATATTCTCAATCTGCCAATCAATAGGCTCCACTCCATGTGCCTTCAGGAACTCATTTGCCTGGCTGAAATGCCTGCACCCAAAGAAACCTCTATAAGCCGACAGCGGGCTTGGGTGCGGCGCCTTGAGTATCAGGTGCTTCGGATTCGTTAACATTGGAATCTTACTCTGTGCCGGTCTGCCCCAGAGCATGTACACAATAGGTCTGTCCTGCGCATTGACAGCCTCAATGACGGCGTCCGTAAACTGCTCCCAGCCATGTCCCTGATGAGAGTTAGCCTGATGAGCGCGAACCGTGAGTACAGTGTTTAAAAGAAGCACACCCTGATCCGCCCATTTTTTAAGATAACCATTGTCCGGAACATAACAGCCAAGGTCATCGTGAAGCTCCTGATATATATTCTGAAGCGATGGCGGAATATCCTTCTGTTCAGGAAGAACCGAAAAGCTCAGCCCATGCGCCTGCAATTCATTGTGGTATGGATCCTGCCCAAGTATTAACACCTTGACATTCTTTAACGGCGTGAAATTAAATGCGCTAAATATATCCTCCGACGGCGGATATACCACACCCTTCCTGTATTCACTGTCCACAAACTTATATAAATCCCTATAATATGGCTTGGCGAACTCAGGTTTAAGCGCTTCAAGCCAGTCATTGCTAATCTGTGACATATCAATCTCCAATTACTAAGTCTATTTTTAGTTATACATACATTACCTTCTCACAGACACACCGCGCTGTGCAAGATAATCTTTAAGGTCGGATATCTCAAGCTCCTTGTAATGAAAAAGTGAAGCAGCAAGCGCCGCATCCGCCTTGCCCTCCGTGAGTGCCTCATAAAAATGCTCCTTACTTCCGGCTCCGCCCGAAGCGATGACAGGTATTGATACATTCTCAGCTATTGTCCGCGTAAGCTCAATATCATACCCCTGCTTGACTCCATCACAGTCCATGCTGGTAAGAAGTATCTCTCCGGCACCCAGCTTATCAGCCTTCACAGCCCACTCAAGTGCGTCGATTCCTGTGTCCACTCTTCCGCCCATCTTGTAAATATTCCAACCGCTTCCGTCCACTCTTCTCTTAGCATCTATCGCGACAACTACACACTGGCTGCCGAACTTATCCGCCGCATCGCTTATAAGGCGTGGTTTATCGATTGCGGATGAATTAATTGAAATCTTGTCCGCGCCCTCCCTCAGAAGGTTCTTAAAATCATCAACAGTCCTTATTCCGCCACCAACCGTAAACGGAATAAATACCTTCTCGGCAACCCTTCTCACAAGTTCAACTGTAGTCTCTCTTCTGTCGGATGAGGCTGTGATATCCAGAAATACAAGCTCATCTGCTCCCGCCTTGTCATAAAGGGCAGCTACCTCAACCGGATCACCGGCATCACGCAGGTTCACAAAATTGGTTCCCTTCACAACTCTTCCATTATTAACGTCCAGACACGGTATTATTCTCTTGGTAAACATAAGCTGTCCTCTCTATTATTGATTAGAATGCAGTATTATAATGCGGCAAAATTCTTGAGAATCTGCATACCCACACTTCCGCTCTTTTCAGGGTGGAACTGACATGCATATACATTATCCCTCTGAACAGAGGCGTGTATTATTGTTCCGCCATATTCAGTAGTCGCAGCGACTATGCTCTCATCATCAGCCTTGAGATAATATGAGTGTACAAAATACACATAAGGATTCTCACCAAGACCTTCAAAAAGTCTTGCGCCCTCCGATACCTTAAGGGAATTCCAGCCAATATGAGGTATCTTAATCCCAGGTGCATCCGGAATCCTCAAAATCTCACCCGGAAGAATCGAAAGTCCCTCAACTCCATCCGATTCATCGCTGCGTCTGAATAGAAGCTGAAGTCCAAGACATATACCCAGAAATGGCTTTCCTGAGTCAACAACCTCATGTATGGTGTTCACAAGACCATACTCATTAAGCCGTCCCATTGCATCGCCAAACGAACCTACCCCCGGTAAAATCACTTTATCAGATGACAGAATCTCGTTCCTGTCCCTTGTCACAACTGCTTCCTGCCCTATAGCTTCAAGTGCCTTTTCCACACTTCTTAGATTTCCTGCATCATAATCGATAATAGCAATCACTCAGTCATACCTCCGATGTCCATAAGAATCTCTCTGTACTGCAATTCATTTTCCAAGCTTCCATAATAGATGGCATCCTCCTCGGATATTCCATATCTTGAAAGCTCTGATAAAATCTGAGCCTTAACCGCATCATACTGATCCAGCACCTCATACTTTTCAGCATCAGAATAATATTCATTATAGTGAGTCAACCCCTTTATCAAGGAATCCAATGCTTCCAGCTTCATTCCTATCTTATTGTAGCTCATATACGAGCAATAATCTACATATACGCTGGCAACCGTCCTTATTGCATAATATGTATTCTTGTCCGAAGCTCTTAATTCAACACCGGAAATACTGTCGAATGCCTGATCATATTTTCCATTTGTGAAAAATTCTTTTGCCTGACTTACCTTAATTCCATACGATACAAATCTTGTGCCAAAATATACAATGCCAACAATAACTATTATGGTAATTAACATTCCGATATAATTACCCTTGGTCACTTTAATCAGTTCTGACGGCTGCGGTGCCTTCTTTTCCTTCTTAACCTTTTCTTTTTTAGGTTTCTTAGGCTTAGGCTCCTTTTTCTTTTTCTCTTTCTTCTTTTTAGGTGCCTCAGGTTCCTCATCTAAATCAGGGATATCGGCATTTTCATCTGATGATTTATCAAATGCATCTGAATCATTATACAGCTCATCTATAAGAGAAACATTATCCTGTGCTATGCCGTCTGTGGAATCATCCCCGCCATCCTGCTTATTCTTTCCAGCAGCCTTCTCGGCTTTTAGCTGCTCCTTTTTAGCCTTCTTTTCTGCTTTCTTTCTTGCCTTTTCCTCCGCCTTGGCTTCCTTAGCCGCCTTAGCAGCCGCAAGCTTAGCCTCCTTAGCTTCCCTTGCTGCTTCTGCCTTCTTGGCTCTGGCACTTCTTTGCGCCTCAGCTTTTTCTTCTCCTGAAGGCTTCACATCCTGTTGTCCGGAATTATCGGTTGCACTTCCATTATTCAGGGTATCCGGTCTCTCCTCTTCCTCACCTGCATAAGTATTCGCTGCTGCCCCATCCTCATTATCATCAGTGAGTGTCAATATATCGTCCGCAGCATTATCAGATCTTTTATCAGGCTCTTCTCCAGAGCTATCACTGCTTCCGCTGTTATCGCCGCCATTAATCTGATTGAATAAATCCATAAGGCTGTCGTTATCATTATTATCGTTCTGGGAAGTGTTCTGGGAAGTTACATTCTCCTCATCCATGGAATTCCCAGACTCATGCGGTTCTTCATTATCATTCTCTTCAAGAGCCAATATATCATCGCTGCCATCATGGTCAGCATTGCCGTTCTGGTTATCGACGTCATTATGACTATCTGAGAAAATGTCATTTAAGAAATCATCCTGTTCTTCGTTGCTGCCATCTTCTGCTGCTTCATTGTCTTCGGCATCTGACTGTCTGCTCTTATTGCTCTCGCTATCCTGATTATCTAAATCTTCATTCCCATCACTGTTACTGCTTCTTAAAGAATTTAACAATTCATCCAAGTACTGATCATCATTATTATCTGCCACGTTATTTCACCTCAACTGTTTTCATTTGACTAAATCATTGATTTAACTAAATCATTGGTACGACTACTATCCATGATAAAATCACTGAGTAATAATACCTTCAAACGCAGAACGAATAAATTCGTTTTTATGCTTGCACTCATTATATCATGCTATGTTTTTTTTCACAAGAAATAAATAAAGAGCCGCATAATCACTCTGGCGGCTCTTTAGCTAAACTTTTTTAATTCACTTTCTTCTATTTCAATATGAGCTTATCAATAGCCTCTACAAGGGAGCCTATTTCCGGCTTGGAGAGCTGCATATCTGCACCGAGCTGCTCACCCTTACGTCTCATCTCCTCATTGATAAGGGACGAGAAAATGATAACAGGGATATCCTTAAGCTCATTATCAGTCTTTACAAGCTTCGTAAGTCTATGTCCATCCATAATCGGCATCTCAATATCCGTAACTATGCATTTAACATACTTAGTTACATCTCCACCGGACTTTTTCTTAATATTCTGCAGGTAATTCCATGCTTCCTGTCCATTCACACACTTAATGAGATTAGTGTATCCTGCCTTCTCAAGCGAATCTGTGATAAGCTTCATAAGAAGCATAGAGTCCTCTGCCAGTACAATAGGGGAATTATTTCTATCTCTTGTTCCAAGTCTGGAAATATCAGAAACCTTAAGACCGGTCTCAGGGCTTATATCGGATACAATTCTCTCAAAATCAAGAATAATTATGAGTCTTCCCTCAACCTTTATGATGCCTGTAGCTATTCCTGATTCCGCTGAATTGATTGTCGCATCGGGCGTAATGATGTCTGCCCATGACACACGATGAATACCAACAATCTTATGTACATGGAAGGCTACATTAAGCTTATTGAAATTAGTGTTGATTAACATATCATTCTTAGGATCGTCTGAATCCGGCAGATGGAGCACATTAGCAAGCTTCACAACTGTTATCATTGTATCTCTTGGCATAAAAATACCTTCTACAGAAGGATGGGCGTTAGGTACCGGTGTGACCTTCTGAAAATTAACAATCTCCTTCACCTTAGCCACATTGATTCCATAGTGATTATTGCCGATGACGAACTCAAGAACTTCAAGTTCATTCGTTCCATTCTCAAGTAAAATATTAGTATCCATAAATAACCTCCAAGCTATAATTTCTTTTGTCATAACATTTCTGTACTATTTTCCTATATTGTATCACAAACGTTAATGAATTGATAGTTTATTTTTTCCTTTTTTTAAATAAACTTACAAACATTACCGCCACTTCCCTTTAAATCTGAAAGCCTCATAGTATATCCGGCTTCCTTCCTATGTTCATTATCTTTCAATCAAAAAAACCGCAGCACATCGGCTACGGTTAAAATTCGTGTTCCTTCAAAACCACACATTAAACTATCAGATATTTTAACCTGAACCATTTCTGGTCAAGCCCTCGACCTATTAGTATTGGTCAGCTGCAAGCGTTGCCGCTCTTCCACCTCCAACCTATCTACCTTGTCGTCTACAAGGGGTCTTACTGCCTAAGCAGGGATATCTCATCTTGAGGGGGGCTTCACGCTTAGATGCCTTCAGCGTTTAT
>ERZ780166.205-NODE-205-length-52585-cov-3.497164_pt1 | contig 52585 bp, 71 predicted proteins | sample MGYA00511366_ERZ780166 | MGnify/ENA primary metagenome ERZ780166 (study PRJEB29588, sample SAMEA2162231) | human gut metagenome | biome: human gut; feature: human-associated habitat; material: faeces | place: Denmark | collected 2008/2010 ...
GGAAGTACTGAAAAAGGCACTGGACGAATTGATCGATCTGTTGCATCCCGGTGGGAGGTTCTGCATCATCACCTTCCATTCTCTGGAAGACCGGATTGTCAAAAGCTTTTTCAAAGAACAAAGCGGCAAAAACGCCGGCGTATCGCGCTATATGCCGGAAATGCCGCAGAACAGCGACTGCGTCAGCCTGGCCGAATGTTCAAAAGCCGTTCTGCCCGGCCCAGAAGAGACCGAAACCAACAAACGAGCCCGCTCGGCAAAACTGCGCTGCGCCGTCAAAAAGTGAAACCCTAACCCGCTTACCTAGAAAGGAATGCGACAATGAACAGTACAAGAACCGCCACGTTAAGCCTCTGGGTTACCCTTACCTGTCTGGTCGGTTTCGGCATGTTCGTCATGAAGAATCAGGTTCAGAATCTCGAAAACGAGCTGGCCAGCATTAACCGCAACATTGAAGAAGACGTCAAAACCATTCACATTCTCAAAGCCGAATGGAGCCACCTGAACAATCCGTCCCGGCTTCGTGCCCTGGCAACGAAACATATTTCGCTGAATCAGGTCAAGGCTGAACAAATTATTAACTATTCTGCGTTACCATTTGACTATGAACAGGGCGAATCAGGCAGAAGACTGTTGGCCCGCAAAAACATAAGCAATCAGGCTGAGCGCAACAAAGAGCTCAAACGGCTCGTCAAAGCCCAGCGATAAAGAAAAGAAGCAAGGCAGAAGCAGTCAATGTGGGGAAAGTATTTTTCCGGCCGCGAAGAAAAGAACTTTTATCTTCCGGGACAGGAAATTAAAATAGACAAGAGCTTTTCTTTTAAAAATTACACTTGTGAGAAAGACCCGCTTTCCACCTGCAAAAACCGCGTCGCCTTTGCAACGCTGATGTTTCTGTTGGTTTACGCCGTTATCGGCGTCCGGCTCTTCAGCGTCTGCATCACGCCAAACGCCGGCGAAACCAAAACCGTCGACGAAAGCGACACTATCCGTGCCTATGCCGCAAACCCGATAAAACGCGCCGACATTCTCGACCGCAACGGCACAATTATCGCCACGTCACTTCCCACCGTTAACCTATACGCCAATCCCAAAAAAATTCTGAACGCACAGAAAGCCGCCGCCGAACTCAGCCGCATTCTGCCGGACATCCGCTATGAAGACATTCTGGCCAAACTGCAGCGGCGCGGGAGTTTCGTTTATATCAAACGTAACCTTTCTCCCGCCCAGCAGTATCAAATCAACTATCTGGGCATTCCCGGTCTGGAGTTTGAAGACGGCGAAAAACGCATTTATCCGCACAAAAACCTGTTTGCCCATCTCCTCGGCAACACCAATATAGACAACAAAGGCATTTCCGGTATCGAAAAGAAGCTTGACGAGCGTCTGACCCAATCCGACATTCCGCTGCAGCTTACCATTGACGCCGGCATTCAGGACACCATTCGCAGCGAACTGGCCGCCGCTGTTGAAAAATACAGTGCGGAAGGCGCAGCGGCAATTTTGATGGACGTTAAAAGCGGCGAAATAATTTCAATGATTTCCCTGCCGGATTATGACCCCAACCTAAACGATTACAAAACGCCGCGCGCGCAGTTCAATTTTGCCACCAAAGGCGTTTATGAACCAGGTTCGGTTCTGAAAATTTTCAACGCAGCGCTCGGGCTGGAAAGCGGCAAGGTCAAGCTTGCCGACCGGTTTGACGCGACCAAGCCGCTGAAACTGCGTTATAACACAATCAAGGATTACCGCGGCGAAAACCGCTGGCTGACCCTGCAAGAGGTTCTGATTTATTCGTCGAACATCGGTTCGGCGCAAATTGCCCTTAAAGTCGGCAAAAAAGAACAGCAGAATTTTCTGAAAAACCTCGGCTTCTTTGAGCCAATTCAGGGAATTGAAGTTGCAGAAAAAGGATATCCTCTGGTACCCAGACGCTGGGGAGAAGAAACAACGGCCACCGTCGGTTACGGTTACGGCATTTCAATTACCCCGCTGCATTTGGTCAGCGCTTTTGCTGGTGTCATCAACGGCGGCATTTATCATGAACCGACGCTTTTAAAAGACAACAAAAACCGCGAAAGCCACAGGGTCGTTTCGTTCAACACGTCTAAAGAAATGCGCAAACTGCTGCGCGGTGTCGTGGTCGAAGGTTCCGGAAAACGTGCCAATGTTTTGGGCTATGAGGTTGCCGGCAAAACCGGAACGGCCAACAAGCTGGTCAACGGCAAATATGTCGACAAAAAGGTCATGACTTCATTTCTGGCCACATTTCCGGCATCCAACCCGCAATATGCCCTGTTTCTGATGATGGACGAACCCAAAGCCACCAAAGAAACCTGGGGCTTTGTCACTTCTGGCTGGAATACGGTGCCGACAGCCGGAAAAATTATTTCGACCATTGCGCCGCAGTTAAATATCAAAGCCAATTATGATTTGGAAGAACAACGCCGCAACCGGATTATCGAGGCTGCCTACGGACGCTGACGGCGCCTGTCCATATAGGAATATTGTCCTTGACAAATATAAAAAATTCTGATATGCGTTTTATGTCACTTGCTACAAGTCTGCCTAAAAAAACCGCCGACAATAAATCGGCGGTTTTTTAACTGAATTTTATTATTAAACCGGTTAAGCTTAATTGTCTTATTACAAGGGGTTTATTGATGAAAAAGTTTTTTAAATATCTGGGAATTGCCATCGCTGCCCTGCTGCTGATTGTGATTGTATCGGTCTGGATCTTCTTTTGCCTTTATAAAGACTGGTTCGACTTTAATGACGCTATTATGAAAAATGATATTGAAAAAATGTCTTCTATGATAAAAAAAGGTTACAATATTAATAATCGTCTATACATTTACAAAGATACGGATCATCTTTTTTTTGCCGTAGGAAATACCGGAACTTCTTTACGCACTTTAGAGTTTTTACTGAAACACGGAGCTGACACTAACTATTTGGGCCAAAAGAAAGTACCTCTTGTCATTTTAGCTACCGCTTTGAAAAAACCGGAACAAGTAAAGCTTTTAATTAAATATGGTGCGGACCTAAGTGCAAAATCGGCCGACACAACACTAACAGACTGGGCTGTTGCAACATCCCAACCTCAAATTATTATGATGATTCCTGAGGAAAAGATATCTTTGGGAAGAGCATCATTGGAAAACCCTGCGGCATTAAAGAGAATCTACGATTTTTATCATCTGAAACAGACAGATAAACGCGTCATCAATTATTTAGAAAATCAATAAATTTAACTATTTACTCCTAAGGCTGACCTTGTCAGCCTTTTTTTTATGAAAGGAAAGGAAATGAGCATTTTTAGCAAAATATATGAAATCGGAAAAACAATTCATGATACCATAAAAGAAATTAACATTTTAGATGAGATATACAAACAAGATGAACGTATCTACAAAGGAAGTTTGTTGAATCAGATTGATGAAATGGAAAACAGTGCAAACGAGGCTGAAAACATAATCCATAAAGAAATTAATTTGGAAAAGAACTCTCAAAAATTAAAACAAAAGCAGGGCTTATTCAGAGCAAAAAAATACGCGGCATTGTTTGCCAAACACCACAAGCCGGAAACCGACATTCTGTTAAAACCGGCGGAGAATATCGGTGCAACAGAAATCGAAAAAGCACGCCGCTTTTCGATGTTTGAAAACAACAATCCGCAGCTCGGTAAAGAAATCGACGCTAAAATTGAAGACTGGTACAATACCATTTACGGAACCGCCCCGCTGCGCCGCGACGGCACCGGGCGACAAATTGAACCGGCAATTAAAATCCGCCCGCAAAGCAACGGAAAACTGTCAACCAAAGACGGTTTGGATTTGGAACAGAGTTTATGGAAGCTGGCCGAACGCATGTCTGAAATTGATAACGACGACACTTCCGAAACCGGTGTTGCCGCTTTACAGAAAAGCCTGAACAATCTGGGAGCAAAACCGCCGTTGAAGACCGACGGACAGCTCGGGCCGAAGACGACGCTGCAAACCAGACGGCAACTGGCCGACAACGGTTATCTTCCTTTGATGAAAACGCTGAGTTAGGCAATTTCGACGAACGGTTAACCAAATTTTATTATTAAACCGGTTAAGCTTAATTGTCTTATTGTAAGGGGTTTATTGATGAAAAAGTTTTTTAAATATCTGGGAATTGCCATCGCTGCCCTGCTGCTGATTGTGATTATTATCTGGAATGTTGTTTCTTTCATTTATGCTGACTTGGATAAATTTGTAACGGCAATGGAAAAAAATGACATTATCACAATGAATAATATTCTGGATAAGGGTTTTGATATTAACCAATCTTTTCTATATTTTAAGACAACACCGCTGGCGATGGCTCTTGTCCAACCTCAGATTAAGTTTAATACGGTTAAATTTATGATTGAAAATGGTGCTGATGTAAATAAACCCAATTGGCATAATTTTTCACCTTTGTCTCTGGCTATGCTTAGAAAACATTCTGATATTGTCGCTCTCTTGTTAGAAAACGGGGCAGACACATCATATATCGTCAAAGGGTATACTTATGCTGAACTTGCGCAGCAAATCGGCAATCAGGAAATTATTAAATTAATTAAACAATACCAACAATAATAAAATTTTATTCTAATTTATTTTCGGGGGGGCTGATTTTCAGTCCCCTTACTTTTGAAAGGATATAGAGATGAGCACTTTTAAAGAATTTTTAAAACAGAAATTTAATGAATCTTGACCATTTAAATAAATTAATGCTTGATATCCTAATTCTGTTTTTTCCATCTTTATTTCATTTACATTTTCCCATAATAGTCCAAAACCATAGTGAATGTATAATTCTGAGTTTGAATTATCTTGGAAAAATTTTCCTGTATACGAAATTTTAACAACAGAGTTTTCTATTAATTTATCTGTATTAAAAAATATATTTTTTAGTAATTCCATATTGCATTTCTCCTCATTTATCTTTTGATTAGTTAAAATAAGACAAAAGTCTAATTAAATTACTAACATTATATATTTAAGTTTAACAATATTCAATAGTTTTTTGCAAAAAAACAAAAATTATTGTCTTATTTTACCAATTATATAAAAAGTATCATCTTTTCGTACTCTTATTATAGGATAGTTAGGATTATCTGGGTACAAAGATATATACTTTTTGGCGTAAACAAAGAGTCTTCGTATTAGAATTTGACCATTATAATAAAAAAGACCAACTTCTTGAGGCTTCAATGGTGAACCTAAATCTACAAAAACATAAGAATATTGATCATAAATTTTATTCATAGAATCATCATTAAGCCTAATCCCAAAAGAAACAGAATTAAGTCCAGAAGGACATTTCATAAAATGCAAATCATTTATATCATCTATTAAAAGAATTCTATCTTCAGCAGTGTACTTGAGCAAATCGTATTCTAAAGCTTCTTTAGGAAGATTAGAACCATAACTTGCCAAAAGTTTTTGGTAAGGAATATCTATAGCATTGCAAATATCTGTTAAAACTTTATAAGTAGGTTGCCTATTACCATTTTCTATATGTGTTAAATAGCCTATATCTATACCGATTTCCTTAGCGATTTTTGTTTTTGTCATATGCTTTTTTGTTCGAATATTTTTTATTAATTTCCCTAACATATTTTTACCTCATGGGTATTATAATATATTAACTAAAAAAAAGTCTACTGCTGTCGAAAAAAATATTGAAAATATAGTAATGTTGAGATATACTTTTTAATATATATTAAAAGAGATCTAAGGGGAGTATATTATGATTAAAGAGAAGGAAAAGATTGTAGAGCAAAAAGAAAATCCGGAAGTAAAAGAAACGGAAAAACACAGTAAAAAAAATGGTAACAAAAAAATTATAATAGTTTGTAGTGTAATTGCTATTGCTATAATTATTGCAATATTTAGTACAATATTTGCATTAATTAATAGTAACAATGAAAAAATACTAAATGGAATTAGTATAAATGGAATTAGTGTAAGCGGAAAAGATAAAGATGAAGTAAAAAAACTACTTGCTGAAAAAACAGAAGCTAAAAGAACAGAGGATTTAGTTGTAAAATTGGATACCAAAACAAAAGATGGTGAAGAATACAAAGGAATAGTTAGTTTTGAACAATTACAATTAAACTATAAATTAGATGAAGCAATTGAAAAGGCCTATAGCATAGGAAGAGATAGTAATATTTTTGTAAATAATTTTAATATTATAAAAACATTTTTTACAAAAAATAATATAGAGATTCCATATGAATATAATGAGGAAGAACTAAATAAACAAATAGACACTATAAACGGTCAAATACCAGGAGCAGTTATAGAAAGTAATTATGATATAGATGAAGATAAAAAAGAGCTTATTATTACAAAAGGAAAAGCTGGATTAGTAGTAGAACCAGAATTATTAAAGCAAGAAGTGGAAAATGAAATAAAAAATGTGGAAAGTACTGAAAATGAAATTAATTTATCCACAAAGAATAAAGAACCAAATGAAATTGATTTAGATAAAATTTATTCTGAAATACATACAGAACCACAAAATGCATATTATACACAAAATCCATTTACCTTGTATCCTCATGTAAATGGAATAGATTTTGCAATATCAATGGAAGAAGCAAAGAAGATTTTAGAAGAAAATAAAGAAGAATATATTATACCACTAAAAATTACACATCCAGAAATAACGACAGATAAAATAGGTTCTGAAGGATTCCCTGATTTATTGGCAGAATTTTCTACAAATTATAATCCAGGAGCAAAAGACAGAACAACAAATTTAAAATTAGCATCTAATAAAATTAATAATACAGTTGTATTGCCTGGCGAGACTTTTTCGTATAATAAAGTCGTTGGGAAAAGAACAACAGCAGCAGGATATAAAGAGGCACCATCATATGCTGGTGGAAAAGTTGTAAATGACATAGGTGGTGGAATTTGTCAAATTACATCTACTCTATATAATGCAGTGGTCTTTGCTAATTTAGACATAGTAAGTAGAAGCAATCACCAATTTGTTCCATCATATGTAAAAGCAGGTAGAGATGCAACGGTTGTATATGGAGCAATTGACTTTAAGTTTAAGAACACAAGAAAATATCCTATAAAAATAAAAAGTACAGTCAGTGGCGGAGTAGCCAGAGTACAAATATATGGAATGAAAGAAGAAACAGAATATAAAGTAAAAATAGAAACAAAAATAACCGGAAGCATTCCAATGCAAACAGTTTATGAAGACGATCCAACATTAGAAAAGGGAAAAGAGAAAGTGGAGCAAAAAGGACACAATGGTACTTATAGTGAAGCTTATAAAGTTGTTTATTTAAATGGAAAGGTTGTGTCTAGAACATTACTTTCAAAAGATAAATATAACCAAATGAGTACAATTATAAAAAGAGGAACCAAAGGTACAGAGGTACCACCAGCAGATCCAAAGCCAGAAGTGCCAACCACTCCAGAAGAACCAGAAACTCCAGAGGTACCAGAAGAACCACCAGTTGTACCAGAGAAACCAAGTGAAGGAAATAATATAAATTAAAATAAAAAAGATATGATATATACAAAATTTAGTGTATTTCATATCTTTTTTTAGTTTTTTACTTGACAAAAACTAAAATTGGGTATTATACTAATTAAGTACTCATATGCACCACTAGCTCAGTTGGTAGAGCAGCTGACTCTTAATGGGTTGACACCCCAGTTCAAATCTGGGATGGTGCTACGACATGGAAACCTTGAATTTTTTAAGGTTTGAGGTTTCCAACGAAACTTGAAAATTCAATAAATATAATCATATACCCCAATAACTCCCCAGTGATAAATGGAAATTTGGGGAAATATGCGCCATTAGCTTAGTTGGTAAAGCAGATGACTCTTAATCATAAGACCCCCAGTTCGAGTCTGGGATGGCGCACCATACGATTTTTTAGAATGTTCCCCCGATTTTCAAGTAACAAGGAATATTTTATAAAGCTAGAGCACTTAAAAAAGTGCTTTTTATTTTGTCATTTTCATTTATTTCTATTCCATTATTTGAAAAATCTTCAAAAGTTTGATTAGTATAGTTTTCTAATTCTGTTATATCTTCAATTTTCAACTTTTTAAAACCTTTTCTTTCTTTTTCTTGGATTTTCATTAAAGCATCAACTTTTCTTTGTTTTGAAACATGAACATAATATTTTTGTGTCGTCTCGTATTCAGTATGTCCCATTAACTTAGCCAAAACTTCTGCATCCATCCCCAATTCTTTACAATGTGTTGCAAATGAATGTCTAAGTCCATAAACAGTTAAATGGTCTAATTCGTTGTGTCGTTTCAAAAATCTTGGCATATTTTTTGATAATGTATCAGATACAAACGGTCTATTATAAGCATTTAAAAAAACATACTCATTTTCAGTCCATTTCTTATGAAATCTTTTAAATAATTCTTGTTGTTTATTCCTATGTTTTAAAATAGCCTTTTTTAATATCGGATCCATATATATATGTCTGTACGATTCAGGTGTTTTTAAGATGTCATCCTTTCTTTCGTGTCCTATTACTTCCATATGTTCATTATAAATTTTAAAATCCTTATAAGCATTATATATGTATATATCATTATTATCGAAATCAAAAGCATTCCATTTATATCCACAGGCTTCTTCAGGTCTAGCACTTGATAATAGCATAGATAAGAACAACAGAGAAATATCAGAATCTTCTGTTATAAGGCAATTTATCCATTTTTCTCTATCTTTTTCTTCAATAAATGATATTTCATCTAATTGTTTTTTCTTCCTTGACAATTTTATTTCAGCTGCAATATTGTATTTTACATATTTATTTGTTTTTAAGAAAGAGAAAAAAAGTTTAATTACTGTTAAAACATCTTTTCTTTGTGTTTTACCATTTATAGTATTTAAAAGTTCTTTCACATTATCCTCATCTAAATCTTTTATATTTTTATATTTATCAAAAGCTGGAATTATGCGCGATTTTAATATTCCAATATATGATTCAGCTGTTTTCATACTTAAATAATTTTCTTCATCTGGTTGTTTTTTAGTTCTAGCAATTAAAGAATTAAACCATATTTTAGCACATTTTGTCGGTGAATACATTATATCAATATTGGCAGTATAATCATCTGATGTAGTCTCATATTTAGGAACATTTTTAGTAGGGATTTCTTTTTCTTCTGTATTTTCCTTTATTGTTATTTTAGGAATGTCTGTTGTATTTTCAAGAATATAGTACACAATATCTGGTTCTTCAATACCCACTAATTTTATTCTTTTTGAAGTATAACGAGATAAGATAATTTGTATTTTTTCCACAAGTTTTGTTATGGCTTCTTTTGGTGATTCCGAGCTATAACATTCAGGTCGTGGGTTCTGTTTTAATACACCTCCTAAATTCAATGTAGTTCTAGCTTGATAGCCATTTTCTTTTGGAGAAACTTTTATTTTGTATTGTTTTTGATTTTTATTTTCTTTCTCCATTACTCTTTGTTGAAATATTATTTTTTCCATTATAAACTCCTCCTTAAATGAGGTTTACCAACTAATTTATAATAGAACATAAAATCTATGTCCCATTATATACTAGAATTGGGTGTATGACAATGTTCAAAAAAAATTATTTTTTGTAACTGTATCCACCATATTTTCCATAATTTTGGTCAAACCATTCTTGTAACTTATTTCCGTTTATAATAATTTTTCTTTTAAATCTAATAGCAGGAAAACCTTCTAATTTTACAAGTTTTAGCATTAGATTTCTTCCTATCCCTAGCTGTTTTCGTGCTTCATCTACAGTTATTCCAAATTTTATTATTTCATTTTGATTTTGAAAACTATTCATTTGCACCACATCCGTTTTTTAACTCTTGTAATTTTTTTTCTGCATAAATTTTACTTTCTGCAATGTCTACTACAATATTTCTTGGATACATTTTAAATGCTTGTTTCATTTCTATACCGAAATTAGTAACACTTAATTCACCTTTAAAACCAGATCGCATCATACTTTCAAAAGCTATTTGACCATAAGCAACTGCCTCTTTTTTATTCATAAGATACACCTCCAACAAAAGTTTCAAAAAGTGTAATAACATTATCCCATTTGATTTCAGAATCTTCTGTTATAGTAATTTCGCATTTTTCAATATATGAATAATTCTTTTTTGACCTTATAATAATTTCTAATTTTTGTGAATCATTTGCAGAATAATTTATTTCTGCATAAACTTTGCTCTGTTTTGTATTTAATTTATCAGCAAGTTTAAAGATTTTTAATAATTTTTGTTCCATATTTTATTTACCTTTCCTTTATATATTTAGGTATATCCGCAGAACGACCAAGATTTTCGTCAAATTCGTACCTATGTTTAGAAGGGTTATATTTATAAGCACTAGCATTCCACTTTCTATAACTTTCATTACTTAGATATTTTGATTTTGAAAGTTCCAAAGATGCTTGTCTATGTTGTTCTTCCACAAAAGCAAAATTATCATCTATTCTTTTTTGTTCTCTTTTGTTTTTTATAAATCTATTCTGATCTTGTTTTCTTTTTTCTTTTGACTTATTATTTCGGTATTCTTTTTCCTTAGAGTATCTTTTGTCTTGCTTAATTATTTTTGTAATATAACTAGAAGATGTATGTACTATTTCTGCAATTTCTTTTACTTTTAGATGCTCATTAAAGAAATAATTTATAATTAAATCTTTTGAATTTTCCATTTAATCACCTGTGGTTAATTTTTTGTCGACACTTTTTAGATATAACAAGGCTATTAGAGAAATTACTTAATCTCTAATTCTTTCATCTTTTTTCTAAATGCTTCTTGTTTTTGTTTCTTGTTTTTTAATTCTTTATGGAGCCTAAATTTTAATTTTATTTTTGGTAGTAAAACATCCATAAAGAATATTACAAAAGTTAGGCATATCCCTAATAATACAAATCTTAAAAACATCTTTTTTGCTCCTTTCCGTTTAAATAAGGCAAAAGACAGACAAGAGCTAGTCTTATCTGTCTTTTTATATAGTGCTTTCTTAAAATTTGCCCTTCACTATATAAACATTAATTATCTTTTAAAAATTCTCTCTTAAATTTTAAAATTTATAATTTTTTATTCCTTCAATTAGTTTTAGTATTAAATATTGGTATCTATCTTCATCACCAAAACTATATTTTTTTAATAAAGGCTTTTTTCTATCTATTATCTCTAACATAGCCATTTCATTACCTTTTTGTGCTAATATTCCTAATTCATACATATTTTTATTTTTCATTTTCAAAATCCTCCTTGAAATATTTTTTTAATTTATCTATTGCTCTAATTTTTATTTTGCTAACAGTTTTTGAATATATTTCAAGAATTTGTGCAGCTTCTTTTTGAGATAAATCCTCATTAAATAGCAAAAAAATCACTGATTGCTCAATAGCAGACAGTGATTTTAAGGCCTCTTTTACAGAAAGAGATAAATCAATAGTAGACTCAAAATTAGGATTTTGAGAGTCAAAAAAGCCTTGTATAAAGGCAGAGTAATTTTGATCATCAAAAATTATTTGCTCCTTTCTATTAGTATTAATTTCTTTTTTGAAATATCTTTTTGAAGATAATATAATAGTTTTTGTTAAAAAACTATCAAATTGTTCATCTTTGTAATTCTTATTTTCCATAAGTGTTCCTCCCAAATTAAAATTTGGGCCTAACAACCTGTGTTAAGCGAACACTAAAAATAAAAACCTCCTTTCAAAAAAAATTTCATCAAAAAAAAGCTTAATAAAAATGTTTTTAAATAATTGCTTCATTTGTAAATTTAACAAACTTTAAATCTTTTGCAAGTATTCTCTCAAACAGGTTTATTAAGCCCTGGGAGAATTATACTATCGTAAGTGTGCGAAATTTGTCGAAAATGATATGCAATAATAAAAAATTTTGTATTTTATAGGAATTTTTAACAAAAAATGTAGTATTATATACATTTGAATATTATAAATAAAAAAAGTATTCAGAAATGAATACCTTTAATTACTTTTTTCTAAATTAGTTTAAAAATTTATTTAACACTTTTTCAAGATCTGAATATTTAATTGGTTTTTCCAAATATTCATCAAAGCCAATATCATCAACAAAATGTGTTCTGGCATTTCGAGATATAGTATGTATAACAACAGGTGTATTAAAATTTTCTAATGCTCTTAATTTATGTAATAATTCTGGACCTGTATAACCTATTTGATAAATATTGTTAGTAAAAATAATATCATACTGATATCCATTTTTTATTCTTTCAAATATATCAATGCCAGTAGTAACAATATCTACTGATATACCAAATAGCATTAGCATATTACGAGTTTGTTTAGATGAAAAGCTGTCATAATTACCTATTAAGGCTTTTTTTCCTTTATATAATCCATTATATGATTTTGATTCATTATTTATAGATAATGGATTTTGAATTAAATAATCAAATTCTTTTTCTTCTAATATTTGTGTTTGCTTTTCTAATCTTTTTATTTCGTTTTTAAGAAAATTTTTTTGCTTCTCTTTTTCTAGAATATTGTTCTGCTGTTTTTCTATAACCTTATTCTTTCTAATAATGCCATCTATTAGTAAAACTATAACAATTAAGAAAATTAAACTTAAAAAAACTAAAAATACCATATTACCCATCCTTTCTAAAAATTTTAATAAAAATATTGAAAAATTAAGACAATTTATAAAATACAAAAGGTTTGGGCTATATACTTCATTGTGTATATTACAACAAAATTATACCATAATAAATAAAATGGTATGAAAGAGTGGTGATATATAGTGTCATTAATAGACATTTTTCGCAAAAATGTTAAATTTTATAGATTTATGCAGGATTATTCTCAAGAATTACTAGGAGAAAAATCAGGATTAAGTACACATTATATATCTGATATAGAACAAGGAAAATATAGTCCATCTATTCCGACAATAGAAAATATTGCAAAAGCTCTTAATATAGATCCTTATTTGCTATTTGTTGAAAATCCCCAAGCAAATAAATTAGCATCAAGAGTAGATATTTATCGAAAAAGATAAAACCTATATACATTATAATATTACTTTTTTTCTAATATTCAAGTAATTCGACAAAACTTGTCAAAAATCGCCAATAATTTATTATTATTAATAATTATATCACAAAAAACGCAACGGGACAAATAAGTTACATATTTTTTTCTGGTTTTGTGAAAAAATAAATACTATTAGAGGTGTAGCAATGGAAAATAATGAAAAATTGATGGCATTATTAAACAAAGATTATATGCCTATCATATACAAAAATATAAAAAAATTTAGAAAAGAAAGTGGTATGTCTTTAATGAAGGTTGCGGAAATTTTGGATATGTCTCATGATTATTTAAGAAGAATTGAATCAAATAATGATAAGGCAAAAACATGCTCCTTAAAATTATTGATAAAACTAAGTATTTTATACCATAAGCCTTTAGATGAATTTTTAAAAGAAGAATAAAATAGCAGGAAATACCTGTTATTTTTTTATTTTTTGTGATATATATAATATAAAATATATTTAAACAGGAGTAATAAAAATGAATTTAAAAAAAGACTTATCTACTGCAAATCAAAAATTATTAAGCCAATTAGGAGTAGAAATCGAAGATAGGAATTATAGTACAGAAGAAATAAAAAAATGTGAAAATAATATAGCAACTCATATTATGAGCAAAAGTTTAAAAAACATGGATCTAGCAAAAGAGAGTGTTAAGTATAGCAGTTTGATGAATATTTTGGCTAGATATGAAAACTAAAATATATATTTAAAATTAAGACTGGAAACGAAAACAATGAATGATAAAGAAATAGATAAATTATACAATTTAGTAATTATCTCATAATATTTTCACATTAAAATAAAAAACATAAAAGCTCATACTAAAATAGTATAAGCTTTTATGCTTTTTATAAAGTTAAATTATCTTCCTGCACCATACCATGAAGAATCACCTGAAAACCTAATAGGAGTAGTTCCAGAACCTGGAACATCCGCAGCTGCTTTTACTGCTGCTTGTTGAATCGTATAGTGTGTTACATAGGTCTCCCAAAAATAATTGTTAAATTTATTTGCAGCAACAACACCTACTTCAGTTGCCCAACCTAAATATGCTCTTTGACTACGTCCAGTAATATTTAGTGAATTTGGAAAATTATTATTTCTTTTACTATTACATGCATCTATATATACCAAATGCCAATTTCCAGAAATTTCACCAGGTGTAATTTCATTTTTATTAATATCTAAAAAATATGTAATACCATTAGCAGCATCCGTATTATTAGGACCATGTGTAGAAATGTAAAAAGCATAATTATTATTACTATAATTTGAACCTCCTGAATTAGTCCATGAAAATATTTGAGATCTTGTTGAATTATTTTCAGTAGATACATTATATCCTAATTTATTAAATCCGTTTATAGCATGGTTTCTATCACTATCTCTAGTTGAGAAAAAATTCGTAGAAAATACCCTTGCGTTATCAGCTGCAAAAACATTGTTTGTTAAACATAATAACATAATCGTCATAATAGCAACAATTATTGATACTTTTAATATTCTATTATTTCTCATTTTACTTGGTCACCTCCTAAAATATTTCCTGTTGAAAAATCTACAAAAACAAATGTAGTTGTAGCATCTTGTTCAATAGTTACTTTCCATGCCTTTACAACAACATTTGATGAAATAATATCGCTGCCAGCTTGTCTTGTAAAGAAATTATTAGGTTTTATATATGTTAATTCTATATTAGTAATTTGATTATCTGATATATTTTCAAATTGTTCTTTTACTATATTTTTAGCTTCAGCTTCTGTTATATTTTCACTAAGAGTTGCTATACCATCATTATCATAAGAAGTAGAATGAATTCTTAAAGCTGCTATTTTTTGTTGTTCTGGTGAGAAGAATATTTTTATTGAATCATAATAGTTATATAATCCATCTGATTTTTTTACAAAATCAGCTTCCCACATACTATCATCAAAACGTTCTAAATATTCTAACTCATAATCATGAGATATGTCTAGATTATTATAAAAATTAGTAATAAATGTTTTTGCAATTGATTTATCAGAAGTAGTTTGCAAATCATAATTAAATGTATCATCCGAAAAAGCTCTTAATTTTGAGTTTTTATCCATTGAGATTGTATAATTACTTGTTACAATGTCATAGTAATCTTCATTTATTGTATTATCGTGAAATAATTTTATTTCTGAAGAATTATTTTCAGAAATTCTAGCAGTTTGTGTTGTTGTTTCTCCAATAAGTGTTGGAATATATGTGTTTGCTTTTTGAATAATATCTTCTTTTTCTGGATTACTTATTGTTGTATCCTTTTCTGAAATCCCTATATAAACTTCATTCTGTTCATTTTCCTTTAGATAGTTTGATGTCAAATTTGCTAGATCAATTTTACTTGTAAAAGCATAGATAGCAGAAGCAGATGCAAATACAGTAGAAACTGTTACTAGACTTAATAAAATTTTCTTTTTATTCATTTTTAACCTCCTTTATAAAAAAAAATACCCTCCTTCCTTATATTTCTAACATTAATACAATTAAAATAAAAAAAAGTAACGTTCTAAAAAAATGCAAATTATTGTCAAAAAGTGAATAATTTATACCTAATCGTTACTTTTTTTTTACCATAATTGTATTATAATAAAAAGGGAGGCAAAAATATGGAAATAGATGTTAAACTATACAAAGAGTTTTTAATGGGAAATCAAGAATCATTTGATGTACTGATGGATAAATATAGAAATAGTCTTATTTGTTTTATTCAAGGCTATGTTAAAAATATAGATATAGCTGAAGATTTAGCACAAGATGTTTTTGTTTATATTTTAATAAACAAAAAAGAATACGACTTTAAATATAGTATGAAAACATATTTATATACTATAGCAAGGTCTAGAGCTCTTAACTATTTAAAACGTGAAAAGAAAATTATATCTCTTGAAGAAAATATAGATTATTATGCTAATAAAGAAAATATAAATCAAATAGAAGATACAGTTTTTTCAAATGATAAAAAAAGAAACATACATAATGCTATAAAAAAATTAAATGAAAGTCAACAAAGAGCTGTGTTTTTAGCGGATATAGAGGAATTATCTTATAGAGAGATTTGTAAAATAACAGGAAAAACCTTATCACAAATAAAAATGACGATTTACAGAGCTCGAAAAAACTTAAAAAAAATTTTAATGGAGGAGGGATTAAACAATGAATAATCAATCATTTAGAAATGAAGTTTATAAAAAATATGCATATTATAAAAACATAAAAGATGATAATTTTTTTTATAAACATCAATATAGAAAAATTAATAGTAATATACTTTTGAACAAGATTGCAACATTCTTAATTATTGGTATTTTTACCACTGGCGTCGTATATGCTGCTTCAAATTATATTAAAAATATTTGGAAAAATCCCAAAGAATATAATTATAATGAATCAAAACAAGTTGTACAGAAAGATATTGATGAATCTATGACAGAAAATGAAGCAAAACAAATAGGATTAAAAACATTGAAAGAAATGAATATGGAAATAGGAAACATAAAAAATAGTTATTTAAATAAAGAACCTTCAATAGATAAAATAGAATGGGTTATTGAAACAGATAATGATTTAGAAATAAGAATAAATGCTAAGAATGGTGAATTATATAGTTTTTCTAATAATAGATTATTAAATTCGGTAAACAATTCAACATTAAACGAAGAAGCTGCAATAAAAGTTTCAAAAGAAATATATGATAGCTTATCTTATAAAAAAAATTATGAATTTTCTTGCATTTCAAATTTAGAAAATGGAAAATGGCAAGCTGACTATTGTATAAAATATGGTGATATATACAATCCATATCAATGTGTTAGAATAACATTTATAGCTGAATCAAAAGAACTTGTTATGTTAAATGTTTTTGATTATGATTTTGAAAATAATCCATATGAAATAAGTGAAGAAGAAGCACTTGCTATAGTAAAAAATAAATATGGTGAAGAAAATATCAAAACAATTTCAGCAAAAAAAGATATACAAAAAATGAATACAATAATATATCAAAAAGAAAATGAAACTGCAACAGGAGAATATAAAATAGATAATATTGTTAGAAATATTTGGAATGTAGAGCTTAAAGAAAAAAAGTATGGTTTTGTAGAAAACTATTACATTGATGCTACTACTGGTGAAATAATTGGAGGTAATCAGAAAAAGTAAATTAAAAGATTAGCTTTGCTAATCTTTTAATTTACTATAATTTATTTGCCAATGCCATCATATCCTCTTTTTCTGTATCTAAATATTGTTTTGTAGTGTTTATATCACTATGTCCCATTTGACTTGCAACCTGTTCTATTGTATATCCAGCATTATGCAAAGCATTCGTTCCATAAAAATGTCTTAATAAATGTGGATGCAATTCATTTAATTTACAAGCATCTTTATATTTATCCAATAATCTATTGCAGAAATTCCTATTTACTGGTTTCTTAGTATTTATGCTTTTTTGACTAACGAATAAATATGGATTTTTAGTATTTATTTGTTGTCTTTCTTCCAAATAATCTTTTATAGCAAAATACATTATATTATTTATAACAACTATTCTAAACTTTTCGCCTTTTCCTACAATGTAAAGTTCTCTTTCATTTAGTCTTATATCCCCTATTTTTATATTTGTTATTTCACTTGCTCGTAACCCACCATAACATAAAATTGATATGAAACAAAAATCTCTTTTTGAAGCCTTTATGTCTTTGGCAGCATAATGTTTAATTTTATTTACATCTTGAACAGAAATTATATTATTATTTAATTTTGTTTTTTGTATCTTTATAAAATCACGATCCTTTATTACCATTTCTGTTTGTATTTTTTCTTGAATTAAAAATTTATTATAAGTACGAAGTGATGTCAATTTTCTATTTATTGTTTTAGAATCTGTACTGTTGTTCAATAAATATTGCTTATACATTTTAACATCTGCATAAACCAGTTCGTTCAATTCTTCATCGTAAGAATCTTTATAATATTTTTCATACAACTTTACATCACTATAATAACTATTTATAGAATTTTCTGAAAGTCTTAACTCACTATCCATAAAATCTTTAAATCCATTTAGCATAAAATCACCCCTTTTTGATTATGTTACATTTTTGTATAACGATTTTTTACGATTATGTTACATTTTTTATACATATTTTTTATAATATAGCTCTAAAATGTATCATAATCGCAATTATGTTACATTTTTTTGAAGGTATTTTTTTGCTCTATATATAATAGAGCAAAATTTCTAATAGTATTTACATATCCCTTACTGCATTAAGTAAAAAGCCCATTCCATCTAAAAAGCCATTTTTGTAAAATAAAAAATTTTCTCTTGAACTAGCTGACTTCACTGCATCATTTCTTTTTGTCATCATACCTTTTAAGATTTCTCTTTCATCTGGAGCAAGATTATCAGCCATAAACTCGTACATTTCTTTAGATGCAGAAATAACCTTATTTTGACTTAGTACCATTTCTTCATCTTCCATATTTAACGAATTTGAATTTTCTTGCATTTCAAGAATCTTTTGGATGAAATAATCACACTTATTTTTATCCATAATACCAACTCCTATCTTTTTGTTTTTTCATATTGTATAAAATAAAATCTAAAAAAGGAACGCTGAAAAGAAGAAAATTTTTAAATATTATTTTTTCTAAAAAAATGATATAAAAAAAGCCAAAAATCATTGATATTTAAGCAAAAATATTTTTTAAACACTAACTATTGAAATAAATTTTAAAACTTAATACAATATAAGTGTGTATTAAGATAATGTTATAGTTTTTTCTATAACTATCTATAAAGAATTATCTTTATAGCATAATTACTAAAATAAGTTAGTAATGATTACATCTGTATTTATTAAAATACAGCATAATTTTGGGTTGCAACATAACTTATATATAGATTATTTGTTATGCTTAATAAATAAGAAAGTAAAATCAAGCTGGCCCCCTTAGCTTAGTTTACTTTCTCTTTTTTTGCCCATAAATAAAAGGAAAGGAGGATTTTAAAAAAATCTTTTTACACAAATATTCAATTAAAATTGGAAGGAGATTTTTATTATGAGAAGTGGTTTCGATTTAGAATTATATGGAGAAACATTTAAAAATTGTTTTATAGAAAGTTCTTCATATAAAAATGGAAATTTACAATTAAGTCTTTATGGTTTAGATGCAAATGTAAATCAAATATCACATTTTGCAGACATTACTTTGAATCAAAATGTTGTTGACTTAACAGATGATACAATTATTGTTGACAACAAATTTAAACCTACATTAGTACCACAATTAGAGAAACTAGGAATTTTAGCAGAAAAAATCAAAATGTGCATTATTGATAATGTCTTTTACCCTATTTATAAAATAGATTTTTCAAAAGTAAATAGTCAAAGATATTATGAAACTGAATTACTTGCAGCATAAATAAAAATGAAAGGATGAAATAATATGGAACAAGTAACAAGAACAAATTTACCAATAGTCGGTAGAATCCAACATGGAATGCAACAAATTGTAAATCAAAGAAAAAGAGTAACAGAATTAGGATATTTTATTGCAACAACTAAAAATAATAATATGAATTTTATGTTGAATAGATTTAATGAAAAATACCCAAAACAAACATCTTTAAATATTCAATTTTTTGACGAAGAACCGTTATCAATTCGTAAAGCTAGATATAATCAAGGCGGAGCTGTTTGTTATTGTATGGCTGGAACTTCAAAGGGAAAACAAAAAGTGTCTAATAAATGGCAAGACATTGAATGTAGTTCTAATTGTCAATATTGCGTTAAACAAAAAGGTGCTAGTAAACCAGCTTGTAATTATGAAGGTACTCTAAAATTTTTATTACCTGAAATAAGTAAGGACAGAATTTGGATTATGAAAATTACAGGTCAACAATCTATATCAAATTTAGAAGAATACATAAATTTTCAAAAATATTTAGGAAATTCTTTAAAAGGAACTTATACAATATTCTTAAATCAAATTGAACAAACTAATTCTGAAGGAAAAAAATTCAATAATTTTGTTATTGATATTGTAAAAGCAGAAAATTTTAATTCAAATTATCAAAAAAATACTAATAATTCTATTGTATCCACAGAAAGTCAAAAAACTGTTGATAATCCTATTCAAAATCAAGCAGAAATAGTAAAAACAACTAAAAAAGAAACTAATAGCCAAACAAAAAACACTACAAAAAAATCTACAAAAGTCAATACTGATAATGTTGTACCAATTACAGAAAATGAAAAAGTTGATTCTCAAGCAGAACAATCGCAAACAACAAATGAACAAAATAAGCAAAAAACTGAAACATACAAGGAACATTGCTTTTTATATGACACAGAATATAAAACATTTAAAAAAGCTGGAAAAGATACAGAATATTTAATCGCTAAAGTAACTGATATAAACGATATAACAACAGATGTAATAGTAAAACCAGAATTTAGAGCAGAAATGGAAAAATGCGATATTGGAACAGAATTGATTATTGAACTAGAAAAATTTAAAGATAATATTATATCAAAACATATTGAGTTCGTGAACATTATGCCAAAAAAAGTAGCAGCATAGATAAATCTTGCTACCACAAATTTTAATTTCACACTATACCTATACTATATAGGAACAATACTAAAAATGTCAATACTCAAAATAAAAAAATTAAAGGAATTTCTATGCACAATAAATTTAAAATAGATGAGATGGTTATAGTTAATGGCATTGGAAAAGAAAACGGAACTATTTATAAAAATAGGATTGCAAAAGTTATTTGTCGTGATCCTTTTTATTTTGATTATAATATTAAGTTTAATGATGGTACTGAGGATTGGATTGATGGAAAATGCTTAGAAAAGTTGGAAGGAGAATTTTAAAAATGAAAATTACATATTTAAGGACCATTGGTTTTAGAAAATTTGAGAATGAATTTGAAACAGATTTGTTTGATATTACATCAATTACTGGTGGAAATGCAAAAGGAAAGACTAACATTTTATATGCAGTTATTTGGGGATTTTTAGGCTGTAATCTAACTGGAGATGACAAAGTATATATTGGAAATAAAAATACAGATAATTGCTATGTAGAAATACATTTTATTGATAATTTAGGAGTTACTCATACACTTAAAAGATTAAAAAATAAGTACAATAACAAAAAGAATTTTTTATTATTAGATGAAAAGCAAATAAGCCAAGATGAATTAACATCTTATTACAGTGATAAAAAGCTATTTTTATCTATTGTAAATTCAAATTATTTTATTAGTCGTTCACCTGCAGACCAAAAAGCATTACTTGATAAATACTTGCCTGAAATTGATATTAAAGAAATTTATAATAAATTAGATAAAGAAGAAAAAAGTATTTTAGAAGGATGCCCAAAAAATGTTACAAAATATATTCAAGAGTTAAATGATGATAAAAAAATGTACGAAGATAAAATAAAAAATCTACAAGGAAAAATTGCTTATGCAGAAAACTTTATTGGTGAAAAACTAGATACCCTAAAAACATTCGATAAGCAAGAAGAATTATCACTTGCACAGCAGGAATTATCATTCTTAAAGACTGACCAAAAAGCTGAAGCGAGAAATAAGCAATTAAAAATTGTTGAAAATCTTAACAGTCAAATAAACTTATATCAAAATCAAATAGAAACATTAACTACCAATATGATAAATGGAAAAAAGACATATCTTTCAATAAAAAATGAACCTATATCATATTGTCCAATGTGCAAACAACAATTATCTGATAAAGGTCGCTTGAATACCATACAAAATATGAAAACTGATTTAGAAAATGACTATTCAAATAAAATAAAACTTGAAACAGAATTACAAGAAATAAAGAAAAATCTAGCGGTTGAAAAATGTAAATTATATGCACTAGGAAATGACAATGCAGATAAACAAAAAACACGAATTACAGAAGTAGAAAATCAAATCAAAGTATTAGAAAAAGAAAAGTCTGAAATAGACCAATACAATACTTCAATAAATGTTAAGAGAGAAAATATACAAAAAGCAAAGGCAGATATACAAATATTTAACAAAAATATTGATGAATTATATAATAGTCTTGATTCTAATAAAAAAGCAAAAGATGTTGCTCAGAAATTACTAATCAATTATATTGAAGCAAAAATGCAATATGCAACAAAACATTTAAAAAATGTAGGTATTAAATATTATACTATTTTAAAAGATAGTGGAGAAATTAAGCAGGATTTTATTATTACATACAAGGATAATGAATTTAAAAATTTATCTAGGTCTGAAACTATTGCTACATCACTTGAAATTAGTAATATGTTAAATAAAATTTCTGGTGTTAATTTGCCACTATTTGTTGATGATAGCGAATCTTGTGCAGATTACAATTTTATTGAAGATTTTTCAAATGATACTCAAATTCTTATTGCAAAAGTAGAAAAAGGACAAAATTTAGAAATATCAAATTATCAAAATATAGAGACTATGCAAATTGCTGCATAGTCTTAATAAAATAATGGAGGGACACTTATGAAAATTAAAAGTTTATTAGTAATGCCAGGAAAAGAAGTACAAAAAGTAAAAATTCCTGCAAATATAAAATTTATAAAATCACTATTAGGAGATGACCTACAAAAAATAAGAGTAAATGAAAATACAATTATTTATTTATCAACGCAAATGGATTATACAGAATATAACAGGCTTTTTGATGGTTACATTTTAATTGGGACTTTTTTGATTGTATCTATAAAAAATAATAAAAGGGTTTCGATGAAAAAAAGAGATATTAGAAAATATACTAATATGTTCAAATTATCAAAGCATGAAAAGAAAGTAAATCACTTTAAAGAAGAATTTTTAGAAGAATATTACTTTAATCAAAGAAAAATGAAAGAAAAAAATAGAGAGCATAATAAAGAGTTTATCTTTAGAGATGCTGCATAAATAATGAAAGGAAGATTGAAAATGAATAATTACGAAACAATATTTTTATTAAATATAAAACTATCAGAAGAAGATCAAAAAAAGATACTTGATAAAGTAACAAAATGTATTATCAATTATGGAAAAATAACTAGCATAAAAAACATCGGAAAAAGAAATTTAGCCTACGAAATAAGAAAACAAAAACAGGCCTATTATTATGAAATAGATTTTGAAGCCAAATCTCAATGTATATCTGAACTTCAACAACTATATAGATTTACAGATGAAGTTTTAAAATTTATTACAATAAAAAATAACGAATAAGGAAAGGAAGAAAAAATATGAACAAAGTAATTTTAATTGGTAGACTTACAAAAGATGTAGAACTTAGATATACACAAACAAATAATACGGCTGTTGCTTCATTTAGTTTAGCTGTAAATCGTAAATTTGTAAAAAATGGTGAAGAGAGACAAGCAGATTTTTTTAATATTATTGCATGGAATAAACTTGCTGAAACAATATCAAAATATTTATTTAAGGGAAATCAAGTTGCTATTTCTGGTAGATTAGAAACAAGATCTTGGGATGATGAAAACGGACAAAAACATTATGTCACAGAAGTTATTGCTGAAGAAGTAGATTTTATAGAACCTAGAAACAAGCAAAATAATGATGCAATACTAAATTCACCAGTTCCTGTAAATAGTAATGATTCATCAGATTTCATAAGCAATGGTGATGATTTGCCATTTTAGAAGGAGGATTATTATATGTTTAAACAGTTTTTTATAAATAAATATTTCAAAAGGTTAAGTAATACCAAGTTTTTTAGAAATGATGAAGATGCTATTATTGGTAGAGCAAAAGATGTTATAAAAAATCTTCAAGATCAAATAAGCTATGTAGAAAATATATGCAATGATATTGATGAAGAAAATAAAAAGATGATAATTACAGATGCAAATTTGCTAATCAAAGAAATACAAAAACATTATCATAACCAAAATAATGTTATAGGACTTTACAACCATCCAATGGCAGGTTTCTATGTACTACAAGATAAATATGTATTATATAAAGATTTAAAGGATTATTACAATGAATTGGAGGGAAAAAATAAATGAATAGTAATGAAATGATATTTACAGAAAATGAATTGCAAATTTTAGCAAATGCTTTGGTTGTACTCTTAAAATTTAATGAAACGAATGGATCAGATTTAGGAGACTTTATCAGTGTTTCTGGATTATTAAGTAGAATGAACGCTGAACTTGACGATATTGAATTTCAAAGAATGCAAGAAATGGAGGCTAACAGGAATGAATACTAATATTATAAGTATTAAGTATGAGGACGACTTCTGTCCTCGTACTTTTAATGGTAGAGAATATTCATATTACACAAACAAAATATTAAATATTGGAGATTTAGTTGAGGCACCAACAAAATATGGTACCAAAATAGCAAAAGTAACTAGAATAAATGTACCAGAGAACGAAATTATAAATATTAAACCATATATGAAAACAATTACTCGTAAAATAAATAGAAATAGATACATCAATTTTTATGAGATTCAGGAAGATGCAGCATAATGAACGAAAAGCAAATTGCAAAAGTTTTAGTACAAAAATTGCTTGATATGGGATTTACTGTGCACAGATATAATGCAGTAACAACAAATTCTATTTATTTGAAATTGGATTATGGAGTATGTTGTGGAATTAGAATTGCTGATCATAATGGAAAAAAGAAATATCATTATAGATTTAATGTTGTAAAAGGTTATTGTGGGGATAAGATTATTTATTTTAAAAATCTTATCTCTTATTTTTATACCTTTGAAGAATTGCCACAACTATTAAATATGGTCCAAAAAGAACGAGAATCAAAAATAAAAAAATATGGTTTAGAGAATTACAAATTATATATGGAAAAAGAAAAACAAGAAAATGAGCTATTTAATAGATTTAAAATGGTAGCTTAAATTTGGAAGGAGCTAAAATAAAATGAATGGTTTTGATAGATTAAAAGAACAAGTAAAAGATCAAGAAGATTCAGCATTAAAGCAAGTAATAGAATATTTAACATCTCGTGATGATATGGAACAAAAATATCTAAATGAAGAAAAGACTGTTAAAGAAATGTGTAGTTTTATCAGAAGAAAGGGCAATGCACATGCAAAAAACGGCTGGAATTTTATTACTAATGAAGTTGTTTTCGCATGGGCTATTATGTATTGGGCTTTACCTAATTCTTTTTTAAAAATAAATAACCCCAAAGAAACAAACAATATTACAACTAAAGAAAAAACTACTAAGAATAATGTTATATCAATAGAAAAAGCCAAAAAAGTAATCGAAGAGAAAAAGCAAGTTGAACAATTAACATTATTTGGAGGTGTTGCAAAATGAAACAAGAAGAAATTGATGTATTAATGCTAAAAATAGATAAAAAATGCAAATTTCCAAAATATTGGTATGAATTTATCAAAGAAAACTCTAAAAATCATCATCTTATTATAAAAGATAAGGAAAAGAAAAAATTATATTGTTCTAATTGTAATAGATATTTTACTGATAAAACAATAAAAGTACGCGATTATATAGAATGTCCTCATTGTCATAAAATGTCATGTGTATATGGAATAAATTATTATCGAAAATCTTTTGAACAGTCTATTGTATTAGTTCAAAGAATGGATAAACAAGTTGTTATAAGAATTTTTGAAATATATTCTTACTTCAATGAAGGAAAAAAAAGAATACAAAGAAGTTGCATAGAGTATGCGAGAATATTACCTGGTATTGGTAGATTCATTGGAAATAATGTTTATATCAATATGTTTGGTGTTATGCGTGTATACCACAATTATAAAAAAATTAGTTGGTCGCAATATAAAGGTCATAAGTATTTAACCGATTATCCTACATACCCATATAACAAGAAAAAGCTTGTAAAAGGTACAATTATGGAATATGCACCCATTGAAGAATTTAGGGCAAGATTTGCATACTGTCGTTACAATTATTTAGATGTATTAGAACTTGCTGCTTATGGAAGTTTTGAACTATTATGGAACATGAAATTATATAATTTATGTTTTCATTCTAAAGCATTAAATAGAAATGGAAGTTTTTTTAAAAGATTTAAAGTACCTAAAAGTTTCTTAAAATTTATGCAAGATAATAATGTTACATATAAAGAATTGATGTTATTACAGCTATTCCAAAAGGCTAACAAAAAATTAATTCAAGACTATAGTTGTACTAATATTAACTATTTAAGATTTTTAATTAAAAATAATATACTGGATGACTTTTTAAATTCTGGTATGAAAATTAATTATACAAATATGAGCCTTATAAAAGATATTAGTAAATATGTTTCACTAAAAAAACTAATGCAATATAAAAAAGGCTTAAATAACTTAAATATCTATAAAGATTATTTAGAAATGGCTGAGAAACTTAGTTATAATTATAAATCCAACAAAGATTTATTCCCAAGAAATTTAATTTCAAGACATGATAAAATGCAAACTAAAATTAAAGTTACAGGAGATATGAATACACAATTTAAGGCATATCTAAGATATTTAGAATTATCAAAATATACTTATTCAGATAATAAATATATTATCTTCCCTGCTCCAAGTATTGATAGTATGAAAGATGAAGGAAAACAGCAAGGAAATTGTGTAGGTTATATGTATCTTGATCCTTATATAAAAGGTCAAACTGAAATATTTTTTGTTAGAAAGTTAGAAGATGTTACAAAATCATTTATCACACTTGAATATAAAAATGGAAAGGTTATTCAAAAAGAACTTCCACATCATGATAGAAACTTTACAGATGAACAACTTGAATTTATTGATAAATGGCTAGGATTTAGAAGTTTTACAGATAAAAAAGAAAAAGTTAAGAACAAAGTAACATTTAAGGTTACCAAATATAATCTTAATAAACTGGCTGCATAGAATGGAGGAAAAATATGTATCATAAAAGAAATTATAATAAAAATAATAATTCTCAAAACAAAACAAAAGAAATATTCGATAGAATTGTTGAAAATTTACAAACTATTGTCAATAACGGAGACTATGAAAAGTTTTTAAAATTTCAAAAGAACTTTAGGGATTATAGTTTTAATAACCTTATTTTAATTTTTAGTCAATTTCCAGATGCTACAAAAGTTGCTCGGTAAAGCTAAATGGTTGAAACTAAAAAGAGAACTTACAGAAAATGCAAAAAAAATATGGATAGTAGCACCTATTCCTAGACAGTATGATAAAAAAGTAAAAACTATTGAAAATGGAGAAGAAATAGAAAAAATTGAAACAGTAAAATATAATGCTTATAGATATGTGTATGTTTATGATATATCACATACTACTGGAAAAGCTATACCATTACAATCTGAAAGAATAAATTGTGATGATAAAGCTTCTTTTTATAACAAATTAAAAGAATTTAGTAATGTTCCAGTTATAGAGAAAGAGTTATTTGGAGGCACATTAGGCTATTATAGTGAAAAAGAAAATTTAATTGCTATAAAAAATACCTTATCTATAAATGATAAAGCATCAGTTTTATTACATGAAATAGCCCATAGCCTATATGATGATTTTGACTATTCAAAAGATAGAGATTTATCTGAAGTATTTGTTGAATCAGTTGCCTACATTGTAGCTGATCACTTTGGATTAGATACATCACATTGTAGTTTTAACTATATTATTAAATGGGCTAAAGGCGAAACTAAAACAGTCCTCGAATTAGGTGGAAAAATACAAAAATGTGCAAATGAATTTATTGAAAAATTAGAAAATTTTGAAATGCAAGAATTACAACTTGCAGCATAGGAGGAAAAAATGCAAAGTATTGTTAGTTATAAGGACAGAGGAAACTTTGGTGATTCAAAATATAGAGGCAATTGTACAGGATATATCATTAAAGATTTACTTAATCAATTTTACCATACTTCTAAACCTAAAAAATTTATTGAAATATTTAGTGGTGGGGGCACTGGAAAAGATGTCGCAAAAGAGCTTAATATAACAAATAGTCTGCATTTAGACTTAAATAATGGATGGGATGCTCTAATAGATGAAATACCAAGTGGTAGTGATTTTATATTCTCCCATCCGCCCTATTGGGATATTATCTCTTATGCAAAACAGAGAAAATCATATAATGAAAATGATCTGTCTAATCAAATGCCTTATGATGAATTTATACAAAAACTTAATCTAGTAAATGAAAAAATCTATCATTCCCTATTATACGGTGGTAGACATGCAATTTTAATTGGAGATATTAGAAAACAAGGAAAGTATTATAGCATAATGAAAGATATGGATTGGTATGGTGATTTAGAAAGCCATATTATAAAAGTTCAATATAATTGCTTATCTGATAATAAAATTTATTTTAATCAAAATTTTATACCTATTAAACATGAGCATTTATTGATATTTAAGAAAAATCGTGTATGGTTATTTAGCAAAAAAGAAACTAATACGCTCCAGATAAATATTATGGAAGTTGCTAATATTACTTGGAGAGACTTAATACAAGCTACACTTGAATTTATGAGAAACAGAGCAAGTATAGATGAAATCTATAATATTTTAATAAAATCAAAAAAAGCACAAAACAATAACCATGTGAGGGAAAAAATAAGACAAACATTAAACAATAATTCTAATTTTAAAAAAGTGGATAACGAATGGATGCTATGTATTAAATAGAAAGGAGATCTAAGAATGAAAAATGTTACAATAGATGAATTATACGATAAAATTGAAAGGTTAGAATACGAAAAAATGGCTTATTTAGAAGTAAATGACAAAGCAGGTGCTAGGAGAATGGCTAGACAAATTGAACAAATAGAATTACAGATTGATATTTCTAATTACAACAAAATAAAGCAAGAATTAGAAATATACAAAAAAGTTGTACGCAACTATCCAGGTTTACAACTTGAAATAAAAAATAAATTGACTGAGCAAAAAATAATATGAAAGGAAAATTAAATATGGATGTATTAGATTATCAAGAAGTAAAAAAACATGTAAATATTTTAAATGTAGCATATCAGTTATGTTTAGAAATAACAGATGATAAACATACAGAAATAAAAGCAATTTGTCCTTTTTGTGGATATAACAAAAATTCTAAAATTGCTACATTAAGCTTAAATACTATCAATAATAAATATTGTTGTAGTCGTTGTGGTGCTGGTCGGATATTCAATTGGATTATATGCTCGTGTTAAAGGTATTGATAATAAGAAAGCATATAGAGAATTGTTGGATAGAGAATGTTTTTCTATTCAAAAGAGTAACATAACAATAAGTCCTATAAATGAAATTGCAGATATAGATAAAAGAGATACAGTTTATAGAACTTTTTTAAATATGTTAAAACTTGAAAAAAGCTCAAGATTAGCACTAAATAGACTTGGATTTTTAAATTCTACTATTGAAGAACAAATGTATAGAACAATACCGAATAAAAACATTCATAGAAGATTAATAGCACATAGATTGTCAAAAATTTATGATTTATCTGGAATACCAGGATTTTATCAAGAGGCAGATTTTAAATGGACCTTTTCTGCAGGTAAAGGGATATTTATACCAATATTTGATGAAAGTCATAAAATACAAGCATTATCAATACATTTGGATAAACCTTTTAATAATACAAAAGATATGTGGTTTTCTAGCAAAGATAAGATCAATGGAACAAGTACTAAAAATGTGTTAAGTAAAAATAACATTGATGAAAATACGGATACTGTTGTACTAACTGATAATTTCTTGTTAGGAAACTATATTAAGGCAAGTTTGAATGTGCCAATGATTGCATTTTCTAATATTAGTAATTCCTATCAAATATTAAAAGTTATTGAATCTACTAATGTTGATAATATTATTTTTTCTTTTAAAATTGGTCAAAATGATAATTTAGACTATATTATAAATAGAATTTTTAAAGATTTAATACCACTTGGCTATAATCTTGAAACTAAACCTATAAAAGATTTTAAAGATGTGTTAGATAAAGATTTTCTAACATTATATTCATTAAGGAAAGTCGCATAATTATGTGTAAAAAGAATTATAAAAATAGCCTACTCTTATTTTAGAGTAAGCTATTTTTTTGAGTTTTATACCAAGATATGCTAATTGAGTTTTTTATTAAATTTGCATACTATTGTATAAATAATAAATTTCAAACTTGGTTTTAAATTTTCATCAATAGAAAAATAGTTACTAATAATACTTATTTTTGTATTATTGTACATTGTTTTTAATACTTGTTCAATACACCATTTAACTTTAAAAAAAGATTTTTCATTATATTTTTTTGCTATTTGAGGAAAAACATTTTTACTTAAATTATCTAATGCATTTTCATCTTTTATACATATAAATATTGCATCGCATAAATATTTAAATCCCTTTGTTTCTCTTTTAAAGTTAAACTTTGAAAGTTCCTTATATATAAATTTTTTTATATCATTATCATTCATATTTACTCCTCCTTAATAAGTAGGTTTTGTCCGGGGTATATTTGATTCGGATCATCTCCAATTATGTCCTTATTTAGTTCATAAATTTTTTTCCAATTTACATTATATTTCTTTGCTAGTAGAGTAAGCGTATCACCTTTTACAACAACATGGTATACAGTATTAGTACTATTGGTTAAATGATTTAAATTAGCTTTTTTAATTATGTTTTTATAATCATATATAGAATAATTCAAATCAACATTGCCAGAAATTCCTGTAACATTTCCTTTATCTGAAAATTGCCACATACCATAGTTTTTATTATATGTACAACTATTTCCCCATTGAGCAACCCATTTGTCAAATCTATCTAATTTTTCACTATTTATTCGATTATTAAGCCAGTCCAAACTAGCATATATACCGGTATAGTAACCTGCATCTTCAATAATACTACAAAATTTCTCACATATATTTATACAAGTTTCATTACTAACATTTCTTTTACTTTTGTATCCATCAGCATCCTCCATATCTAAAAATATAGGATATTCAATTTTTAAATCTTTAATATTTCTAAGGACAAATTCTGCTTCTTTTTGAGCATCTTCTATATTAGTAGCATATGAATAGTGATATAGTCCAATAGGAATATTATTATTTATAGCATTTTCATAATTTATTTTAAATTTTTTATCAATTTGATTTGAATTTTTTCCGTATCCAAACCTTAATATAATAAATTGTATTCCACTTTTTTTTACTTTTTCCATATTTATATTTCCATTATGTTCAGAAATATCTATACCTTTTTTCATATAAGCCTCCTTTCAAAAAAAAATAAGTAAGATTGCTCTCACTTATTTCTTGGTTTAATAGCTGTTATAAATTTTATATGTTAAGAATTTAATTCGTTTTGGCTATTGACAAATATCTTTTCAGGCTATTTTACATTAATATAGGAAATTTTTTAAACTTGTACTTGCTTAAAATTATGTTAATTAATTGATGAAAAGAAATATTTTCAAGTTTTCTAATGTATCTACTATAAAATTGCCTTGAAAATCCATAAAGTTTACAAGTTTTTCTTATTCAAAAATTTATACTATTTTTTAAATAAATCAATTGTTTTTATTATTATATATAGTTCTAATAATACAGAAAAAATTAATAATATAATATTACTCTTATTATATTCTTTTTTTAAATTTGAAAAATATGATCCGATTTCTTGTTCATTAAAATTAGGCCTCTCAACATGTATATATTTTTTTGTGTTGTTAATATCATATATAGATAGACTGTATCCATTAAAATCATCATAATATTCAACTTTTTGTATATCTTCATTTATATTAAAACATTCTTTTATTTTAATTATTATGTTACTACTTTGATTTGTAACTATAATACTTTTTTCAGATGATAGTATTTCATTAAACAATTTACTCCCTGTGAAAAAAATTATTATAAGTAATATTAGAATAATTACAAAATATAAATATATATTTTTTTTCATTTTCATATAAATCCTTTCATATCATAAAAATATAACAACTACGTTTCTTTCATAATTTCAATTATTTTTTACATATTTCAATAAAAAACACATTACTATTATATAATAGTAATGTATTTTTTTCAACATCTAATAAATATATAGTTCTAATAATTTATTAACTAATTGGTTTGTAAGTTTAGAAGAATATACTTTATTATATTTAAATTCCTTTGCAAATAATATTGATGTTGCTGTTTTAGTTTCAGTATATTTAGAAACTAATGCTGTTAAACCTGTTTTCAAATTAGGTACTGTTCCCCCTAATATTGTGTCAATAAAAGTTTTATACCTTTTTAGATATCTATTATTAACATTTGAATAATAGTTTTTTACAGCTTGATGTATTGGAACATCACTTTTTGCTTGAATTGAAATACAAACTGCATCTACATCAGAGACCCAATCTTCATAATCAAATCCTAAAGCTCCGACTGATGGTGCACCTAAATTTATGGCTAATCCATCATCTGTTCCACCAATAAGATTATACACATCATTTTCGCTTGCATTACAGTTATATGCTTCTAATTTAGCTCCAAGTTGTAATAAATCTCCAGCCCAACCAGATAAGTCATTAGCTTCTGAATCAAAAATACTAGATTGAACACAAGAGTCTAATGTCGCAGCCCAATGCTCAATTGCAATATTTCTATAACCTGGAATAGGTATTGTTAAAAATTGTTGTTCAAGCTCTGGAGCATTATTGTATACGTAAGCATTAAATTCATCATTTATAAGTCCTGCAACTGTATTCCATAATAGTCCACTATATTTTTTTCTTCTTAAATATTGCAAAACTAGATGATTTTTTTCTGTAATACTTATGTTGTTTCCTTTTGATTCTGAATATGATGTTGCCAGATTATATAATTTTTCTAATGAGTTAGAAAGAACACTTAAATCTGCTTCTGTAGATACAGACATATTTTCCAATAAATTAATTGTACCATTAAAGAATCTTAATCCATAGTTATTTAAAATATTATTGTCAGAATAATCTGTTGTTGGAGGAAGCTCTAATAAACCTGTTGTAGCTCCTAAACCTGCCATATCGGTACTTGAAGTTCCCATTGTTATGGCGTTATGTGCCCATTTCATCAAAAATCCATTTATAGTTGTTGAACCAGTTGTATCTTTATATCTAAATGCTGAATTTATATTTTTCATTTCTGATAAATAATAATTAGCTAATTCCGTACTATTACTTAAAAATGAATTTTCCCAGCCATGTATATCTAACAATACTGTTTTTGGACCAGATATTCCTGAATATGTATTTCCTCTTAACTTAACTAAAGTATCTTTTAATTGTTGTAATTCTTTAGCTCCTAAATAAGAATTACCTGTTTTGTTTCTAGAATTATTGAATATTTTAAAATCACCAGGCCAAGATCTATTAGCATCTATTCCATTATAAAAACATCTACCAAACCCATCATTTGTATTTCCATTTATTATTCCATCTAAATTAATACCAGGGAATAAATAGATAGTCCATTTTCTTGTTATTTGTTCTATCCTAGTTGAATTTAATTTAGCAAATCTTGTCATAAAATTTTTGGCTATTTTTAGAAGCATGTTTCCATCACCATGATAATATGTTCCATCTGCTTTTACACCATCTTCCCATCCATGTTGGGCAAAAACTAAAAATAGTTTATTTGGACCAAATCCACATTTATAATAAGACATATTTCTACCTTTTTGAGTTTGACCATATATTATTCGTGTTCCAAAATTAGAATATTTGTTATCAAAATTTTCTATTGAATTGTTTTCTTCTGGAAGATTTCCTACAATAACTTTTGAAGCTAAGACATAACCTCTTTTTCTTTGTCCTGTTGTTCCAACTGTATATTCTATACATGTATATTCAAATGTATATTCATCTGTATTAGTTTTATTAGTATTGAAACAAGTAACCTCTTCATTTCGAACTGCTCCAAGTTCAGCATAATTACTATTTGGTCCACCATATACAACAACTCTTTCGTCAACTATATGTGATTGTGTTCCATTTGTATAAAAATCTGGAAAAACAGCAGGTCTATGATAAGGTGTTACTTGTGAATATTTAATATAACCTCTTTTTCTACCATTTGTAGTATTATATTCAACATAAATATCATTACTTTCTTTTGCTATAATTGATATAAATTCGCCTTTTGAAATAGAACCTATTGAAGCAAAACCAGAGTTTGGTCCAGCATATACAGTTGCTTTTTCATTCATAACAGCCACACATGTTTCACAAGGGAAAGATAAATATTTATTATAAACATAACCTCTTTTTACTCCAGAAGATGTTGAATATTCAATGAATGCCACATGATATGTTCTATCTCCATCAACAAAATCGTAATGAAATATCATTGTACATCCTTCATGTTTAAATAAAGTACCCACTGGAGCAGTTAAATTAAAGTCATCACATGTTCTAACATCTAATTCTGTTGTTGCATAGCAATATCCACCATAAAAATCTTCTTCGTTTGGAGTTCCGCCAGAATATGAAGAAACTACACTTGCAGGAATATATCCAGATTTATGTTTTCCTGTACTTGTTACAAGATATTCAATATGATACCAGCCCATAGATGTTGCTAATATATAAACAGGATCTTCGCCAGCATCTATACTTCCAACTTTTGCATAGTTACTTGAATCTGGTCCATGATATACATTTGAACTTGTTCCAATAACTGCTTTTATAGCTGTTGAAGATAATAATGCAATTCCATCATTTTCATGTGTTATAAAAAGTGCTTTTGTTAATCTATCAGCTAATGCAATATCTTCTAAATTATCTTTTTCGCAAAAATCTTTATCAATTAAAATAATTCTTTCTGTATTATCTTCAGAAATATACATTTCAATAACATTTTCAACATTTTCACTTAATGCTATTAATATTTTTCTGTTTTCTTTTATTGCACAATCTATTTCTTCGTCAAGTAAAGTATTTTTTATTTCTTGTTCAGTTTTTTCTTTTTCTAGTTTATTGTCATTTAATATATAATTTTGGTTTGTGTTAGCATTTATAAAGTTTAAAATTTTTTCTTTATCTTCACTTTTTAAAGTTATTCCATCTACTATATTTTCACCTCCAATTTGTTCTAATTTTTGATTAAACATATTGTTTTTACTCATGTCTATCAAACCTTCTTTCTTTATATATTTAGAATTTTTATATTCTATAAAACTATTATAATTTCAAATTTTAATTTTTCTTAAAAAGTAGTCTTTTGTGGATTGAAATCAAAAAAGAAAGCTATTCGCCTTCTTTTTTGTCATCATTTGTTAATACTTTTGATTTGCTTTTTAAAACAGATTCATATACATTTAACCCTTTGGTAAGTATTTCTGGTACATCAATTCCAATTTCGACTAAATTTTCAATTATACTTCTACTCTCATTTATAATTAAACATGCTAATGTGAACCACCCAAAAAGCATCACAAACTCTAAATTAATATTTAATTTTGAACCAATTTGCATCAACAAAAAGGAAATCAAAAAAGCAATTAGTATTAGAATCCAATAGCAAACTTTTTTTACAATTCCCAATAGCCCTTTATTAGAACTCTCTGTATGAGTTACTTTCGATTTTATAGTTCCTGTTACATAGTCTAATATATTTAATATAAGATATCCCAAAAATAAAATCCATTCTATTCCAAAAAATGATGTTAATGTTGTAGAAATAATGCTTAATGTAGCAGATATTTTATTAAAAATTTTTAAAAATTCTGTATCCATATTAAACCTCCTAAACATTTTTTTATTATTTTAATACTTATTTTTAGAATAGAACTAAATTATGGTTTTTTATGGTTTTTTATAGGTTATTTTTTTCTTTTATTTAATATTTTCATATCAGGATAAACACAATAGGCAAATTGAGTATTACAAACAATGTTATTTAAACAACTATCATCTTTAAATAATAAAATAAATCTATCTGCTTCAGGAATAGCAGGACTATTTATTTTTAATAATTTCAAAATTCCTTTTTCATTGGATTTATCTGTTACAATTATATTGTATAACAAATTTTCTTTACTTAAAAAAGTAATATACACAGGATCAAATCCTCTATGAAAATATCTATATCTATTTTTATATTTACACAAAATATCTAGTGCATAAATTGTTTTCATATCAATTCTTGCGGTATTATAAACAAAAATATCACCTTTTTTTGAGATGATATTATTTGATAATATATTTTTAAAATTATCATGTGGTTTATTAAACAGTATTTGTAATTGTTTCAATGTAGCACATCCAAAATCTTGTATAAAATTTATAATTTTTAATTCATCATTCATTAAAAAACCTCCTATATAAAACTAAATTATTCTCATTAAATAACTGTATATGAATTTCTTATTTTCGTTGATTTCTGTAATTTTTATTAACACTTTATCCTTAAAATGTGGATAATTGTTAAATCTTGCAGGAACTCTACACAATGTTGTAACTTTTGAATTATCTAATTGTACTAATATTCCAGAATTACCTTTTGGAAATGCAATTACTGTTCCTGTGTATTCGCCATTAAGAACAATATATTTTCGTATATTTTTAAATGGATTTTCTTCAAATTCTTTTGCAGATAATTCGTATACATTATTTGATATATCTAACTTTTTTATTTTTACTCTTAAATATTCTCCAACTTTGTATATATCTTTGCAATTTACAATATAAATATGTTGCAAATTTTGAGCCTTTATAATTACTTCTTTTCCATACATGTCGACTAAAATATGTTTAACTCCAACTGCAATAATTCGTACTTTTATTGTATCATTTTGTTTTAATTTTGGAATTTCTATATTTGATCTTAATTCCATTGCATCAATTCTACTTGCTATTGCTATATTTGAAATACTGTCATATTCAAGTACAATAAAATCAATTTCTGCTCCTAACATTCCTCTGATTATTGATTTACTTGTACTTTTTTGCACTAACAAATTTACAGGAATAAGAATTTTTATATCATAGTACCAAACAATGGCACAGGAAATATGTTCATTTTTTAGATAATATTCATCTTCAATACCTGTAATCATTCCGTGTTAGTATTCTTTTTTCTTCTTTACTTCTTAAAATCTCTTTTATATGTGTATCTTCCAATATTTCACCACCTTAAAAGCATCTATCATTATTGATAAATGTTTGAAATTTAGAAATTATCAAATGTAATTTCTTCATATTCTTGCTTTTTTCTTGCTTTTTTATCTTCAGTAATATTTTCTTTTTCCTTCTTTTTAGGGATTATTTTAGTACTTTCTATATTGTTATTCCATTCTGGAATATATGTAAGCACAGAAACATCTTGCAATTTTTTTGCAAGTGGATGCTCTGTATATATCATTTTCTGTAATAATAATGGTTTATTACCTCTAATAATAGCCATTAACTTAAAACTTGGTATTCTAATTATTTCATCAGGATTTAATAAATTTCTTTCTAATGTAGATATATTTTTTTGTCCAAATTCTAATTCCCCATCAATACCAACTTCTTTTTTTATACTTTGGGTTTCTGCTGTTGCTACTCCAAGCAAATCACAAAAGTACATTGCAGTCAAAGTATCAGTAGTACCCAGATTTAGTTTTATATCTGTATTACCAAGAATTTCATCAGCGAGACCATTGGGATAACGATTATTTAATTGACCAATATTTTGTAGTATTGGAATTAATGCAAGTCCGTCTACTACGAACTGTTGATATTTTTTTATTGAAATCTGGTATTTGACAAATATTTGCAAACTCATCTAAAAAGAAGAATACATCAACTTTACATCTTCCACTTTCAGTTGAATCAGCATATTTTACAAGCTTTATAAACAAAAATGTAAAAAATAGAGAGACTAAAAAATCTCTACTTGAATCCATATCACTTGTTATTACATAATAAATACAAGGCTCTTTTCCTGGCAAAGTCAAATCAATGTCTGTATGATTAGTAAGTTCTTGTAATTCTTTATTTTGAAATGCTTGCAGTCTAGTACCAAGACCTGTCAAAACAGATGCTTTTATTGTATCAGAACCGACTAGCAAATATATTGTAACTCATTCTTGCAGGACTTTCTTGTGGAAGTCTTTTGAACATTGTATCAAGTGTTGCAATATCTCCACTTGCAATAATTTTATAAATATCCGTCAATGTATTTTGCTCTAATTTATTCTCCATAAAATAGAACTCAAACGCTTTTAGTAAATTCTCTTCAGCTCTTGGCCAGAAATCATCTTTTCCAGTTTTCTTTTGTGTGCCACTAATTATCACATTTGAACTTGTTTGTATGTCTGTAATATCTTCATTTTCACCTAATGGATTCCACCTATCAGAGTGAGCCATATTATTAAGATTAAATACTTTTACAACATATCCATTATCTCTAAATAATTTATTTGTTTTTCTATAAATTTCGCCCTTTGCATCAGTAACAATGATAGATTTTTTGTATTTAAAAAGTTCGAGCAAATTAGTTATTAAAAAACCTATTGTCTTCATACTGCCGCTGGAACCAAACACAGCTATATTTTTATTGAAGTAACTATCAAAAGGTAATTTAACAATATCATTATTTGATTTTCCCAGTATAATACCTGGTGTTTCATTTTTTCCTAAGACTTTTTCAATTTTATCTTCTGACATCCAATCTGCAGTTCCATGTGTTCCATCTTCTTTTTTTAATTTAATGCCCTTTATTTCATCTTTTTTGTAACAGATAACTAATTTTATACATACCATTATTAAAATTGAAATAAGAGCAATTATGAAGCAAATAATGGCATAATACAAATTGCTAACAATAATATTTTGATTAAAACATTTATTTAATATTTTTATATATGAATTTATATTGAAATCTAATATTAAATTTAAAATGCCTAACATTATTGATAAAATATATATGATATTTTTTTTATTCATAAAAATTAATTTCCTTTTCTATAAAATTATCAATGTCTATTAAGTGAAAATTACAAGTATTCAGCTCATTCTTTATGTATTTAACAATAGATTCAGGACATACAATATCTACTTTTTTATTTATATTATTTTGTATAAATGTACTAATTCTATTTATTTTTTCAGTATCTATAAAATAGAAATTGGAAACATACAAATTTTTATGATCAGTATAATCACAAAAATTTAATTCTGATAATGCTAAATTCTCTTTAAAACTTATATTTAAAATTTTAAGCCAATTTATTTGTTGTAAATATTTTAATTTTTTCAATGATTCGTCCGTATCTTCACAAATAATTACAGAATTAAGTCCAAAAGAAAATTTTAAGAAATTAATTCTTGATATATCATCAATAAGAATAACTACATTTTTGTATTTTAATTCTTTTTGAAGATCATATATAACCGAATTTAAGTATTTATCAGTATGACTATTTGAAATGTGGTATGTTAAGTATTTTGTACCAAATATATTTAAAATTCCTATATATTTTCTTGAACTTTCTGTAAATGCTGTTTTATCTTTTATTTGAAAAGAGGGAATAAAAGTAGCATTAGAATGTTTAAAAATTGCTGCTAAATGACTCATAAATTTCAGTCTATTAGCGTATTTTTCTTGATATCTTAGTTTATTCGTTTCAATTCCTAATATCTTCATAAAATTATAGCCATCTTCACCAAGTACGAGAAATTTTTTATACCTTCTTAAAATATTATTTTGAATAAGTTTAGCAATTCTTTTAGGATAATATGTAGTATTAAAAAAGTATGGCAAATCTTTTGGTGAAAGATATTGATATGTATTTATAAATTTAACTAAATCTATCTCATTTTTATCTGTCGGAAATATACTTTTAATTTTAACCACCTACCTTATAAATTATTTCTCATAATGGTTCAGTGGGTAGCAATGTGAGAGCTTACGCTCACACACACCTACCCTATGAAGAAAAATATGTCCTGTTTTTTTCTAAAAGTATTGAAATCAAAGGCTTTTAATACAATAAAAAATGTCCTAATTTTAGTTTTTTAATTTACTAAAAAAATGACATTTTAAACTAACATACTTTTAAACAAATTTACTGAATTATTTACATCTGTAATATATACTTCTGTATGCGGATTTTCTCCAATTTCTCCTTTCGCACAATAAAAAACTTTATTTATATTATCATCTTCAATTACATTACTTATTATTAAACTATCAAAAATAGGTTTTATAAATTTATTATCAATATCCCATTTTTCCACTTTATCAAAAATCTTAATATAGATAAATATTTGATTTTTAAATATACCCTCATAATCTTTTACTTTATCTGCAATATTCAAAAGAATATTTTTATATGCGTGTGTTTTTAAATTTTTGTATGATGGCATAACCTCTGGTATGTAAATTTTAAGTATATTATCTTCATATTTTGCTTTATACTCATTACTAATAGTTTCTATTTTTTGAGTTCCATAGGTTACTGTTTTATTATACAACTTGATTTGGTTTAATATGCTGTATCTTCTTTTTTCTAAATTTCTTAAAAAAGATTCTATTTGTAAATTATTTGGATTTTGCACTAATGTTAAAGAGTGTATATTATTTTCTAAATTTAATAAATCATCTAATAAATCTTTTGTTAAAATCATAATAAGATCCTTTCTAAATTAAATAAAATAGGGCAAATTTAAAATAATAACTATTCTTCTGTTTCTTCTAAAGCATCATAAGCTTCAAAAATCTCTTTTGTTAATAATTCTCTTGTTTCTTGATTAAGTGGATGGCATAAATCTCGATATGCTCTTTTTCCTTGTCTTAATTTTCTTGAAGGCATTGCAACAAACCTTCCATTCCTTTCATTTTCTAATATTTTAATTCCTCGAATAATGAAAGAGTTATTAAAAATAACATTTGCATACCCAAGTAATGCACCCCTTTGTTTAATTTTAAAAATTTTAATGTCTGTAATTTCCATACTACAAATCCTCCTATAAATTTATTTTTGAAGGGTAATTTTAAGGAAGATTAAAAACTTATTTTATTTACCTGTTCTAGGTAACACAATTTCATGTTTTTCTTCTGGAATGTGTGTAATTGTAGTCCACTTGCTATTAGCTTCAGCAGTTACTCCAAAATATGTACCAACAGTTTTAGTGTGGTTTGTAAATGTGTCATTTTCTTTTAGTGTGTCAAAAGATTTACAATTCATTGTTGGAGATGTGCTTTCTCTAAATCCTTTTTCTACTTTTCCAAAATCAAAACAAGTTTCTGTTATATATTCATCATCTGCAAGTACAATTTGTGTAAAATCTAAATCGTAATTTTCATTTGTGCTTAAATCTTCTTTAAATAGTACATAATCATTTGATTTATTTGTTTTATAATATACTTTATAAGTCAAGTCTTGATTCCAAGTACCAGTAGTCATTTTTTGTAATCTTATATAATCTGTTGGAATATAATCATACCATTTAAAATTGTCTAAATAAACATTAGAGTTATTGGCTACATTAGAAAATTCATAATTTACATCTTCACCTGGTTTTATTTCAGTAGTTCCAGTTTTATCTACATCAACAGTTATATCAGTTGGCTCATTTTTAATTGTTTTCTTAATAGTTTCTCCATTGTTTGCAATTTCAAATTCAAATGTATCTTCATTCAATAAATAATAATTTGATCCTGTTTCTAATTCTTTTAGATAGTATTTTCCTTTATACAAATCTTGACTTGTTGCAATACCATCTTTGTCTGTAACTAATGTTTCGATTAGATTATCTTTTTCATCATATAATCCAAATTTTGCACCTTCTAATTTTTTATTTTCGTCTTTTGAATCAACTTTTGTAATTTCAACTTTTCCTTTTATTCTTTCGTTTACAAATTTAATATTTGTAATTTGATTTTCTTTTAATTCTATTGTTTCTACTTTATCAGATAAAACATAAGTATCTAATGTTTTAGTTTCTCTTAATTTTAGTTTAGCAAAATCTCTTATTGCATATCTTGAAGTTAAGGCTTCACCGTTTTCATCTGTAATGATTTTCTCTAATACTTTGTCGTTTTCGTCTAATACTTCAAATTCAACGCCTTCAAGTTTTACTTCGTTATTATCTTTATCAATTTTTATTACTTTTACTTGACCTTTTTTAAGTTCATTTTCAATATTTTTTGTAGTTTCTTTGTCCCATTCTACTTTTATTTCTGTATCATTAGCAAGGTTGTACCATTTGTTAGTTTTTGTTTCTATTAGTTTATAATTTCCTGTACGAAGATTTTTTATTTCCAATTCACCATTTACATCTGTATAATATGTTCCAATGATTTTCTTAAATTCTTCAGAATATAGTTTAAATTCTACATTTCCTAATACAACTTTTTTATTATCTTTATCTATTTTATATACTTTAATATTTCCTTTTTTGTGTTCATTTGTAATAGTTTGTGTATTAGTCTGATTATACTCTACATTTACATCAAATGATTTTTCACTTAGTATGTAATTATCATTTGTAGATATTTCCTTTAAGACATAATTTCCTTGATATAAATTTGAGAAAGAGGCTTCACCATTTTTGTTAGTTGTACTATTAGCAATTACAGTTCCATCTTGTTTAGTAAGTTGGAATGTAACTCCTTCTATTGGTTGGTTAGTATCTACATCATTTTTTACTATTTTTATTTTTCCTGTGTTCGTTTTTACTTTTAAAGTTCCTGTACCAAATATATCTCCATATGGATCTGTTGTTATTGCATAATTTTGTGTTCCATCAATTCTTGTTTTACCATAAAAAATTGGATAAATCTTAGAACTAGCTTGTATTGTAAATAATATATCTATATCAGTATTCATTGAAGTTTTTGGTATTTTTACTTTAAAATTTGAATTTCCATCAAAAGTGTTTGTTTCTTCATTATTCATATTTGTTATTTTAGCACCTGATGGCATTCCATTCGTTGCAGTAATTATATAACTTCTAGTATTAGCACCACAATTTGTAGTAAATTCTTGGGTGTAATATTCACCATCACTTTTTAACTTACCAACTTTACTTGTAGATATTCCAGCAGTATATGGAGTTTGTGTTCCATTTCTTCCAATATCTACTAAATTTTTTATTGCATTGGCAATTTTGGTTCCACGTTCGTCTCCACCACGATATCTACTTGTCGCATCCCAATTGTATAAGATACAATAAACGGCCTGTTTTGTTGCTACAAAGGCATCATATTCATTCTCTACACCAAGTTCAGCAGGTGTTTTATATGGGTATGCATTTATAATTGTTCTCCAAACTCTCACATCATCTAAGGTTTTTGTTAAATCAACAGTATAATTATGTTCTTCGCCAACCCCATGAAGTTCACGGTCTAGGCAGTAAGCTGGGTATTCCTTTCCTGCTTCAGTATGTGTTACATAAGTACATATAATATAACTCCATCTGCTATGTGCTTCATCCCAATATTGCACATGATATCCACAATCTCCTTTATTCTCTAAATAGGCATCATTTCCAACGCTTTTTGCAAATACTATATTAGAAAGAGATGAAAGAATTGTTGTTAATAGCATTAAAATTGCTATTGCTTTTTTTGTTATTTTATTTTTCATTTTAAAAATCCTCCTTATTTTTGACATATTAAAAGACACTTTATAAAGTGCCTTTGTTTATAATATATAGCATTCTGTCATTATTAAATTTCCATTCACATAATAATCTTCAGCATAAATTCTTATTGTTCCAAATTTATATGTTATATAGCTCTTAACTCTATTTTCGGTATAAGTAAATTGATTTGTTTGTGCTTTTATTGAACTATCTACCACAATATTGTATCCATACTGTTTCATAAAATCTGATTCATTATTTTGTATAACATTTTTAATTTTGTTTATCATAGCATCATTTTTTACATATTTTTCAGTATTAGTGCTAGGTGTACTTTGACTAGGCTTTGGATCTTCTTTTATTTCTTCTTTTTTTGGTGTTTCAATAATAGTAGTTGTTGTTGTATTTTCTACTTGTTTTGGAGTTTCCGTTTTCTTAATTTCTGTTTGTGTAGTTTTTGCTTTTGATTCAATTGACTTAGTATTTGTTTTTTCTGAGCTTGTTTTTGAACTTGCTTCAGCAACATTTTTTGAATCTTCTTTTTCTTCTTGAACAATAGAAGTATTAATTTCTTTTTGATTTTCATCTTCATTTGATATAGATTTTTCTTCTTGAACTTCTGGAATTTCTACATCAGTTGTATTTTCTATTATTTCATTTTGTATTTCTTCAGATTCTAGAGATTTACTACTTTCTAATTTTTGACTGTTCTTGCTATATAAATATAATGCTACACAAATAATAATTATAAAAATTAAAATACTACTAATTATTATGCAAATTTTCTTCTTATTCATAAAACATCACCCTTTCATAATTTATATTTATTCTAGGGTAACATCATTTATATTGTTTTGACAATGCTCAAAAGAAAAAAATTTTATTTTATTTCTTTTGCTTGAACGCAAAGTCTTAAATTTTTTTGTCCTTTTACACAAGTAATAAGTGTCAAAGTATTAGTATCAGTATTTTCCAAAGAGCTCCAATCAGTTTCACTAATTTTTGAAATATTACTTACTTCATATTCTTTTGTTCCTAAAAAGCAAGTATAATGTATTTTATCTCCAGCAGATAATGTATGTAATTTAGCCCAATATGAATTGCTATTGTGTGCTGCTAAACATACATTTCCATCGATATATGGTGTATTTTCAAAATGTCCGATTCCTTTTGAAAGAGTTTGCATAGAAGTTCCTTCATAAATTAACCCTTCAAAATTAATCTTATCAATTTTTATAACTCCAAGTACATTTTCTCCATCAATATGTAACATTAAATTATCAGTCGAATCTGATTCAATATTGTTATTTTCAGTATCTAGTCTGTTTTGTGTATTATCATTTGAATATTCTTCATACACATAGTTTATTTTATTTTTATTCATAAAATATTTAACTATAAAAAATGTAGATATTGTTGCAATAATTATAAGAACGACCGTAATTGATATTATAATTACTTTTTTGTGCAAAACTAAAAATCCTCCTTCCATTAAAATTTTGAAATGTAGTTATATCACCGCCTTTCAATTAGAATAGTTAAAATACTTTAATTTAAGTATTTTTCTATATACTTTGAAATTTCAGAAAATGGTGTAGCAATGCTGATTTCTTTTTTTATATCTTCAATTTCAAAAGGATCAAAAATAAAGTCATATATTCCTAAAAAAAGAGCATCTTTTAATTCTGGTACTTGTGCATTTTCAAGAATTAAAATTACTCTTATATTTTTTTCTCTAACTTTAAACATAAAGTCTTTAAAATTATATTTATTTGGTTGTAATGTAGCAATTAAGATATTAGCTTCTTTCTCTTCCAATATATAATCTGGATAATATACAACTCTACTATTTTCAATATTTTTGTTCAAATCTTTGTTTAATATTTCATTATCTGTGAAAATTAAAACCATTTTTAAAACCTCCTATTTAAAATAAGTTTCAGGATCTACAAAACTTCCATTTATTCTAACTTCAAAATGAGCATGAGCACCTGTTGAATATCCTGTTGACCCAACTTTTAAAACAGGATCTCCTTGTTTTACTTGTTGACCTGTTTGTACTAATATTTCAGAGCCATGTGCATATAAAGTTACAATATTGTTTCCGATGGTCTATCATTACCATATTTCCATACGCATTACTATATTTTGCTGTTGTAACAATCCCATCAGCCATAGCCACAAAATTTGCTCCGATAGGCGCTCCGACATCTGTGCCACTATGCAATTTGTAAACTCCAGTTATAGGATGTGTTCTCATTCCAAAATGTGATGTAATTAATGTATAACCAGGTATTGGCCAGGTAAACATACCAGTAGGAATAAGACCTTTTCCATCATTTATTATTGTACTCGGTGTTGTTTCTTTATCTTTTAGCCATTCTGCATATTGTGCTTCGTAATCTTCGCTTGAAAGTTTTTCAGCCATTTGCATATCATCTTCAGTTGTAAACATAGAGTCTACTACGGTACATACTGCTAAAACAATTAAAAAAATTACAATTAAAAATGGGATAAATGGTTTAATTATTTTAAAAACGATTTTCTTGAATTTCTTTTTGATTTCATTCTTCGTTTTTTCCTTTAAACTCATTTTCAGCCCCTTTCTGCAAACTATTTATATTGTTTAAATATTCAGTATTTTGCATAGACTTGTTATTTTTTGAAGATGGTTGTTTTTTATATTTGTATGAACTAAAATCTCCTTCAGCCATTTTTGCTCCTGCACTTAAATAAGCTTTTGTTCCTTTAAATCCAGCACTTGCAACATTCTTAACTACTGATTTTGGAGTTATTTTTCCATTGCTTATATTATCTTTGTTATTTATTTTTGATTTAGGCATTGTTACATTTTCCTGTTTATTTTCCTTTGTAGGTGTTATTACATCCCTTATAGGATTTATATTTCCATTGTAATCTTTCTCATCAGATAAGTTTGTTACTGGATTTATAAATGATTTTGCTCTTGATATAATGCCTTTTAGTCCATTATTAGAATTATTATCAGTTCCATTGTTAGATGATTTACTTGGAATATCAGGAGTTTTAAATTGTTCTTTAATAGCACCTAATCCAAAACCAAGCATAGCACCTGTTCCAAGAACTCTGTTTGTCATTTGTTCATTATCAATGCCGGCAATTCTTGAAGTTAGATTTTGCAAACAATTTTGTAGTGTATCAGCAAGTGGAAGTATCATCATAGCCCATATTAAAGAGATGGCCCAGCCACCACCAGCTGGCAAAAATGCAAGATATATTAAAAATAAAAAACAATATATAAATTGCATAAAAATATTCATAATAATTTGACCAGCCCAAATACTAGCAGCAGTTACATTTTTATTTATTATCCAAAGTCCAGCAGCAATAGGTGTAAAAATAGTAAATATTATAATTGTAAATTGTCTAACTATAAATTTAATATTTAATTTTACAAATAAATATATAAACATTGCAATTACAAGGGCTGTTGAAATTGCATTTCCAGTTTTTATACTTGTTAGCATAGAGTTTCCTAATGTTGCATCAAGTGTTCCAGTATTGGCTGCTGTAACCAATAAATATACTAGACTATTATTCATATACAATAAAAATCTAATAAATAGGGGAGCAAGAGCTATTGCAACACCACCAAAACATAAACGCATCAAATTTTCTTTTACTTCATTTTTCCTAGTTGTATTCATACCTGCATTTATCATCTTAAAAGCCAATATAAATACTGCAATTAATATCAATGTCCCAGAAATAATACTAAAAATTTGATACCATTTCATAGTCTTAGACCATAATTCATTGGTAAAAGGTGATAAACTATCATTTGCCTGTTTGTTATTAAAAATAAGTTCGTCATAATCTTTAAATCCTACATTTGCTTTTTCTCCGTGTTGTAAAATCTAGGACTGTTTCAGCAATTCCACCAATGCATTCCGCAATGATTTTTTCAAATAAAGATCCATTTTCTTTTTTTATTTGTTTTTTTAGTTCAGGAGTTGTCCCAAAACATATAGGAGATAATAAAAAAAGCATTGTAACTACTATTACAAAACTTTTAAATAATTTATTCAATTTTTCTCACCTCCAGTTTTAAGTAAATACAAAGGTTTCTTCGTATTTTGTTATAACAAATTTTATTGCTGTAACTGTATTGTTAAGACTTATTACGCATTGCCCAGGAGTAGCAGCAGTCAGAAAATTTTTCGTGCCTTCAGATAAATTGAAAAAATCCACAACTTCATCGACTGATCCAGGACTTTGCTTAAATAAATATCTTGTTGAACATATATTTATAATGGTTTTTCCGTTCTTCAGAACTTAAAAATTCATCAATAAATTGGCTACCGAATGAATAATGGAACATTATACTTACGACCGGCGACGAGCAACATTTACGAGGAAGTCTGCGGATTCTTGATATTTTAAAAATAACCAAGCTTCATCGCAAACTATGATTTTTTTCTTTTCTCTATTTTTTAGTACATATTTTTGCCATACCCAAGTTAAGATAACAAAAGAAGAATACAATTTTGTAAATTCATCTTTAATCTCACTCATATCAAAGCAAATAATATCTTCAGAAGATGTAATTTTACTTTCACAATCGAAGATTCCCAAAGAATTACCTTTTAGGAATGGTATTAAAATGTCAGCTAATTCTTTACATTTTCCACGTTGTACTAATTTGTCATGAAAATTTGTAAGAGTAGGCATTTTCTTTTCTATTTTTCCTACTACATATTTACCATTATCAAGTTTTCCACCCTTTTTCTCATAAAGTGAATTTACATCACTTGTAATGCCTCGTTCACTATATAATTGATTTACTATTATTTCTATTTCAGTATTCTCTGTTCCTGTAAGTGTTCGACCATAATTTCTGCATATTGTTGCAATTAAGGCTCTAATTTCTGCCACTTTATCAAGTATATTTAAAAACTTCTCTTTGCCCTTAAAGTCTGCCTCTAGTTCAAAAGGATTTATTCCTGCTGGTTTTCCTTGTTCAATTTTTATTACTTTTCCACCAAGCATTTTAGTTAAATTGCTATATTCACCTTCAACATCAATAAAAAATGCTCCGCATCCAGTAGTAGCAATATTTCTGGCTGTTAGTGTTTTTAAGGCTACACTTTTGCCACCGACCAGAAGTACCACAAATAAATACATGAGGATTAGGGAGCGTAGGAGGCCCACAAAATGTATCAATGTAAACAGGTGCATTTGTATATATATTTCTACCAATAAAAATACCCTTGTCATGTGATAAATTAGGTGTAGAAATAGGTATCAAAGTTGCAATACCGACCAGCTACCATATTTCGCTCATAGTTTGGAATAGGGTATTCGTTTGTAGGAAGTATTGTTTTATATCCTTCTAACTGTCTAAAAGTCAGAGTTCTTATCATTGCAGTTTTTTTGTTTAATTCACTTTCTAATATTTTTGTTTTCTCGTTTAAATCTTTTAGACTTTCAGCATTTAGAGATATAAAAATTGTCGCATAAAATAGTTTATCTTGATTAGTTTGTATTAGCATTCGCAGATCTTCTAAATCCCCTATTTGTTTCTCTAATTCTGGCAAATGCAATATATTACCTTGCCTTGAATAAGTTGCATACTCACTTTGTGCTTGTACTAATTTCTTTGTTAATTGATTTATAACATTTCCATTGATAGATGGCTCTATTTTTACAGAAATATTTATATTTCCAATAGCAAATAAATCATCCAGCCAACTAATCCATGTTTGTTCTGGATAAATTGTCATAACAAATATTCTAGTAAATTTGTTATATCCAAGTTTCAAATAATCTACCTTTTCTTGTAATTCATCAGGAATAAGTAAGTCGGAAAGCTTAGGTACATTTTCAAATATGTTTATTTCTTTTGACTTTTTGTTTTTTCCCAACATATAATTCTTTTCCACCTCCTTGTAAATTGCTAATATTTATGGTTGAGTTTTTATTTAATTCTTTATAAATTAAATCGTAAATTTCATCCTCAGTTAAAACTTCACATACTATCTTTGCTCTTAATAAACTACTTGTAAAAGATAGTGTTTTTCTGTTTAATTCCTGCATTGCATCCTTTAAATTTCCATCATAACTAATAATTGCATAACTCCTAACAACAGAAATAGTCCTGTTTTCCATTAAGTTATGCAAGTAGTCTATTAAATAGTTTTTGTATTCTTCGATTTTTTCATTTGTATTTTTATTCTTTTTCATAAGTGAAATAACTTTTGTTGTATCTATGTATTCAGTTGTACTAAAAAATTGGACTGGATAATCAATTGAAAGAGCAGTTTGTATTAAAATATTTTCAATAGAATCCTGTTCAGAAACAGAAAGCATATTGTAATCAATGTTACCCAGTCTAACAATATTTGAATATCTGTTACCAATGCAAATTATATTATCTTTTATTTTAAAATTAAAAATATTTTCTAATTTCTTTTTATCTACTTTTTTGCATTGATCTCCACTTGTATTTTTGGTAAATCCATTTTGACTTTTCTTTTTGTTTAAATAAATAGCAGTACAAATAACAAACACAACCGTTAATCCAAGAAAAATAAACATTATTATCATTTTAAGCACCTCTCATATTTGAATTTTTTTCTACGAATAATATATTTTGTGGCACATAAAAATAACTTATCAAAATTTTGCTCATTTATTTTTAGAAAAGCACAAAGTAGAAAAAATGTAGCAATTATAGTGATAATAATTATTTTTACAATAATATTTAATGGTGTAGCAAAAATACCTAAACTTGATATTGCAAGCATTAGATATAAAACTTGTCTTAAACTTAAATAACCACCAAAAATCTTTTCTTCTCGTTTAATATCAAATGGAATTTTAAATATTCTCACAAAAAATCACCTAACTTCCAAGCAATGTGCCACTATTATTTGTAGCAACATTGATAATAATTCCAGCAATGATGAGTGAAGCACCTAAAATTACACCGCCACCACATATCCAGGCAAGTGCACCAATACTTTCAGCCCTTTTTTGTGGGTTGTTTGAATTGGCTATCATTTTTAATGCTGCAACAACTACACTAGCAAAGATTAAAACACCGACCTAATGGCATTGCAATACTTGTGATAACTCTTTTAATATTATCTGTTGCAGTTTGCACTTCAGCTGTTCCAATACTTTCAGCAAAGCATTGATTACTTTTTATTAATAACAATGTGAGTGTTGTTCCAATGCTTGATAATTTTGTAATAAATTTCTTTTTTCTTTTTGTAGCATTCATAAAATATCATCTCCTTAACTTTAAGCTAGGGCAAATTAAGAAGAACACTATTTATATTAAATTTTTAAATTGTACCAAAATGTAAGGTAGAAAAAGTAAAAAAATAAGACTTAATAATAAGCCTGGTACAATTTTTAAAAATTCCGATTTTATTGTTTGTGATTTTATAATACAACCAACTATTAGAAAAATAAGTGATAGTATTAGCAAAATCACAAGTAAAAATAAAGTATATTTAAAGCCATAAAATAAAAAAGTTGACATTATACTTTCAAAATTATTTATATAATTATTTATCATATTTTAAAGCTCCTTTATGAAGTATCTATATATTTATTTATAATAGATTTTTTATAATAACTAAAAAAATCATCTGTATTATGATCCTTGCATATTGAATACAATTTAACTAAATTTTCTCTTTCAAATCTATACATAATATTTTTGAAACTACTATTATAAATTAAAAACAAAGTATAAATAATTTCTTTTAATTTTAATAAATTAGATTGCTCCATTGTATCTATAATTTTTTTAGGATATATAAATTCAAGTTTTTTTAAATTAGAATAAAATTCTTTTGAAATTTTATTACTATTATTTATAATTAAAATAAATAAATCATCTATATTATATTTTATATTATTATTGGTGAAATTTTTTTCGTACCCTCCTGTGAAATTATTTTCGTGGGGTGGTGTGAAAATTTTTTCATATCCTAGTGCATCAGTTAAATATATTTTTCTTTGATAATTATTTTCTATGATTATTTTTATATAGCCTTTTTCTTGTAATTTAGAAATTGTAAATTGTATAGCTCGAGGAGTACAATTATATAAGTTTGCAAAATAATTATTTGTAGCAAAACAATATCCTTCTTTATTACACAAACAAGTAATTTCGCCATATAATAGTTTAGCTTTATCGGTTAAGTCTTTATCATATCGGACTGTTGCCGGTATAATAGCATAATAATTACTTTTAATATTTTCATCCAAAACCTAACTCCTCTCATAAAAAATTATTCTTCTGACTTTTTTCCAGCCAGTATACAAGCATATAAAAAGAGGCTAAGATTAGCCCCCAAAAATAATCCTATTATAAAGTATAACATTTTATCATCTCCTATAAAGCAAAATTTACATATGATTTTATGCTCCAAAAATTATAATTTAATTTATTTGAAAATGGGGAATATTCCCCAAAAGCAGTATAAAAAATCCCCCAATTTATATAAATTAAAATAATTTTTAATAAACTTTGGTAAACCTTAATAAACTAAAATAATTTTATAAGATTTTGTAAATTGCTTGATTTTACTATATTTTCGTGCTATAATGCCTATATTATATATTGATTACGAAGATATGTTTTATGTTAAGAGCATTCAACTCTTAATCAGAAGGTCCGGGGTTCGACCCCCCGGTGGTGCACCAAATACCCATTAGGGTATTTTTTTTATTTTTAGAAACTCTTATTGCATATAGCATTATAAAATTTAATTGAAAAATTTGTCGAAAAAATAAGACGAAAAAAGATTGAAAAATGTAGTATAA
>ERZ780166.244-NODE-244-length-47574-cov-4.809424_pt1 | contig 47574 bp, 49 predicted proteins | sample MGYA00511366_ERZ780166 | MGnify/ENA primary metagenome ERZ780166 (study PRJEB29588, sample SAMEA2162231) | human gut metagenome | biome: human gut; feature: human-associated habitat; material: faeces | place: Denmark | collected 2008/2010 ...
AGACTGATGCAGGCTACGAGGTAGACATTGACCTTCCTGGATTTAAGAAGGATGAGATAAACGCAAAGCTTGAGAATGGTTATCTTACAATCAGTGCTGCTAAGGGACTTGATAAGGATGAGCAGGACAAGAACGGCAAGTATATCAGAAAAGAGCGTTACGCAGGTTCAATGAGCCGTAGCTTCTATGTAGGCGAGGGCGTTACACAGGATGACATCAAGGCTAAATACGAGGATGGTATTTTAAGACTTGTGGTTCCTAAGAAGGATAACAAGGCAGTTGAGAACAATAGATATATAGCTATTGAAGGATAATGTCCTGAAATTAGCACAGCAAATGCAGCATTATAAAGTAACTTGTAAATTTCCCTGCTGTGATTCGTAATATTGAACCACAGCAGTGTGAAAAATAATTGAAAATAATATAATAATAGAAAGAAGCGATATATATATGGATAAAAATCCAAAGCATCCGTTAAAGAAGAGAAAAGTACAGACAAAGGTTAATGCTGTTGCTGAGAATGGTGAGGAGGAACATACCACAGGCAAGCATAAAAAGCATTACGAATAAAATTGAACATTGTTTTTTGGAGCACCGTGGCAGTGAGTATTGCTACGGTGCTCTTTTGTTTAATTTATACAAAAAGCCCTCATGGCAGGAACGCACTGCGGCGGAACTGAATTTATTTCTGTGACGTAAGGATGCCATAAAAAAAGCTTGCCAAAACTATATCTTTAGTATAAAAATAATGTACATATATTAAATTTGTAATGAGAAATGGCAGATTTTATAATGTAACAAATTTGAAGTAAGAGAAAATTGATTTTGCAAAAGAATATGTAAAAAACGCAGATTTGGCAGAACAAAGTTTGAAAAGTTTGTTTTGTCTTGGAGATTTAATGATGGAGTATCGTGAAAATAGTTTAACATATAAGGAATATATTGAATTAAGAAGTTCTGTTGGGTGGAATAATTTTGCCAAAGATCAGATTATAAAAGCTGTAAATAACGGTCTATACAGTGTTACTGTCATAGAAAATGATGCCATAATCGGGATGGGAAGATTAATAGGAGATGGAATATATTATTTGATAGTTGATGTGGTTGTAAAACCTGAATTTCAAAAAAGAGGAATTGGAAGTAAAATTATTGATTTACTGTTGGCATATGTGGATGATAGAACTCCTGATGGCGGCAGAGCCAGTGTACAACTGATTGCTGAAAAGGAAAAAGAAAATTTTTATATAAAAAAGGGATTTAAGTGTATTCCACATGAATTTTGTGGTTGTGGTATGCGAAAAATTATCAAAAAATAGGACAAAATGGTTGGGACAGGGACCAGACCCCTGTGTCCCAACGCTCTGTCATTTTTTATTTATATTTTTTTTATATTTTAATTAGCACTCACATATTGACATTGCTAATAAAAAGATGTATAACGTGTTCAGAACAAAGGAAAGGAACTAAAAAAGGTAAAAGAAGTTACGAATTACCTTGAGGTTCCTCGCACATCCCGGTTCCCAAAATGAAGTAACAGAAGGTAATAATTTTAGGTTTTGTTTTTTAGGAAAAGGAGAGATGACTTATGTTAATGCCTAGTATTTTTGGAGAGAACTTATTTAATGATGACTGGATGGACTTTGGATTCCCGGAGATTGACAAGGCTCTGTATGGTAAGCATGCAGGACATGTGATGAAGACAGATGTGAAGGAGACTGATGCAGGCTACGAGGTAGACATTGACCTTCCTGGATTTAAGAAGGATGAAATCAATGCTAAGCTTGATAATGGTTACTTGACCATAAGTGCTGCAAAGGGTCTTGATAAGGACGAGCAGGACAAGAATGGCAAGTATATCAGAAGAGAGCGTTATGCAGGTTCGATGAGCCGTAGCTTCTATGTAGGCGAAGGTGTTACCGAGGATGACATCAAGGCTAAGTACGAGGATGGTATTTTAAGACTTGTGGTTCCGAAGAAGGATGCCAAGGCTGTTGAGAACAAGAAGTATATAGCTATTGAAGGCTGATGCAATAATTTATAAAATAAAAGAGAAACCCCATTACCCTTGGGTGATGGGGTGAGCTCTTTTGCAGGAAGCTTGGCTAAGCTTCTGGAGAGATGCGAAGCATCGATTTTATATGAGCATGCAGCGAAGCGGATTGCGAATATCATTGACAAAAAGAAAGAAGCGATATATATGGATAAGAATCCAAAACACCCGTTAAAGAAGAGAAAAGTACAGCAGAAGGTTAACCTGACTGCTGAGAACGGCGAGGAGGAGCATACTTCAGGAAAGCATAAAAAGCATTATGAATAGCGGATTGAAGTAGTTTTAAGAGCCGGCTTTTGAAAAGGAAAAATTGAATATTGTTTTGAACTTAAAGGCACCGCGGCAGAGATTGACGCGGTGCTTTTTCGCATTATAAAGCTATTTTTTTATTACTAAGAACTATTAAAAGCAGGTTGATTTTAGGTGGTCTGCATGTTATTATTTTAGAAGAATAAGGTATTTTTGTTGATATGTGTCAGGTATGTTTCATTTGGAAGTAAAGGGAGATATAGATGATAAGGTTTAAATGTTTTCATGGAACATCATTAGAAAATGGTCAATCTATTATTCAGGAAAATCATTTTCGTCCAAGTGATACAGACAGCTTAAGGATGGGTGTTGGAGCATATTTTTTCTGTCAGGCAGGAGAAGACGATACTTATCCTGTTAGATGTGCAAGGGAACTGGAGAAATATCATATCAAACAGAAAAAACATCCTAATCAATATGCGATTCTATCATGTTGATGGATAAGGATAATAATATCTCTTATGGAAATGAAGTAGAGTATATCCTGTATGGCGGGACAAATGACAAAAACCACAGTAAAATAGATACGTCACTGTTCTTTATCAGATATGCATTAAATTTGGGACCGATACTGCAGTTATATTGGAATGATGAAGATTTGAAGGTAATTGCAAATGGAATTTCAGCAGTAACACAGGGAATTATTCCGGCACCATTGGTTAAATTGATTATTGTACTGGGAGTAAATGCAGCAGAATCAGCAGTAGATAGAAATTACTTATTAGCAGGATTACCTGTGGCATTTTATAAAGATGATCCAGGTCATCAATTGTTTGTTCAAATTGATTTATCTAACAGGTCGGCATTTCAGGATGCGGTAGTAAATAAGAGTACGGATTATATAAGTTCCATCACGAATATATCACAGCCAGCTATTAGTGAATCCATAGTATCTTTCTCATACAGTGAATATATCAGCACATTTTTGTTTATAGAATTGTGTACAGCACCGGATGATATCTATAAGAGAACAGCAGATGTGATACAGACCACAATGGCGCAGAATGACTCAGAGTTTGTATTGTCTAAATCATTAACCTATTATACGATAGAAACGAAGGTGCGGGTGAAGCCAATGATGATGACATTACCATATGCACAGCAGAGTGGAGTCACTGTGACGGATACAGATACCTGGAATACCTTCGAGTACAAAACATCCAAGGGGTACTAATAAATATAACTAATATTATGAAACGTATAGTTGTAACACTATACAGAAAGAGGGAAAGTTTGAAAGTGAAACTTTCAAACAACTTATTGGTGGCAGTACTGCAAGCAATGCTTGCAGTATGCAGGGGTATAAAAATGAAAAATTAGAAATAATAGAAAGTAATGAATTTCAAAATTTATTTGATAAATCAAAAAAACTGATTGACAGTGCCAGAAGTAATATGGGACAAATGGCAAATGCAATTACAGTTCTTACCAGTTTTCTGCTTGGAAGATATATTATCGAGCAGGAACAGCAGGGCTCAGAAAGAGCAAAATATGGAGCAAAAGTCTTGGATTCTTTGTCATCATATCTGACAGAAGAATATGGCAGAGGTTTTTCAAGAAGCAATGTTGCCGGAATGCGTCAATTTTACATGGCTTACAAAGATAGAGAAGATGAAATTATCCAATCGGGAATTGGACAATTAGAAACGGCATACAAAAAAATACCATTTAAGATAAGATTTTATGATGGAACAGAGTTTGAAGTAGCAACTGAATAAGAAATAAAGTTAAATGGCCGGTGGGTGAACCGAGAGTGGTTTGCTTACCGGCTTTTTTAATTTTAATACTACTTTAATACAACATTTATGTTGCAAAATGTGTATAAAGGTGATATTCTATTACTAGAGACAAAGAAAGTGAGGTGTGCTCAGTGGATACATATAATGTTAAACAGATAGCAGATATGCTTAATACGCAACCGGAAACGGTTCGAAGATGGATTCGTAGTGGAAAGTTGCATGCGGAAAAGGCATCTAGAAAAGATGGACACGTGGTAACTGAAGGTGATTTGAATAAGTTTCTTAAGAGCTCACCTAAATATGCTGGTATGGCTGGTGGCCTAGTAGGTGCAGCTATGATGATGCCGATTGCAGCGGCTCCAATTGTAGGTGGTATTGCAGCTACTTATTTGGCGGCAGTCCAAAAGGCAAAGGAGACTGGTGATGAGTCTTTCTCAAAAGAGGATGTTACTAGATATCTTCAGGAAGAAATTGAGAGACGTAATCAGTCTATCAACCAGAAATTAGCAGCCATAGAACAGTTGCAGCGTGAAATAACAAATGACCAGCAGCAGATAACGGAATGTAATTTTGTATTAGGTCAATTAGCGAATGAGGAGGAATAATACTATGATGTCAGAAGAAAAAGTACTTAAAAAACTAGATATTGCAGATTTTAGACACCTTACTAAAGATAAGGTGATTAAAATGGCATCCATGTTAGACAAGATGGATCCAGAAGTAGCAAAGAAGGCACTTGAGCAGTTCCCCGAATTTGCTAATACAACTAAAGAAATGTTAACAGAATATAAGGTATCATTGGATAAGGGATTGGAGTCTAATAATGAAAGTGTTAAAGCGGTTTATGACACGTATAATGCCATAATTACTTCACTTCAAAAAAAGCTCGAAAATGAAAATCTAACATTTGAACAGAAAAAATACATTATCGAGCAGATGAAGGATGTTGCTGAGAAAGTTGATAAGAAGGATACAGAGAATAAGCGATTTATTGCGGGTATGGCTACTTTAGCTACTATTGTAGTTGGCGGTACAGTGGCTGTTTTGGCTTCTGTTCTGGGCGGAAATACTCAAATTGAGACAGATGATATCGATAAAATTGTTTAATACTATTTTTGTGTAAAAAGGTATGGAGGGCTATTAAGTTGGATTATTCTAGTTTCTTTTATTCAATTGCTGGATGTTCAGCAACTATTATAGCAATTATTGGCGGCTTTATTGCTTCAAAATTAATAAGTATCAGTGCTGATAGAGACAACATTTTAGACAAAATCAAGGAAATTAATGATGAGCTCAATATGAAAACTAAGCAGCACGATGATATAATAGAAAAATTAGACGATGATGATGCGCTTGATTTTGTAAGAGATAATGTGTCTATGCTGGTAGATCATAGAAGTAGGATTGTTGATTTTTACATTCTTGTTCATTTAATTATCCTCCATAAAATCAGTTTTTGCATTGTTCATTGCCGAACGTTTATTGCTCTCCGATACAAGCGTCGGTTTACCTTGAGGTTTTTCAATATAGGCTGTAAGCAGCGCATCGAATCTGGATTTACCAAGACACTTCTGCATGGCAGTGATACTAAGGAGCTTCTTTTCATATGGATCAAGTCTTGTTCCGATTTATGACTGCGGAAGCTGTCTGTTACCGCAGGCAGACGAAAGGATTATGGAACAGGCACTGGTAAATGAAGACGTAATGAATGCTAGAATATACCAATTTCCAACATCAGCCATTAAGTTAGACGGAAGAAAAATCAATTACTATGATTTCCTGATGTCGGCAGAGGAGCCGCAGTGTAATGCCGCAATACAAAGAATGGTTCCCCCAATTAACCTGGAGCAGATAAAAGGGTTTATTGATGAAGTCCCTTATATCACCGAGCTGCAGAAAACCTTTTATAAGAGGTTTGAACAGATTTTAAAGCCTGCCTATGACATGGTAATGTCAGAAAACAGATTCAGTTACTTGCTACAAATGGAATGTTGGTAAAGCGTCCACTTGTTGTAAATGGAGATACTGTGCTTGTTGGCTTCAAGGAAGCAGAATGGGCTGAAAAATTGAATTGATAATTTTTGAGAATTCGTTTATGTATATGGAGGAAAGGAGCTGAGAATCTCATATGTCAGATTTGTTTGATTTATCGAACTTTGATAAATACAAAGAAGATAACTGCCGAGAAGTGAAAAAGGCAGAAGGTGGATTGCCTATAGCATTATGGGAGTCGTATTCCTCATTTGCCAATTCTAATGGTGGTGTTATTATTCTTGGCGTTGGAGAGCGGCAGGATGGAACTTGGTATACTACTGGACTTAAGAATGCGGATAAACTTAAGAGAAACTTTTGGAACACAATTCATGATACTAAGAAGGTAAGCATTAATTTGCTATCGGATAAAAATGTGGAGTCCTACGAGGTTAATGGCGATACCATTCTGGTTATTTATGTACCAAGAGCTAAACGTGAGCAGAAGCCTGTTTATATTAATAACGATTTATTTGGTGGCTGCTATCGTAGAGATTGGGAAGGCGACTATCATTGCTCAAAGGCAGAAATTAAAGGTATGCTCCGTGATGCTGCGGATGAGACAGAGGATATGAAGATTGTAGAACAGTTTGATATTTCTGCAATTGATACAGAGTCCTTGAAGGGATTCAGAAATCATCATAAGAGCTATCGTCCAGAGCACGTATTTAATAATTTACCAGATGATGAGTATTTAGAGAGAATAGGTGCAGCAGGATTTGGTGAGGATGGTAAATTACATCCTACTACAGCTGGGTTGCTTATGTTCGGTGAAGAATATCATATCGTAAGAGAATTTCCAGAGTATTTCCTAGATTATAGAGAGATGCTGGACCCAACAATACGTTGGACAGATCGCTTGCAGTCTAGCTCCGGTGATTGGAGCGGTAATGTATTTGATTTCTTCTTTAGAGTAAATAGCAAAATTGCAAAGGATATTAAGAAGCCTTTTAAGCTTGAAGGTATTACGAGGGTGGATGATACTCCAGTTCATAAGGCAGTTCGAGAGGCTTTAGTTAATTGTTTGGTTAATACAGATTATTTCTTGCCTTGCGGTGTAGTGATTAAGAAGGAAGATGACAAGTTGGTTATCGAGAATCCTGGTAGCATTCGCACTGGTAAAAAGCAGATGCTTCGTGGTGGTATTTCAGATCCTAGAAATAAAACACTAATGAAGATGTTTAATATGATTGGTATTGGTGAAAGAGCTGGCAGTGGTATTCCAGATATTTATCAAGTTTGGGAGAATGAAGGTTGGCCAATGCCTGTGGTGGAAGAAAGTTATAATCCTGACAGGACTCGTTTATCGCTTGAATTTGCGAAAAAACAAACGATAAAAACAAGCGAAGAGGAAAAGGAGCCAAAAAGGAGCCAAAAAGGAGCCGAAAAGGAGCCAATAAAAGGAGCTGAAAGAAAAAAGGAAATTTTGAAGCTGATAAAGGTAAACTCAACTATTACACAAGTTGAAATTATGAAAGAATTAGATTTGACTAGAAAGCAAGTGCAAAAGGATATGAAAGAGTTACAAGAGATGCACATAATTGCAAGAGAAGGCACAAACAGAAGAGGACGCTGGATTATCGTCAAAGAGAATAAATAGAATTTAAGTTTATTAGGGGGATAGTTTATATGCTTAATCTTTCGGAAGAACAACAAAAAGCACTGATGGAAACAGTAAATAAGCATATTCAGGAAGAAACAAAAAAGAGCCTAGATGCATTTGATAAAACCCTTGATAGAGAAGTCAGTTTGGTGTAAATAGTATAAAAACATTGAATTCCGTACAAAAAAGTTCCAAAATCAGGAATTTTTGTACGGAATTTCTTTTATTTGCGTACTTGGCGAAAATAAAGCATTTTTATAATACAAAATCACCTGCTTTTGTATTTTTTTCGCCGATATTGGCGTTTTAAATACAAGAAAATTCGTAGGGATCTGCAAGGCACTTTTACCATAGACTTTTACATTAGCTTTTTACAGTCGTTGACAGTCACAGCCTTTTACCATAAAATGAACAGTAAGAATGTATGAAAAAGGAAGAGAAAAATGGGAAAATCTGAGAAACAGATGGATAAAGAGCATGAGCGCAACCAGCGGATCATCGATACGGCGTTCCGGCTTTTTGTGGAAAAGAAAATAGAAGCGGTCAGTATGGATGAGGTCGCAAAAGAAGCCGGTGTGGGACGTGCCACATTGTTCCGCTGTTACAACAATAAGACGGAGCTGGCTATTGCGGTCTGCGCATCGAAATGGAAGGCTTATCTGGACAAGCTGGATGAGGTAAGACCAATCTCTTCGATACACGATATTCCGGCCATCGGAAGATTTATTTTTACGCTGGACAGTTATATCGGCATGTATCAGAACCATAAGGATCTGCTGCAGTATAATGACAACTTCAACAATTATATAACACACCAGACGGTGCGGCAGGAGGAACTGGCGAATTTCCACGCATCCCTGAATTCCGTCAACACAAGACTTCATATGATGTATGCGAAGGCAAAAGAGGACAAGACCTTCCGCACGGATATTCCGGAGGAACAGTTCATGCGTGTGACGGTGCATACCATGATGGCAGCGTGTACCCATTACGCAGGTGGTTTTATCTGGGGAGCAACGGACAACAAGGATTATACAGGTGATCTGCTGATTTTAAAGGAAATGATCCTGAATTATGCCCAGAATGGCACCAATCTCTGATTGACATTGCAATTTCAGAAAATCTGTGATATAGTAGCCACAATTGAATATGGAGTATTCAGGTGCCGGAGCAGCCACGTAAGTAGCTGGCTCCGGTGAAAAGGGAAGCAGGTGTAAGTCCTGCACGAACTCGTCACCGTAATTAGGGAGCTGAAGCCGATAGATCACTGGGAGACCGGGAAGATGGCGGATGCAATGATCTTCAAGCCGGGAGACCTGCCTGAATGCTGTACAGAAACATTTGTTTCAAAGCCACGAGTAACTGGTTGTACGTGTGGAATGCAGAAGCAACAGAAGCTTTTTGCATTCGTTTCTTATGTGTACAAACCCTTTACCTGATACAGGAAAGGGTTTTTGTTTTTGTTGCGAAAAGCATGTTTCTGACTTACATATTTAAGGATACCGGGGCACCCCCAAAATAAAAAGAGACAGAAAAACTGTCAGAGGAGGAAACATGAAAAGAAGAATCGTAGCAGTAGTACTGGCAACCGTACTGGGCGCTGTATGCATCACCGGATGCGGCAATACCCAGGAGACCGTAGAGAGCACTGCACAGGTAAGCACTGAGGCTCAGACCACCCAGGCAGCGGAAACAGCAGCTACCGAAAGCACCGAAGATGCAGATCAGGCAGCAGCCGATGAAGTAGCAGCAATGATCGATGCCATCTATGTGCAGGAGAGAACTGAGAATACCGATAAGCAGTGTGTAGATGCCAAGGCAGCATGGGATGCACTGACCGACGCACAGAAGGAACTGGTAGAGGGAGAAAATGCAGATCCCGATTATTTCGGCAGAGATACCGGAGATGCTTCCAAGGATGATCCCCGTAATCAGGATGAGATCGGTGAGAACGAGATTCTGGTAGTAAGCTTCGGCACTTCCTTTAACGACAGCCGTGTGGCTGATATCAAGGGTATCGAGGATGCGATCGCAGCAGCCAATCCCGACTGGTCTGTAAGAAGAGCATTTACCGCACAGATCATCATCAACCATATACAGGCAAGAGATGATGAGCATATCGACAACATGGATCAGGCACTGGACCGCGCTGTGGCAAACGGTGTTAAGAACCTGGTAGTACAGCCTACCCATCTGATGCACGGGGCAGAGTATGACGAGCTGATGCAGGCAGTAGAAGCCTACAAGGATCAGTTCGCATCCGTAAAAGTCGCTGAGCCCCTGTTAGGTGAAGTGGGAGACGATGCAACCGTTGTCAATGCAGATAAGAAAGCAGTAGCAGAAGATCTGACCGCAGAAGCAGTGAAGACCGCTGGGTATGACAGCCTGGATGCTGCAAAGGAAGATGGCGTGGCATTCGTATTCATGGGTCACGGAACTTCTCACACCGCAAAGGTGTCTTACAGCCAGATGCAGACCCAGATGAACGACCTCGGTTATGCTAACGTATTCATCGGAACCGTAGAAGGTGAGCCGGAAGAGACTGCCTGCGAAGAAGTCATCAAGGCTGTTGCGGAAGCAGGTTACACCAAAGTGGTTCTTCGTCCCCTGATGGTAGTAGCAGGTGACCATGCCAACAACGATATGGCAGGCGAAGATGAGGATTCCTGGTTAAGCCAGTTCAATGCTTCCGGTAAGTTCGACAGCGTGGATACCCAGATCGCAGGTCTCGGCGGGATCAAGGCTATCCAGGATCTGTATGTGGCACATACCGCAGCAGCAATGGCTGAGAAATAAATAAGAATTAAAATCAGGAATAAAATAAGGATTAAAATCAGTAATGAAAGCAAAGACATTAATGAATAAAATCATAATCGTGGGCGGACTGAGTGCCTGTCTGCTGCTTGGCGGCTGTGGAGCAGGTCAGGCAGCGGATGCGACATCCGCAGAAAGCACGGTTGCCGCACAGGAAAGCACTGTAACACCGACAGAGATCACGGAAACGGCGGAAACTGTCAGCACAGAGATTGCGCAGGACAAGGCACAGCTTCCTGATGGTGTCTACACCGCTGAATTTTCCACGGACAGCTCCATGTTCCATGTCAGTGAGGCCTGTGACGGCAAGGGAACACTGACGGTAAAGGATGGTGTTATGACCATTCACATTTCCTTAGGTTCCAAGAAGATCCTGAATCTCTATCCGGGTCTGGCGGAAGATGCAGCCAAAGATGGTGCAGTACTGCTTGAGCCCACCACGGATACCGTAACTTACAGTGACGGCATGACGGAAGAAGTCTACGGCTTCGATGTTCCTGTACCCGTGATCGAAGAGGAATTCGATCTGGCACTGATCGGTACCAAGGGAAAATGGTATGACCATAAAGTAAAGGTATCTGATCCGGTGGCAGAGGGTGCCGCAGATACTTTTGATCTGAGCGCCGTAGAAGACGGCAGCTACACCATCGAACTGACCATGGAGGGCGGAAGCGGCAGAGCAAGTATCCAGTCCCCTGCACAGCTTGCGATAGCTGACGGAGCGGCAACGGCGATTCTGGAATGGAGCAGCCCGAACTATGATTATATGCTGGTGAACGGTGAAAAATATCTGCCGGTAAATACGGAGGGCAATTCCGTATTTGAAGTGCCGGTGGAAGCACTGGATGCACCCCTTACCATGATTGGTGATACCGTGGCAATGAGCACACCTCATGAGGTGGAATACACCGTAACTTTCCATTCTGATACCCTTCAGAATGCAGAGAGCGGCAAGTAATACACATTGGTGCCTGCGGCTCAAATATTGCAGGCTATGAAAGGCATGAAAACTTTGAGGTCAGGAAGAAATAGAAGAAAATGGATCTATGTTCTGCTTCTTATGGGACTGCTGGGGCTAAGTGGCTGCGGCAGTCCTTCTTCTGCTTCTATGGATACATCGGCGGAAGCAACATCGGAGATTACCCAGGCAGCAGAGACCACGCAGGAAGAACGGACAGAATTAGTAAAAACAGGCAGCATGGAGCTGCAATATGCGGAAAATTTTGCGGTGGATTACTACGAAGATGGTTATAAGATGCTGACAACGCTTCCCGATAGTAAACGGTATCTGTTAGTGCCGGAAGGACAGCCGGTGCCAAGGGGACTGGATGAGGACGTCAGTATCTTGCAGGAACCACTTCAAAATATATATCTGGTGGCATCCGGGGTGATGGATATGTTCGCATCCGTGGACGCTGTGGATCAGATCCGGTTCTCCGGACAGAAGCAGGAGAACTGGTACATTCAGACAGCAAAGGATGCCATGGCGGCAGGGGACATGATCTATGCCGGAAAATACAGTAAACCGGATTATGAATTACTGGTGTCTGAAGGCTGTGATCTCGCAATCGAGAATCGGATGATCACGCACTCGCCGGAGGTGGTGGAAATGCTTCAAAGCTTTGATATTCCGGTGATGATCGAATATTCCAGCTATGAACAGCATCCTTTGGGAAAAGTGGAATGGGTCAAATTTTTCGGAGCTTTGACCGGAAAGGAAGCGGAGGCAGAAGAAGCCTTTGCGGAGCAGACAGAGATTCTGGAAAAAGTAGAAAGCGGGGAAAAAACAGGGAAGACCATAGCATTTTTCTATGTGACTTCCAACGGACTGATCCAGGTACGGCAGAGTACGGATTATATTCCAAAGCTGATCGAACTGGCAGGAGGAAGATACATTTTTGAGGATCTCGAGGACAGCGGAAGCGGACGCTCCACACTGAACATGCAGGTCGAAAATTTCTATGCCGGGGCTAAGGACGCAGACATTCTGATCTACAACAGCTCGATCGACGGTGGCGTGACCACGCTGGACGAACTGATCGGCAAATGCAATATTCTAAAAGACTTCAAGGCGGTACAGGAGGGGCAGGTCTATTGCACCACCAACGATATGTACCAGCAGTCCATGGCGATCGGGTATTTATTGCAGGATATGCATACGGTGTTGACGGACGATGATACCGCTAAGCTGCGTTATCTGTTTCTCTTACAGTAAGATGGAAGACCTAGAAACACAGCGTAAGTATAAGAGCGTTGGAATGTGATTAGAATACGATTGGAATACGAATAGGAAAAGAAGGAGAAAAATATGCAGCAGCGCAGAAAAATCAGATATCTCATAGCGTTTGTTCTATTGACGGCAGGCATTCTCGTGCTGTTGCTTTGCAATATAGGGATCGGAACAGTGAAGATCCCGTTGACAGAAATACTGACGACGGGAAGAACCAAAGAAGGCATGATTGCGAGGATTCTGTGGGAGATCCGTCTTCCCCGGACACTGGCGGCGGGGATCCTGGGCGGAGCGTTGGCACTTGCCGGGTATCTGCTTCAGACCTTTTTCCACAACCCCATAGCCGGACCCTTCGTCTTAGGAATTTCTTCCGGAGCGAAAATGGTAGTGGCACTGGTGATGGTATTTTTGCTGGGGAATACGATCCGTGTCAGCTCCGGACTGTTGATCCTGGCGGCATTTTTAGGAGCTATGTTGTCCATGGGATTCGTACTTCTCATGGCAAGAAAGGTAGACAGCATGTCCATGCTGGTGGTCAGCGGCGTGATGATCGGTTACATCTGTTCTGCCATTACGGAACTGGTGGTGACTTTTGCGGAGGATGCGGATATCGTGAATCTCCACAACTGGTCGAGAGGAAGCTTTTCCGGAATGACCTGGGACAATGTGAAAGTGATGAGTATCGTGGTGGCAGTGACTTTCCTTATGGTGATCCTGTTAGCAAAGCCGCTGGAAGCCTACCAGCTGGGTGAGACGTATGCACAGAATCTGGGAGTGAACATCCGGACATTGCGGATCCTGCTGGTGGTGTTGTCCAGCGTACTTTCGGCATGCATCGTGGCATTTGCCGGACCCATCTCTTTTGTGGGGATCGCCGTGCCGCAGCTGATCCGGAAATTATTCGGCACCACAAAACCGTTACTCATGATACCGGCATGTTTCTTAGGAGGCAGTGTGTTCTGCCTGTTCTGTGATCTGTTGGCAAGAACCTGGATGGCACCCACAGAGCTTGGTATCAGCACAGTGACGGCAATCTTCGGAGCACCGGTGGTATTGTGGATCATGGTATCCAAAAGCAGACGGGAGCGTGGATAACTTACCTATGAAGACGCAGAAGCCTTATTATATTACAACGGAAAAAATAAGCGTGGGCTATGACGGAAAGCCTCTGATCGAAGAAGTGGAGATCGAACTCAGAAAAGGAGAGATCCTGACGTTACTGGGACCTAACGGTGCCGGAAAATCCACGATCTTAAAAAGTATTGCGAGACAGCTGTCCCTGATTGCGGGAACGGTGCGGCTGGACGGAGAAGATATGAAGTCGCTCACCGGGGCAGAACTGTCAAAAAAAATGGCCGTGGTAATGACAAAACGTCTGCGGGGGGAATTGATGACCTGCGAGGATGTGGTGGCCACCGGAAGATACCCCTACACAGGGCGTTTCGGCGTGCTGCGGGCAGAAGATCATGCAGCGGTGCAAAACGCCATGGAACTGGTGCAGGTGGCAGAGATTGGGGATTCTTTGTTTGACCGGATCAGTGACGGACAGAGACAGCGGGTGATGTTAGCCAGAGCCATTTGTCAGGAGCCGGAGATATTGATCCTGGACGAGCCGACTTCCTACCTGGATGTGCGGCATAAACTGGAATTTTTATCGATCCTGCAAAAGCTGTGCAGGGAGAGAGAACTTACGGTGATCCTGTCCTTGCATGAGTTGGAACTGGCGGAGAAGATCTCCGATAGAATCCTGTGTGTGAACGGCAGGGCGGTGGACCGGATCGGAACGCCGGAGGAAGTCATGACAGCCGGCTATATCACCGAACTCTATGGCATCCGGATGGGAAGCTATGATGAGGGCAGCAGTGATATGGAGCTGGCGGCGCCGGAAGGAACACCGCAGGTCTTCGTGATCGCCGGAGCCGGAAGCGGACGGAAAATTTACCGGCGTCTGCAGAGAGCGGGAATCCCCTTTGTCACCGGGATCCTGTATGAAAATGACCTGGATTATCCCGTGGCGAAGGCTCTGGCGGCGGAGGTGATCGCAGAGCATCCTTTTGAGCCGGTGGCACAGGAAAAAATACAGGCAGCGAAGAAACAGTTGGAAAAGTGTAACCGCGTTATCTGCTGTCGGGAGAATTTCGGTAGTCTGGAGACTTATCAGAGAGAGCTTTTAGAGTATGCAGAACAGCTGGGGAAGCGGATAGAAAAGTCAGAAAGCCCGGAGCAACAGCGTGGGTGTTAGAAAACAGAGAAACGAAATTCCCGGGATGTCGGTGGCATCTGTGGGATGGAGAAAACGATGGCAAAAGTTATTATGATACAGGGCACCATGTCCGGTGCCGGGAAAAGTCTCCTGGTGGCGGGCCTATGCCGGATCTTCCGGCAGGACGGTTATCGGGTCGCCCCTTTTAAATCACAGAATATGGCACTCAATTCCTATATCACGAAAGAAGGACTGGAAATGGGCAGGGCACAGGTGATGCAGGCGGAAGCGGCAGGGATCGAACCGCTGGTGTGCATGAATCCTATTTTATTAAAGCCCACCAGTCATACCGGCTCCCAGGTCATCGTGAACGGGGAGGTACGGGGAAATCTGTCCGCCAGAGACTATTTTGCCCATAAGACAGAACTGATCCCGGATATCAAGGCAGCCTTCCGCAAGCTGGAGACTTATGCGGATATCATTGTCATCGAGGGCGCCGGAAGTCCGGCGGAGATCAATCTGAAACAGAATGACATCGTAAATATGGGAATGGCGGCAATGGTGGATGCACCGGTACTTTTAGTGGGAGACATTGACAGAGGCGGCGTGTTCGCACAGCTTTTGGGAACCCTGATGCTGCTGACCGAAGAGGAACGGGAACGGGTAAAGGGATTGATCATCAACAAATTCCGTGGAGACAGCACGATTTTAGACCCCGGCATTCAGATGTTAACAGAACGGGGGCAGGTGCCGGTGCTGGGAACGGTACCTTATATGGAACTTACGCTGGAAGATGAGGACAGTCTGACGGACCGTTTCGATGCAAAACATGTGGGGAAGATCGATCTGGCTGTGATCCACTATCCCAGAATTTCAAATTTTACGGATTTTGATGTGTTTGAGCAGATGCCGGAGGTCAGTGTCCGGTATGTGACGAATGTAAGAGAGCTGGGAACGCCGGATCTGATATTTCTCCCCGGCAGTAAAAATACCATGGGAGATCTGAAATGGATGCGGCAGAACGGACTGGAGGCAGCGGTAAAACGGGCTGCGGGAAAAGTTCCCATTTTCGGAATCTGCGGAGGCTATCAGATGTTAGGCTGTGAGATCGCGGATCCGGACAGTGTAGAGGAAGGCGGACAGATCCGCGGCATGGAACTGCTTCCGGTACGGACAGTGCTGCAGAAGGAGAAACATCGCTGCCAGACAGATGGAACTCTGGATGCGGTGGAGGGCATTTTCTCCGGACTTACGGGATGCGAGTTCACGGGGTATGAGATCCATATGGGACAGACAGTGTATTGCAACAGGGACGGCAGCGGTGCGAAGGGGATAGTGGACAAGGCAGCCAGACCGGCAAACAGTGCAGAAAGCAATCGGAGCGCTTTCTGTGCAGACGATGCGACGAGAAACACGGAAATCACACAAGCGGTTATCGCTGATTCCACCGGCAGAATCTATGGTTCCTATATTCACGGTCTGTTCGACAAGGGGGAGATCGCCGGGCGTATGATACAGACCCTGGCCCGGGAAAAAGGCATCTCTCTGGAGGACGGCGTCTGGGAGGATTACCGCACTATTAAGGAAAGACAATACGATAAGCTGGCAGATACCCTGCGGGAATATCTGCGTATGGAGGAAATCTATGGAATGCTCAGAGAAGCCCGTATTTCATAACTATACCGGACGGGAATTGGCGCAGATCCGGATCACGCCGCCGGACGAAGCAGTGAGAAAGCTTGTGAAAAAGCATTGGGACACTCTGGCAAAGCCGCTGGACGGCATGGGCAGCTTTGAAACCATCACGGCACAGATCGGAGCCATCTTAGGTACGGAAGTGATCGATATTCGTAAAAAGGGTGTGCTACTCTTCTGCGCCGATAACGGCATTGTAGAGGAGGGGGTGACCCAGTCCGGACAGGAGGTTACGCTGGCGGTGGCAAAGTCCATGGCCAGGAAGGGATCCTCCGTCTGCAGGATGGCACAGAGCATCGGTGCCGAGACCATTCCCGTGGACATCGGGATAAATAGTGAGGAATCCATCCCCGGAGTATGGAACTGTAAAGTGTGCTCCGGAACAAGAAATTTCTTAAAAGAACCGGCTATGACGGAAGAAGAGACCGTCCGTGCCATTGCCACAGGAACCAGACTGGTACGGGAGTGTAAGGAAAAAGGATACGGTATCCTTGCCACCGGGGAAATGGGAATTGGCAACACCACCACCAGCAGTGCAGTGACAGCCGCCCTATTACAGTGTGAGGCAGAGGAAGTCACTGGCAGAGGCGCGGGACTGACAGATCAGGGACTGGCTCGGAAGCAACAGGTGGTGCGCACCGCCTTGGAAACCTATGATCTGTGGCATGCGGATGCCTTCACGGTATTGCAGACAGTCGGAGGGCTGGATATTGCCGGACTGACCGGTATGTGCATCGGCGGAGCCTTGTGGCATGTGCCCATCGTGCTGGATGGCGTGATCAGCATGGCAGCGGCCCTGGTGGCGGAGCGGCTGTTCCCCGGTGTGCGGGAATATCTGATCCCTTCCCATCTTGGGAAAGAACCGGCGGCAGTGAAGCTGGCAGATGCTTTGCAGCTGTCTCCGGTGATCCATGCGGGAATGGCACTGGGAGAAGGAACCGGAGCCGTTATGATGTTCACACTGCTGGATATGGCAATGAGCATTTATGGACAGAGCGCTACCTTCTCAGAAATCGAAGTGGAACAATATAGACGTTAACAGTTCAGCCATGAACATATCCGGGCGCAAAAATCATGCCTGCATGATTTTGTGAGCGAATGGCGTGGGCTGAACATTCAGACGAATGGAGAAGCAGCATGATGACACTGATCCTGGGCGGTAGTGGCAGCGGAAAATCCGCTTATGCGGAAGATTATCTGCTGCGGGCTGCCGGTGATAAGAACAAATATTATATCGCCACCATGCAGATCCGGGATGCGGAGATGCAGGCAAAGGTGGACAGGCATCACAGGCTGCGACAGGGGAAAGGATTCACTACCATCGAACAACCTACGGAGTTGGAGCAGGCGGTCTTACAAATGGAACCGGCAGGAGCTGTACTGTTGGAATGTATGTCAAATCTCACCGCCAACGAAATGTTTTCCGGGGAACAGCCTGTGGATCGTCAGACGGTGATCACAAAGATTCTGCAAGGTATGGAAGGATTAAGAAAACAGGCGGATCCGTTAGTCATTGTAACCAATAATGTATTTGAGGATGGAATGATCTACGATGATTCTACGATGGAATACATCGAGGCACTGGGGCGGATCAACGAACGACTTGCCGCGGAGGCGGACGAGGTCGTGGAAGTCGTAGCGGGGATCCCACAACGGATCAAACCCGGCTCACCAGGAGCAAAAGCACAGAACCGGCAGGACAGCCGGGGATAGAAAGGAAACAGATATGCGAATTATCAAATCGTTTTTCATAGCGTTTTCCATGTATTCCAAGATCCCCATGCCACAGTTTCAGTGGAAGGACGAGGACATGCGGTATGCCCTCTGCTTTTTTCCATGGGTGGGCGCGGTGATCGGTGCTTTGTGGTATCTGTGGAAATGGTTCTGTGACCGGTTCGCGGTGGGAACCCTGTGCTATGCTGTGGTGGGGACGGCAATACCGCTTTTGGTCACCGGGGGATTTCACGTGGACGGTTTTTTAGATACCTGTGATGCACTGCATTCCTACCAGTCAAGAGACCGGAAGTTGGAGATATTGAAGGACTCTCATATCGGGGCATTTGCAGTGATCATGCTTGCACTGTACGGACTGATTTTCCTGGGAGGATTCTCGGAGATCACGACACTGCGCATGCTTACTGTGACGGGCGCCGGATGCTTCCTGTCCAGAGTATTAAGCGGTATCGCAGTGGTGAGTTTCCCTTCGGCAAAGCAGGAGGGGACACTGTATCTGTTTGCGGATAAAGCCCACAAAAGGGTGGTAAAAAGTACTTTGTACGGACAGGGAATCCTTTGCATTTTATTTATGCTGTGGATATCTGTCGTGGCGGGAGGGCTCGCCGTGGCAGCAGCCCTGCTTAGCTTTGCGTATTATTACTATCGCAGCAAAAAAGAGTTTGGCGGCATCACCGGAGACACAGCGGGATACTTTGTGACGCTTTGTGAAGGATGCGTGGTGGTCGCGGTAGCAATCGCGGAAAGGCTGATGTAATGATATTGATCATTGGCGGATTTGCCCAGGGAAAACTGCATTATGTGAAGCAGAGTTATGCACGCTGTGAGGATGGACGGAAAGTGGCTGTTTTGGATGGAACACTGGAACTGCCCGCAGAGACAGGCGCTTTGCAGGTGATCGTCAATCATCTGCACCACTCTATCCGGGAGCAGCTGCGACAGGGAACCGCTCCGGAGGCAATGATAGAGCATTTCTGCAAGGAACATCCGGACTGCATTCTGATCTGTGATGAGATCGGCAACGGCATCGTTCCCATGGAAGCGGAGGAGAGAATTTACAGAGAGCGCACCGGAAGAATACTGGAACAGCTGGCAGCGCAGGCAGATGAGGTGGTGAGAGTCGTATGCGGAATCGGACAGAAGATCAAATAGAGATTCATCTTACCCTCATCCGGCACGGAGCGACGCTTTCTAATAAAGAGGGCCGGTATCTTGGGAAAACGGACGAAGCTTTAGGTCCGGACGGTATCAGGACACTGGAAAAATCCGTGGCAGACAGGATCTACCCAATTGCCGACGTCCTGTTTTCCGGTCCCATGAAGCGGTGTCTTGAGACCGCACAGATCCTGTATCCGGGGCAGACTCCTATCTGTATCCCGGAGTGGACAGAGATGGATTTCGGTGCGTTTGAGGGACATAATTATCAGGAACTTTCCGGGAATCCGGCGTATCAGAGATGGATCGACAGCGGAGGTACCCTGCCGTTTCCGGAAGGAGAGAGCAGGGAAGAGTTTATCCGCCGAAGTGTTGCCGGATACGAAAAAATGGTATATCACATGAAAAGGATCTGGGAGAGAAGTGCTGCATCGGGGCAGAGGGATCGCAAGATACAAAATGCATCCGCGGTGGTTCACGGCGGAACGATCATGGCGCTGCTTGGTCATTTCCTCGGTGGAGAATATTTTGACTATCAGGTAAAATGCGGACAGGGTTACAGTGGCAGGCTGGCATTTAAGGCAGGCGGAGGAGCCCCGCAGTGGAAGGAATTTCGCCCGCTGTCGGAAGCTACAGTATCGGAAGATGCAGTATCGGAACTTACAAAAGGAGAAACGAACGGATGAAATATCATATCCTGGCATTTGGAGCGGGATTTTTACTGGATCAGATCTTTGGCGATCCCTATTTTCTGCCACATCCCATCCGGGGAATCGGCTGGTTGATCGCGAAGACAGAAAAAGCACTGCGCAGTGGCAACCCACAGGAAGATTCCCCGGAGAGAGAGGCAGCGGAGCGTAGACAGGGGAAGCTTTTGGTGGCAATTGTTTTGCTGCTTACGGGAATGTTTACGGCATTGATTCTGGCGGGAGCATATGCACTTTATCCGAGGATCGGCATGGTGGTGGAGGCGGTCATGACCTATCAGATCCTGGCGGCAAGGTGTCTGCAGGTGGAGAGCGGAAAAGTATGGAAACATTTAAAGGCGGGGAATCCGGAGGCTGCCAGAGAGGCGGTATCCATGATCGTGGGAAGAGATACCCAGAATCTTACGGAAGAAGGAGTGGCGAAGGCTGCCATCGAGACTGTGGCGGAGAACACTTCCGACGGTGTGATCGCGCCGATGCTGTATACGGCACTGGGAGGGCCGGTGCTTGGATTTTTATATAAGGCAGTCAATACCATGGACTCTATGGTCGGCTATAAAAATGACAGATATCTGCACTTTGGAAGGGCGGCGGCGAAGCTGGATGATGTGGTGAATTTTTTCCCGGCGAGGATCAGCGCATTTTTGATGATCGGGGCGGCATTTCTCAGCGGAAAAAGCTATAACGGCAGGCAGGCATGGCGTATCTGGCGCAGAGACAGCAGAAAGCACGCCAGTCCCAATTCCGCCCAGACGGAATCCGTATGTGCCGGCGCACTGGGAATACAGCTGGCGGGCGATGCCAGTTACTTTGGCAAAGTCGTGAAGAAACCATATATTGGGGATCCAAAACGGCAGGTGGAATATGAGGATATCCGGAGAGTCAATCGTCTGATGAACCGGACGGCATGGATCTGTGAGCTGTTGTGCCTGGGAATCCTGACCTGGGTGGAAGCGGGCTGTGGATGGTTATAACACGGCGGCTGGCAATCTGTGAAGGAAAGCTCTAAAAAGAAAACAGGTTCAAGAAAAGAAATGAGGAAACAACAGATGCAGCAGAACATACATGGTGGTGACATATACAGCAGACCGGTACGGCTGGATTTTTCGGTAAACGGCAATCCCTTGGGAATGCCGGCGGAGGCAAGGCTTTCACTTTTAGCGGCTATCGATCATGTGGGGGAATATCCCGATGCCGCAGCAGGCGAACTGACAGAGGCAGTAAGTCATATGCTGTCGGTGCAAAGCGGCAGGGAAATTCCAAAGGAGTATCTGCTGTTTGGCAACGGGGCATCAGAACTTTTTCTGGCGATCGTACATGCACTTAAGCCGAAAAATATTGTGATCCCGGTGCCGTCCTTTTACGGATATGAGTATGCGGCGAAGGCGGCAGACAGCCATATAAAATATGCATATCTGTCGAAGGAGACCGCATTTTGCCCGGGGAAGGAATTGTTACAGGCGCTGACGGCAGACACAGATCTGCTGTTTCTTGCAAATCCCAACAATCCCACAGGGCAGTTGCTGGGCAGAGAATATCTGCTGGAACTTTTGGAGCACTGCAGACAGCAGGGAATCATCGTAGTACTGGATGAATGTTTTATAGAGTTCTGTGAGACTGATAGAGAGCAGCCAAGGTCCCTGCTCGGGAAGATAGACCAGTATGAGAATCTGTTGCTGGTACGGGCGTTTACGAAAAGCTTTGCCATGCCGGGGGTGCGTCTGGGATATCTGGTGTGCAGTAATGAGGGGCTTCGGGAGAAAATCCGCAGACAGCTGCCGGAATGGAATCTGTCGGTGTTCGCCCAGAGAGCGGGCATCGTCTGCGCGGGGCAGGCGGAGCAATATCTGCAGGATACCGTGGAATATGTGAAAACCAAGCGGGCGTATCTTAGGGAAGGGCTGGAGGCACTGGGCATCCGGGTAGTGTCCGGAGAAGCGGATTTTCTGCTGCTCTACACCACACAGCCCATCTATGACAGATTGCTTGCAAAAGGCATCCTGATCCGCAACTGTGAGAATTTCCGGGGACTGGGAGAGGGCTATTACCGGATCGCGGTGAAGAAGCAGGAAGAGAATGAAGTGCTGTTACGAGAACTTGCTATGGGAGACTGATTTATGGATAAAACGAACATCGAATATGTATTGCCGGAAGAAATCGAGATGCGAAGCTTTGAGATCATTGCGGCGGAACTGGCAGAGAGGGGAATCACGTTGCCTGCGGAGCAGGATATGATCACCAGACGGGTGATCCATACCAGTGCGGATTTCGATTATGCGGAGACGATGACCTATTCGGAAAATGCAGTGGAGATCGCCAAAAACCTGATAAAAAACGGTGCGGACATTGTGACGGATACGAATATGGCACTGGCAGGGATCAACAAAAAGGTGCTGGCTTCTTTTGGCGGCGAAGCCCATTGCTACATGGCAGACGCAGAGGTGGCAGCAATGGCGAAGGAACGCAGGACCACCCGGGCAGCGATCAGCATGGAACTGGCAGCAAAACGGGAAAAGCCGGTGATCTTCGCTGTGGGAAATGCACCTACGGCACTGATACAGATTTACGAGATGATGCAGGAGAGCAACTGGCGTCCGGCATTCGTCATCGGGGTTCCCGTGGGCTTCGTGAATGTGGAAGCCGCCAAGGAACTGATCCTTCAGACGGAGGTGCCCTATATCATCAACCGCGGAAGAAAGGGCGGCAGCAATGTGGCAGCCGCCATCTGCAATGCATTGTTGTATGAGCTGAGGAAGGAAAGGTAGAGGCATGCGGTATGGATTTACCACAGGAAGCTGTGCGGCAGCAGCGGCGAAGGCGGCTGCTTATATGCTGTTGACCGGCAGGGAGAAAACTAAGATCACCATAGAGACACCCAAAGGCATCCCCTATACGGCACAGATCCTTAGGATCTGTCGTAAGGAGCGGGAGGTCAGCTGCGCCGTGGAAAAAGACGGTGGGGATGATCCCGATATTACCACCGGGGCATTGATCTGCGCGAAGGTCTCACTGCCGCAGGAAGAAGGCAGTGAAGCCCTGGCCCGGGTCGTGATCGACGGTGGCTTCGGTGTCGGACGTGTGACGAAACCGGGACTGGATCAGCCCGTGGGAAATGCAGCTATTAATCACGTCCCAAGAGAGATGATCGAACGGGAAGTATTACAGGTGTGTCAGGTACTGGATTATTGTGGAAGCCTGTCAGTGGAGATCTCTGTGCCGGAGGGAGAACATCTGGCAGAGCGGACATTTAATCCGAGACTTGGCATCGTGGGCGGCATTTCGATCCTTGGTACCAGCGGTGTCGTGGAACCCATGAGTACCCAGGCCATTTTAGATACGATCCGCGTGGAACTTAGGCAGCAGCGGGCACTGGGAAGAGAAGACGTGGTGATCTCTCCGGGCAATTATGGACTGGATTTTTTGAAAAATACCTATCACTATGATCTGGATAAAAGTGTAAAATGCAGTAACTTTATCGGTCTGACGATCGATATGGCGGTGGAAGAGGGCTTCAAACGTCTGCTTCTTGCAGGACATATCGGAAAACTCATTAAAGTGGCGGGCGGTATTATGAATACCCATTCCAGAGAGGGTGACTGCCGAATGGAGCTGTTGACCGCCTTTGCCGTAAAATGTGGTGTGGCGGCAGTGGATGCTGCAAAGCTCCTGTCCTGTGTCACCACAGAGGAAGCCGTGCGGATCCTGGATGAGTGCGGCAGGAGACAGGAAGTCATGGATTATGCCATGGAGCGTATTTTATTTTATTTGGAGAAGCGGGCGCAGGGAAAGCTTGCGATCGAATGTATCATGTATGCCAATGATTTCGGTGCATTGGCGAAAAGTAAGGAGGCGGAGGAATGGTTTACTTTGTTGGCGCAGGAAGCGGAGCAGCAGATCTGATCACGGTGCGGGGCATGCACATGCTGCAACAGGCGGATGTCATCATCTATGCGGGATCGCTGGTGAACCCGGAGCTGTTAGAATATGCCAGAGCAGACTGTGAGATCCATAACAGTGCGCACCTGACCTTAGAAGAAGTGCTTAAGCTCATGCAGGAGGCACAGGCGCAGGGGAAAATGCTGGTGCGTCTGCACACCGGAGAACCCAGCATCTATGGTGCGGTGCGGGAGCAGATGGATGCACTGGACGAGCTGGGAATCCCTTATGAGAGCTGTCCGGGAGTCAGTGCCTGCTTTGGTGCGGCGGCATCGTTAAATCTGGAATATACCCTGCCCGGTGTTTCCCAGACCCTGATCATCACCCGTATGGAAGGGCGGACCGGAGTGCCGCAGAAGGAGAGCATCGAAAGTCTGGCAGCCCATCATGCTTCCATGGCGATCTATTTAAGCACGGGAATGCTGCGGGAACTGAGCCACAGACTGATCTCAGGCGGTTATGCGAAGGACACCCCCGCAGCCCTTGTCTACAAGGCAACCTGGCCGGAGGAAGAGGCTTATATCTGTACGGTGGAGACACTGGCACAGGTAGCGGAAGAACATGGCATCAAAAAGACAGCACTGGTACTGGTGGGGGATGTTATCACCCATGGAAATTATCAGAAGTCGAGGCTGTATGCGGCAGATTTTACCACAGAATTCCGTCAGGCAAAATGCGGTGCCATACAGGCAGAGGAAACGCAGGAGGAGCGGCGTGAAGATTAGTGTGATCAGCTTTACGGAAACAGGACAACAGCTGGCGGAGCGGATCCGGGAGAGCATGGACGGGGAAACTGCGGTCACGCTCTATACCAAATGCTCCCGACTGGAAAAAAAGACGGTACCGGCTGTGGATGACAGCGATGCAGACACAATCTGCGTCAGGAACAGCCTGTCAGCGTGGGCGGGAGAGCAGATGGCGGCCCGCCATGCACTTATATTCATCGGTGCCTGTGGGATCGCGGCCCGTGCCATTGCCCCCTGGATCATGGATAAACTGCACGACAGTCCGGTACTGGTGGCAGACGAGATGGGGAAGTATGTGATTCCCTTGTTGTCCGGACATGTGGGTGGAGCCAACGAACTGGCGGTCCGTCTGGCGGGAGCATTGGGTGCCATACCGGTGATCACCACAGCCACAGACTTACATGACAGTTTTGCGGTGGATATCTTTGCCAAAAGGAATGATCTGCGGATCTGCAATCGGGAGGGGATCGCCAAAGTGTCGGCAAAAGTACTGGCAGGCGAGGAAATTACCATGTCCGTACAGACAGGGCATCTGGCAGTGGATGAGACCATTCCGTCAGGGATCCGGCTGTGTGCGTATCCTCCTGCGGAAAAAGTGGATGTCCTGATTGCGGACGACACGGAAGAAACATTTCGAAAAGAGTCAGCAGAACTACTGCTGCAGCCGAAAAAATATATTCTGGGCGTGGGCTGCAAGAAGGATACGGACAGCGCAAAGCTGGATCTATTTTTGAAAAAAATACTGGAAGAACAGGGCATTGTCATAGAGCAGATCGCAGCATTGGCTTCTATTGACGTGAAAAAAGAGGAACGATGCCTGCTGGAATTCAGTGAAAAATACAGGATACCATTTAGGATTTATACAGCACAGGAATTACAGGCAGTGCCGGGAGAATTTCACGGTTCCGAGTTCGTAAAGACACAGGTGGGCGTGGACAATGTATGCGAGCGCGCCGCCCTGAAAGCAGCCGGGACAGGCGGATGGATCCTCTTAGGCAAGCAGGCACAGGATGGCATGACCGTGGCAGTTGCAGAGAAAACATGGAAAGAGCGGATTCGGATGTGGCTTTGAAAGGATAGAAAGAGGCAAAACGGATGAGTAACAGAATCTATATCGTGGGAATAGGTCCCGGCAGGGAAGAAATGATGACAGGAGAAGCCATCGCTGCGCTGGAGCAGGCAGATGTGATCGTGGGTTATACCGTATATGTCAAATTATTGGGAGAACGTTTTGCAGGGAAAAAACTGCTGACCACCCCTATGCGGCAGGAGACAGAACGCTGCGAACTGTGTTTTAGGGAGGCGGAAGCCGGGAAGCGGGTGGCATTGATCTGCAGCGGCGACGCCGGTATCTACGGCCTGGCATCGCTGATGTATGAGCTTGGAGAAGAACATCTCCAGACGGAACTGATCGTGATCCCCGGTATTACAGCGGCAAGCAGTGGGGCGGCGGTACTGGGAGCACCCTTAAACCATGATTTCTGTGTGATCAGCTTAAGCGACCTGCTGACTCCCTGGGAGAAGATCGAAAAGAGACTGCGGGCGGCAGCAATGGGAGATTTTGCCATAGCAATTTACAACCCTTCCAGCCACAGGCGAAAGGATTATCTGCAAAGAGCCTGTGATATTTTACTGGAAACCATAGAAGGGGAGCGCCCCTGCGGCTATGTGGAAAACATCGGCAGAGAAGGCACCCGGGAGGTGACCTGTACGCTGCGGGAATTAAGGGACCGGGAAGTCAATATGTTCACCACGGTATTTATCGGCAATTCGGAGACGGAGATCCTGGGGGACAAGTTGATCACAAAGCGCGGATATCATGCGGAGAATAACATACATTAAGTTCTCTTTGGGAGGAGAGCAGGATGAAAAAAATAGTAATTTTTGCGGGAACCACAGAAGGACGGCGACTGTCGGAAATCCTGGCAGATGCCGGAATCGCGCATACCGTATGCGTGGCAACGGAATATGGTGAGATCTTGATGCGGGAACAGACGGATGCGGAGGCGGCAGGGACAAAGGGGCAGCCACTCGTATCTCTTCGCCGTGGCAGAATGGACCGGCAGCAGATGGAAGAATTTCTGCGTAACGAGGGTTATGAGATCGTAGTGGATGCCACCCACCCTTATGCCCAGGTCGTTACAGAGAACATACGGGACGCTGTGAAAACACAGTCTTCCATTTACCTGCGTCTGGAACGGGAAATTTCGGAGACTCCGGAAGCAGAGAATCCTGCCGTAAGTATCCGGTATTTTGAAAGCAATGCTGACTGTGCCAAAGCGCTGGAGAATACAGAGGGCAATATTCTGCTGACCACAGGGAGCAAGGAACTGCCGACGTATTGTGCCTCCGGAAGACTCCATGACCGCCTGTATGTGCGCATCCTTCCGGGCAGAGAGAGCCTGGAACTGTGCATGGAGCAGGGAATCAAAGGCAGACAGATCCTGGCATTGCAGGGACCTTTTTCTACAGAGATGAACGCCGCTATCCTGAAGCAATACGATATCCATCACATGGTCACGAAAAACAGCGGACGCACCGGAGGGTATCAGGAGAAACTGGAAGCTGCGAAAATTCTGGGGATCCCGGTGTATGTGATACAGCCTGCCAAGAAGGCTGTAGATACGTATTCTTTTGCGGAAATCTGTGGAAAACTGGAACAGCTCTGTGACTGTAAGCTCTCCGGGCAGGGCAGCATGGAGATCTGCCTCGCCGGAATCGGCATGGGCAGCAAAGACGGTCAGACACAAGAAGTGCAGCATGCGATCGAGACTGCGGATATTTTGCTGGGTGCGGAGCGCATGATCGAAAGATATTCTGCTAAAATCGAAAAAAGACCCTACTACATGGCGGAGCAGATTCTGCCGTATCTGGAGCAATTACAGAAAAACGGGATTACAGCACAGAAAGATCCCCTTCGGGTAACGGTCCTTTTTTCCGGGGATACCGGATTCTACAGCGGATGCAGGAAGCTGTATGTGGCATTGCAGGAAGCCGTTGCCGTAGGAGCGTTGAACGCAGGAGTACGGATCCTGCCGGGAATTTCTTCCGTGGCCACACTGGCGGCCCGAGTGGGAGAAAGTTATGAAGATGCCGCCATTTTGAGCATGCACGGCAAGAAGCTGAACCGGCTTTCGACAACGGTGGAGAGCCATGAGAAGGTATTTTTACTGACCTCAGGAAGTGAGGACATCCGCAAGATCGGACATTTGCTTGCAGAAGCGGGACTGACAGACTGTGAAGTGATCGCAGGATATCAGCTGTCCTATCCGGAGGAAAGCATCCGGATCCTGACCCCGGGGCAGTGTGAGGAGATTACGGAGGAAGGGCTGTATACCTGCCTGATCCGCAATCCTCACTGGCAACCGGAACGCCTGACACATGGAAGAGCCGATACCTGTTTTCTGCGGGATGCGAAAACTCCAATGACAAAAGAAGAAGTCCGCGAGGTCAGCATCTGCAAGCTGAACCTGACACAAAACGCCGTGGTCTATGACATCGGCAGCGGCACCGGATCCGTCGCCATAGAGATCGCCGGGGTGCCCGGAGGGGTGCAGGTCTATGCCATTGAGAGAAAGCCGGAGGCGGTGGAACTGCTTCGAAAGAACAGAGAGCAGTTTCACATGGATAATATACAGATCATTGAAGCCCCGGCACCGGAAGGACTGGAAGAATTACCAGTGCCGACCCATGCCTTTATCGGCGGCAGCGGCGGCAGATTGCTGGATATTTTACAGACCCTGTACCGGAAGAATCCCCATATGCGTATTGTGATCAATGCCATCAGCATGGAGACCATTGCAGAACTTAAGGAAGTGTTGGATACTTTTCCGGTGGAGGAAGAGGAGATCCTGCAGATGCAGGTAAGCCGGGTGAAGAAGCTCTTAAGCTATCATCTGCCCCAGGCGGAAAATCCGGTGTGGATCTGTTCGTTTACGTTCCGGGAGACAGGAACGGATCCTATGGATAACGCGAAGAAAACAAAACAGGACGCAGGGGAGACCGGAAACGGTAAGAATGGAGAAGTACAGAGATGACCGGAGCACAGAAAAAGAAGATACGCCGCATTATGATCGCTGCACCGAAGAGCGGCAGCGGCAAGACTACGATCACCTGTGGATTATTGCAGATTTTTAAAGAAAACGGTGAGGATATTTCTTCCTGTAAATGCGGCCCGGATTATATTGATCCTATGTTCCACAGACAGGTGCTGGGGGTGCCCTCTCGGAATCTGGATACCTTTTTTACCGGAGAAGAGGGCACCCGTAAGCTGTTTTTGAAGGATCGCAGAGAAGACGAGCTTGTGGTCATGGAAGGTGTTATGGGATTGTATGACGGGCTGGGCGGCATCCGTGAGGAAGGATCCTCCTATCATCTGGCAAAGGTGACGCAGACCCCCATCCTGCTGGTGGTGGATGCAAAAGGCATGGGGAGATCGGTGATCCCTCTGATTGCCGGATTCCTGGCTTACGATAAGGCACATCTGATCCGTGGCGTGATCTTCAACCGGATGTCCGCAGCCTATTATGAGATACTGAAGCCCTTGGCAGAAGATGAACTGGGCATTGCGGTACTGGGGTATTTTCCGGAAAATAAGGACCTGCAGATCGCCAGCAGACACTTAGGCTTGTGCATGCCGGGAGAACTGGAAGACTTGCAGGGACAGATCCGTATGACGGCAGAGAGATTACGGGAGACCGCAGACATTTCAAAACTGTTGCAGATCGCAGAGGAAGCGGAGCTGTTGGAGGAAGAGACGGTAGTGGAGGATTCCGTAGAAACCAGCGAAGCAATACGCCCACGGATCGCCGTAGCCCGGGATGAAGCTTTTTGTTTTTATTACGAAGAGAACCTGCGTCTGCTGGAACAGGCGGGCGCGGAACCGGTGTATTTTTCCCCGCTGCATGACAGAAACTTACCGGAAAACATTCACGGATTGTTACTGGGCGGTGGATATCCGGAACTGTATGCCGGACAGTTAAGCGAGAATGATACCATGCGCACAGCAATCCGGAAGGCAGTCACAGACGGCCTGCCCACGGTGGCAGAGTGCGGCGGTTTTCTATACCTGCATACGACCCTGACGGATCGGGAAGGACATTCCTATCCCATGGCGGGAGTCCTGCCCAGTAAATGCTTCGACACCGGACATCTGGTGCGCTTCGGATACATTGAACTGGAAGAGAACAGCGGACATTTTATGCCTCGTGGCAGCCGCATCCGTGCCCACGAATTCCACTATTATGACAGTGAAGACAACGGCGCAGACTGCATCGCTACCAAACCCTCCACCGGACGAAATTATCCCTGTATCCACGTGGGAGAGAGTCACTGGTACGGTTTTCCCCACCTCTATTATCCATCCTGCCCGGAGTTCGCGGAGCGCTTCGTGGAGAATGCAAAAAAATTCTCAAAAAGCGGAAAAGATATGTTATAATCGTAGTATCTTTTTTGCTCGGAGGATAAATCAATGGAAAAATCAAAGGTATATTTTACAGATTTCAGGACCCGTCTGGGAGAGGGGCTTCCCAGTAAGTTAAAGCGTCTGATGAAGGCGGCGGGGATTCAGAATATTGATATGGATCACAAATTTGTTGCTATCAAGCTGCACTTTGGAGAGCTGGGCAACCTGGGTTTCTTACGTCCGAATTATGCGAAAGCGGTAGCGGATGTGGTAAAGGAGCTGGGCGGTGTGCCTTTTCTGACCGACTGCAACACCCTGTACCCCGGCAACCGTAAGAATGCCATCGAGCATATGTATTGTGCCTGGGAGAATGGTTTCACGCCTCTGACGGTGGGATGTCCCGTGATCATTGGCGATGGACTCAAGGGAACGGATGACATCGAGGTACCGGTAAAAGGCGGCGAATATGTGAAGAATGCGAAGATCGGTCGTGCCATCATGGATGCGGATGTGTTTATTTCCCTGAATCATTTCAAAGGACATGAGACGGCGGGGTTTGGCGGTGCTATTAAAAACATCGGTATGGGCTGCGGCTCCAGAGCGGGCAAAATGGAGCAGCATGCGCAGGGCAAGCCGGAGATCGACGAGAGTCTGTGCCGGGGCTGTAAGCGCTGCATGAAGGAATGTGCCAATGATGGACTGGTATATGATGAGACCACACATAAGATGCACATTGATCATGAGAAGTGTCTGGGTTGCGGACGCTGCATCGGCGCCTGCAATTTTGATGCGATCCACAGCGGCGATGCTGCGGCGACGAAGGATTTCAACTGCCGCATGGCAGAATATGCGAAGGCTGTCGTGGACGGCAGACCGAATTTCCATATTTCTCTGGTAGTGGATGTGTCTCCAAACTGTGACTGCCACTTCGAGAACGATGCTCCTATTCTGCCTAATATCGGTATGTTTGCATCCTTTGATCCACTGGCGCTGGATCAGGCCTGCGTGGATGCCTGCCTGAAGCAGACACCGCTGCCGAACAGCCAGCTGGCGGATGCTATGGCAAAAGAAGGCTTTTGCGATCATCATGATCATTTTGAAAATACCACTCCCAATGCGGAGTACAAGACCTGCCTGGAGCATGCGGAGAAGATCGGCATCGGCAGCAGAGACTATGAACTGATCACGATTTCGTAAGCTTGAAAAGCGAAGAAATCGTTTATGAAGTAATTTTTGGAGAGGATGAACTTATGCGGCCAATGGTAAGCATCATTGTTCCGATATACAATGCGGAACAATATTTACGACGCTGTGTCGACAGCATTTTGAACCAGGAATATACGGATTATGAACTGCTGCTGGTCAATGATGGCAGTACGGATGCTTCCGGCGATATTTGTGAAGAGTACGGAGACCAAGATCCCAGAGTCATTGTGATCCAAAAGGAGAACACCGGAGTCTCCGACAGCAGAAACCGGGCGCTTGACCGTGCCCAGGGAAAATATCTGCAGTTCCTCGACAGTGACGACTGGATCACACCGGATGCCACCAGACTGTTCGTGCGGGCAGCGGAGGAGTACGGCTGTGACATGGTCATTTCTGACTTTTACCGCGTGGTGGGAGAGCGTCTGTCCCCCAAGGGAGACATCGAAGAGGAGGGCGTGCTCACCAGAGAAGAGTTCGCAGCACATATGATGGAGAATCCGGCGGATTTTTATTACGGTGTGTTGTGGAACAAGCTGTACCGCAGGGATATTGTGGAAGAGCATAAGCTACGCATGGATACGGATATCAGCTGGTGTGAGGATTTTATGTTCAATCTGGAATATATCCGCTATGCGAAAGTATTCTATGCCCTGCATGCGCCCATTTATTATTATGTGAAGAGGAAAGGCTCTCTTGCCAGTCAGGGCATTAATATCTCGAAGACTGTGAAGATGAAGCTGAATGTATTTGAGTACTACAATAACTTCTACAAACATGTTCTGGAAGAGGAAGATTATGAGAAGAACCGTCTGCAGGTATACCGTTTCTTTATCGATGCTGCGGGGGACGGCACCGTTCCGCCTTCAATCCTGCCCGGTTCCAAGAAGCTGGGAGACGAGAGAGTCTTTGTCAATACACAGATCTTGCAGGCGGAAGGACCTGCAGGAGAGGATTACCGTAAGAGAAAGTTATTAGAACATTATCTGGAGCCGGTGGCGTTAAAAGGAGATCTGAAGGTCATGGATGTGTGTCTGCTTTTGTGTCTGTGTGAAAAGCACGAATGGGACAGCAGACGGGAACTGGCTGATTTCGCCGGAATCACCCGGACGAATCTGACCAGCGGATTGCAGCGACTGACCATGAAGGGATTCCTGAAAGTAGAAGAGGTGAAGGAACCCAAACCATCCAAAAAAGATAAGACGACCGGAAAAAATAAAATGAAAGCAGCGGAGATGGCAGAAACGAAGCGGAAGGGACGGGGAGGCAGGATCGCCGTGACGATTCTTCCGGCAGCAGATGCCGTTATGAAAGAACTGGAGATGGCACAGAGGGATTATGATGCTGCCAGATTCGCCGGCTTCACAGAGGAAGAACTCATTAAATATGCTGAGCTGTCTGAGAAGATCAAAGAGAATACAAAGAATATTTTATACTTTCTTAATTGACAGGGTAGTTTCTGAAAAGTTATGATAGATAAGTATATATGATGTCGGGAAAGGAAGGTATTTGGATGAAGAAAAACGCAGAGTATATGTTGGAACATGCCGGCCTGTGCAGAGCGGCAGATAGATTGGAACCCCAGATGTTCGATGAGTATGGCGTGCAGAGGGGGTTGCGTGATAAGAACGGTAACGGCGTAGTCGCAGGCCTTACCAATATCTCCCGGATCGAATCCTTCAAAATGGAGGATGGCAAAAAGATACCCTGTGAAGGTAAGCTGTGGTATCGCGGTTATGACTGTATCGAACTGGTCAACGGATTCCGCGGGGATCATTTCGGATTCGAAGAAGTGGCTTATTTACTTTTGTTCGGTAAGCTGCCGAATCGTGACGAACTGAAGCATTTTAACGATATTCTGGCATCCAGCAGAACTTTGCCTACCAACTTTACCAGAGATGTCATCATGAAAGCTCCCAGCAGTGACATCATGAATTCCCTGACCAGGAGTGTTCTGACACTGGCTTCCTATGATAAAAATTGCAGCGATACTTCCATTGAAAATGTATTAAGACAATGTCTGGGACTGATCGCTGTGTTCCCTATGCTGGCAGTCTACGGCTACCATGCATATAATCACTATTCCAATGATGAGAGTATGTACATACATCGTCCGCAGAAGAAGCTTTCCACAGCAGAGAATCTGCTGATGATGCTTCGTCCCGACAAACAATATACCGAGCTGGAGGCCAAAGTACTGGATACCGCACTGGTGCTGCATATGGAGCACGGCGGCGGTAACAATTCCACCTTCACTACCAGAGTCGTAACCTCTTCCGGATCCGACACTTATTCCGTAGTGGCAGCAGCGCTTTCTTCTCTGAAGGGACCCAAGCACGGTGGTGCCAATATCAAGGTCGTAGAGATGATGCGGGATATCGAAGCCCATGTGTCCGACTGGACTGATGAGGATGCGGTAAGAGTTTATCTGAACAAGATTTTGAATAAGGAAGCCTTTGACGGCAAGGGACTGATCTATGGTATGGGTCATGCTGTCTACTCTCTGTCCGACCCCAGAGCCCAGGTATTTAAGAGCTTCGTGGAGAAGCTGGCAGTAGCCAAGGGCAGAGACAAGGATTTCGCATTGTACTCCATGATCGAGCGGATGGCACCGGAGGTCATCTCCCAGAAGTCCAGGATCTATAAGGGCGTCAGCGCCAATGTGGATTTCTACAGCGGATTCGTATACAGCATGCTGGAGATCCCACTGGAATTATATACACCGATTTTTGCCATCGCAAGAATCGTGGGATGGAGCGCGCATCGTATTGAAGAATTGATCAATATGGATAAGATCATCCGTCCCGCTTATAAGAGCGTGATGCAGGAACTGGAATATGTTCCGTTGGATCAGAGATAAAAATAAAAAGGGACTGCGTATTTTTGCGCAGTCCTTTGATGATTGTTTAATGATCAGGAATAGATCTTACAGATAATGGATACGATCTCTTCAGCGGATTCCATGGAATTTTCCATGATCCAGGTGACGTAGATATTGTAGAGGGAACCGGAGAACGCACGAAGCGTGTAATAGAAATCCCGGCCTTTATCTTCCGTATAATAGGTATCAAGGATATAACTGTCCAGGGCCTGCAGCAGCAGATGCCCCAGTCCTGTGTTCACCAGGCAGGCAATGAATTCTCTGTAATGATCAAAGTATTCATAGCAGTGCAGCATATTGCGGTAGTCGTTATAATTGCCTTTATCAGGCCAGGCAGCGACATCCTGACGGTAGGCATCTACCAGATCCTTCAGATAACTGATGAAGATCTCGTCCATGGAGTTGTAATTGCGGTAATAAGTCATACGGGAGACTCCGGCCCGCTCGGTCAGCTCTGAGATGGTAATATTGGACAGAGATTTTGTCTGAAGCAGCTGCATCAAAGCCTGCACCATGCAATCTCTGGAAAATTGTTTGGAATGGTTCGTGGACATGGCAGATCACCTTCTTAATGTTTTCTACTGACAGTATAAAACGTAACACAATCCGGGAAAATACGCAAGGAAAGTTCCTCGCGGAAAGGAGCGGTATATGGCGGGAACAGTCATAGAATATTTAAAAAAATACGGAGATATTCCATTTTGCGAAAAACCTCTGAATGATGTGGACAGTCTGGCCTTATGCCAGCTTTCTTATCTGAAATTCGACGGAATGGTCAGCGATGTGCGTCACAACGGTCCTTCTGTGACGCTGCAGGAGATCGCCAAACGGCCGGATGTGGAGCAGCTGTTCGGAGATGTGCGTTTTGAAAAGGAGAACCGGGCACTGTTTGAAGGGCTGCTTAGCGGCAGACGCTTCCGGAATATGAAGCTGAATTGTTATATTAACCTGGTGGAAAAGGAGTGGGAGACCCAGTTCTCTGCGATTACCTTTATCCTGGATGACGGAACGCTGTTTTTGGCATTCCGCGGCACGGATGAGACTATTGTGGGGTGGAAGGAAGACTTTAATATGGCATTCCTGAATCCGGTACCGGGGCAGGAATACAGTGTAAAATATGTAAATATGGTCACCGGATGGCTGCATCAGCCCTTTTACATCGGAGGACATTCCAAGGGCGGCAACCTGGCGGTGTACAGTGCCATGAAATGTGCGCCCTTTGTACGGAAGCGGATCCAAAAGATATACAGTCTGGACGGACCGGGATTCCGGCCGGAGGTGCTGAAGGAATGTCATTACAATGCGATAGAAGACAAGGTGGTAAAGCTGCTTCCGCATTCTTCTATGATCGGGATGATCTTCGAGCGGGATATTCATTACCGCGTAGTGGAGAGTAAAAACCACGGTCTGCTGCAGCATGATCCTTTCTCCTGGCTGGTGAAGGATGATCATTTCGTGGATGTAGGCGATATCTATGAGAGCCAGAAGATCATGAACGAGGCTCTGAATGAATGGATCCTGTCCCTGAACGAGGAGCAGGTCCGTACCTTTGTAGACACACTTTATCAGGTGATCTCCGCATCACAGGCGGACGATCTGATCACTTTTACCGCAGATTGGAAAAAGAGTATGAATGCGGTAGTTACCGCATTGAAGGAAGTGGACGATCAGACCGCAGAGATGCTGTGGGGGATCATCCGTTCCCTGTTCGAGATTGCAAAGGTTAAAGTCAGGGAGGAATTGGTTCCGGTGAAAAGACCGCGACACCGGTTTAAAAATAAGAAGAAAGAAGAGAAAGGAGAGGTTCCCCGACACACTCCGGCAGCCTCTCCGGATGCCACTGTAACCCAAGGATCGGCAGCTCGTCATGCTCCAAAGCTTCGGGGCAGCCATCGTCAGGGCAGACCTGGATGATCTTAAGGTGCTGACCTAAGCGGTCGATCCGTTGGTGGTGGGCACTGTTGACGCGCATTTTGACAGGAAAATACTTGAAAAGATGGGAATCATCTACCATAATAGTATCATGAAACACATCGCCGGAAGGGGAACTGTGCAGGCAGTCTTCGGGCATATCCTGTATGATCGTACCGCCGAAGGCAACATTGATGACCTGCATGCCCTTGCAGATCCCGATGACAGGGATTCCGGCGGCAATCGCTATGTCGAGAGCCTGGAATTGCAGGATGTCCAGTTCGGTGTCAACAGTGCGGGAACCTTTGTTTTTTTCACCGAAAAAAGCAGGAGTGATATCTCCGCCGCCCGGCAGGATCAGAGCGTCGCAGGAAATGACCTCTCCGGGAACCAGAGTAGTCACGATCTGCGCGGGAAGTGCACGGAAAAAGGCTTCATAATTTCCTGTTTTGGACTTGCGTCCCAAAATGACTAATTTTGTCATATAATTTTCTGATACCTCATTTTTTTATAGTTAATATATGCCATAACTTTTGATTTTTGCATAGGACAAATTAGCAAAAATGTATCTTACACTTTTTTATAAATAGGAGTAAAATAGCAACGACCATGAGGGAGCGGAAACTCCTTCAGGGATGTTTACGGAAAGGAAGTGGTATTATGGAGGAATTGGCATCAGAACTGCTCAAAGAACTGAACTGTGATACGGCGTTTTCGATCAAGCTTCCGGCAGGTCTTCCACTGATCGGCGGAGTACAGCTGGATATTGCGGAATCGGTAGTGATCACATGGGTAGTCATGGCAGTCATTCTGATCTTGTCGATTATCCTTACAAGCAACCTCAAAGTACACAATGTCAGCAGACGACAGCTGGTGGCAGAGACGATCGTGACGAAGCTGGAAGGCATTGTTACGGGAATGATCGGAGAGGAAGGGAAACGGTATGTACCGTATCTGGTAAGTGTACTGTTATACCTGGGCATATCCAATATCATCGGATTGTTCGGTATGAAGCCCCCTACCAAGGATCTGAACGTAACAGCGGCACTGGCACTGATGAGTATCATCCTGGTGGAAGCAGCAGGCATCCGCAAAAAAGGCGTGGGCGGATGGATCAAGAGCTTCACCGAGCCTATCGCGATCGTAACACCCATCAATATCCTAGAGGTGTTCATCAAGCCCCTGTCTTTGTGTATGCGATTGTTTGGTAACGTTTTGGGAGCATTCGTTATCATGGAGCTGCTGAAGCTTCTGGTTCCGGTAGCATTGCCGGTACCCTTCAGCTTTTACTTTGATATTTTTGATGGACTGATCCAGGCGTATGTATTCGTATTCCTGACATCTATGTACATTAAGGAAGCCATTGAATAAGTAACTATTCACTAACAACACTTTTTTTAAAACTAGGAGGATTCATTATGATAGCTATTGGAGCAGGTATTGCAGCACTGGCATGTATCGGAGCAGGTATCGGTATCGGTATCGCAACAAGTAAGGCAGCAGAGGCTGTGGCAAGACAGCCGGAAGCAGAGAGCAAGATCACCAAGATCTTACTGTTAGGTGGTGCGCTGGCAGAGGCAACCGCTATTTACGGATTCGTTATCGGTATCTTAATTATCTTATTCATGGCATAAGGAACGGTATAACGACGTAAGAAAGGATGAAAGCACATGCTGAGATTAGATATTAATATTGTATGGACCATCCTGAATCTGTTGATCATATTTGCCATTGTGAAGATCTTCCTGATCAAACCCATCCACAAGATCCTGGATGCAAGACAGGCAGAGATCGATAAGCAATATGCAGATGCAAAAGCTGCACAGGACAGTGCCGAGGAACTCAAGACTAAGTACGAGGCATCCTTAAGCGGTGTCCAGGCAGAAAAGGAAGGCATCCTGAACGAGGCAAGAGGCAAGGCCAGCAACGAGTATGACCGTATCGTGGCAGATGCCCAGACCGAAGCAAAAAAGATCCTGGACAATGCCGATAAAAATGCCGCGCTGGAAGAGCAGAAACGTATCCAGCAGGCACAGGAGCAGATCGCCGGTCTGGTAGTGGAAGCTACTGCAAAGCTGGTGGCAGCCAAACAGAATGCAGATTCAGACAGAGAACTTTACAACCAATTTATAGCAAAGACAGGTGAAGAGATTGATTAGTACAGCTTTAGAATACGCAAAAAGATTGCGTGAACTGAATATCCCCGGAGACATTGTAGGTCAGACAGGCGATATCTTTAAAGCCGTACCGCAGGTGAAACTGGATTTCGAATCTCCTGCCGTGGCACTGTCTGCCAAGCACAATGTAATAGAAAAAGTATTTCCCTTACAGATCAGAGATTTCCTGAAGGTCCTGTGTGATAACGGAGATATCTATCTGTGGGATGATATCTGCACTGCGTATAGAGAACTCTCTCCCGAGAAAAAGGGTGAGTTCGTTGTGACCCTGTCCTATGTGACAGCACCGACAGAGGAGCAGTTACAGAATATCCGTGATTTTGTACAGAAGAAATATCACAGAGACGATATGGTCTTCGAGACGAAGGAAGACCCGGCTTTGGGCGGCGGTTTCATCATCCGTGCCGGTAACGAAGTCTATGACTGGAGTACCAATGCTCGTATGAAGCAGTTCGCAGACAAGCTTTCCCAGGTAGGTAAGACTGCCAGCGAGCAGGGGATCATCTCTATCCTGAAGGGTGAGATCGAAGATTTCCACCTGCAGGCACAGGAGCATGAGATCGGTTCCGTCAGCTGGGTAGGTGACGGTATCGCCAATGTCAATGGTATCGACCATGCTGAGTACGGTGAGATCGTTATCTTTGATTCCGGTGTCAAGGGAATGGTACAGGATGTCCGCAGGGATGAGATCGGATGTATCCTGTTCGGTCATGATACCGAGATCCGTGAGGGTACCAGAGTCGTTCGTACCGGCAAGAGAGCCGGTATCCCCGTAGGTGACGGATTCAAGGGCAGGATCGTGGATGCTCTGGGAGCACCCATCGATGGCGCAGGTCCCATTAAGGAAGAGGGGTATCGTCCCATCGAGCAGCCTGCTCCTTCCATCGTGGACAGACAGTCCGTAGGTGTACCTATGGAGACCGGTATTCTGGCAATCGATTCCATGTTCCCCATCGGTCGTGGACAGCGTGAGCTGATCATCGGTGACCGTCAGACCGGTAAGACCTCCATCGCCATCGACGCCATCCTGAACCAGAAGGGTAAGGATGTGGTATGTATCTATGTAGCCATCGGTCAGAAGGCATCCACCATTGCAAAGCTGGTAGGAACCCTGAAGAAGAACGATGCCATGGATTACACTATTATCGTATCCGCAACCGCCAGCGATCCTGCACCCCTGCAGTACATCGCACCTTATTCCGGTACGGCACTGGCTGAGTATTTCATGTATCAGGGCAAGGATGTTCTCATCGTATATGATGATCTGTCCAAGCATGCGGTAGCTTACCGTGCACTGTCCCTGTTACTGGAGCGTTCTCCCGGACGTGAGGCATATCCCGGAGACGTATTCTATTTACATTCCAGACTGCTGGAGCGTTCCGCAAGACTGAGCGCAGACAAGGGCGGCGGTTCCATTACCGCACTGCCGATCATCGAGACTCAGGCAGGCGATGTATCCGCATACATTCCGACCAACGTGATCTCCATCACCGACGGTCAAATCTACCTTGAGACCGATCTGTTCAACCAAGGCCAGCGTCCGGCCATCAATGTGGGCATCTCTGTGTCCCGTGTCGGCGGCTCCGCTCAGGTCAAGTCGATGAAGAGGGTGGCCGGAACCCTGAAGATCGAGCAGGCGCAGTTCAACGAGCTGGAGTCATTCTCGAAATATTCATCGGATGTGGACAAGGTGACGGAAATGGTTCTGGACAAGGGCCGCAAGAACAATCAGCAGCTGATCCAGCCGCAGTACTCTCCGATGCCAGTCGGTGAGGAGGTCGCCGTCCTTTATTGCGGCACCCACGGCTTGATGAAGGACATCAGCCTGGATCAGGTGCATGAGTTCGATGTCCTGTTCCTTGAACGGATGAGGGCCACCCATCAGACCGATGTACTTGACAAGCTGTCGGCGGGAAAGGTGGATCCGGAACTGTTCAACGTGATCGAGGATGTGGCTTCCGGCGTGGTGAGGTCAATTCTTATAGATTCCGGCAAAAGGAAGATGAAAGTCAAGAAGTTCAATTAGTTGTAGAAGAACATGCCGTCACTGAAGGAGATAAAGGGCAGGATCAATTCCATCAGCAGCACTCTGGCGATCACCTCGGCGATGAAGATGGTCGCCTCCGCGAAGTTGCAGAAAGCGCAGATGGCGATTCAGAACATGCTTCCGTACGAGAGGCGTCTGCACTCGATGCTCCTCGACCTGATGGGTGCTGTGAATATGTCCGCTCCAGCCTCTGAAGAAGGCTCTGCCCGGTTGGTGAGCCTGTCGAACCAACCGGACCATACTGAATCAGAAGGAGCATATTCATTAATGGCTCAGCGTCAGGTGCGAAAGGTTGCGATTGTCGCCTTCGCCTCCAATTCTTCGCTCTGCGGCGCGTTCAATTCCAACGTCATCCGGGAGGCCACGGCGGTGATCAATGAATATCGTGCCTCGGGTCTTGGCGATGCCGACATCACGGTCTATTCCGTAGGCCGAAAGATGGCGGAGGCGATGAGGAAACTCGGCTTCCCGAGTCCCGCGGATTTCACGAAGATGTCGGATTCTCCGTCATACGATGCGGCTTCCGCTTTGGCTCAGGAACTGTTTGACGGCTTTGTCTCCGGTCGGTTCGACAAGGTGGAGCTGGTTTATAATCACTATAAATCAACCTCTTCACAGCCGACCACAAGGCAGACCTATCTGCCTCTGTCCTTGGCCGATGCCACCGCTGACATTCAGGTCGGGAAGATCACCGATTCCGCCTCCGAATCCGACACGAACAGGGGCGCTGAGCCTGTCGGAGCGCCGGTGGTTCGACAGGGCTCACCAACCACAGAAGACCTGATCGTAGAGCCATCCAAGGAGGAGCTGATAGTCACACTTCTCCCGAAGGTGATCCGTCTCCGCGTATTCACCACCCTTTTGGACAGCACCGCCGCCGAGCACGCCGCCCGCACCGTCGCGATGCAGCTCGCCACCGACAACGGCAACGACCTCCTTCAGGAACTCACCCTTGAGTACAACAAAGGCCGTCAGCAGAAGATCACCTCCGAGATCCTCGACCTCGTCGGTGGTTCGATGCAGTAATCCACCGGTCACTGAACTTGTCGAAGTGACCTCTGAATATTTCGGATAATCAAATCTTTTTTTGTGTCTTCTTTGCGAAATTTCGTATCTTGAACCAGGAAATGACCAATGATTATGAGGCGCAATCTTAAATTTCTGATTATTACAATATTAGCGATATCTTTGACTGACGTGCTTGCCGCACGGACATATTCAAGAAGAGTAGTGCTTGGTGACGAGAGGTTCGAGGAGTACCAGCCGCTGCTGCAAGGGAAGCGGGTTGCGGTGTTCAGCAATCAGACGGGTATAGTCGGAGACAAGGTGACCGGCTCCAAGTTGGCAGACGCTCTTGCTGAATATGGCGGGTGCTTTCCTCGAAAGAGAGTTGATGAGATTTCCTTGATCCCGTTCACCGAACCTTCCGTCCCTGGCGGAAAGATTGAGTACGGTCAGCACATTGTTGATGCCTTGATCGAAAAAGGAGTGGATGTCAAGGCAATCTTCTCTCCGGAGCACGGCTTCCGTGGCAACGCCGATGCCGGAGAGCACGTCAGCAGCAGTGTGGACGAGAAAACCGGAGTGGAGATCCTGTCGCTTTACGAGAAAGGCTCACGGATTCCGAGCAAGGAGAAAACCGATAAGTTTGATGTCCTTGTGATTGATATTCAGGATGTAGGCCTTAGGTACTATACCTATTATATTACAATGCATCATCTGATGGAGGCCTGCGCCAGAGACGGGAAACAGGTCGTCATTCTTGACCGCCCGAACCCGAACGGCTTCTATGTTGACGGTCCTGTTCTGGATATGAAATTCAAGTCCGGTGTCGGTTGGCTGCCGATCACGACTGTTCACGGAATGACGCTCGGTGAGTTGGCGCTGATGATCAACGGCGAGAAATGGCTGGAGAACGGTACCTGCGACCTGACTGTGGTTCCGTGCCTGAATTACACCCATAACACCCGCTACAGCCTTATCCTGCCGCCTTCCCCGAACATTAAGGACATGAGGGCAGTGTACCTATATTCATCAACCTGCTACTTCGAGGGTACGGTGGTCAGCCTCGGCCGCGGCACGCAGTTCCCGTTTGAGACCTACGGGCATCCGGCGATGACGGGATATTCCTTCTCCTTTGTGCCTCGAAGCATCCCCGGCGCGAAAAGCCCGCAGTTCCTGGATGAGGAGTGCCACGGCGTTGACCTTCGCCGCAAGCCGCTCCGCGACATTTGGGCGGAAAAGATCAATCTTGAATATGTAATCGATGCTTACCGCAATCTGAATATGGGCGATAAGTTCTTCGGTAAGAACAACTTCTTTGAACTTCTCGCCGGTGTGGACTGGTTCCGCTCGATGATAGGGAACGGTTCCTCCGCCGCCGAGATCTCCGCCCGTTGGGCCTCCGATGTCGAAAACTTCAAGTCCCGCCGCGCGCCTTACCTCCTTTATCCCGAGATATAAAGCAAAAACCGAAGCGAGGTTCTCACCCGGCTTCGGCTAATCTTATTCAATACTTATGAAATAACTATTGAGTCAGTTTTTGGTTTATGAGTAAAAATATTTATGTCGATTACTCTTTTATGCCATTTCCGTGCCAAAGTTGATTCCGGTTCGAAATATTTTTTCCTATATTGTCTATGTCTTTGAATGTCATTTGTTTTCAGTACTTGCACGGAAAATTATAACTGTGATTATAATAACCGAAGTTATAATTTTGTCGATAAAGCTTTGAAAATGTTTATGAGTGGCTGTTTTCTAAGTACTTACTCAATTGTTGAGGAGGCACTTTTGCATTGTGCCCGAGTTCTTGCCTTGTTTTGCCTTGTGTGGACGAGAATTTGGCAATATGCCAGGGAGTGGTTAACTTTGCGGCGTTATGGTGCGGACAGCGGACATAGATTCTTTGTTCAGGCTTTACTACAGGCCTTTGTGTGTCTATGCGCTGCACTATCTCAAGGACAAGGATCTGATCGAGGATCTGGTACAGGAGGCTTTCACGGCATATTGGATGAAGCAGGCGGCGAGTGACGGGATTGATAGTCCGAGGGCTTATCTTTACACGGCTGTTAGGAATCGGTGCATTGATGCCATCAGGAGGCAACGGCAGGATGTGTCGCTGGACAGCCTTGAGAATGAGATACTTCCGGTTGAGGATGACGTGGCGATTTCCGATGATGAGGCCGTGGACAATTCCGTTAAAGAGGCGCGGATCTGGTCGGCCATTGATCGCCTCCCGGCCAAGAGACGGAGAATATTCCTGATGAGCCGCCGTGACGGGATGAAGTACAGCGAGATAGCACAGTCGCTCGGCCTTTCCGAGAACACCGTCCGCAATCAGATCAGCAAAGCCTTGGACTCCATCCGCCAAGGTGTAAAGAAGGTCATCCTCTTCCTGATGTCGCTCTAGAATATTCAGACATCGCCTTAAGCCTTGAGAAGGAGCGACTGACAAGGAGCTTTTGCCGTACGTTTTCTGCCCCATAAACCATAGACCCCCGCTCTTCCAGGTATGAAAAACCTTGCGCACCTAAAATGTCATCTGCCTGATGGCTAGTGAGTTGCACTTCCAGGTGCGAGCATATTCGCGCACCTGAGTGTTATTGACGTATTGTGAAGAATATTGTTATATTTGAGAATATTTCAGAAAAAGGATGGTACTTTTTAGAATCGCTGCGTCTTACTTGTGAAACTACCCTAATAGGATTCGGGCAGTAGATGAGTTTTAAAATGAGAGATGATGAAAAATCTTGTCAAAGGTGTTTTACTGGTGATTCTTGCTTTGCCACAAGTCTCGTTTGACTGTCTTTCGCAAGATAATGAGACGGTCTCAATGAACTTGGACAGGCTCAAGGAGCGGTTAGGTGTGCGGTTTGTTTATGATTCGGAACTCGGGAAACTTCTTGATAAGAACTATGAGGGGACTTCCGTCGAGGGGCTGACGCTGGAGAAGGCCTTGGGCAGACTTCTGGAAGGAACGGGAATCAAGTGGGAGGTTCGTGGCGGGTATGTGGTTCTGACACGTGACGTTCCGGCCAAGAAACATTATACGGTTTGTGGGTATGTCACGGACGAGGCGACGGGGGAGACGCTGATCGGGGCGGGAGTTGTCGCTTCGACAGGCTCTGCGACCGGTGGAGGTGTGATCCGCTTGCCGAACGGATAGTAGTCGTTCGTCTCGACGACCGCTCCGGTGTCACCGTCGATGACGGAGCGGACGCTGCCAAGGTGGTCGCGGAGGTGGACGAGCGGTCTGTAGAAGACCATGCCGCTACTTGTCGTACAGTATCTCATTTTATGCGAATAACGATCCATCTCTATATGTAATTCATTCGTTTACATGATATCGTTCTTTCAGATCTGCCATTAGTTTATCAGCAATCTCTTTCTTTTCGTCCTCAGTCTTATTGTTCACTATCACATATTCTCTGTACCCAGGTGATATGATCGCCTTCCCTTTTCTTAACCGAATAGCTCTGCTCTTTTTATTCTTTCTTTGATCATATACAATCATTATCGTATCTCCAATCGACACGCTCTTTGTTATCGGCATTGACCCCTCATACTCTTCAGACACGACTTTATAGGAATACCTATAATGATAATGTTTCCCTATTATATAGCTTTCAGTAAGCACTGCTTCTGAAACTACAGCATGATCCATCATATTATGATTGGCTATCTGATTATATATATAAGTGAACAGATACATAATGATGAAACCTATGACATTTAAGAACATATCACTTTTAAATAAGTTCTTAACCTTTCTTTCTTGAATCTTAGTCATCCTCTTTTTCCTTTTCAATATTCCGTGGTGGAAGAACAAGCTCGAAAGTCACCTTTTCGACCATGCCGCTTGTGAACGAAAACAGATCGTCCAGCATAACAGAGAAGGTTTCGCTTTCCGCAAAAGCCTTCCGCGATCTCAAAGAGGCTCTTTCAGCTTTCGTCAAAGGTGCGGCGACTGACGGTGCTAACTTGGCATTTGCATCCTTTACAAAAGCCTTTTGCATAGCCTTTGAGGCTTCGGAAGAAGCAACATCTATAGCAAATCCAACAAAGGCTTCTTCTATAGTTTTATTATCTGCAATAGAGGAAAAGCCATCATCTATCGAATAATCGACCCCGGCGTCAAGCAGGTTCGCACCAACAACCGCCGCCTTCAATCCTTTAGATGCTCCCGGAGAGATGACGGCAGATGTAATGAATGATGTTCCCACACTTGTCAGGTCCACAGATTTCAAAGACTCCATGAAGGTCTTTCCTGCCGATAAGGAAACGGTGACTTGCGCTCCGGCATCCACCGCGGCTCCTACAACACCTTTGATAAGCGGAATAAACCAAACCGCCTTTCCATCAGGGTCAAAGCTGTTTGTCGGATTGTTTAGGCAATAGACATACGGACTGATGCCGTAATACTTCTCGGACAGCGGGTCGGCGGCGGTCCAGCGGGCGATGGCCGGGTTGTACATCCTGGCGCCGAAGTCGAGAAAAGGGATGCTGGCGTTCAGGATGGACTGGGACTCCTTGCCGGAGAAGTGCCTGCGGTTGGAGATGGTCGCCGAACTGGTTGTAGCTCTGGCAGAAATTGTTGTATATGATCGTTTAGATGCCATGAAAAAAACGGTTGACAAATACCCATTCTTTGCGAGCACAAGAATATTCATAATCACTTTTTTGCCAAGTACATAATGCCAATGACACCTTGTTTTTAGACACGACTTTTACGATTCTTTCCGTCACAGTTATTGATAACATGTCGTTTATTAGCTCTATGCTGACAAACAACGTTGGCACACCACATTTCAGTTTCCTTCTATAATTCTTGTCATAATTATCTAATCCTTGCATACTGAACCTTATGACTGTGTAGTTGGATATTTTCAGGCTATCTGCATCAAAGTTAATGGGAAGCCCGTCAACACATAGGTAAAGTACGTTCCCTGTGTTTTCTATAGACTTTGACCGATTGATTTGGTTGCCTACTACAAAAAATTCTATTTCCGTACATATTAGTGAGTTTATTGTATTCTGACCAAATGACCTTGATGCATTTGATAATAATATCATTACTATCAGAAAGAGTATTCTATGTGTGTTCATCTTTGTTTGGGTTTGACGAAATATTTTAAAGGAATTACAGCTTGTATTCCAGCCGACGTATACACATATACATTTGAATCAGACCGACCAAATACATAATGTGTGAATTGTCCTGCATTGTTTATATCTATAGTGGAAGGACATTGGGAAAACGAATAGATTATTTGTGCTGTTTTCACATTAATTGTATTCGTAGAAGATGACCTATTCTCAATAATAGTTCCACTTGGATGGCTATGAAAAGTAGACTTGTCTGACGGCAACATAATGGTTGCCATTGATTGTGTTTTAGGATTAGATAATAGTCCAGACTCTACTTCTACTACATTCCCATTACTGATGTAGCCACCATATTCCATATTATTGCTTGTTGGTTCACCTCCTTTCCCGTTATCTTTACTTATTATAGACACCATTTGCTCACGATTACTTTCTGAGCTTTCTATTTGTATGGAATTTGAATATGCTATATTGCTTTCTTGGAAAGCTTTTGCATATCCTGAATTCTTCTTGATGAATCTAACGGTGGCAGTTATCTCTTTTTTTGAAATACCGGAGCCTGGAATCCGAGTCTCACCATTGTAAAAATAGGTTTCAAATGTCTTTACGACATAAACCTTGTTATCATTCTTTGCGTCATTACCTATAATCTTTCCATTATGCCAAAAGTCAGCCGCTCCATTTATATCTATAAAGTTTATAGGGCTGCTATGGCAGAATGAATACGGACTGATGCCGTAATACTTCTCGGACAGCGGGTCGGCGGCGGTCCAGCGGGCGATGGCCGGGTTGTACATCCTGGCGCCGAAGTCGAGAAAAGGGATGCTGGCGTTCAGGATGGACTGGGACTCCTTGCCGGAGAAGTGCCTGCGGTTGGAGATGGTCGCCGAACTG